>MTKZ01001982.1_pt1 | contig 85843 bp, 82 predicted proteins | sample 1042781 | NCBI WGS metagenome assembly MTKZ01 (sample SAMN06212207, study PRJNA360539) | anaerobic digester metagenome | biome: Wastewater treatment plant; material: sludge; isolation source: anaerobic digester fed with sludge from wastewater treatment plant | place: Denmark: WWTP Viborg ... | reverse complement strand
AGGCATCACCGAGATAAAACACGGTGCAGCTGTTCTTGCCATTGGCGCAGATCTCTATACACCTACAGAATACCTCTACGGACAGGATGAAAGGGTCCTGACCCATCTCGAGCTGGAGGAAAAGATCACTGCAGGGGATGAGAAGGTCGTCAGCGCCCAGAGCCTCGTCATGATCCAGTGCGTAGGGTGCAGGAACGAGGAGAGGAACTACTGCAGCCGTATCTGCTGCAGCGAGTCTGTGAAAAATGCCCTCCTCCTCAAGGAGAAAAACCCTGACATGGATATCTACATCCTCTTCCGAGATATACGGACCTACGGGTTCAAAGAGGATTACTACCGTGAAGCAGCAGACAAAGGGGTACGGTTTATCCGGTATGAGCCGGAGGATCCTCCCCAGGTGGAACCGGGAAAGGCTGAAGACGGCAGGGCTGTTCTCAAGGTTACTGCCACAGACTACATCCTCAATAAGAAATTGGAGCTCGATGCTGATATCCTTGCCCTGGCTGCAGCTGTTATCCCGTCAGCAGCCACCAAAGAAGTGGCCAACCAGTTCAAGGTGACCCTGAGCCCTGACAGCTTCTTCAAGGAAGCCCATGTGAAGCTGCGGCCTGTGGAGTTTGCTGCAGACGGTGTCTATCTGTGCGGCCTGGCCCACTATCCCAAGTTCTTGCAGGAGACCATCAGCCAGGCATACGGAGCTGCAGGCCGTGTCATGACGCTCCTCTCAAACGATATCGTCGTTGCTTCAGGCTCGGTATGCCAGGTGGTTGAGAGCAAGTGCATGGGGTGCGGGGCATGTGTCGATGCCTGTACCTATGCTGCCCTGTCCCTCAAAGATACAAAGCAGGGCAAGAAGGTAGAGGTGAACCCTGTTCTTTGCAAAGGATGCGGCCTGTGCAACTCAAAGTGTCCCACAGGGGCAATCTCCTTAAAACACTATACTGATGAGGAAATCATGAGTGAAATTGAAGCGATGGTACCTGATGAGGAGATCATCGAACAGATTGATGCAGCTGCGGGAAAATAAGAAAGAGGAGGTTGGAGACGAATGAGTGCAGAGAAATTTAAACCGAAAGTACTCGGGTTTGCATGCAACTGGTGAGCATACGGAGCTGCTGACCTGGCTGGAGTTTCCAGACTACAACATACAACTGAAATGAGAATAATCCGCGTCATGTGCTCCGGAAGGGTGGACATGAGCTTTGTGCTTAGGGCCTTCCAGAAAGGCATTGACGGTGTTTTCATCGGCGCATGCCATTTAAACGAATGCAACTACATCGCCCACGGCAATTACCACGCACTGAACATGGTCCTCCTTTTTAAGCGGATCATGGAACACATAGGGCTCAACCCTGACAGGCTCCGGATCCAGTTCATGTCCGGTGCTGAGGCAAACATCTTTGTCGATTCGACCAACGATTTTGTCAAGACCATAAAAAAGATTGGCCCCCTCGGGGTAAGTGAAGGACTGGATCAAGATACCCTCGCTGCCAGGCTTGCAGATGTGGGCAAGCTCATCCCCTATATCAAAGTCACCATGCGGGATAAGCTTGCAGCCCGTGCTGAAGGACCCTACGATGCTGTCTTCACCAAAGAAGAGGTGGACAAGCTCTTTGCCGAGGTTATTGCCTACTGGATTGACCCTGAAAAATGCCAGGCCTGCACCACCTGTTTCCGCAGATGTCCTGCAGAGGCAATCATAAGCGCCAAGGGCCAAATCCACATCATCGACCAGGACAAGTGCATAAAATGCGGGACCTGCTTTGAGGTATGTCCTCCGAAATTCCGTGCAGTGACAAAGCTCGTTGGTGTGCCTGCACCGCCTCCCCTGCCTGAAGATCAACGGGGTGTGGTAAGAAAGGCTAAAGAGAAAGAGGTAGCCTGAGGGGAAAGAAAACTCTAACGGCCTAGCCACAATAAGAATTGGATCAAAATGGAAGAGGCAATGAGTGCACCAGACGTGAAGGGTGTAGCGACTGATATACTGTGTAGTCGTTATTCCGAAACTGGATGGACAAAGGCAAAGGTTCACGCTCCTCTTGAAAGAGAGTTGACAGTCTATGTCAACCTCCAGCATCTGGTCACCATTCTGTGCACCCCCACCAAACTGAATTACCTTGTCCTTGGTTTTCTTTATTCAGAAGGAATCATATCGAATATTAATGATGTGGTAATGATGAGGGTCTGTGATGCCGAGTCTGAAGTTGACGTAAGACTAAAAGACTCGGGGTTCCAATTACCGACGAAACGAACGCTAACATCTGGTTGCGGGGGTGGCGCAACCTTCACAACTGGGGGGCAGATGGTTAATTCGGACCTTGTTGTAACACCGGCTGTAGTTTTGTCACAGATGAAACTCCTTCTTGAGCAGGAAGAACTATATCGCCTTAGTGGCGGCGTTCACACTTCAGTTTTATCTGATGGCAGGAAATTGCTCGTTGTAACTGAGGATATTGGCCGACACAATACCCTAGACAAGATACAGGGTGAGTGTCTGATGAGGGGAATACCAACAAAAGATCGACTGATTCTGACCACTGGTCGTGTCTCCTCCGAGATGCTCCGCAAAGCCGCAAGAATGCAGGTACCGGTTCTTGTTTCCCGTCATACACCCACAGGCACTGCCATGTCAATGGCTAAAGATTTGGGTATTGCCCTGATTGGTCAAGCACGGGGCAACCGCCTTTCCGTCTACTCACACCCAGAGCGGCTTGGCTGTCCCACACAGTAACTCGGGCCTCCCGTGCCAACCCCTAGAAAACAAATAAACAGGCCTGATGCGCCCATAGCGCCTGCTCATGCATTATTACGGCTTAGAGCTATTTTTTAGGAAGGCCGAGACTTACCATTTAATTCCTTTTGATCTTAAATAATACTGCGATCCATGGTCACCAAGCCTCGCTGCCGCCTTGTAGTCATTGAGAGCCTCTGCCTCACGGCCCAATTCCCTGAAAGAAACTGCCCGGTTGTATAAAGCATTCACAAATCCAGGGTTTAGTTCAACGGCCTTGCTGAAACTCTTTATTGCCGCAGCATGATCTTTCAGCTTTGCTAGGGCAAGACCACGATTATAATAGACGCCAGGCGCCTTTGGGTCAAGATTAAGGGCCTTTTCATAGCTCTGTGCTGCATTCGCATACTCCCGCAGAATTGTATACGCATCTCCTTGGCGAACATAGATAGCCGGGTCCTTTGGATTGAGACTTGAGGCCTTTTCATAGTTCCTGACGGCCTCAACCTGGTTACCTGTCACAGCATATGCGATCCCACGGTTATAATAAGCAACAGAAAAATCAGGATTTATCTCTATTGCCCTGTCAAAGGTGGCAATGGATTCGGGATAGCGAGCCATGGCATACAAAACCAGGGCTTTTTTGTAGTAGGCTTCAAAATAATCCGGCTTCAGCTTGATAGCTTCATCAAAGTCGTTTATGGCATCTGAAAACTTGCCTGTCTTGTCGAATAAACTGCCTCGTTTTAGATAAACAGTAGCATCTTTCAGACCAAACCCTATCAGCTTATCATAATCTTTTATTGCGTCATCGTCGCTGTTCGTTTTTTCGTGTGCATCTGCACGACGGCGATACGTTGCAATATCTTTAGGGTTAAGTTCAATGGCTTTGTTATAATTCTTTATAGCCTCGCGGTAATTGCCTGACATGGAATAAACCAGACCACGGTTAGAGTAAGCTTCCACATATGTGGGGTTTAACGATATTGCCCTGTCGTAATTCTTAATGGCTTCGGGATAATTACCCAGAGCTGCATGGGGAGCCCCCCGAAGAAGATTGACGGTATTTTCTCGCGGATTAAGCTTCGCAGCTACATCATAGTTTTTGATGGCTTCATGGTAATTTCCTGACATATAATGAGCTATACCACGATTGATGTATGCTTCAAAATACTCCGGACTCAGTTTAATCGCATCATCACAATTCATGATTGCCTCAACATATTTCCCCAGAGCTGCGTATGCAGCCCCACGCCGAACATACAATGAAGCATCTTTGGGGTTAAGCTCGATTGACATGTCAAAATCTTTGATAGCCTCGCTGTTTTTGCCCATTGCCGCATAAGCCTCTCCTCGCTTACCATACGTGGCAGCATATTTTGGGTTAAGCTCTGCAGATTTGTCGTAATCTTTTATTGCATCTTCATATTTCCCTAGAGCAGCATATGATACCCCGCGAAGGAGAAAGAGCCTGCTATCCCGAGGATCTATTGCAAGGGCATTATCATAGCTCTTGATAGCTTCAAGGTAGTTGCCAGAGCGGAAATGGTCATTACCCTGTTCAAAGTATGTTTTTGCGTCTTGAGCTACTGCTTTGGAGCAAACAGTAAACACCAACATGATAATCCATAAAAGAAATATCCTGTTTCTCTTCACTTTTCGATCTCCTCAGAGTTTTGTAGGTTAACTGACCATAGGTTATAATCATACCATAAAATTATGAATGTAAATGATTCTTTGAAAGGTTTGCATTTATTGAATAGAAAAATAATGAAATAACCTGGTTTTTACATTAAAATGTTGGTGTCACGCAGGACAGAACAGGTCATACGCTTTTTTTATCAAAATATTGTGATCATGGAGGACAGGTAATGGATTCAGCAAAAAAAGAAAAGTTTATAAAACTGTGGGAAAAATATTTTGGCAAAGCAGACTTACCGATCATTTTCTTCTACACTGACAATCCGGTTAATGTAATAAAGATAAAACCGCCAAAGGCAGAGCACAGGTGCGTTATTGCAGACATAGCACGAACAAGAAAAGGAACGTCTGTTGCCTTGCATGTTGGTGCAGTTGGCTGTTTTGGCGGTAAAAAGTATCTGGGATTCAACCAAGGTTTTATGCCAAACTTCGAGTACTTTCTCTCGTGTGGGATACCCGGGGAAATGGAAGGAGAACGTTATAAAAAGTCACCGGCCATTGTAAAGGAAGTCATGAAAAATATGCCAAGCTTCAAGGCGCCGGCAGAATACATTGTTTTTAAGAGATGGGATAAGATCGACGCCTATGATAATCCTGATGTAGTAATCTTCTTTGCACCTCCAGACGTACTTTCAGGCGTCTTTACCCTAGCAAGCTTTGACGAAATCGAACCAGAGGGGGTATTTGCACCTTTTGCTGCCGGTTGTTCAACCATCGTAACCCATCCATATCTTGAAAAATCAGCAAACCGCCCTCGGGCAGTGCTCGGTATGTTTGATGTTTCTGCACGGCCCTCTGTCCCTGGCAACACACTCACAATTGCAATCCCTATGAATAAGTTTGAAAAGATGATCGACAATATGGAGGAGAGTTTTTTAATAACCAAGAGTTGGGCAAAGGTACGGCGGCGGATAACTAAAGCGCAGAAAGATAAAGAATAAATAGTCGGCATTGACACATGCACTGGAATCTGCCCAGTAAATACCATGAGTTTGAAGGGTAAATTCGGGCAGCTTTGCAATGGACGGGACGGCTGCCTTCCGAAGCCTCAGCGCAGATAGACACATGCCCCAACAATGTGAATTGGTTGGCGGGAAAAAACAAAAGCTGCTGTGGTCAGCCAGGGCATAGTCAGATTGCTAACGTCAGTGCCATGGTGAGCAAATTAATTCGTACCTCAACACTGTAAGGGGCTCTTTTAATAAAAACTGTGCCCTTTCAACTGTCAATCATCTTGAGCAATACCATCTGTGAGCGGGGATCGAGGTCACGCACTGCATTGATGCCTTTGATTTCAATAATGACAGCCTCCATGACAATGAATGCCCTTGCAAGTTCACGGAGGCATCCTGTCTTTACCATATCATGTTTTCCATATACTCCATGAAAATGAATTCTTGGCTCATTCCTGTACCAAAATATCGTGCCCACACCGGCTGATTCATGGCTTTCATTCAATACTTTCCATACTGGGGTCGGGGGGAACACATCTTTTTCCGGTCCCACCACAATCCTCCCCTCTTTTATTCCCCCTACCAGATAAAACACTGCGGCTCGAAGGTCCTCTTTCTTTGCAATATCAGACAGGCCCTGTATGATTTCGTCTCCATCCTCAAACCTTGCGACCACAATTCTGCCCATTTCACCGACTTGATATTTCATGGTTTTCTCCTCACAAGCTTCTAATTCAATGGATATTTTATTACATTTGTGGTCACTTCGCTACAAACCGCTTTCTCTAAGCGAAATAAAAAGCTTCCAATTCTTGCCCAATTGTTATATTATACATTCTATTGTAGGTTACCCTTAACAGTATCAGGGTATAAGCTGATTTGGTAGTGGGATTTTATTCCTGTGCACTGTAGTTTCATATGGAGCGGAACAGGATCCACATTCACCCCTCCACAAGAAACGATTTAATTCAACAAAGTGGAGGGTTGAATGGAAGGCAGCAAACTGTATGTGGGTAACCTGAATTATTCCTCGACCGTGGAAGAAATTAAGGAACTATTTGCCGGTTTTGGCGAGGTTCGTGATGTGAGAGTAATCGAGGGAAAAGGATTTGGCTTTGTTGATATGGGTTCACAAGCCGAAGCAGAAAAAGCAAAAAAGGAGTTGCATGGTTCACAATTTATGGGCCGAACCCTCACCGTTGATGAAGCACGCCCTAAAAAGGATAAACCGAGACAGGGCGGCCCACGAGGATATTAAAAAACTTCTTTAATAATTGACAGATTCCCCTTTATGGGCACACCGAACGATCACGTATTTCACAAATCAATACAGGGGAAAGAAAGGGAAAGAAAACATTGGAAATAAGAGTACATGACGACAACATTGAAAAAGCAATCAAGGATCTGAAGCGTCAGCTCCAAAAAGAAGGTCTCTTTAAAGAGATTAAGAAGAGAAGCTTCTATGAAAAACCTTCTGTAAAGGACCGAAGAAAAAGGAGAGAGGCGCAAAAGAGAAGGATGAAGGCTCAACGTCGTAAAAGCTTTTATGATTAGAAATATGCCAGAAGCCTGCAATTCCAAAACATTAAGAGGAAATTATGACAGAGGCTAAAGTCAATGACACTGTAAAAGTTCATTATACCGGTCACTTGTGTGACGGCACAGTGTTCGATTCATCCTTCAACAGAGAACCGCTCGAGTTTACTATTGGACAGAAAATGGTGATTCCTGGCTTTGAGAAAGAGGTCATTGGAATGACTGTGGGAGATACAAAGACTGTCTCAATAGCATCTGCGGATGCCTACGGTCCTTATTTGGAAGATCTTGTCGGTTCTATAAAAAGGACCCAGATACCTCCAAACATTGACCTGCAAGTAGGAGACGTTTTGCAGATGCGCACACCTGATGGTGGACACATGTCAGTCTTAGTTAAAGCATTGACTGATGAAACAGTCACTTTGGATGCAAACCATCCCCTTGCAGGTAAAGATTTAGCGTTTGAAATAAACCTTCTCGAGATAACATCGTAGTTCTCTGTAAAGATTACTGATTGATCTTTTGTTTTGGTAGTTTTAACTTGATTTTTACAGGGAGATTTCTTTAACTATCCAATCATGGAAAAGAATGGAATTGTTTCTGCAACGCTGGCAGAGATATATTTGGAGCAAGGCTATCTTGAAAAAGCAATAGCAATCTATGACCAGCTCCTGGCAAAGGAGCCGGAAAATGACAGCTATAGAGTGAGGCTTTCTTCTCTCAAAAAAACCCTCAAGGAAAAAAGCAGATCCCCCCTCTTTAAAAGGGTTCTTCGTAACAAAAACCGGTGACAGTACATGAGAGAAAACAGGATTGAAAAAGTTCTATCCCTCATGAGTTCAAAGAAGGTAGATGCGTGCCTCCTTAAGGGCATGGACAACATCTTCTATCTCACCGGCTTTCGTGGCAGCGAAGGAACACTTTTTATCACAAAAGGCGATATTTTCCTGTTAACAGATTTCAGGTATGTTACTTATGCGCAAGAGGTTACACATGGTATTAGAATAATCGAAGTTCGTGACAAGCGAAACGTCCTTGGAGAACTATGCAGCCAGTATAAAATCGAGCGAATCGGTTTTGATAGCATTCACACAACGTTTTTCACATTCAAGAAATGGTCCGATGCAATTGAAAACATCGAATTTATTCCTCTCGATGCTACAATTGAGGAAATAAGAAAAAACAAAGAGCCTGGTGAGATTGACAGTATTATCAAAGCAATAGACATTGCGACCCAAGCATTCAATGATGTTTTTAGTAGGATTCATCCCGGACAGACAGAAAAGGAGGTTGCAAACAATCTGGACTACGCTATGCGCCAACTTGGCGCAGAAGGCCCTTCTTTCCCTACAATAGTAGCCTCAGGACCAAGGGCAGCCCTTCCCCATGCTGAACCAACCGATAAAAGGATTCGTGATGGTGAAATGGTCATCATAGATTTCGGCGCCCACGTCGATGGTTATTGTAGCGATGAGACCTGCACACTTTCAATTGGTGATGTTAACGGAAAATTGCAGGATATTTACACAGTCGTAAACAATGCGAAACAACTTGCCCTTGAAAAAGCACGGGCTGGCATGCCCATCAAAGAAATGGATATGATTGTAAGAGGTTTTATTGGTTCCGCAGGCTATGGAGAATTTTTCCGGCACGGCACAGGCCATGGTGTTGGAATCGCCGTTCATGAGGCTCCAGCTATCAACAGCACTGGCGATGGCCTCCTGGAAGAGGGAATGGTCATAACCATTGAGCCCGGAATCTATATTCCAAATTTGGGCGGCGTTCGTTTGGAAGATATGGTACTCATTACTTCTGACGCCCCCCGGATACTCACGCGAGTTCGTAAGGATGAGCTCCATATAAAAGCATAGGCACGCATCATTGTTTGCCACAGGAATTTTTACTGATTTACGCTATGTTCTGAATGCTTAGCGCTACATCACTCGGAGGTGTTAATATGATGGTATCCACGTCAGAGTTTCGAAAGGGCTTAAGGATTCTTCTGGAAGATGAACCCTTTGTAATTGTCGATTTCCAACATGTCAAACCTGGCAAAGGAGGCGCCTTTGTAAGGACAAGGATAAAAAGTCTTATATCAGGAAACGTGTTGGATAGAACTTTCAGGTCAGGGGATAAGGTTGACCTCCCTGAACTCGAAGAGTCCCAGATGCAGTTTCTATACAGCGAAGAGGACAAATTTTACTTTATGGATACCAACACCTATGATCAGATATTTATCGACGAAAAGAATCTGGGAGATGCAAAGAACTATATTAAGGAAGGTCTTACAATCGAGGTGCTGTTCTACAAAGGAAACCCTATCGGTGTTGAGATTCAGAACTTTGTGGATTTAAAGATTGTTAAAACAGAGCCTGGTGTTCGCGGGGACACAGCAACAAATGTGACAAAACCTGCCCTTCTCGAGTCAGGGTATACGATACAGGTTCCTTTATTCGTGGAAGAAGGAGAAGTTGTTAAGATTGACACCAGAACAGGCCAGTATATAGAGCGGGTTTCAAAGTAGGATTGTCCATGCTTATAACCTTCGAAGGCATAGAAGGATGTGGTAAATCAACCCAGGTCGATCTTCTCTTTGATTATTTGATCAAGAAGGGCCTCAGGGTGATCAAGACTCGTGAACCAGGTGGTACAGCCTATGGTGAGACGCTCAGGGATGTTGCCCTTCAAAAAAATTTGAAAGTGTCTCCCTTATCGGAGCTTATCACAATCATGGCGATCAGGGCACAACACGTTGAAGAACTCATAGTACCCGCCCTAAAGGATAGAACAATAATTCTCTGCGACAGGTTTGTTGATGCGTCCTATGCATACCAGGGGTATGGCCGGGGCATAGACCTTGGGATCATTGAAACCCTCAATCGACTCGTGACCAGAGGTATTAGTCCTACCCTTACCGTGCTCATCGATTGCACGGCTGACATGGGGTTAAAGAGAAAGGAAAAGAACAACAGGCCACTCGACAGATTCGAGGAAGAGGGTCTCTTGTTTCACCAGAAGATACGGAACGCTTACCTGAAACTTGCAAAAGAAGACAAAAAAAGGTTTTTTGTTGTAGATGGAACGGCAGAGATTGATGAAGTACACAGGATCATTAAGGAGAAAGTCGAATCACTTCTCATGAGCCATGGGATTGAATAGTATTTTTGGACACGAAAAGCAGAAAGCCCTGCTCCTCTCATTTCTCCAGAAAGAAAGGCTACCTCATGCCTTTCTTTTCTCAGGCCAGAGTGGGATTGGCAAAAAGAAAATTGCCCTTGAATTCATAAAACATATTCTCTGCGAGAAAGGTAGCGGTTGTGACACCTGTCGGGCGTGCATCAAGATTGAACGGCAGACACACCCGGATCTTCTCCTTATAGGACCCCAGGAAAAAAAAGCCGATGACAGCCCTGATTTCTTGGAGGCTGAGGAAAAATCCTCTCTAACCGCAAGGAGTAACATACCACGTTCACTCATTGCCGGTGACAAAGATGGTAAGGTAAGAGGCATTAACCAGGAGGTTCTTGCATACCCTTATGAAGGATCAACACGGGCAATTCTTATTGATGACGCAGATAGGATGAGAAAAGACGCTGCTGATGCACTCCTTAAAACCCTTGAAGAACCACCCCCTTACAACATCTTCTTTCTAATAACGTCATCTGAAAGGGAAATTCCTCTTACTATTCGTTCACGATGCGTAAGGGTTTCCTTTGCTCCTCTACAGAGGGAACACATTGAAGAATATTTCAGGAAAGTACTCAATGTTGATGAAAAAAAGGCTGATCTTATCTCGATGATCGCATGTGGTAGCATTGGAAACGGACTGTTCTGGCTGAAGGAAGGGAATCTGAACCTGAGATACAAGCTCGCTGAGCTCATAACAGGTAAAAGAAGAAGTTTCCTCAATGCAACAGGTCTCGCTGAGCAGAGTACAAAGACCTCCGGTGATCTTTCAATGTATCTTACCTTCATGCTCTCTCTTTTAAGGGATATGTATGTGGTCCTAGATCAGAAAGACACTGCAATGGTCATGAACAGGGATGTTCGAGAGCTTCTTGAGTGGGAAAATATCGACCGGAGGTGGCTGGAACATGCCATGAAAAAGGTGCAGGAAACCATGACAATTATGCGGTATAATGTAAACCGCTGGTTGTTACTGGAAAACTTGCTGATTCATATCATGAGGTAACTTATGAAAAGCTGTAATGTGAGGATAGACAGAATTGCAGGTACCACAGAAATGGAAGCGCCTGATGATATTAGACGTGGTGATTACGTTGTCGTTGAAATGGAGAAGGGGCCGTGCCTCGGAGTCGTCACAAATACTCCTGTAGTCACTGAGAAGGAGGGGCTCAAAAAGATAGTACGTAAAGCAACTGACGATGAGGTTACCCAGTATTATTCCTTGAAGGAGAATGAGAAACCTGCCCTTGACTTTTGTCGTGAGAAGGTTAGGGAGATGGGACTCCCTATGAAACTTCTCTTTGCCGAATATCTCTTTGGGGGAACAAAGCTTCTTTTCTATTTTGTATCTGAAAACAGGGTTGATTTTAGAGAACTCGTAAAGGAACTCGCAAAGGAATTCAAGATCAGGATAGAGCTCAGACAAGTTGGTGTCAGAGACGAGGTGAAGATCATCGGTGGCCTTGGAAATTGTGGTAATGTTTGCTGTTGCAAGAAATTCTTGAACAACTTTTCCATAGTCTCCATTAAAATGGTTAAGGAACAAAGCCTTGCATTGAACCCTGCTAAAATATCAGGTATTTGCGGGAGATTGATGTGTTGTCTTTCTTATGAGTACGACATGTACATGGAATATAAAAAAGGTTTTCCTAAACTCGGCAAACGTATAAAGCTCCCTCAGGGGGAGGGCAAGGTGGTCAAACATAACACGCTCAGCTCATCGATCACTGTAGAGGTTGAGGATGGCAAAGAGATAACAATAACCGCAAAAGATCTTCAGACTCTGAAGAATGCAGGGGATTAAAGACTGAAGGCTACGGATAAGCTTTGGAGGTAAAGGTAACTGATGAACAAGCACTATTACATTACAACGCCCATTTACTACATTAATGATGTCCCCCATATTGGGCATGCCTACACAACAATCGCTGCCGATATAATGGCCCGTTACAAGAGGATTTGCGGGTTTGATGTTTTTTTTCTTACAGGCACAGATGAACATGGCCAGAAAGTTGAAAAAGCAGCAGAGCAGCAGGGTATTTCCCCGAAGGAGCTTGCCGATAGAACGGTTCACAGGTTTTCAGATTTGTGGGAAACTCTCAATATATCGAATACTGGTTTCATCAGAACCACTGAAGAGAGACACAGAAAAGTTGTCCAATATATCTTCGAGAAGGTATTTGAAAATGGAGACATTTACCTTGGTCACTATGAAGACTGGTACTGTGTCCCTTGCGAGACCTATTTCACAGAAACACAACTAAAGGACGGAATGTGTCCTGATTGCCTTAGACCCACTGAAAAACTCAAAGAAGAGAGTTACTTCTTCAGGCTTTCCAAATATGAGGAAAAACTCCTTAACTACATGGAAAATCACAAGGATTTCATTTTACCCGAGGTACGTTACAACGAAGTTGCAAGTTTTCTGAAAGGAGGTTTACGAGACTTAAGTGTGAGCCGGACAAGCTTTAACTGGGGCATACCTGTTCCAATGAACAAAAACCATGTTGTTTATGTCTGGTTTGACGCCCTGGCGAATTACATTACCGGCATAGGATTTCTCGATGATGTGGATCAGTTTAAAGCATTCTGGCCATGCGATGCCCACCTTGTTGGCAAGGATATACTTCGTTTCCACACTGTATATTGGCCAAGCTTTCTCATGTCCCTCAACCTTGAACCACCAAAACATGTTTTTGCTCACGGATGGTGGACTATTGAAGGACATAAGATGTCAAAATCTCTTGGGAATGTTATTGATCCCAATGAGGTTGTCAAGATATACGGAGTGGATGAGTTCAGGTTTTTTCTTTTCAGGGAGGTGCCTTTTGGCCTCGATGGTGATTTTTCAAAACATGGGATTGTGAACCGTATTAACGGTGACCTTGCTAATGATTTCGGAAACCTTGCGAGCAGAAGCGTGACTATGATAGGAAAATTCCTCAAAGGGAAAATCGATAGACCCGAGAAAAAGGGTGGTATGGATGAATACGTGGAAGATAATGTAAGGCGCCTTGTTGAGGAATACCAGAAAGAGATGGAGGTGTTTGCTTATCACAAAGCCTTACAGAATGCTTTTGAAATAATATCTATACTTAATAAGTATATAGACACTGAGGCGCCATGGAGACTGGCAAAAGAGGGAGATAATCGTATCAAAACAGTGTTGTATAATATCTGGAATAGCTTACGAATCGTGGCAATGTTGCTCTATCCATATATGCCTTCAAAATCTCAGGCTATCTGGAATGCTCTCGGCATTGGCAAACCCATTGACAAAATTCTTTTTGACACTGAGAAGATTTTTTACTTCATGGACGACCTCGGAACCATCGACAAAATCAACCCAATTTTCCCAAGGATAGAAGGATAGAATGGGTTTCCACTCCCTCCAGCGAGTTCTGAAGAGAGTTCTCAAGGACTGCAATCTTCCTGCCCACAATATTGATGCATACAAAGTATTCCACCTCTGGGAAAAAATAGCCGGAGAAGGTCTTGCCAATCATGCGAAGCCAGTAAGAATCGATAACAGGATTCTCTATGTTGAGGTAGATGATCCTATATGGCTTTCCCAAGTGCGTTACATGAAACTCGACATTATGGCAAAGATTGGGGTAACGATTAAAAAAGGGATCTTCAAAGACATCAGATTCTTTCTCAAAAATAGCTAAAAGGGTTGGCCCTGTCCCACCAGGGCCTGTGCCTGACACCTGACTCCTTTGCTACAAAAGAAAATGTTTTTTCACTAAAATCAGGACAACGCATTGATCCCTAACAGTTCTCTTCCGATGGTCAGTTTGTGCATCTCTGACGTTCCTCCGAGGATGGTACTCATTATTGCATCCCTATAATGATGTTCCACAAGATATTCGTTCGTGCATCCGTACGCCCCATGCAACCGGATAGCCTCCGCGCCTACCCGCACAGCAAGTTCCGAAGACAGCCATTTTGCAGCAGAAAGCTCCTTGGCGTGAGGAGCGTTTTTACTTTTCAGATCAGCAGCATAATAGACCTGCCAGCGTGTAGCCTCAATCTCAGCATACATACGCGCTATTGTTTCTTGAATGAGTTGAAATCCTCCAATAGGCCTTTTGAATTGATAACGTTCTTTGGCGTATTTTACACATGCATCAAGACATGATTGGGCCATCCCGATGGCACCAGCAGCAACAAAAAGGCGGGCCGTATCGATGCCTATCAGCGCATTTTGAAGACCTCGACCAATGTCACCAATCAGATTTGCCTTCGGAACCCGGCACTCCATAAAAGATAAGTTTGAAATATCACTGGCCCAGCCTCCCACCATCTCGGCAGGAGTCGCGGTAAAACCGGACACTTCTTTCTCGACTGCTATGAGGGCCAATCCCTTTGGGCCTAAATCCTTGTTCGTCTGCACAAGAACAAGGACGACATCTGCAAGGTTCCCTGCTGTAATGAAATTCTTGCTTCCGTCTATTATCCAAGTATCACCGTCAAGAGTAGCTTTTGTTTCCACAGCAGAGGCATCACTGCCTACATTCGGTTCTACTGCAGCCATAGCAACAATCAGACTTCCATTACAGAGATCTGGAAGGTATTTCTGTTTCTGCTCTTCGTTGGCCACTTTACTCAGGATGGTTCCTGCAAGGACAGCGTGGCCCAGCGAAATAAGTGTTTGTGTCCAGCTTGCCCGGCTCAGTTGTTCCCATACAATAGATGCAGTAACGTAGCCTGCTTCCATACCCCCATACTTTTGGGGTAGATGTACCCCGAGTAAGCCCTGAGACGCCATTTTTTGTATAAGAGTCAAGTTCACTTCACGGCGGCGTTCACAGTCCAGTAGTGTGGGTAGCATTTCTTTTTCAGCAAAATCATGGGCCATTTTGCGTACCATAGTCTGTTCTTCATTAAGATCAAATTTCACGTATGCCTCCTTTATAGAGGGATATTGCCATGTCGTCTGGCGTTGCGTGTAATGCCTTTATTTTCTATTAAATTCAGGGAGCGAACCAGGCATCGTCTAGTTTCCGCCGGTTCAATAATATCCTGAACCCACGTCACATCAGAAGCAAGGGCCAAAGGATCCGCATACAGATCCTTGTAGTCCTGAATTTTTCGCTCACGATACTCCTGAGGATCTTGCGCTTTCTTAATCTCATCTCCGTAGAAAAGATCTACTGCCTGAGCCGCCCCCATAGCCCCTACCTCTGCGGTTGGCCAGCCAAAGATAAGATCTGTACCAAACCCCGGCATTATACCCATACCGAGAGCAGCTCCGCCATACACCTTCCGTAACAGTATGGCAATCTTGGGCACAGTGGCTTCAGAAAGGGCGTACAGAACCTTTGCTCCATGGCGGATTATCCCGGCGTGCTCCTGACCCTTTCCAGGCAAATATCCCGGGGTGTCAACAAGAAGTACTATAGGGATATTAAAGGCATCACAGAAACGGATGAAACGGGCCTGTTTGTCAGAACTGTCTACACTCATACACCCTGCTTTCACCATAGGCTGGTTCGCCACAATCCCTACAACACGCCCATCAATATGGGCAAAACCTACGATAATTTCTCCTGCAAACTCTCTTTTAATTTCAAAGAAATCACCTTCATCGACAATTGTTTCAATCACTCTGTGCATATCATAGCCTTGCGTTGGCTGTTCGGGAACAATTTCCTCCAGCATAGCTGTCATTCGCCCGGGGTCATCCTGAGTATCTTTTCTTTCAGGCCGTGTAGTACAGTTTTGGGGGAGATAGGAGAGCAGTTTTCTAATGTTCGCCATGCAATCCTCCTCGGATTTGACGCGAAAGTCTGCCACGCCCGTTACCTGACAATGGATCTTGGCACCCCCCAGCTCTTCAAGGGTCACATCCTCATGCATGACAGATTTTATAACCCGTGGACCGGTTATACACATATGAGAGAGTCCATCAACCATGAAGATAAAATCTGTGAGGGCAGGCGAATAAACAGAACCACCCGTGCAGTTACCTAGTATGGCTGATATTTGAGGCACCACACCTGAGCAGCGTGCGTTCATGAAGAAAACTACTCCTGCGTGTTTCTCATCGCTAACACGGTAGGGATCGTCACTGCCCGCCACCTCATGTCTGATGACACGGGCTCCCGGCGAATCGTTAAGGCCGATTAATGGCACACCCATATCCAGAGCCATCTCATGGATTTTGTAGAGTTTCCTCCCATGCATGTAACCTTGGGACCCACCCATGACTGTTGCATCGTGAGCAAAAACGCAAATCCGACGGCCGTCAATAGTCCCATGACCCACCACTATGCCGTCACCCGGTGCGCCCATCCGATACTTAACAAGCATATTGAACTCATTGAAGCTGTCCGGATCAAGAAGCAGATTAATTCTCTCCCGGGCACTCAGTTTTCCTTTTTCGTGCTCTTTAGCAATCTTTTCCGCACCACCACCCATGGAAGCTGTTTTTTTAACTTCTCTAAGTCGTTTTATGCGTTCTTTCATGGTTTTGCTCCTGTCAGATGGATTTCGCAACAAAAACTTTTGGGCTGGGTTCCTCCATCAAGATTTCTCCACAAGGCTTCTTGCTGAGGTTTGCGTTCACCCTTATCATCTCTCCTGCCGGTTTCTCGGCCCCAGTTCTAAACATTTCATCCTCATCAGGTACTAAAAGTTGCCTCTCCTGCGTGGGGAACTGAAAAATCCTTTTTTCGGCGTATATGGATTTTTTCTTATCTTTCTCCATACTCAACCCGCAAGAAGTTACTGTTCAGGCGGTAGGTACCAGGCCTTCCCCTTTAGCCTGATTCTCGTCCTCACCCCTTCCGGCTAAGGATACTGAAGGATAAGAACACATTTGACTATCCTTCCCTGTAGGTCCAGCTCATATCATATTCAGGCCACACAGGGTCGACACTTAAAATCCTGTATTTTAGAGAATCATATAATTCGTATGATATTTTGTCAATGTAAAGGTACACCCAAAATCTATTTTTGTGTTTCACCATCCTCGAACGTATTGATGTGCTTAACTTTCCTTTTCGAAAAATCTGAAAGATCCTATGAAAAAAGGGGTTATTGTACATAATCACCACATGTATATTTTCGACAAAGGGTGTTCTCTCACCTTGCTGTGCAGTATAAAGTGAATGGCTTTGGAAAGTTTACAATTTTAATTGGATGATTATCTTTTTCATACAGATAAAAAATAAAGGTGATCTTTGAAAAGGATAACAACAATTCTAATTCTGTTAGCAGCGACATTGGGCTTCAACCAGATAAGAGATTTTGGTTATACAATGGAGGGAAAAATGGGAGAAGTATTTCAAAATACAAAATCAGCAGTTTTTGCTGGTGGGTGTTTCTGGTGCACTGAATCAGATTTCGAAAAAGTCGAAGGTGTTATCGACGTTATATCAGGATACACTGGAGGCACTATGCCGAATCCAACCTATGAACAGGTTTGCACGGGTAATACAGGACATCTGGAGGCAGTCAAAGTCATTTATGACCCTTCAAAAATTACATATGAGGAATTACTCGACATATTCTGGCGACACATAGATCCAACAGATGCGGGCGGTCAGTTTACTGACAGAGGAACCCAGTATGGCAGCGCAGTTTTTTACACAACCGAAGAAGAACGCAAATCTGCTGAAAACTCGAAGAAAAACCTGGCTGCCATGGGGCCTTTTACAGAAGAGATTCGTACTGAGATCCTCCAGCTCGGCCCCTTCTATCCCGCTGAGCCCTATCATCAAAATTATTACAAAAAGAACCCGAGCCATTACAACGCATACCGTTCTGGATCTGGTCGCGACCGGTTTCTTAAGGAGGTTTGGGCAGAGAGGAAGAGCACAGAGAGTTCTGGAATAAAGAAGGAAACAAAAAAGAATGTGGCAACAACTGAAAAGATTGCTTCACCTTATTTAATCCCCAGTGACACGGAACTGCAAAAGCGCTTGACACCACTACAGTACCACGTCACCCGACAGGATGGGACTGAGCCCCCTTTTAATAATGAATACTGGGACAATCACAACGAAGGCATTTACGTTGACATAATATCAGGGGAACCACTGTTCAGTTCCACCGACAAGTTTGGCTCTGGAACCGGCTGGCCAAGTTTTACCCAACCTCTGGAGCCGGAAAATATTGTTAAAAAAACCGACCGTGGTTTTCTTATGGTACGCACCGAAGTACGCAGCAAACACGCAAACTCACATCTTGGACACGTATTTGACGACGGGCCAAAGCCAAAAGGGCTGCGTTACTGTATTAACTCGGCGGCTCTGCGGTTTATCCCCAAGGCTGCTCTGGAAAAAGAAGGTTACGGTAAATATCAGCATCTTTTCAGCCGGTAAAAGGACCTATACCACAAATTCTATTTCAAACATTGTCATTTGGGGCACATTTTTCCACTTACAGTGATGTAGACTGAAATGATGTGAAAAAAAAGGGGGCTGCAACAATTGCAGCCCCCTGTGCTCAACTACAAACAGACGGACAGGATCCTGTTTAAACGTATCATGCTGTCAGGCATATACTTACTGCCTCATCCATCCTCTCGATGAACTTGAACTCCATGTTCTCCTTTATGCTCTCAGGGACCTCTTCAAGATCCTTCTCGTTCAGTTTGGGCAGGATAACGCTTTTGATGCCAGCACGTTTTGCCGCAAGAACCTTCTCCTTGATGCCGCCAACAGGCAGTACAAGGCCACGCAAGGTAATCTCTCCAGTCATGGCTACATCATTTCTCACATGCCTGTCTGTCAGGAGAGACACCAGAGAAACCAGCATGGTGACTCCAGCAGAAGGTCCATCCTTGGGAATAGCCCCCTGAGGCACATGGACATGTAGATCATTCTTTTCAAAAAAGTCTTCGGTAATATTGAAATCAGCCGCCTTACCGCGGATATAGCTCAGGGCTGCCTGGGCTGATTCTTTCATAACATCACCAAGCTGACCGGTGAGTGTCAGGTTTCCTTTTCCCCTCATCTTGGTTGATTCAATGAACAGTATATCCCCTCCTGTTGGTGTCCAGGCCAGGCCCGTTGCCACACCTGAATATTTCACCCTTTCCGCTACTTCAGAAAAGAATTTTATGGGCCCGAGGTAACCGTGAATACTGTCTGCTGTAATTATTTTTTTTTCAGTTGTGCCCTCGGCAACATCTCTGGCCACTGCCCTGCAAATTGTGGCAATCTCCCTTTCAAGATTTCTTACACCGGATTCTTTTGTGTATGATTTAATGACAACCTTCAATGCATCATCCTGAAACTCAATAAGATCTTCAGTCAAACCATGCTCGTTACGTTCCTTTGGTATAAGAAACTGTTTTGCGATCATAAGCTTTTCTTCTTCGGTATATCCGGGAAGTTCAAGCACTTCCATCCTATCCTTAAGCGCGGGAGGGATAGGGTCAAGCATATTGGCAGTTGCTATAAACATCACTTTGGAGAGGTCGAAGGGCACTTCCAGATAGTGGTCACTGAAAGAAAAGTTCTGTTCTGGGTCAAGCACCTCAAGAAGCGCGCTTGACGGGTCACCTCTGAAATCCATGCCAATCTTGTCCACCTCATCAAGCATGAAAACAGGATTGTTCGAGCCTGCTTTCTTCACACCCTGAATAATTCTACCCGGTAGGGCACCAACATATGTCCTTCTATGACCTCTGATCTCAGCTTCATCTCTGATTCCACCCAGGGAAATCCTCATAAATTTTCTACCCAGAGCCCTGGCTATTGACTTTCCGAGAGATGTCTTTCCCACGCCGGGAGGACCAGCAAAACAGAGTATTGGGCCTTTCATATCCGCTTTCAACTTTCTAACAGCCAGATACTCCAGTATCCTTTTTTTCACTTTTGTCAAGTCGTAGTGGTCTTCGTCGAGAATCTTGCTCGCATCTTGTATGTTCAAGTTGTCTTCAGTCGCCTGCGACCAAGGAATCTCTGTGAGCCAGTCGAGATAAGTCCTCGATACGGTATATTCAGCTGACATGTTGCTCATCTTGGAAAGTCGGTCAAGTTCTTTCTCTGCAATCTTCTGGACATCAGGCGGCATCCTCGCTTCAAGAATCTTCTTTCTAATCTCCTCCATCTCAGACATCTTGTCGTCAGTTTCACCAAGCTCTTTCTGGATGGCCTTGAGCTGTTCCCGTAAATAGTATTCTCTCTGGGTCTTGTCAATTCCTTCTTTCACATGGGACTGAATACGGCTGCTCAGTTCAAGAGTCTCCACCTCCCTGTTCAACAGTATGGTAACTTTCTTGAGCCTCTCTTTCAGATCGATTTTTTCAAGAATCTCCTGCTTTTCTGCAACTCCGATGTTGATTGTTGATCCAATGAGGTCGACCAGGTTCCCCGGGTTCTCCATCTGACTTGCAATCTGCGAAAGCTCTGATGAGAGATAGGGCGCCATTTCAACCGCTTTCTTGTACAGGTTTTTGAGATTGAGGTACATGGCGTCAATCTCGATATCTTTCTGATATTCCTCAAAAATTGGCAGGATCTTGGCACGAAGATGAGGCTCCGTACTTGTGAATTCCACCAGTTTGAACCTGCAAATTCCCTGAACTACAATTCTCTGGCTGCCATCAACCATCTTCACCATCTTCATGATGGTTGCAACCGTTCCAATCATATAAAGATCATCTATCCCTGGATCCTCTATGTCAGGATTTTTCTGTGTTATGATCCCGATCATTTTGTCACCGGCGTTTGCCTCATCAACAAGCTTTATGGAACGATCGCGCCCCACAATCAGAGGCATAACCAGATCAGGGTACGCAACCGTCCCACGCAATGGAAGTATAGGCAACTCGGCCGGTATAAATATTTTATCTTTTAGAGTCTTGTCATTCCTAAAACCTATTACCATTCATTCCCCCTATTTCTTAACATCCTCGAATTCTGCGTCCACCACATCGTCATCTCGTCTGCCTCCACCGGCCTCACTCTGTGTCTGGGCCCCCTCTGGTCCAGGGCCTTTTGATGTGGTTTCAGAAGTCCTCTTGTATAGCGTCTCTGCAAGTTTATGGGAGGCTTTTGTCAGCTCATCAACTGCACTCTTAATCCTGTCGGCATCTCCGGTCTTGACAGTTTCCTTTGCCCTGGTGAGAACGTCTTCCATAGACCTAATATCGTCAGCAGACAGTTTATCTTTACTTTCGTTGAGTGTTTTTTCTGTGGTATAAATCATATTGTCGAGCTGATTTTTTATCTCGATTTCATGTTTTCTCTTTTTATCTTCTTCTGAGTGTGTCTCAGCATCATGCACCATCTTCTTAATCTCATCTTCGCTTAAACCTGTGGAAGCAGTGATTGTAATATTCTGTTCCTTTCCTGTTGCAAGGTCTTTTGCTGAAACATGAAGGATGCCGTTGGCATCGATGTCAAATGTAACCTCTATTTGGGGTATGCCTCTTGGTGCTGGCGGGATACCTATGAGGTGAAACTTTCCAAGTGTCCTGTTGTCCCGGGCCATCTCACGCTCACCCTGGAGCACGTGGATCTCAACACTTGTCTGACTATCTTCAGCTGTCGTAAAAACTTGACTCTTCTTGGTTGGTATTGTGGTATTTCTTTCTATAATTCTTGTCATCACACCGCCGAGAGTCTCTATACCGAGTGAAAGGGGCGTAACATCGAGCAACAACACGTCTTTGACCTCGCCAGCCAAGACGCCTGCCTGAACTGCCGCTCCAAGGGCAACTACCTCATCAGGGTTAACCCCTCTATGGGGTTCTTTACCAAAAAAGTTTTTAACAACTTCCTGTACCTTGGGAATCCTTGTAGAACCACCCACCAGGACAACCTCATCGATTTTGCCAGGGCTCAGCTTCGCATCTTCCAATGCTCGTTTACAGGGCTCTACGGTCCTTTGAATAATGTCATCACACATCTTTTCAAGTTCAGCCCTTCTCAGTTTCAGATTGAGGTGCTTGGGGCCCGATGCATCTGCCGTGATAAACGGCAGGTTAATCTCCGTTTCAATTGCTGTTGAGAGCTCGATCTTCGCCCTTTCACCTGCTTCTTTCAGCCTCTGAAGAGCCATTTTGTCCTGTGCCAGGTCAATGCCCTGATCCTTCTTGAATTCGGCTACTATCCATTCAATAACCCTCTGGTCGATATCGTCACCGCCCAAATGAGTATCTCCATTTGTTGATTTTACCTCCACAACGTTATCACCGACCTCGAGAATTGAGATATCAAAGGTACCTCCACCAAAATCGTAAACCGCTATCGTCTCATCCTTTTTCTTATCCAGTCCGTAAGCAAGGGCTGAAGCTGTTGGCTCATTGATGATGCGGAGCACGTTTAAGCCTGCGATCCTTCCAGCATCTTTTGTTGCCTGCCTTTGGGAGTCATTGAAGTAAGCTGGAACCGTTATAACAGCATCTTCTATAGTCTGACCCAGATAGGCTTCTGCAGACTTTTTCAGTTTCTGAAGAACAAAGGCTGATATCTCCTGCGGCGTATACTGCTTACCCCTAACTTCCACGCGAGCCAAACCTTCCGAATCGCTGACAACCTTGAAAGGAACGGTTTTGATTTCACTCTGTACCTCGTTATATCTCCTGCCAACGAACCTTTTTATGGAAAAAATTGTATTTTCAGGGTTTGTGATTGCCTGCCTTTTGGCTGTTTGCCCGACAAGTATTTCCCCGTCTTTTGTAAAAGCAACAACGCTTGGTGTAAGTCTATTACCCTCTTCGTTGATGATTACCTTTGGTTCACCCCCTTCCATAATAGCCACGACAGAATTGGTAGTACCAAGGTCTATTCCTATAACTTTTTTTGCCATATATGTATCCTCCTGATTGAATTTAGCTTACTTAAGTGAGATGCTTAAAATTCATACGTAATATAATCTCCGAGGGTATCCTTGTCAATATATGATGGCATTGCAAAAGATGACTCTCGGCCTTATATTTTCAAGACGTTTTCGTTTGCTGAAAACCTTTCTATCTTGTGCACCTTTTATTTAACAAGTAACCGGCCATAGACAAAGGAACATACAAAAAGCAAGAAATTGAGTATAACGATCGTTGCACCTGAAGGAAGGTCAAACACAAGGGAAAAAAATATCCCCAAAATAATAGATAAAACACCGCTCACTGAAGCAATAACAATAGTCATCTTGAAGCCTCTTGCTATCTGGAGTGCGGTTACAGGCGGTAGTATCAGAAGGGACGATATGAGCATAATCCCAACCACCCGCATAGCAAGGACTACTGTTAGTGATGTCAATAGGACAAGGATTCCATTAATAGTCTTGGTCTTTATCCCACTCGCTCTTGCAGACTCTTCATCGAAAGTAATTGACAAAAGCTCATGATAATAATACCAGATAACTGACATCAAAATCAGGGATAGGAAAATTGAAGAAATGACCTCGGCATTGCTGATAGCCAGGATATTGCCAAAAAGATAGCTGAAAAGGTCTATATTGAAGCCACCGGAAACACTTGCCAGGAGAATACCGCACGCAATACCCAGAGAAGAAACGATACCAATTGCCGCATCACCATATACTCTTGCTTTTTCAACAAGTTTGAGGATGCCAAGGGAACTGATCATGGCAACCGGAACTGCAGCATAAATTGGGTAAACATTCAAGAACAGACCAACTGCCACACCACCAAAGGTCACGTGGGCAAGACCATCGCCAATCAGCGAGAAACGGCGCAACACAAGAAATGTTCCCAAGGTTGCGCAGAGTATGGCAATGAATGATCCCGCCATGAGCGCTCTCTGTATAAATCCATGACTCAGTAAATTTATAATATCCATAATGAAATTATTAGGCAAACAGGCTTTCAGTAATTGGTGGCGAGTAAACGTACATAAACTTTTCTATCCCTTTTCCGTAATCCTGTTTCTTTCCTCTTACCCCTAACCTCTCAACCTTTTTTTGCATGGCGCATAACCATGCATGGCCTTCAATCATGTCTATGGCATATAATATGCTGTGAATATTCACCAAAATAACTTGCCATATCATTGGATTCACAAAAATCATCAAAACCACCATAGAAAACAACCTGTTTATCCAGATAAAGAAGCCGTGAAGCATACTTTCCAATAGTGCCAATATCATGGGTGATGATAATTACTGTCACTTTTTTGTGTTCATTCAGGTCTTTCAGGGTACTGAAAAACTTCTCCCGTGCTTCAGGGTCAAGGGCGGTGGTCGGTTCATCAAGAATGAGTAAGGCCGGCTCATTAATAAGTGCCCTTGCAATGAGAACTCGCTGTTGTTGGCCCCCTGAAAGCTCACCGATCAATTTGTTTTTAATATCCAGAATTTCAGTCAATTCCAGGACATTATTGATGGCTTTTTCATCATTTTTCGTGATGCGCCTGGGATTGCTTTTGGTTGAGAGCAGACCAAGGGCAACAACCTCTCTCACCGTAGCAGGAAAATGGGGATTAAAAGAATTGATCCTCTGAGGAAGATAGCCAATCTTATGCCAATCAACAAAATCAGCCGTTTTGGTTCCAAATATCTTAATGACTCCCTTGCTTGGCAGTAGAAGACCAAGGGTCAGCTTAATCAGGGTTGACTTCCCCGAGCCATTTGGCCCAACAATACCAAGATAATCTCCTACCTGCAGATGAAACGATATATCTGAAAGTATTTCAGTTGCATTGTACTGAAAAGAAAGGTCATGCACTGATAGTGCATCTATTGTTGACATTCAAGGCCTACCTTCAGGTTTTTCAGGTTTTCTTCCATGATACTGAGAAAAGAAACGCCTTTTTCAAAATCCTCTTTTGAGATATTGTGAGCTCCGTGAAGTCTGAGAAGCCTTGCTCCGGTTTCTTTTGCCAGAATATTTGCCATTCTCGGGGCAATAAGCTCTTCATAGTAGACATACTGGATATGGTTTTCTCGTATTTTCTTTTTTAGAGAAATTATCTGCCACGGTGATGGTTCAGTGTCAGGAGAGCCCGGGTAGGCAGAAATATACCTGAGGTTGTATCGCTTTGCAAGATAGTTAAAGGCAAAGTGGCCACCATGGACAAAAATGTTTTTTTTACAGGCAAAAAGACCTTTCTTGTACCGCGCGTCAAGATCAGCAAGCTTCATGATATAAGCATCTGCGTTTTTCCTGTAAAAGTCCTTGTTATCCGGATCCACCGTTAAGAGAGCTCCCAGAATATTGGCAACCATTTTCTGGGCATTGGCAAGATCGAGCCATATATGAGGATCAATCTTTCCATGGGCATGGCTGCCACCTGTGCGATCTTTCTCCCCTTTCTCGTCTTTATGGTCGCCATGTTCTTGTTTGCCTTCCTCAAGGGTTATACCTTTGCTCGCATCAACCACAACGAGTTCCCTCTTGTCAACCCCTCTGAGAAGACCATAAGCCCAGGGCTCCATGTATTGGCCGGTAAACACAAAGACATCAGCGTTGTTTACCTTGAGCACATCTCCAGCCTTTGGTTCAAAACTGTGAGCCTCTACCCCAGGAGGCATGAGAAGTGTCACCCTTGCTTTGCTACCGGCAATATTTTTTGTGAAATCGTAGAGCGGAAACAAAGTGGTTACCACGCTCAGTTTCTTTGCCTCCACTGCCTCTTGCTCCCTATGCTGACATCCAGCCCCTACTAAAAAAAGGATGAGGCTAAAAATGAGGATAGAGGAAGGGACAGCATTAGTAGTCATACAAACACCCTATGTTGGGACCGCATGAGAAAGAGTACAATCGCTGCACAAACCATAGACTTGAAAAAGGTGAGAAACCACTTTCCCCTTCAACGTATCTTCCACTTCCCTGATTATTTTCTCTTCACCGCAAAACTCGAGGTCCTGGACCCTGCGACAGGCTATACAGACAAAATGGTGATGATGGCTGGTATTATTACAATAGTAATAGTAAAGTTTACGGTTAGGGTGGATAATCTTTATAATAACTCCGCCATTCGAAAGTTCTTCCAAGTTTCTGTAAACGGTTGGGAGTCCGATTCTTTTGAAACGTGTCTGAAGTTTCCTCCAAATCTCCTCAGGACCAAGATAGCAAAATGCTTCGGCAAGAATTTCAAGGATTGCAATCCTTTTGGGTGTTGCCTTGAGACCAAGTTCCTTTACTATACGATTGGTATCCATTGGGTCATGCCTGTACTAAATAGAATTAATTTCTAATTAGAAAGTCTACCCCTATGGCATAAACCAGTCAAGAATAAAATCTGAACCAGGCTTTTTATATTTTAATAGCGTATCTACTGGCGTTGCCATTCCCTAAAAAACCGTTCACTGGCTCAAGCGGTGACTTCGTCCACACTCAGCTTCGGAACTTTTGCTTATACAAATGACCAAATGTCCATGCTTCGTGGCAGCTTGTGTCAGAAAAACCTGACACCATATCTGTAGAAAATAAGATCAGCATTATATTGTAAATTGTTTAAATGAGGGTGTGGTCTCTCTATCGCTCTACTGGGTACCCTTTGCGCATCCATTCAGGAAATCCTGCCCTAAAAGTAAAGACTTTGGTATACCCAAGGTCTTTTGCCGCGACCGCAGCTTTGACGCTTGGATATCACCCGGGGCCCCTGCAGTAAAATACAAGAAGAGTCTCTTTTGCCGGTGGAAGAATCAGTTTCAGTGCATAAAACTTTTCTTCGGGTACAAAGAGTGATCGGGGAATACGGCCTCGTGCATATTCAATTTGCGTTCTTGTATCGATGACCATGAGATTGGTCTCCCCATTCATCATTCTCATCAATTCATCAGCAGAAAGATCAGGTATATCCGGTTTGATGCCACAATAAAATAAGAATAGAGCAGATGCAAAGATCAGAGGCAATGTAAGGCGTCTCAATCTCATGCTACCTTTTAAATATCTCCTTGATCCTTGCCTTTGTCTCGTCGATCTGTGCTTGAGAAAGCTTTAGTCCACCATGCTCCTGTTCCGGTGTGCTTTCTATTGAATAAATTCGTTCTTCCATGGTAGCCTGCCTCTGCATACCAGGAGGAAGATCCGGCTCAACACCAATGGCTCGCTCAACATCTTCAGGAAATTTTCCTGGATCAGCTGTTTCATATACGACTGCAGGTTCATCGTGACGGCCTCCCAGGCATACCTCCAAGACCTTCCAACCTACCGCACCATGGGGATCAAGGACAACTCCGTATTTCTCATACACTTCTTTCATCGTTTCAAAATGTTGGGGATTTGTAACACCCATGGATACAATATCTTTTCTCATTTCGTCCATGTCAGGCATTCGGTCAATAACACCTGGCTTGATAATCTTTCCGGTTACTCTATCCCGTTCATCATACATGTGACCGCCATAAAAATCAATCAGGCGGGCGAGGTTGCTGGGATGAGAAACAATCATGGCTGAAGAAGGAGACTTTATGGAAGGTCTCACCTCGTATTGTCCTGTCTCCAGAAACCCGGGAAACTCAGTGTTTTCATTAACTCCTGCTATAATCTTCGAGACAGGAAGCCCCATTCCTTTGGCAAGGACAGTTCCCATCATGTCTCCAAAGTTTCCAGAGGGGATACTGGCAATTATTGGCTCCATATTATCTGCTATTCTTGAATAGGCATAAAACGGATATACTACCTGAGGAAGGAGACGGCCGAGGCTGATGGAGTTGGCCGATGTAAACCGTTCCCTGTCGTTGAAAAGTTCCTCGGCAAAGGACTGATCACCGAGAATCGTTTTTGCAAGGGCTTGACACACATCAAAGTCTCCGTTTATCTCAAAGGCATATATGTTGTTCTTGAGGGTCGTCATCTGCCTTCTCTGACCTTCACTGATAGAACCTTTCGGGAAAAAGACAATATTATCAATATTCTTCAACCCAAGAAGGGCATCGGCTACTGCTCCGCCTGTGTCGCCGCTGGTTGCCACCACGACCACCCTTCGGAGTCGCCTCACCCCAAGGAAGTAATTGAGCATGCGACCGAAAAAGCGGGCTGCATAATCCTTGAACGAGTAGGTAGGTCCTTTCGTCAGCCACATGATATGGGTTCGTCCCGTTACTTGCTGGATATCTGTTGGGATGACATCTTCGCGATAGGCGTCGTTCAGGAGTGACCGTAAGACCTTTTCAGGCACCTCTGATCTGAGAAAAGGAGAAAGAACCTCGAAGGCAATCTGCGGATAATACATGAATGGCATGGCCATCAGCTTCTCGTGGGATATTCTGGGAAGCTCTTTCCTTGGTACCATGTAAAGGCCATAGTCCGGTGCCATTCCTCTCAAGAGGGCATCTTCGAAATTGATCCGTTCATTGGGATTGTTTGTGCTATAGTAAGTTATTGGTTCCACGGGTTAATAAGCATACAGGATACAGCTCAGTTTTTCAATGGGAACAGATTACCTATTGAATCAGGCTATTCCACTGAGGTGTGCATTGGATTCGCACATTCTTCGCAGACACGACATCACGCCTCGATAGCATTCGTGGAATAACAATCCATATTGCAATGGGACATTTTTTTCTTCTCAACGCAAAACTCAAAGTTGCTTTACATTCAGCCATTTTTTGCTGAAATATCGCCTGGAAATAAGAAAGGCCATGACAAGCTGGGATATATTCATGACCCACCACACTGAAATTGCCCCGAAACCAAGGATTACAACAAAGAGATAGCTCAGCGGCACCCTGACAAGCCATATTGACATTCCTATGAGCACCATGACCGATCTTGTATCTCCAGCGCCCATAAGGCCACCACCCAGAATAATGGCCCACGCCATAAAAGGCTCACTTAACATATTGATGTAAAGATATCGTATTGTCTCTGCAACGACAATCCCATTGTTCGAAAGAATTGGCGCTATCCATCGGGCATTCAGGATGACTGCCAGTGTCAGGGCAATGACAATAGGCACACCGAGACAGGCTGTTATGATGCCACCCCTAAAGGCGTCTTCGGTCTTCTTTTCACCCAGAAAATTACCGATGACTACTGCATTTGCCATATTAAAAGCAAAAGCAGGCAGGAAAATAGCTGACTCAATCCGTATACCTGCAGACAGGGCTGCAAGTATTTCTACATTATTCTTGGGAAGTGAGCTTAAAATCAGAAAAATTGCCATTGAGTGGGCCTGCCAGAGTACCTGTGACAGGCCTGATGGCCAGCCGATGTTCATGACACTTTTTGAAACAGCCCGGGAGAACCGCTTTATTCCATCCATGAGATTCCATACATGGAAGCTGTTTATAAAACTCCCTATACAGACACTTACGGCAGTGGCCACGGCAATCCCCTTATAACCAAGAGACGTGTTAAAGACAAGCAAGAAAGCAAGGCTGATATTACATGCACAGACAATGACCATTGTTTTCATTGATGTCTTGGCCATTTTACACGCCCTGAGTATCCCATTGGTCTGTATCAATACGTAGTGGAACGGGAGACCGGCTGAGTAGATAACCCCAAGGGGCATTGCCAGAGGCTTTACTTCTTGTGGTATATTTAGCAGGGCAATTATATTGCCAGTCAGAAAAAAACCCCCTATGCCCAGAAATACCCCCGCTATAATAGTGATCGACAATGTCGAATAAATCGCTTCAGTTATTTCATCTTTGTTTCCGGCAGTAAAAAGCCTTGAAATAATCGACACTGCACCCACAGTCAATGCATTTCCTACAATGATAAAGACAAAATAGAGTTGAATAATGAAACCGTATGCAGCCTGTATCTCTTTGCCAATCTGTCCTGCAATATAAATGTCAACAAGACCTGTCAGAAATTCAAAGAACATGATGAGGATCATAGGCCAGCTGATAGACCAACTGTCCCGGAGAAAGATTTTTATCTCATTCTTTTCAATAATCTTGGGTAGATTCATAGTCCTTATGCAGTAAGGCCACACGCACTTATATGAGAGCATGTTTGAAAACTGGACGTCGGGTCTGTCTTTTTTCGTAACTTAAACCTTTGGCAGCCCTGAACAGCGAGCCTTAAGATCCTTTTTTAAAATTTTTATATGATTTCCCTTGACAAAACAACTGATTTCTTTTAAATTCATTCACCATGAATAATCGATTACCTTTCTATGGCCATTTTTATTTTTACTTTAGGAACTTGCACCCATGTAGTATTTTGCTGTGAAAAAGCAAAAGCCATGGGTGCACAACCCATGGCTTTTTTTTGTGTAAAGCCATGGTAACAACCATGGCTTTTTTATTATGAGGAGGACAAAATGATTATTTCTAATGAGATGGATCAATTAATCAAAGACCAGGAAGGCTGGACCCGGAGGATGTTTGAAGAAGGAATCAGGATCAAGAAACTGTACGGCCTGGATGCCGTTTGTGATTTTTCCCTTGGAAATCCCGATACTGAGCCTCCGGAAACCCTGAGGAAAGCACTTATCGATATGCTTTCAAGCCCGGAAGTTGGTACCCATAGATATATGTCTAACAATGGATATGAAGATGTACGAGAAAATATTGCTGAGTACTTGCGCGAAGTGCATGGTGTTCCTTTTACTGCAGGTCACATCTTTATGACTGTTGGGTGTGCAGGCGGTTTAAACGTGATCCTCAAGAGTATGCTGAATCCTGGTGATGAAGTCATCGTCCCTACCCCATTTTTCTGGGAGTTCAAAAACTACATAAATAATTTTAGTGGAGTGACCCGCTTTGTGGAAACAAAAGAAGATTTTCAGCTCGACATTGGAAATATAGAGGCAGCAATCACAAAAAAAACCAGAGCGATCCTCATCAACAGTCCGAACAATCCTACCGGTGCTGTTTACCATGAAGAGAGTATGAAACAGCTTGCCAGCCTTTTAAACACAAAACGGGAACTGGGCCAGGATATTTACATCATTACCGATGATGCGTACAAAAAACTTGTTTACGATGGTATTCAGATTCCTAATATTTTTAAGATGTACGATCTGGTTCTTTCTGTGACCTCCCATTCAAAGGACCTTGCCCTGGCCGGTGAAAGAATCGGATACGTTGCTATATCTCCGAGCATCAAGGATATGGACCTTCTCGTCTCTGCCATGACAATTTCAATCAGGGTCCTTGGTTTTGTCAATGCACCTGCCCTTTTTCAACGGGTGGCAGGAAAGTTTCAGAGGACCTCAGTCAGTATCGCCGATTACGAGAAAAAAAGGGATGTCCTCTATGCAATCCTCATGGAGGCAGGTTTTGAATGCGTAAAGCCTCAGGGTGCTTTTTACATGTTTCCAAAATCGCCTATACCTGATGAACTTGAGTTTGTTCGCACCCTCCAGCAAGAAGAGCGTATCATGGTTGTTCCTGGCAGAGGATTCGGCAGGGAAGGTTATTTCCGGATAGCTTACTGTGTACCTATGGAAAAAATACTCAAGGCCCGTGAAGGCTTCTTGAGGACAGGCGATCGATATTATAGAGGAGGGAAATGATGCCGATTTCAAAGAATATCTCAACACTTATGAAAAACTCTTCCTGGATTCGGGCCATGTTCGAGGAGGGAGAAGAATTAAAAAAGAAATTCGGGACTGATAATGTGTGTGACTTTTCCCTCGGCAATCCTATAACCGAACCTCCTGAAGCTTTAAAAAATGAGCTAATCAAGGTTGCTTCATCCGATGCACAGGGCATGCATCGTTATATGACAAATAGCGGATACGATAATGTAAGGGAAGAGGTTGCCCAGTATCAAAGAGAAATAACAGGACTTCCCTATACGAGGGATCACATTGTAATGACAGTTGGCGCTGCAGGCGGTCTTAACGTGATCTTTAAGTCAATCCTTGATCCAGGGGACGAAGTCATCGTACCATCTCCATTCTTTGTGGAATTTATGTTTTATATCGGGAACCATAACGGCATCATAAAACTTGTCGACACCAAGGATGATTTTCATCTTGATATTGATAAGATTAAGGCTGCCATAAGCAGAAAAACCAAGGCAATCCTTATTAATTCTCCTCACAATCCGACAGGCGTTGTCTACAATGAAGCAGAGCTTTTGGAACTTGCAGATCTTCTTCACGAGAGGAGCAAAAAGGGCCAGCGAATTTATATAGTCGCTGACGAGGCCTATAAAAAGATTATTTATAATGGAATCAAACTGCCGAATCTGCCGAATATGTATGAAGATACTGTAAATGTGACATGCCACTCGAAGGACCTTGGCCTCGCCGGGGAACGGATTGGATATATCGCCATATCGCCACGCATTAAAAATGTACGCTCCCTTATCGATGCCGCAATCTTTGCAAACAGAATTCTCGGCTTCATCAACGCACCGGCATTAATGCAAAGGGTTGTTGCAAAATTTCAGCACAATAGCGTAGACATAATGGAATACCAGAAAAAGAGAGACGCTATCTACAATATTCTTGTGGAATCAGGCTTTGAGGTCATAAAACCAGAGGGAGCTTTCTATATCTTTCCCAAATCACCAATCCCTGATGATATTCAATTCGTGAAAACCATGTTGCAGCACCGCATCCTCACAGTGCCCGGGGTTGGCTTTGGAAAATCTGGATATTTCCGTTTAGCCTACTGTGTTACTATGGATATAATAGAAAAGTCGAGGCCGCACTTCAAGGAAGTAGGAGAGCTGTTGAGAAAGGGACAGAAATAAAACAGTGATCCGTGACGCGTGATCGGTAACTTTCAGAATAGGATGAAAGAAGGGCGCAGGCGCTATAATCATTGCCTTTTGCGAACAAGCGAGGTGAACGTCTTAGCGAAGCGGTCATCCTTCGAATATTCGGAAAAAAAGGAGACGACGTAAGTCCCAGTTATTGCTCTAAAAGTGGATCGGTATTGATGTTCTTTGCGAGAATATCTGCCATACGCTCCCTGTCCACGTTTCCTTTAATCAAGTCCTTCACGTGGGGGAAGATGCCAAGGATGGGAATATCAGCCAGATATTTCTTCAAAATGGTTGGATTTGTCTGCGTTGGTAAATCATCCGAACCAGCGTTATCATTCAGAATCACCCCAAGAACCTTAATTCCCCGCTCCTTGAGAAGATGAATGGTCAGAAGTGTATGATTAATCGTGCCAAGGCCAAGCCTTGAAACGACCAGAGTTGGCGCATTCCATTTCTGGATCAGGTCTATAAAGAAAAAATGCTCCCTTATAGGTACAAGAACGCCGCCTGCACCCTCTATAACAAGCAAGTCATGTGACCTTTTAAGGCCTTGGAAAATCTTATCTACCAGACTAATATCTATGCTCACGTGTTCTATCATAGCTGCAACCTCGGGTGCGCACGGAGCTTCCAGCGTATAGGGGCTTATGATGTTGAGGCCATCGGTGCTTCCTGATGCCTCTCGCAAACAGATTGCATCCCAGGGCAGAAGATCTTTGTCAGTCTTTGAGAGTCCGCATTCAAATGGTTTCATGACTCCCACATTCATTTTTTTTCTAAGGGAAAAAAATGCAGAAACTGCTGAGGATATAACAGTCTTGCCTATTCCTGTGTCTGTTCCTGTGACAAAAATTACTTTCATTACCGTATTATTGAAGCAAGTAATAGTGACAATCCGATTAAAAGACCTGCGCACAGAATAGAAAGTGCCATATTCCCATCTTCACTAATCTTTTTTTCGAATTCTGAAGTGAAGGTTGCTCCGAAGACCTTCAGCATTATCAGGACAATAATTATGTAGACCGCCGAGTAGACAAACATCTCGATGATATTACTCAGCACTCTCCACATGATAACCTCTTAATTGGACAAATAATAGACAAGATTGTCCAGTGCAGCGGTAAAAAATATGTTTCTTAACGGGATGTTTCCATGTGACCTGACAGGCAAGGGGGCAAAATTGAGAATTCCCTTAATTTCAGTCTCTGATAGCAGGTCAGCTATTTGTTGCGCTGCCCCGGGAGGGGTGGTGATAATGCCTATTTCAATATTCCTTGCTTTAATGACTTCTTTGAGCATATCCACATGGAGAATCTCCACGGGTTTTCCCATCCTCTCCGAGATACGGCCAATCACGCTTACTGGGTCAATATCAAAGGCTGCCACAATCTTATAATTCTGCTTGAGGAAATCTTTGTAGACAAGGAGCGCGCTTCCCATGTTTCCAATGCCAATAACTGCTATACGCCATTCCCGGTTAACCCCCAGGATTTCTTTGATATGGAATTTAAGCTCCTTGACATTGTAACCCATTCCACGAATACCGAACTCTCCAAAGTACGCGAAATCCTTTCTTACCTGGGCCGCATTTACATTGCAAATCTCAGCAAGTAAAGCACTGGAAGCAACTTTTTCATTTTTAGACTCGAGATCCTCAAGGGCCTTAAGATAGTTCGAAAGTCTTCTGATTGTCGCCCCCGGAATCTTAGGGTATTTCGACATTTTATGGACCTTTTCATTCATACCGTGCGAGTTTTTATTTGTAACAACTATTCGATCGAAATGCAAGAGAAAATTTTCTCAAGCAGATTAAGAGTTATAAAGAAATATTATCTTTTCATTGATCTTTAGAGTCCCAGCACATCCTTCATTGTGTACACACCGGGCTTCTGTTTAACCAGCCATCGGGCAGCAACAAGGGCACCCCTTGCAAAGTTTTCGCGGGAAAACGCCCTGTGAGTAATCTCGAGACGCTCCCCAATACCGGCAAACATAACTGTATGTTCACCGACAACATCGCCACCCCTCAGGCTCATGATGCCAAGCTCTTCCTTTTTCCGCTCTCCCAGCATTCCCTGTCTGCCAAAAACCTCAATCCATTTTCTGTCAGGTGCAGCATTTTTGATAAGATCCTTGAGTTTAACCGCTGTTCCGCTCGGTGCATCCTTTTTCAGTTTATGGTGCATCTCAAAAATCTCTATGTCGTAATGGTCCTTCATTTTTTTGGATAATTTCTCAACCACATCGAACATGAGATTCATACCCACACTCATGTTTGGTGATATAACAATACGAGTGTTTTTCGTCTTCATTATTTCATCCAAGCCCTGGCCCTTCAGCCCTGTCGTACCAATGACAATAGCCTTTGCCTTTTTCTTGACCAGTCTGAAGTTTTCCAGGGTAGCCTCGGGCTCTGTAAAGTCGATTACCACATCACCCCTGTCAATAACACTGGCAAGGCTGCCTTCAACGATGAGAGCATTACCGGCACCGACAATAACCGCTTCTGCACACTTGCCAACACTGGGATGGTGCTCTATTTCGGTTACGCCGCTCACCATGAAATCTGGATCCTCCAGAGCAAGTTTGAGGATCATACTTCCCATCCTCCCGCAAACACCAGTAATTATTGTTTTAATCATACACACCTCAAACCATTCTATAGCAGTTCTATTCTCTTTTCAGAAGTCCGTATTCCCTGAGCACCCCTTTCAGAAATTTACTGCTTCCTTCAGACAGGGGACACAGGGGCAGTCTGAACTCCTTTTCCATCATTCCCATATGATACAAGGTCTCTTTGATAGGAATGGGATTCGTTTCTACAAACATAGCCTGCATAATAGGTAACAGACTTGTATTCATGTCCATTGCCTTTTGCATGTCTTTTTCTCCAAGGAACGCCTGATAAAGGGCCTGGAGTTCAACTGGCATGGCATTCGAGAGAACAGATATCACTCCTCTGGCGCCTACGCTCATCATAGGAAGAAAAAGGTTGTCATCCCCAGACATGATGGTAATCCGTTCCTTGGCAAGCCTATATATTTCTGCTACTTGAACAAGCGATCCCGACGCCTCCTTTATCCCTACAATATTCGGTATTTGGGCAAGTCTCGCTATGGTATCGGGATTCATATTGATGCCAGTTCTACCCGGTATATTGTACAGAATGATGGGGATATCCACCTCTTCAGCCACCTTCTTGTAGTGCTGGTAAAGGCCTTCCTGGGTTGGTTTGTTATAGTAAGGTGTTGTAAGGAGACACATGTCAGCTCCAACATTTTTTGCACTCTGTGACAGTTCTATTGTCTCTTTTGTGCTGTTCGAACCTGTGCCGGCAACCACCGGGACAGCACCTTTTACGTGTTTTACAGTAAGTTCCACAACCTTTTCATGCTCCTCATAGGAAAGGGTTGCTGCCTCCCCTGTTGTGCCACATGGCACAAGCCCATCTACCTTGCTCTTAAGTTGAAAATCGATGAGTCTTTCAAGTGCTTCTTCATCCACATCGTAGTTCTTAAATGGTGTGACCAATGCTGTATATATTCCTTTTAGTTCCATTTCCTCTCCTTCTTTACATCAATGCTTCTTCATGGAGTTTGCCCACGTATATGATCTTTGTAACACCTTCTAAATAGACCTCTTCGTCTATGTAAACTTTGAGTGTTTCCCCACCCCTGGTCAAAATGTTCATGGGACTCTTCAGTAAACCCTTGGCTTTAAGGATAACGCCTGCAGCAACAGCACCGGTTCCACAGGCATAGGTTTCAGCCTCTACACCCCTTTCATACGTTCTGATTTTCACGTTTTTTTTATCAACAATCTGAACAAAATCGACATTTGTCCCCTTTTCTCCGAAAGCTTTATGGTATCGAACAAGCCTGCCCAATTCCTCTACCGGCATGTGGTCAACATCATCGGCAAGAAGAACAGCATGAGGAACGCCTGTATTTACACTACTTAAAAAGATCTCCTTGTCTTCCAGGCCAACAGGGTAATCCAACTTAATATCCGTAGGAGACGTAAGCTGGAGTTTAACTCTTGCATCATCAACTTCAGCCTTTATGATGCCTGCAATCGTTTCAAAACTCATCTTCTCTTTGGCTATTCCATTTATGTATGCGAACCTTGCTGCACACCGCCCACCATTTCCGCACATCTCAGCCTCTGACCCATCAGCATTGAAAAACCTCCACCGGAAGTCACACATGGCCGACTTCTCGATAAGGATAAGGCCGTCAGATCCCACCGAGTGATTTCTTCTGCAAACCTTAACAACAAACTCTTTTGGTTCTTTGAAGTTATCGTAAACTCTGCCATCTCTGTTGTCTATGATAATAAAATCATTGCCACTCGCGCTCATTTTGAAAAATTGTAGGTCTAACACGTGTTCATTCCTCCAAAAATGATGGGACAGACTCTCCGCGAATGAGGTCTTTGAAGACCTCGCGCTTCCTGATGATGAAAAATTCCTTACCCTTAACCAGAACCTCTGCCGCTCTTCTTCGTGAATTATAGTTAGAAGACATGGAAAAACCGTATGCGCCAGCACCCTTTATTGCGAGAAGCTCTCCACTTTCAAGGTCAGCAATTTGCCTGCTTTTCGCAAAAAAATCTCCAGATTCACAAATAGGGCCCACAATATCAGCCTTGATCTCTCTACTGGTTTTCCTGCTTACAGGGACAATTTCATGATATGCATCATAGAAGGCAGGCCTCACCAGGTCATTCATGGCTGCGTCAACTATATAAAAGGTTTTTCCTGGAACTGTTTTTTTGTACAGAAGCTTTGTTACGAGGATACCACTGTTCCCCACAAGAACCCTTCCCGGTTCAAGGATTATCGTAAGATCCGCTCCTTCCAACTCCTGTCCAATGGCTTTGCCATAATCGCCTGGGTGAGGGGGAAGTTCGTCTTTATAGGTGATGCCGAGACCGCCACCAATATCCATATACGCGACAGGGATACCATCCCCCCTGAGTTGCATAACCATTTTTTTCAGTGATCGCACAGCCTCAACAAATGGGCCGAGTTCGAGTATCTGTGAGCCTATATGGGATGATATCCCTATTGGATCAAGGTATGGATCACTTTTCATCTCATGATAAAGCCTGTATGCTTCACCCCATAAAACGCCAAATTTATTCTTCTTCAGTCCTGTTGTGATATAGGGATGGGTTTTTGCGTCAATCTGCGGGTTTACCCTGACAGAAAGAGGGATTTTCTTTCGCATATTTTTTGCTACCCTCTGGATAACAGACAGCTCCTCAGCAGATTCCACGTTGATCATGAGGATACCAACCTTCACCGCTGATATGATTTCCTCTTCCGTCTTACCAACACCTGAAAAAACGATCCTCTGGGGTTGTATACCTGCTCTGAGGGCGCGGTAGAGTTCTCCTCCTGATACGATGTCTGCCCCGCCGCCAAGAAATCCCATGACCCTTAATATGGCAATATTGGAATTTGCCTTACAAGAGTAACACGTGAGGTGTGGGACTCGGTTAAAAGCGCTGTCAAATACACGGTAATGGCGCTCCAGTGTTTTATAACTGTAAATGTATACGGGCGTTCCCACTTCCTGTGCGATCTGCGCCACAGGAACGCTCTCTCCGAACAGTTCTTCATTCTTGTAATCAAAATAATTCATGATTCAGCTCACTCTTTCACGATTACTATTATTTCCCGAGATGGTTCACTTTCATTACCCGAGATATCTACTGATTTGACATAGTAGGATAAAAAACGATGCTCCCCAAGATTATGGTCCATGAACTGCGTTTCTTTTATGGGCGTTTTGGTAAGCTTTTGCTCTAGCCTGCCAACAACCCGATAAACATTGTAGCCAGCCATATCATCTTCTTTGTTTTCAAGCCATGATATCTGGACAACGCTTCCTCTTTTTTCAGCCTTTATTCCGCGAGGAACCGCCGGGGGTGTTAAATCTTTAGGGGTTGCCTCAACGCGAATCCCTTCCCCTTCCAAGACTCTTTTTTCCACTACTTTTACCTTACGAATCTCATAAACATATTTCTGACCATTCTTAAGACCTGCATCGAGAAAAAATGGACTTGACAGGGGGTCCTTATTGATCGGAAAAAGCTGGTAGAACCCATTCTCAGACCGGTACACATTGTAGAAGAATCCCTTTTCCTGGTGCCATGATAACTCGACTCTGCCATCGTTTTCCCTGACTGTCACATTACCTGCAGGTTTCGTGGGAGGATCCTCCCAACGGATGGTAAATATTTTTGAAGACTCGCCTAAAACACCTCTGGTTGTAAACGGTTTGACCATGTACGAGTACGTGTAACCATGGTACAGGTCATCATCGTAGATGAAAATCTTGTTTCCTGCCATTGTATAACCTTTTTCATCCTCGAGGCGGATTTCCCTGAATGCTTCAAATGCTCCCTCGCAGGTTACGCAGCGTTTGAGAATCTTAAAACCAGCCAGGTCCACAGCGTCCGATCCATCCAGGTTCTTGATCGGCATGGCAAAAGAGAGGAACAAGACACCATCCTTAACCTCTCCTGAAAGTGTTTCAGCCCCTGCAGGCACCGGCTGCTGTTTTGGTAAAGGGTTTCCCTTCTTGCCACAGGAAAATACGAGGCACAGGATTCCGATGCTAAGAATTAAGATAATGTCTTTCCGCGACAATCTGTCTCTCAACCTCCTCAAAGGATGCGGCCCCCATAGTTTTCCTGTTTCTCAAAATGGTAAGTGGATCAATATGCGCTATGATGTCTTTGTCAAAGGCTTCTGAGTAGGTCCTGAGATCTTCGAGTTTTAGATTTCGTAGCTGTTTGCCCTTATCCTCGCAGTCACGAACAAGCTTTCCTACAATGACATGAGCCTGTCTGAAGGGTATACCTTTGAGGGTAAGATATTCAGCCATCTCAACTGCAGGCATGAAACTTTCATACACAGCCTCTTTCATCTTTTCGCGATTGACAGACATGCCCTTGATACAGAGTTCCACTATGGACAATACATCTTTTACAGTAGATATGGCATGGAACAATGGTTCTTTATCCTCCTGAAGATCCCTGTTATAGGTAAGGGGAAGACCCTTTAGGAGGGAAAATATACTGAAGAGATCACCAATGACACGGGAGGTTTTACCCCTGATAAGCTCAAGAGAATCAGGATTCTTTTTGTGGGGCATGAGGCTGCTGCCCGTGCAAAGTTCGTCCGGCAATGAGACAAAGGCAAACTCGTCAGTAGAAAAGATGATCAAATCCTCTGCAAGCCTGCTCAAGTGTATCATTATCATAGCAATCGAGTAAATTGATTCAAGAACAAAATCCCTGTCTGCGATTGTGTCCATACTGTTCTCTGAGATAGAAGAGAAATTGAGCCTCTCCCTCACAAACTCCCTGTCCAGAGGTATGGTTGATCCGGCTATTGCACCGCTTCCGAGAGGCAGAACATCAACGGTTTTCCATATCTGTATTAATCTTTCCAGGTCACGCTTTAGCATTTGATAATATGCAAGAAGGTGGTGAGCAAAGGTTGTTATCTGGGCTCTCTGCATGTGGGTATAACCAGGCATGATGGTTTCCTTTTCTTTTTCTGCCCTGGTTATAAAACTGTGAAGTACATTTCGAAGGAGATCTCTTATTTCTCCCAACTCTTTCTTTAGGTACATGCGCATATCCAGGGCTACCTGATCATTTCTACTCCGCCCTGTGTGGAGTTTTTTTCCGATTTCTCCAGCTTTATCTATAAGTCTCGCCTCGATATGCATATGGATATCCTCAAGAGCATTAGAAAAAACAAACTCTCCTTCTTGAATCTCTCTTTTCACCTCCTCAAGAGCATTGATGATGATCTCCCTCTCTTTTTCATCCAAAATGCCGATCTTGTGAAGCATTTCGGCATGGGCTTTGCTACCCTCAATGTCATATTCATATAACGCCCAATCAAAACCAATTGAAGCACTGAACCGCTCCATAAGAGGCTCGGTCTTTCCTTTGAATCTTCCACCCCAGGCTTTCATTGTCTCTCTCCAAAGATGGCTGTTCCAATCCTGACCATCGTTGCACCTTCTTCAATAGCTACCTCGAAATCAGATGACATCCCCATTGATAGCTCAGTCATGGAAAGAGAAAACTCTTTATTCACTCTCTCCAATATTTGCCGAAGGCCAGAAAAAATACCCCTCACGTCCTCTGCATTTTCTGTAAAGGGAGGCATGGTCATAAGGCCCACCGGTTCAATGTTTTGCAATGTGTGTATCCTTTCGAGCATCCTTTTCAGGTTATCCTCCTGGGTCCCATGCTTCGACTGCTCTCCTGAAAGGTTAAGCTCGAACAATACCTTCATGGGCTTTCCAAACTTTTCAAGCCTTTCTACAATCTCCCATCGATCAACTGAATGGACATAGCTGAAAAGACCCGGAACATACTTCACTTTGTTTGTCTGTAAATGACCGATCATGTGCCAGCACGGCCCTTCACCAAAATCGTCTATTTTTCTCCGGGCCTCCTGGATGTAGTTTTCACCAAGGTCCCTGATGCCACACGAGAAAGCAATACGTATCCTCTCTACATCCACCCTTTTTGTGACAGCAATCAGCCTTACATCTTTTTCAGATCTGCCTGACCTGATGCTTGCCCTGGATATTCTCTCCCTTATCCTCTGTATGCCGTCTTCAATGGTATTCACGAAAGAACGCCCAAGGACAGAAGTGCTTCTGCTATTTCACAGATTGGAAGACCTACCACATTGGTATAGGAACCTTTGATTTCCTTAACCATATAGCCGCCCCTCCCCTGCACAGCATATGAACCAGCCTTTCCCATAGGTTCGGATGTCTTAATGTAACGTATAATCTCATCATCGGTCATATTTTTCATGAAGACTTTCGTTTCAACGATATTGCAATAGGTAATGTCCTGCAAGACATTGAGAACACAAAACCCTGTGATTACCTTATGCCATTTACCACCCAAGGTTTTCAGCGTGTTAAAAGCATCCCGCTCATTTTTCGGTTTGCCAAGCACCTTGCCCTTCAGGACGACAATGGTGTCCGCAGCTATAACCCATTTGTCTGGAAAATGCTTTCCAACCTTTCTTGCCTTCTCGTAAGAGATACGCTCTACAAATTCTCTATACGTTTCATCCCTGTGCTTCGTCTCATCAACATCAGGAGGTATGATGGAAAAGGATATACCCAGACTCCTCAGAATATCTACCCTTCGAGTGGATTCACTTGCAAGTACTATTGAGTCTCCATCCTTAACTTGAAACATCGCTTTCTCCTATCGTAAAATAGAAAAATATATGAAATTCTGTTGAATTTCAAGTTAAATATGAGAGCACTACCTGGCTCATACCCGGTAGATCTCAGCTCATAGCAAAAAAAATCAATAAGGGGCGACATGGATAAAATTATTCAGGTCATAACAACGTGTAACAATAAAGAACTTTTAGAGGAAATCGGCACGTATCTCGTGGAGAACAGACTGGCTGCATGCGCTCAAATCCTGGGCCCAATAACGAGTACCTACTGGTGGCAAGGGGAGATCGAACAGGCAACTGAGTGGGTGTGCACTCTGAAAACTACTGAAGGTCTCTATGAGAAGGTTGAGACTGCAATCCTTGAACTCCATCCTTATGATCTTCCTGAGATTATAGCCATAGATGTGGAAAAGTCTTTACCGGCATATGCAGATTGGGTAAGGGACGAAACTGGTCAGGGAAATAAAGGAAACACCATATGAGGAACCACGTTATCATTATTGGGGCAGGACTGGCAGGGATGGCAGCTGCCATGAGTGCCCATGATAAGGGGGCATCTGTCACCCTCATAGACAGGGGATCGATAGGCTTGGGAACAAACTCCGCCCTCGCCGGAGGACAATTCACCGGTCCAACTTTCCTGCACAGCCCTGAAGAATTCATTCAGGATACCCTGGATACAGGAAGGGGCATTAACAGGAAGCGCCTGGTCAGGCTTGTGGCTTTCAAGGCACCCGAGGCTTTTGATTTTTTGCGCCACCTTGGACTAAAACTCATTGAAACACCTACAGCATTTAGAATCCAATCTCCGAACCCAGTGGTTATCCCCGGTGTTACCCTTGTCAGGACGCTGGCAGAAAAGATAAAAGAGATGAAGCATATTCAAATCTTAACTCGTTTCTATGTAACGAAAATCATCATTGAAAACGGGAAGGCTACAGGCGTATGCGGTTTTGATAAAGAGGGTAGAAACAGGACTATACACGGCGATGGCATTGTCCTTGCCACAGGAGGGGCAGGGGCAATTTATTCAAAAAATGATAACCAGAAGACAATCATGGGGCAAGGCTACTACCTCGCCAGTAGTGCAGGACTCAACCTTTGGGACATGGAATTTGTCCAGTGTTACCCGTTTGTCATAGCAGAACCCCACCTACCCTCTTTGCTCGTCTACCCTCCGTACCCTCACGAGGCCAGGCTTGTGAACGGTAAGGGTGAGGACATTCTCGCACGATACGGTATTGAAGATATCAATGATGCCATTATGAAAAAACGGGATGAGCTATCAGTGATTCTGAACGAGGAATCTACAGTATCTCGCGTTCTCATGGATTTCAGTGAAGTACCTGACCACATGTGGGATGCGTACCCCCTTTCTATCCTTGAAAAACTTCATTTTGATGTGAGAAAAAAGCCCTTTGCTGTTTCACCGGCTGTTCACTTCTGCATGGGTGGCATTGAGGTAAACGAGAAGGGGCAAACAAGCTTGGAAGGTCTGTATGCCTGCGGAGAAGTCACATGGGGGCTCCATGGAGCGAACCGAAGGGGAGGAAACGCTCTTACTGAATGTCTTGTCATGGGAAGAGTTGCCGGCACATTTGCAGCAAGATATAGAGGAGAAGAAGAAAGTGAAGACCATGACAACATGAATCATCAAAACGAGCATGCTGATTCTGCACAGGGTGGGTTGTTTATCTCATTCAGAGAACTTCGCGCGCATGTACGTAACCTTGCCTGGGAACATGCAGGTATCGTCAGGGATGAAGCGGGCTTAAAGAAAGGCCTGCTTATGTTGGACAGCATTGAGGGAGAGCTAAAAAATGCAATGTGGACAAATGTTCGTGAACGAATCATAAAGGAAGACCTTTTAAGCGCTGTCTTCTCTGTTAAAGCTATCCTCAGTGCAAGCATGGGCAGAAAAGAAAGCAGAGGCAGTTTTATTCGGAAAGACTATCCAAAAGAAGACAATGATAATTGGCGTAAGAATTCATGCTTAACGTACAATCCACAAAACAACTCTTTTTCGGTCTCATACCACGATGCAGAATGGGGCGATTGATTGGGTTGAACAGGTTGATGTGCAGGAGGAAGTAGTATGAAATTGAAAAACATGGTAGCTTTTTGCACCGCAGCAGCTGGCGCAGGCATAGGACATTCAACAGCCCGCACGTTTGCCAGAGAAGGGGCAAGCATCGTTATCACAGATGTGCATCTGGAGCGCTGCCGCGCTGTGGCGGATGAAATTCAACATGATTTTGGTGTTGATGCCTTAGCTATCAAGTGCGATGTCACCAACCGTGAAGATGTAGAAGCGGCCATCAATAGGACACTGAAACAATTTGATAGAATTGACATACTCTTCAACAATGCGGGAACCAATCGTCCATCGCAGATCATCGACATAACAGATGAGGTCTGGGATCTGGTGGTCAATACAAGCCTCAGAGGAACCTTTTATTGTTGCAGGGCGGTTCTTCCTGCCATGATAAAACAAAACTTTGGCCGTATAGTGAGTACTACATCTGTGGCTGCCTTCAGGGGTCTCAAAGCTGGCCATGCTCATTACGCAGCTGCAAAGGCAGGTGTCATGGCTTTCACCCGCTGCCTGGCCATGGAGGCCGCCCCGTACCATATTACTGCAAACACGATTGCGCCGAGCTTCATCTATAATGAATTCATCCCCCATATTTACCCTCAGGATGAAATCGATCGGATGTATGATGAGATACCGTACCCGCGCAAAGGCACTCCAGAAGACATTGCTAATACAGTGCTTTTTCTGGTCTCTCAGGAAGGCGAATACATAACAGGCCAGACCATCTGTGTAACCGGCGGGAGTTGGATGCGATGATACGAATGGCAGTGGCTAAAAAAGTGCAGAGTGATTACACTATTTCTAAATATACACCAAAAGAGTTTATTCATCGATGGAGGCAGCTATGGCAAATAAATTAGCACCTGAAGCGCTTCATAACAAATGTGATCCCAATATGTTCACTTTTAACACAACAGCTGACATACCAGGTATACCTGGCACAATCGGTCAGGAAAAAGCTCTTAAGGCCCTCGAATTTGGCCTGGGCATGGATAGTACAGGTTTTAATATTTTCGCCCTTGGTGAGGGCGGCACTGGAAAGATGACCACCATAATGACAACGCTCAAGGAAAAGGCGTCAAAGGAAAAGGTGCCACAAGACTGGTGTTATGTTTACAACTTCAAAGATCCCGATACCTCCATCGCCATATCACTGGAACCAGGCCACGGCGTAATCTTTCAAAAAGAGATGGATGACCTCATTAAGGCATTGAGAATTGAAATTCCAAAAGCCTTCGAATCCAAAGAATATGAGATGCAGAAAGGCAGAATCATTGAGGAGTTTCAACAAAAACAGTCAGAGTATTTTTCGCGCCTTGATGAGGAGGCTAAAACAAGAGGATTTGCGGTGAAGAGAGGACCAACGGGTGTGCTAATTATACCTATCAAGGAAAACGGAGAACCCCTCTCAAAGGAGGAGTTCGAAGCTCTCGACGAGAAAGACCGCAAAAAAATGGAAGAAACTGGAAGGATGTTTCAGGAAAAACTCAATGATGTGGTCAGGGTGCTCCGTGATGCTGATAAGCTTGTGAGAGACATGCTTTCCAAACTTGAGCGGATGATTGCTCTTGATCTAATTGGCCCTCTCATAGAGGTTATGAAAGTTAAATATAAGAACTATGAGAAGGTATCCCAGTATCTTGATGATGCAAAGGAAGAAATCCTCTCCCATCTGGATGAATTCAGGGCCCAAGAGGAACAGCCCTCCCCTATTCCTTTCCTGAAAATGCCCAAAAGCGAGGCATCCTCCCTCAAATATACTGTAAACGTTATTGTCAATAACGGCAATTGCAAGGGGGCTCCGGTCATATTTGAAAGCAACCCCTCCTATCTCAATCTTTTTGGAAGAATTGAATACAAGGTATCCTATGGTATGGCTACCACAGATTTTACCATGATTAAAGCAGGAGCACTCCACAGAGCTAACGGAGGTTACCTGGTAATTGATACCCTCGACCTTTTCAAAAATCCATTTTCTTATGATGCGTTGAAACGTGCCTTAAAAAACAAGGAGATCAGAATTGAAGATATCCTTGAACAGTATCGCATGATCAGTACCTCAGGATTGAAGCCAGAAGGGATACCACTCAATACAAAAGTTGTGCTCGTGGGAAATCCATATATTTACTATATACTTTACGGTCTGGATGAGGAGTCAAGAGAACTTTTTAAAGTGAAGGCTGACTTCGACAGCCGTATGGACAGGACGCCGGCATCGATGCTCCAGTACGCAGGCTTTATTGCAAATTGCCAGAGAGAAGAAAATCTCCTGCCCTTTGACAGGTCTGGTGTTGCTGCAATTATAGAGTCCAGTTCAAGGTTTGCCGACCACCAGGACAAACTGTCAGCGAAGTTCAGTACCATCATGGACCTCCTGAGGGAGTCCCACTACTGGGCGAAGAAGGCAGAGAGCAACCTTGTAAAAGGCGAGCATGTCAAAAAGGCTTTGGACGAAAAGATCCTCCGGATCAATCGTGTTGAGGAACGAATGAGGGAGATGACTCTGGAAGATACCATCATTGTAAACACAGCAGGTACAAAAGTGGGCCAGGTGAACGGGCTTGCTGTTCTTGATTTCGGAGACTACAGCTTTGGAAAACCATCGAGAATCACTGCAAAAACCTTTACCGGCAAAGCTGGCATCGTGAACATCGAGCGGGAAACCAAGATGAGCGGAAAGATCCACGAAAAAGCGATTCTCATTATCTCGAGTTACCTTGGAAGCAAGTACGCCATTAAGAACCCCATCAGTCTGTCAGCATCAATCACATTTGAGCAGCTCTACGAAATGATCGAGGGTGACAGCGCAACGTGTGCAGAATTGTATGCGCTCCTGAGCAGTATTTCGGGCGTACCTCTCAAACAAAGTTTTGCAGTAACTGGCTCCATGGATCAGAATGGCGATGTCCAACCCATTGGAGGCGTCAACCAGAAGATTGAGGGGTTTTTTGAGCTCTGCAAAATGCGGGGCCTTGATGGAAGCCATGGCGTGATAATCCCGGGAAGAAACATGAAGCATCTAGTACTCAGGGAGGAAGTTATTGATGCGGTTCGAGAGGGTAAATTCTCTATCTATACGATTGACCGTATGGAAGAAGGCCTTGAAATCCTTACGGGCATGTCAGCTGGAGAATTAGATGAAAACGGTACATATCCGGAAGGTACGATCAACTATCTCGTTGCCAAAAGACTGACTGAGATTGGCGAAGCCCTGGAGAAAAAGAAAGAGAAAGAAGGGAACAACATTCTAGCAAAAGCACCGGGGGAAGACCAATGAACAGTTATCGGTAGCCGGTAATCAGTGAAAAAGGCGTTGTGCTTCCAGCTCTGTCAACTTAGAGCTATGAGCTGATTTACCATTGCTTTCATAAGCCTTCTGCTGCTAAAATACCTGATGATTTCTTACATACGAGAATGTCTTACCACATATAAGCCCGAAAACATTCATTGCGTCAGGTCAAAATGGGCTGGTGTAGTCATCCCCATCCATGGAATGGGCAATGAGCTTTTTATTATCCTTACCAAGAGGACACAGACCGTAAGGAACCACAAAGGCGAAGTTTCTTTCCCCGGTGGTATGTTCGAGGAAAAGGATGGGAACCGAATGGTTACTGCAGTGAGGGAGTGCTGCGAAGAAATTGGTGTAAAAGAAAAAGACGTGGAAATTCTTGGCAGGATTGATGATATGTACACCATGACAGGATTTTGTGTAAGACCTTATGTTGCGTCAATACCTTTTCCCTATAAGTTCAAACCAAATCCGGAAGAGGTGGCATACATTATCTCTCTGCCGTTTGAGACTCTTCGTAACGTTTCACCCGGTCTTGAACAAGCAGAGTTGAATGGCCACGTGGAAAAAGTTCCGTCTTTCTACTACAGAGGTGATAGAATCTGGGGCGCAACGTGCAGGATACTTTTAAGACTGAGGTGGATATTACATGGGAAGGTTTAATCTAAAGGTCCTCATCATACTGTCTCTTGGTCACATGGTAACCGACATCTATCAGGGGGCTCTGCCAGCCACCCTTCCTTTCCTGAAGGATAAGCTCGGGCTAACGTATACAATGACCGGGGTAATCCTCATGGTTGCAAACTTTACCTCATCCATACTCCAGCCCCTCTTTGGTTTTTATTCCGACAAGAAAGAAAAAGCAGCCTTGCTTCCCATTGGACTCCTGGCAGCAGGCATAGGATATGCTCTCCTTGCACTACCGGCTGATTATTATATGGTGTTATTTCTGGTCATTATCAGCGGACTCGGCATAGCAGCCTACCATCCAGAAGGATACAAGACAGCACATTTTTTCACAGGAAAGCGAAGTGTGACCGGTATGTCTGTATTCTCAGTGGGTGGAAATCTTGGCCTTGCTATCGGGCCTCCCATGGCACTTTATGTGACCCGCTATCTGGGATTTGATGCCCTTCCGGTGGCTGTAATACCCTCCTTGCTGTGTACTGCCCTCATGCTCACCCAGAGAAAGACAATTGCCATACCCAGGCTCGAGCACAATATAAAACAGGCAGAAACATCAAAAACAACGGCAAGCTCCTATGTGTCACTGTTTCTCGTGGTGGCCATCGTTATCATGCGGTCATGGACACAGATGGGGCTTCTCTCATATATCCCGTTCTATTACATTAACCATCTGAAAGGCGATCCCCTCTTTGCAGGTAATCTTATCTTTGTATTCCTTGCCTGTGGCGCAGCAGGAACTCTTATTGGCGCTCCTTTTGCCGACAGGTGGGGGCATAGATTTTTTATCAGGCTTACCATGTTTCTTGCAACATTGATCCTGCCTCTCATGTTTGTTCCCTTCATTGCCAAAAGCTATCTTCTCTTCGTCGTATTGGGGTTGGAGGGACTGATTCTCATATCTACGTTTTCGGTTACCGTCGTAATGGCGCAACGACTTCTGCCCCATCGCCTCGGAATAGCCTCAGGTCTTATGGTAGGCTTTGCCATCGGCACAGGCGGTATTGGTGTTACCATCTTAGGGGTTATCGCCGACAACTTCGGCGTTCCTGTTGCGCTTGAAGCAATCATGGTCCTCCCGTTCATTGGCTTTCTTTTAAGCCTTGTCGTAAAATACAAGGAATGAGCCAGAAACCGATTGTCACCATTGTAGGGCGGCCAAATGTTGGCAAGTCCACCCTCTTTAACCGCCTAATCGGATACAGGAAAGCTATAACAGAGGACACACCCGGAGTTACCCGGGACCGCAATTATGGTGAATTTGAATATGCCGGCACTGATTTTCGTCTGGTAGATACGGGTGGATTTGAACCAACAAAGGAAGAAGGTTACTTTCCTCTTATGCGTCAGCAGATCACCATATCTCTCGAAGAATCTTCCATGATTATTTTCCTTCTTGATGGGAAAGAAGGGTTGCTGCCCCAGGACATGGAGATTGCCAAGGGGCTGCGAAGATATGGCAAGCCAATCTTTTTCACGGTAAACAAAGTCGATTCTGGTAAACGGGAGTTGCTTACGCCAGAATTTTATACCCTCGGCACAGAAAAACTCTATCCTGTAAGCTCTCTCCATGGGTTGGGTATAGATGAATTGCTCGAAGACCTCGTTTCAACGGCAAAACAGGTGATGAATGATAAAGATCCGCAGAAAACCAGGAAGCGTAGGAAACATACCGATGATGTCATAGAGAAAGATTCCATATCAGAAGCCATGGATATGGAACTATCAACGGAGATTAAAATTGCTTTTGCTGGAAGACCGAACACAGGAAAATCTTCCATTGCAAACCGGCTCCTGGGTTCTGAGCGGATGATAGTAAGCAATTTACCCGGTACAACACGTGATGCAATTGATTCACAGGTAGCATTTCGTAACAGAAACTTGATCCTCATCGATACTGCTGGCCTCAGGCGAAAAAGCAGGATCGAAGCAAAGGTTGAAGAACATTCCGTTGTATCGGCCCTGAGGACGATTGAACGGGCTGATGTGGTCAACCTTATTATTGATGCAAATGAAGGGGTAAGCCATCAGGATGGTGGTATTGCCCATACGATCATTACACGGGGAAAAGGACTCTGCATTGTGGTGAACAAGTGGGATCTCGTTGAAAACAAAATAAGCATGGAAGAATACCGCAAAATGGTGCATGAGAGGATACCGCACACAAGCTTTGCTCCTGTTATCTGCGTATCTGCAAAAACAGGGAAAAACATAAAGAAAATCCTCGAATCAGACCTCAGAATCTATAGCCAGCTCAACAGGAGAATTAAGACATCAGCCCTGAACAAGACGCTGGAGGAGATAATTCAGGCGCAGAGCCTTCCGTACCAGCACGGAAAACGGGTAAATATTATCTATATGAACCAGGTCAAGGTTATGCCTCCCACTTTTGCCCTGTTTACTAACTTTCCCAGGCTAATCCCTGAGCATTACAAAAGGTACCTTGAAAATTCGCTCCGTCAAAAATATGGGTTTACCGGGGTTCCGATACGGCTTTTACTAAGGAAGAAATAGTTGATTCAGATGCCCCATGGTATGAATTCAATTTATGATGTTTGAGGATCCAATGAGCTTAAAAATACGCGTAAAAAGATTCTTCTATTACTGGTTTCCTATCTTATGCTTTATGGCCCTGATCTTTTTTCTATCTTCTCTCCATGGATCTTCAATTTCGCACTTTGGCTTCCTCGATGTGCTTGTCAAGAAAGGGGCTCATATTACCGGGTATGCAGTTCTTTATTTTCTCCTTTTTCGTGCTTTTCAATCTCTTATGACTCCCCGCAGGGCTCTCTTTGTATCTGCAGTCATTGCTGTGATTTACGCCATATCTGACGAATACCATCAGACTTTTGTCCCATTCCGGGAAGGAACGATACGTGATGTCTTCATTGATTCCATAGGTGTCTTTCTTGTCTATCTCTTTCTCAGGCAAAGATATAACCACTGATTTGAGCATTCTTTCATTGTGTAGCCTGTTGCCAAGATTCTTTCTCCCCCATCTTTACCCTTCATCATCCTCTTTCTGGCCTTAATATTGCAATAATTCCTGGTATGATAAGCAGACCAATTAACAAGGAGCCATGGATGAGAATTGTCGAAAATGAAAAGAAACCAGCTGTGAGCGTGGAAGAATTACTCGATCTGCTCCAGGCAAAGAAGGAAAAGGAGGCGAGACATCCGGAACGACAAAAGTCATTCTTTCAAAGCATCCCTGTTGCCACAATCATACTGGGACTCCTAATTGTAGCCCTGGGGGCAATGGTCATTATACTGAAATCTGACATTGCTTCACTAAAAAATGACATTACTGATTTAAAGAATCTCAAAACCCAGGTAGCGGCTCTTGACCCAAAGCTTCAGATTACCACCCTTGAAGGTAAGCTGGAGGATTTTAAGAAAGAAAGAGAGGTGATAAAGGGAGAAGTGACCCAGTTGAGGGGAGAAATGGAAGCGCTGAAAACCGATCGAAAGAAGGGTAAGAAGTAGGCGATTTTAAAATGAAGGAGGGATGGTAGAAATCTTATCGCTTCTTACCTGAATATAAATTTATATCGTCAGTTCAAAAGAGACTCGTTTTTCTTGAGCCCTATGGTATTCAATCATCTCCTGGGTGGAGATGAATTTGCGGGTTGTGAACCGATATCGGGCTAGGCTCTCGTCAACCATAGAAAAATCCACAGAGTCTGCTGATTTGTTAAAACTGGGTTCATTTTTCTGGATGTATCCAGTTTTTGAACTTAAAAAGCTTTTGTCTACAGACTTCTCACGGCTGTGGTTTCCCTTCAGTATACTCCCAGCTGAGTAGATGACGGGGGTGAGGGAATTTCCTTTATCAGGTGTTCCTTGAAGATCAACGATATCGCTGACATACTCTGATTTTACATTCAGGCTCAATGAGTTCTTTTGATCTTCGCTGGATAATTTTGATACCCCTTGAGCATCCTCTCGTTTCTTTTCACATGGCTCCGGTGTTATATCGATAACCTGAAACTTATAGGGTTTAATTCTGGACGCGCCTGTCTCAACCTGGACCCTGGTGACAGACCTTTTGACTGTAATCACTTCTTCCTGGAGTCTTGTAAAAAGAAGCTTCATTTCTGCAACCTACCCAAATCAGATAGATTTACTACTGCCCCAAGCTACAATAGAATGTGACATTTGTCACACATATTTTCAGTATACACCCAATTTCTTGATTCTGCAATCCCAAATCTTTAGAATCTCCTGTTGCAATGATCTGCATCCGGTTATTCTTTTACCCCAAAACCTTTATTTACCTTCCAGAAACCCTTAACAAAACCTCTCTGCGCTGGATCTGGCGGTGCCTGAGATAATAGAAAATGAGGAGAGAGGCTAAAAACTAACTGTATGAGCACCAGTTACTGAGATGGAATTGAGGTAAAAACTTGTCTGGACTTATGGTACAGGTGTGTGGAGTGTAGGCGTGGTTTTGGATTAAGTCAAAAAAGTCAGCACAAGGGCTGTACCAATGGGAATTGTGAGGTTGTCATCAAGCCACTTCGGGGTGAAGAGCTCTATAAGGGTTGCAACAAATGCAGTTATCAGACGGACATGTGTGGGAAAGGGGAAAAAGGATAGTATCAGAAGAGAAGCTACAAAAAATACAGAACTTCCCTCAAGGCTTTTTTCAAAGATCTTTGTCTTACCCCACTTTAAGCCTGCAAGAGAACAAAGGGGATCTGCAATGGCTGCTATGAAAAGGGAGGAAACAGCCACTGATTTTTGAAAAACAAGAATGGTGACAGGGATAGCAAGGAGATAGTAAAAACTCCCTGTAGGTTTTCTGGATTCAGACTCTTTCACCTCCATGTATTTTGTCACAAAGGAGATATTGAGTCTCCCTCCTATACGCAAAATCTCAAAACAAGCCGACAGGGCAAGCAAGACCAGTGAAAAGACTAGTGCAGCCATCCTACCTATAAAAAGATAGCATAGAGGTATGGATGCACTGGAAAAATGAAAAACCTTTCTGGCTATCGACCGTGCTTCAACCATTCCTTTACATCCCATGTCATATTTTTTGTATTATTGTCAGTTTTGCACTCGCAGCTTTTATACTGTATCGACCAGGAGAAATCAAATCTCTCTTTTCATGAATGGGATGCATAGGGTTGTGGTCTTCAGAGATACGGTGTTTGATGCTCATGTGTTATCCTGGTAGATGAACATCGATACTAAACCTCTTTAATCCCTTTATATATTTCAGGCCCTTCAGGTTGATGGCAGATTCTTTGTCGACAGTTTCGTCGGAAATTCCTATAGTAAACGACGAAAATGTTGGCCATTCAGCGCTTGATAAAATAATTACCAATAATATCAAGATAGTTAGAGTACGCATGTTTGGGTATCAATATTGCTCATTACCGTGTAAAGCCAGACACAGTCTTAAACAATGTTGCTGGCGATGGAGAAAGGAGGCAGTGCGATGAAGAAATTACTGGCAGGAACAGTGCTTTTGGGGATCGTCTGTTTTGCTCCTCTTCCAACTGTGGCACAAATATACGATGATGTTCCTCTTGCCCCGCCAACTAATGCACCACCACCTTATGACTTCGAGGCACCACCTGATATGGTGCCATTACCCTATGCAGACGATGTTTATGTTGCTCCTTACGTGGATATAGATCTCTTCTTCTGGAACGGATTGTGGTGGCGCCTATGGCAGGACCGGTGGTATAGCTCATACTATTATGATCGTGGCTGGGTGTATTATGCTTCTGTTCCAAGATTCTATTATAACCTGGGCCCCGGATGGAGAAGACACTACAGAAATTACGCATGGTACAGAAATCCCTGGTATTATAATAGAACGTACAGACACCGGCCTTTACGGAACTGGCAGGGCTGGCATAATGACAACCACAGAGAAAGAGTGCAAACATGGAGCAGTCATACGTACAAATCCAGGACACGATTCCCCACGAAAGAACCAAGGCTGCAGACTTTTCAGAGGTATCATCCGGGAATGGAATCCCAATATTATCAACAAAAGTGGCAACATCAACAAAGGCAGCCTCAGCTCAGACGGAACTATCAGACAGGGGTTGAAAGGCAGCGCATCTCTGGTGTTCAACAACCACGGTTTCAGATTCAACAGCCGAGGCTTCGCAATCAGGCGGGACAACAGATGAGAGAAAGACCAAGGATTCAGCAACGGATGTACTCCCGGCCTCAATGACAGCTCTCAGCCAAAGGACATAGAAAAGGGCGGCGGCCCTCTGCGAGCATAGTAACCATGAGGAGAAGTCTCTGCCCGCTTTGCCGGTCATCTTCCTGTGCTGTGAAGAGCAACGAACTGATTTCCAAATCCCTGGTAAAGGTAAATACAAGCCACTATAATATATTTTTATATGGATTACAGACTCTTTCAAAAAGAGAATACGTGGTAGTTTAAATAAAAAATTGAAAAGGGACAGCATAAGGTATGGTACTGTTTCTGACAAAAGAAGAAGGATCACTTAGACAATACCATCGTCTATGTGACCCTGGTTCCTAAAACTTTACATCGCTTTTTATTTCCTAGTGTTACCTAGGGATCTTCTTGCTGTGATGGAAAAAACAACTTTAAAGATGGTATAATTGTACGATGGCAGATAAATGAATGTAAGAGATTCTTTCCGCACGCTTTTGAAGAGGTATTTCAAAAGTTTTGAAGGATGTTTTCTTGGATCTATTTTCTACAATAGCCGACAGTTTAAGCCAGACTGATTTCCTATCGGGCATAGATGCAAAATTTCACAGTAGTATTTTCCACCGTGGAGACCGAATCGATGTGCAGCCCAGTGAAACAGTTTTTTTCCAGGGTGATCCTGCCAGAAAATGCTATTTTCTTTTGGTGGGCCTCATAAAGCTCACAAAATTCCATGAACAGGGTAAAGCGGTTGTTGTTCGTTTCATCAAACCAGGAGAATTGACAGCCGCAATAGCCGTTTTTAAAGAGAGTCTTTATCCTGTCACCGCTGAAGCAGTTAGTCATTCTGAATTAGTCGGTTGGGACAAGCAGGGTATGGTAGCCCTCATGGCAGAGTACCCACAATTAGCAGTCAACATGCTCGGAGTTGCTTTCGATCGACTTCAGGATTTGCAGGCCAGGTACCTGGAGCTCTTCGCCGAACAGGTAGAACAGCGCATCGCCCGTGCTCTATTGCGCATTATGCGACAGTCCGGTCGTAAAACCAATGAGGGCATCTTAATCGACTTCCCGCTCAGCCGTCAGGGACTGGCAGACTATACAGGCACCACTGTATACACTGTTAGCCGGGTTCTCAGTGCCTGGGAGAAGAAGGGTTGGGTAATTTCCAGGCGAGAACGTATCACGGTGTCTGATCCCCATGCTCTGGTCCTGTTCACAGAAAACCGATAATTAGGAAAGATCAATATATTCTTTCGATCATTGCGCCTGCGCAATGATGAGGTAGAGCAAAAGTATTATCCTGATACAACAATGACTTTAGACCCACACATGACGATCAAGGAGTTGCTGGAGCATCATCCGATATCAATCAAGGTTTTTATCAAACGGAAGATGCTTTGCGTAGGATGCCCGACAGAAAGCTATCACACACTTGAAGATGTAGCCAAAATTTACGGGGTTGCCCTGGGCACCCTTATGGAAAGTTTGCAGGAAGCTATCCAGACAACAATGCACGGGTCGACATCAGTCAAATTTACAGAAAGGAGTTGAGAAAAGATGATACAGGATTGGGAAAATAAAAAAGAGAGTTTTGACGTTATGGATGTGAGAAAATTAACCGGTAATTTTTTGCCGGGGCTTCTCACAAAAGCAGGAAAACTTGAAGTAGGTGAAGGTATGTGTGTGGTTCAAACTTTTGAGCCTGTTCCGCTTTATTCCGCCATGGCAGACCTTGGCTTCGAACATCTTACTGAGCAGGTTTCCGACAGTGAATATCGGGTCTATTTTTACAGGACTGAGAAAAAAGAGGCTTCCTTTACTGGTGTTGGGGATATGCCTTTGAAACCGACCGCCGTTCTGAATTTTAAGAAAATTGATAATAGATTGGCAGATATCATCGTGAACTTCTGGAGCCTCATATGGGGAAAAGAGAGCCCGGCAATTGATCAGAAAACAAAATTGTTGTTATCTCTGGCAAATGGTGTTGGTGCAGGGAGATTCCGACAGGCAACACGAGAACTGGTGAAAGCCTATGCATTGGGAGTCACCGTAGCAGAGTTGGATGAGCTCTTTTCCATGTTTGTTTGGAATGGCGGTGTTGGGAACTTTGCTTCCGAGATAGGGCCTTCCCCTCTTTTCGGGGCCTACCAGCTCATTAAAAATCTTGAAAATAAAGGTATATCCCGCTCAGATATAATGGCAGAGCTTTTGGATAAGTTTGGAGAGTCAAATCCTGAGGTAAACGTAATGCCTCAAGACAAAGGCAGGACAGCATAGGCCTGGGCAGTGAATATAACGAGCATAAGGAGGGTACGATGTTAGCACGAAAAATAGAAGATGGTATTTATTGGATGGGGGCTGTTGACTGGGACAGACGCCTCTTCGATTCCCTCATCCCTCTTCCTGATGGTACCACGTATAATGCATATCTGCTTGCGGGGAGTCAGAAGACTGCTTTACTCGACACGGTTGACCCACCGATGGTTGACACCTTGATGATGCAACTTGATGCAGTGCCGAAGATTGACTATATTGTCTCCCATCATGCCGAACAGGATCATTCCGGATCTATCCCCCGTGTTCTCGAAAAGTATCCTCAGGCAAAGGTGGTTGTAACACCAAAGGCCAAGACAATGCTTGCAGATCTTCTTAAATTACCTGAGAACGCCTTTCTCACCGTAGCCGATGGGGAGACGATATCCCTCGGAAATATGACGTTGAAATTCATTCACACACCCTGGGTTCACTGGCCGGAAACGATGGTAACGTATCTGGAGGAAAGACATATCCTCTTTAGCTGCGATTTTTTTGGTTCTCATATCGCCACAAGCGATCTTTTCGTCACTGACAAGGGACGGGTGCATGAGGCAGCGAAACGTTATTTCGCCGAGATTATGATGCCTTTCCGGAGTATTATTGAGAAAAATATCGAGAAGTTAAAGGCTTACGATATAAAAATGATTGCACCAAGTCACGGGCAGATTTACGCACAGCCATCATGGATCATTGATGCCTATGGAGAATGGGTCGCAGGTCCTCCTCGGAACACAGTCGCTTTACCCTATGTGTCCATGCATTCGAGTACAAAGCTGATGGTTGACCATCTGGCTTCTGCACTGGTAAAAAATGGTGTTCGGGTTGAACTGTTTAACCTGACCGTGACCGATATCGGTAAATTGGCCATGGCTCTCGTAGATGCTGCAACGATAGTTGTCGGCACACCTACAGTGCTGGCAGGCCCCCATCCTCTGGCAGCATACGCTGCATTTCTGGCAAATGCCCTAAGGCCAACAACAAAATTCCTTTCCATCATAGGATCCTATGGATGGGGTGGAAAAACAGTGGAAACACTGGCAGGTATGATTCCCAACCTCAAAGTTGAAGTCCTGGAGCCGGTGCTTTGCAAGGGACTGCCGTCTCAGGATGATTTTGCCGCACTGGAAAGATTGGCCGAGTCAATTACCAAAAAGCACTCGGAATTAAACCTGGTTTGACAATGTACTATGATTCCTTTTCATTTACTCATGTGCTTTTCATTTTTCAAGGTTGGTATGTTTTTATAAACCACAATAAATAGGAGGGACACTATGTTTTGTTTTCAATGTCAGGAAACCGCAAAAAACACAGGCTGTACCGTAAAAGGCGTATGCGGCAAGCCCGAAGTAACTGCTAATCTCCAGGATCTGCTCATCTATATATGTAAAGGGATAGCCATCTACGGTGAAAAAGCAAAGGAAAGCGGTGTTTTAGATAAAAAAGCTGCCCGTTTCATTTGCAAGGCACTTTTTACCACTATTACCAATGTGGCCTGGGATGATGATGTCATAATTGAACGTATCAGGGAAGCACTCAAAGTTCGCGATGAGATCAGAGAGAAGGCCGGGGCTGCCATTGCCGGCTCACTTCCAGATTGTGCTACCTGGGCATCCAATGACAAGGAAAAGATTGTGGCCAAGGCGATGTCCGATGAGGTGCGCATTACCGCTGCCCAGAACGAAGATGTTCGCTCTCTGCGAGAACTACTCATTATCGGCTGTAAAGGAATAGCTGCTTATGCTGATCACGCGGCAGTCCTTGGCCATGAGACGGATGATATCTATGGTTTCCTCATGGAGGCCCTTGCATCCACTACCAAAGACCTTTCAATGGATCAGATGATTGCCATGGTTATGAAGGCCGGGGAAACCGCTGTAAATACTATGGCACTTCTCGATAAAGCCAACACATCAGCGTACGGAAATCCTGAGATCACGGAAGTCAATATCGGAGTTGGAAAAAATCCTGGAATTCTCATATCAGGACACGACCTGAAAGACATGGAGGAACTCCTCAAGCAAACGCAGGGAACAGGTGTTGATGTATACACCCATGGAGAAATGCTGCCTGCCAACTACTATCCGGCTTTCAAAAAGTATACCAATTTTGTCGGTAATTACGGTGGTTCCTGGTGGCATCAAAACGATGAATTTGAGTCTTTCAATGGTCCCATCATACTTACCACCAATTGCTTGATCCCCATAAAAAAGGATAATTCATACTTGGAAAGGCTTTTTACAACGGGTGTGGTCAACTATCCCGGGGCGAGACATATACCAGAGAGACCTGAAGGTGGTGCCAAAGATTTCTCTTCTGTTGTGGCACTCGCAAAAACATGTCAGTCACCGAAAGAAATCGAGTCAGGGAAAATTATCGGTGGGTTTGCCCATAACCAGGTTTTGGCTCTCGCAGATAAAGTCATAGATGCAGTTAAATCAGGAGCTATTCAGCGCTTTGTCGTAATGGCAGGATGCGATGGTCGTCAAAAAACCCGGGGTTATTTTACCGAAGTAGCCGAAAACCTGCCAAGAAACACCGTAATCCTTACGGCTGGATGTGCTAAATACCGTTATAATAAGCTAGCCCTGGGCGACATCGGAGGCATCCCCCGCGTACTTGATGCAGGGCAATGTAATGATTCTTACTCTCTGGCCGTGATCGCCCTTAAGCTCAAAGAAGTCTTTGGACTGAAAGACATTAATGAACTTCCCATATCATATGACATTGCCTGGTATGAACAAAAAGCAGTGGCCGTATTGCTTGCATTGCTCTACCTCGGTGTCAAGGGTATCCGCTTAGGGCCTACTCTGCCAGCGTTCCTTTCACCCAACGTAGCTAAGGTCCTGGTGGAGAAATTTAATATCAAACCTATCGGTAGTGTACAGGAAGATATAGCTGCAATGATGAAGGGAGAATAGCATAACTCATCCATGGAGTCACACAGCGATATAACCACCTGATATACTTGCACGGAAACCATCACGGCCCCTCTTTCCCTTGAAGGTTTCCGTGCTCCTCCAAACAATAAAATTGCATACACTGGCTAAGTGGAAATCCTTCTTGTGTGTCTTGTAGAAAGGCTTACAGATGTAGCCAAGAACATGAAGAAAAAGTATTGTGACAGGTTTGAACTAAAACGATTTATACCAAGGATATGAAGGAATCAGGTCATTCTTTTCTGAACAAAACGTCGAGAGATGGCGATAGTAGAAACTGAGAAGTTAAGAATAGCATCATATTGACTTTTCTCATCTTCTTGATTTTCATATTCTTAGCTTCTTTTTTGAGGGGAAAAGCCTATCTGCTCCTCATCCATCCGGGAAATTCGTAGTAATAAATTGAAGTCTGAATTTCATTAAAAACCCCGGATGTTTTCATCCGGGGTCCTGGTTTGCACTGTTTGTGTTTGTGCAACTATGCAACTGATTTTGACGCCTGGAGCCTGTCCAGCGTTTCAAAGTAGGCTTCGATACGGGTCCTCACCTGCGACTCTGCATAGAACCGCTGGTCACCCATGTCGCTCTCAAATACAAGAGCAGGAATTCCGGTTCTCTTTGTGAGGATATCTTTCAGGGTAGGCACTGCAAATGACACTGCCTTGCAACTCCTATTCATAAACATGATCATACCGTTCATATCGTACTTCTTAAAGAGGTCCATGGCCATATCAGCACGGTCCTCGATGGTAGAATTGGAAAATCTCGAAACATAGTTTTCCGCCAGGGTCAAAAGCGGATCTTTGTCAAGATCAAACTCAAAGCTCCAGGCGTGAACATAGAGAGATGTGAGAATTACCCCGCCGTAAGAACCCAGGAGTTTTGCGTGATCACTAAATTTGAACCACACCGGGAGATTTTCCCAGTACAGACGATACTTTTCTTTGTCTTTCGGAAGTACGCCAATTCCCTGATCCACTTTAGCCTGAATCTCATCGCAGAGAGTCTGATAGTAATCTACGCATTCCTGTGTGCCCCTTCTGTACACAGCGATAGCCATACCGATGAGTGCATCAAAAATACTGATGGGAGACGGCTTGTACTGTGCCATATCGAGGAACTTTCTGTAAAGAATGCTCGACTGGGCCGAATATTTCATGACCTCCTTCAGCCGGTCATAATCAAATTTCTTCTTTGTCACTTCTTCAAGGAAACTGATCAGCTCTTTGAGCTGAAGGACGCAGTATTTAACGATTTCTTCTCGCGCCTTCTTGTCCATCACATATTCAGGTGTGTCAAAAACAAAAACAGGCGCACCGCCTTCTCTTGAGAGAACCTGGAACCATTTTGTTAGGGTGAAGCACTGGGCATTGCAGGCAAGGAACAAGTCTGGTTCGGGTATTCCCTTGGTGACTGTTAAACCTGTCTTTCGATAGCCAAAGTCGCTTCGCGCATAAGCGCAGAGGTGGCTTGTATATCCCATACCTTCAACGACCGAGCACAGCTCAACGCCTTTCTTTGCAGTCAGGTTTGCTACGGAGTGGTTTTCAGGATAAATGGGAATAATATCATGGGCAACGAAGAGTTCCACTGGTGAAATAGCTGTGGAGTAGCCGATAAGTTTTCCCTTTTCGTGGGCATGGAAGGCCTCTTCCATGTATTCCTCGGTAATCTTCTTTGATAACTGTCTCGAAGTTAATTTTTCGCTCATAGGGGACCCCCTTTCAAGGATTCAAAAAATGCCTGCAATCTTGTTCTCAGGTGGGAAAGTGATGTGGTCTGGTACTCGGTATCAACCACATGCATCGGTATTCCTTCCTTTCGAATCATATTTTTGAGGTCAGGCAGATCGTATTCTTCAGATTCGCAGAATTCAATATGAATATAAACGACTGCCTTTGCGTTGGTTGCCTTGTACAGGGCTTTCACTTCCTCAAAATTTCTTAAAACATCGTCATGGATAGGTGAGAAAAACCCTCTCCTGAAATGCCTGGCTGTAAGCGCATCTACTGGCCCTCCATTTTGAGTAAACAATTCAACATGTGGTGACGGGCCAAAAACACTCATAAGGTCTTCATTGGGTCCCCCTTTCTCGGGTACCATGCCCTGAAGATAACGACCGCCAGTTACGAGAGTATCCCCTGCGATATTTATCTTGATCTCATCGAAGAGATCGAATATTTCTGGTGGATCGCATGTGATGCCCACCATGATTACATCGGTGTACCCTTCAGCCTTTGTTTTTGTATCAAGGCTATCTTTAATTTTCTTGATACTCTTGTTCAGCTCTGCCTTATCTACTTGCATGGATAGTTTAATCAGGGCAAAATACTCTTTGTTCGTGATAGCAGCCGGATTCTTCTGTTTGATTTCATAAATTTCTTTCAGAAGGGCCTTGTTTTCATTAAATACTTTTATTGATTCCTGCAAGTCTTCATCTTTGAGAGTCTTGCCTGTCCATTCCGAGAGGGATGCAATCAACCTCTTGATTTCCTCTCTGACCCAGTACCAGGCGCTCGGACGGTCGCCCTGGCGCGGTGCAAGAAAACTTTCAACATATTTGTCAGGGAAGTTGATCCGCCAGATGTCTGACAGGTGCTGTGTTGTGTCGCACACCTGGGGCAAGACAAATCCATCGAAAAGATCGCCCTCGTAACTCATAACCAATTCAAGGTTACTCCGAGCCAGAGAGCATGCATTGTCTGGCAACTTTGCTGGCGCCTTCTTTAGAGGCTTCTGCGTGCCTATCAGCGTTACTGGTAAAAAACCAAAAGCATGAACGATCTCCTCAGGTACGTCAGCAATTGTGCTGCCCACAACCTTCTTTCCCTTTTCTTTCGCCCATTCTCTTATGGACGGATAGGGATCGTTCGCATACTCGACCACTTCCTTAAGGCTTAGGTTGTCCCACATAAGTCCTCCACATTGTATAGGAAAAATTTCACATATTATAGAAAGCCCTTACTTTTTTGTCAACAATAGAATACACTGTAAATCTTTTTAGTGAATAAATAGGGAAAAATTAGCTGGAAATCACAAAAGTATCAGGTATTCCATGAAGCAAACAGGCAAGCCGAGGAGGGGCTAATTTGAGAAAAGCCCCAAAGTAAATAATGGCTGCCCTTCAGATCGTATGGCCAGAACACGGCCAGACCGTGTAAGACAAAGAACCGTAAACACCATGGTCTGCCAGTGTGAACCTGGAATTGTAATAGGCCATGATTGAATTGACAGGGTGAAAACTGCCAAGAGAATGCCTGCCCGGATAGTGTGATAACCAGGTCAGGGGCAAAAACACTTTCCTTCGGTTACTTCGCAAGAAGGATCATGTGAGCTGCCACTTTCCATATATCCGTTCCGGTGATGCCCACAACAAAACCGGGGGATGCCAGATATGATGGAGGCACTGCCAATCTCCTTATAAAAAACGAGACTTAATATGCTTTATCCCTTATTCGAACTCAAGCTTTTTGTTGCATTGCTAACCTGTAAGCATTCGTATAGTGTTCAACCCGCTCTTTTCCGAAGGCAAGCTATGGGTCGGCTTCCTCCCCTGTAAAACCTTTGCTTACCGTATCTTTCTTCCATTCAGCAATTACAGGCTGAGATGCCTGCGGCCACTGCACAGTCGCGTTGTCAGAGATGAGAAAAGCTTATCAGTCCACTTGCCCTTGATCTCATTGCCTGCTTCCTGAAAGATCTTCCTAATATCAGTGGATAGGTGATCCCTTTTGGCCTTGTTCATAACCTCACTTGCAATCCCCCTTGATCTGATTCACTTGCTTAACTTTTTCTTCTTTTCATCCAACTTCATTGCAAAAGACAAAGTACTGTCTTCCCTCTCCAGCTTTCTCTGGATATCTTCTTTTAGTGCTTTTTTGTCTGCCTTGCCTACCCTGGTAAGGGGCATGCTTTCCATTATCTCGAGCCGTTCAGGCAACTGAAGAACTGAGGCCCCGATGCCTTTGAGATAGGTTACCAGCTCTTCAAGGGAAAGTTTTTTCCCTTCCCTGAGCTGGATGTATGCACATATTCTTTCACCAAGGGTCTTGTCAGGCATGCCAATGACTGCAACGTCGGCAACTACCGGGTGGGAACTTATCAACCTTTCAATCCCGATTGCGCTCAGCGTCTCACCGCCACGAAGGATTGTCTCTTTTATCCTGCCTGTTATGGTAATGATACCCTCTTCATTGATCTTTGCCAGGTCGCCTGTCCTGAAGAACCCATCCTCTGTAAAGACATTCTTGTTTTCTTCTTCTGATTTGAAGTATCCATTAAAGATGTTCGGACCTTTTGTTATTAGTTCACCTTCTTTGTTCGGCGGCACCTCCCGCAGATTTTGATCGACAATCTTAACCTGGGCGTACGGGCAATCCTTTTCGCCAACGGTATAACAGATTACATCGATGTCTGCATCGAGCCGGCTCATTGCTGCCGGGCCCTCGGAAGAGCCAAGGGCATTCACAAACTTGCAGCCGATCTTTTCGTAGACACTCCTGACCAGTTCAGGAGAACTGGGCGCACCTCCCGCATATATTCTTGTGAGAGAACTGAGATCAAAGTCCTTCAGGTTCTCAAGGCCAACAATCCTGTGGATAAGTGCCGGTACCGTGGGAAAGGCCGTGACTTTCTCCCTTTCTATGACCCTGCAGATATCCTCAGCATCAGTGCTGTCAGTAAGGACATACCTGGCGCAGTGGAAGAAAGCACCGCCAACACAGTTATGGATAGCCTGGGCATGGCTTACCGGAGCGGCAGTCAGCATTACATCGTTGCATGTTACCTCCCATGCCCTTGTGTGATATTCGACGCTGGCAATATAGTCATTGTGTGTCCTGGGAACTGCTTTGGGCAGACCTGTTGTCCCTCCTGTGGGTAGGATTATGGAAACCTCTGTGGGTTCAGGTCGTCTGGCAGCGAGAGCTTCGAGGTTTGATCCTGTTAATTCACTTTCCTTAATAAGTCTCTCCAGGGGAGTGAAGGCGTTATTGCCTGGGGATCTCACGGATATGAGGTGTTTCAGCCCTTTGTGTCTCCTTATCACTTGTTGGAGTATGGGCAGGTAGTCAGTTTTCTTATAATGGTCAGGCCCGATCCATGCAACCGGATTGGTGAGACTGCTCAAATATTCAATTTCCGAAAAACTGTGACGCGCCACAAGGAGAACAACAATAGCCCCTATCTTCTGCAAAGCGTAGAAGGAAAAGATAAACTCATGCCAGTTCGGGAGCTGAAGGAGAACAAAGTCCTTCTCCTTAATCCCAAGCCTCATAAGCCCGATGGCAAGGCGGTCCACTTTTTCCCGCAGTTCGCCGTAGGTAAACCGGGAAGTATCGTCTACAAGGGCTTCTTTTCGGGGGTAGAGATCAGTCGCTTTATCGAACATGTCCCCCCAGGTAAGCCCGAGCCACCACCTGTACTTGATATATCTTTCTGCATCTTCCTTCTTATATGGTTGAAATCCCTCTACTGGCATTCAGCATCTCCGAGTAAGGCCCTCTTGATGAGCGTTTTTGTTATTTCAATCTTATACCTGTTCTTACTGAGCGGTCTGGCATTCGACAGGGCTGATTTGGCAGCGGCTGCAACGTTCTTTTCGTTTATGGCCTTTCCCTTGACCATTTCTTCGGCAATCTGTGCCCTGACCGGTCCAGGACCTATCCCGCCAAGTGCAATGCGGGCATCAATGCATGCACCTTTTTCAATGGCTACTATCGATGCTACACTTACGATTGCAAAATCGACCGGCTTCCTGAGGGTGAATTTAATGAACCTCTGACTGGTGGTATGCGAAAGAGAAGGTATTTCAATACTTGTAACAATCTCGTTTCCTTTCAGGGCGTTTGCAATGGGACTGAAGAAATCAGTAACTGCTATGATTCGATCGCCTTCAGGGCCTGAAACATGGATAGATGCATCAAGAGCCGCCAGTGCAACTGCAGTATCAGAAGGGCACACGGCAAAGCATCTTTTTCCGCCCATAATTGCATGGTATCGGTTGTCGCCTCTTATTGCCAGGCATGGGCCATTCCCCTTGCGCACGCACTGAATCGGCCCTCCTATGTGGCGCGGGTAGCGGTAATACCAGCACCGTACATCCTGGCAGAGATTCCCGCCAATCGTAGCAACGTTACGAATCTGAGGCGTTGCCACAGTACGTGCTGCCTCTGCGAGGACAGGAAACCGTTCTTTTATAAGTGGCGAATTCACTATATTACTGAGCCTTGTCAGCGCACCGATGGTAACACCGCTGTTATTTTGAGTGATCGAATCGAGGCCGGGGATGGTTTTGATATTGATGACCATTTTTGGATATTTAGGAAGAATTTCATCCTTGAGAATACCAAGGAGATCTGTTCCGCCAGCATTGAGAACTGCCCTGCCCCTGTTCTTGCCAAGAAGGAAACAAGCCTCCTCAATCGTATAGGCGTTGATGTGCTGAAACGTTCTCATTGTCAACCTCCATGGATTCCATTTGAGCAGTTTAAACTGTTTGAACGGTTCAATCGGTTGGAACCTGTTTTTCCAAGCGCCATGAGCACCTTTTCCGGTGTCACAGGATATTCATGGAGCCACAGCCCTATTGCGTTGGATACAGCCATTAATACAGCTGAAGGCCCGGGCGAAGTCGCCACCTCGCCAATCCCCACCGCATGAAATCGATGGCTGGGAAAAGGTGTTTCGAGAACAACACTGTGGATGGCAGGAAGCTCAGCAAAGGTACGCCATTTATAGTCAATCAGATTGACGTTCAGTATATGTCCGGAAGACCGGTCGAGTATTGTCTCCTCGAAAAGGGCACTGTCAATGCCGGCAGATCCAAGACATCCATTGAGTTGTCCCTCAATACCCTGAGGGTCAATGATCTTTCCTGCATCTGTGGCATTTACTACTTGAATGAGATCTACCTTTCCTGTCTCAGTGTCAACCTCAACCTCAACAAAGCTCATCATGCAATTGGTCAGGGTATAGTCAGGTTCGAAACGGCCAAAACCTGTAATTGTTCTGTCAATAGACATCGCCTTCCAGGATATTTTCTTCCCGGGATCTTCCCTGACAAAGACGACCCCGTCTGATGTATCAAGATCTTCGGGCTTCACCTGGAACATGGGAGCCATAAGGTCCAGGAGCTTCTTCTTTGCATCCTCAGCGGCTCGTATGACGGCGCTTCCTATGGCGTACGTTCCCCGGGAGCCTGCCGGTCCAAATTCGTATGGGTTGATAAGGGAATCAGATGGGGTGATGGAAACATTTTCCAAAGGAATCTGCAGCACTTCAGCAACCATCTTTGCGTAATTGCTCCTCTGACCTGTGCCGTGTTCTGTTACGCAGGAGAAGAGCATGGCAGTCCCGTCCGGGTGAAGGCGAACGTATGCTTCAGAAGAATCCTCTCCAATATCTGCGTTTCCATGGACTCCTACACCAACACCCCGTCGCTTTGAACCCTTGACTGAAGTCGGTGTGAGCCAGCCCTTCCACTTGTCTTTCCAGCCGAAAGCCTCGGCCCCCTTGTCCATGGACGGAGAGAAGTCAACTCCGCGATACGTATACCAGAGGCCATCCCGCCAGAAGTATCCATCACCCGGTTTGACGAAGTTTTTCTTGAGAAATTCGAACGGGTCGATGTTCAGCTTTTCCATGGCAAGGCTCAGAAGGGGTATGAGTATGCATTTGAGTTCCTGGCCGCCGAATCCCCGCACTATGCCAGAGGCATTGCGATTCGTGCAGGCAATTACCGGTCTCAGGTCCCAGTTCGGGCACCTCACCATAATCTGAACCTCACCGCAGCCGACTGCAATCTGCGACTGGGTGGTCATTGAATAGTAGCCCGTGTCAATGAGCCATTTTCCTGAAACCGCTGTTACTGTCCCGTCCTTCTTCATTCCCACTCGCGCATGCATTCGTGAAGACGGACGCACTGTGAATGCTGCAAGGTGCTCCTCCTTGGTGAAAACAATCTTTACAGGTTTGCCTGTGGCCCTGCTCAGGAGAGCTGCATACGTCTGCACCTGCCACGACATGAATTTTGATCCGAAGCTGCCACCGCAAGGACCGCCGATACTTCTCACTTCGACCTCCCTGCCCATTACGTGGAAGAGAGTAATCTTGTCCATATAGGAAGCCTGATTTGAGACCCAGAGGGTAAGTCTGTTCGGTTCTTCCCAAAGGGCAATAGCTCCGGGCGGCTCCGGGGGAAGCGGGTTGGGAATATTTTCATAGCCAAAGGTACCTTCTGTGGTTACATCTGCCTCTTTAAACCCTTTCTCCGTATCTCCCATCACAACCTCTTTCAGATTCTTGGGTCCGAAAAAGGGCACACCAGGAGTAACCACATTCCCCGGGAATTCATCATACAGTTGAGGAGCGTCAGGCTGCAAAGCCTCTTCAACATCAAAGACTGGCTTCAGCACCTCGTACTCCACCTTTATCAGATGCATTGCCTCTTTTGCGATCTCTTCAGTTGTAGCTGCAACAAGGGCAACAGCATCCCCCACGTATCTCACCTTCCTGTCAAGGATTCTGGTAAATCTGGGAGTTCCTCCCTTCCAGTCAGGAACGTCTTGCCAGGTAAGCACTGCCTTTACACCTTTGACTGCCTCGGCCTTGCCTGTGTCTATGCTTTTGATGACAGCATGGGCGTAGGGACTTCTCAATACTTTGCCGTACAGCATATCCGCCAGCTTGATGTCGTTGAGGAACTTTGCCTTCCCTGTCACAATTTCCGGGGCATCCAGCCTCGGTGTTCTTTTCCCTATGAAACGGTATTTGTTGTCCATCTCTGTTACCCCACTCTCTTCGATGCCGCCAATACGGCTTCAACAACATGGTAATGACTGATGCACCTGCAAAAGTTCCCCGAGAGACCTTCCTTCACCTCGTCTTCTGTGGGCGTGGGATTCTCATTCAGGATAGCCTTTGCGCTCATGATCATGCCGGGGGTACAAAAACCACACTGGAATGCAGTGTGATCAATAAAAGACTGCTGGAGCGGGTCGATCGTCCCTGTCTCCGAATCTCCGAGCCCCTCGATGGTAGTTATTGTTTTCCCGTGGCACTCGACAGTCAAAGTCATACAGGAAAGTACTGCTTTTCCATCCATAATGACTGTACAGGCGCCGCAGGCGCCATGGTCACAGGATATCTTCGTTCCAGTTAGGCCTAATGTTTCTCTGAGCGTATGGGACAGAGTGTGTGCCGGATCAACCTGATTAGCTTCCTTTCCAATTTTCATAGTGTAGTCATGGCCGTTAACAGTAAAGCTAATGCTCCTTGCCTTACTGGGTTTCCTTTTTGATGTCCTTCCGGTTTTTAAAGTCATACCTTCCCCTCCAGTGAACTATGTCCACGATGTGGTCTGCTTTTGGGTAGCACCCGGTGCATTGTAATCTGCCTGCTCGAGCTATACCGTTGTCCTCCCTCGACAAAAAACATAGTACCCTTCCTCGTTAAATGATCATTTAATGATCGTTATGTTCATTTATTGAAAATTATACCACCGGAAAAAGTTTTGTCAATCAAATAATTTGATGGCCTTGATTTTTGTCGTCAAAGGACGGATACATTCGACGTATAGATTTGTTTTATGATCCTCTACTCACATAGCCCATCTCTCTCGAAATAACCCCCGCAGTCTCAGTAACCTCTTTTATAATCCTCTTCAAACCCTTCGAGTCTACAGAAGAAGAGATAAATCCCACACCAATGCCTGCTATGACCTTTCCGGAAAAATCACGTACGGGAGCAGACACACCGCCAATACCCTCAAAGACTTCTTCTATTTCGACGTAATAGCCCTGCTTTCGTACCTTGCTGAGCCGCTCCATATATTCTTCATTTCCGGTAATAGATTTCTTTGTTGTAGCAGCAAGAGGGTATTTTTGAAGAAGTCTCTCTACTTCACTTACAGCAAGATATGCCATGAGCACAATTCCCAACATGCCCCAGTATGGCGGGCGCCGTGTGCCAACCCTTGATGTAAAACTAACAGGGTTCCGCGGATCTTCCCTTTTATCTATATAGAGCAACTCGTCGTTATCCATTACCCCCAAATAGATAGTCTTGCCCACTTTCATCTGCAAGCGGCTCAGATGAGGGGATGCAACGCGCCTTAAGGAAAAGGAATCAAAGACGATACTGCCGAGATCAAACAACCTGATGCCAAGGGAGTATTTCTTTGACTCGGGATTTTTTTTCAGATAGTCGTACTTGACGAGGGTTGTACACAGCCGCGTAACAGTGGCCCTGGACAAATGCAGGATTTCCGCAAGCTGTCCGATTGTCAGCTCCTGTCGGTCAGCCCGAAAGGCATTCATGATTTGCAAAGCCCTCTCTAAAGACTTGTTATAGAATGTCTCCCTGTCGTCTCCAGTCATGAGTTCCTCTGTGAAAATTGAGCAGATACAATCTGCACCACCCGTCATTGTTTGTCAACGAAAAATGTGTTGACCACCAATGTGAGAAAGGGCGCTATCTGGATAATCTTATCTTTGCCTCTGCCTCTGAGTAGTTGATGTGGTATTCAAATTCGTTTTTTTGCATCCCTTGATTGTACCCCCTCCTTTTGAGCCCCATCGACTTGTGTGCAGGAATAAGGCTGTTTACCCGTTCGTTAAAACTGCCAAACATGACTCTCCTGCCTTCATGGACAAAAGCCGCCTGATTAGACCGTACAGGGGCATTCTGTATATCATCACATCAGCTACATATGCCGGCAGAAGCGAGCCCAACAAGACTATGTAACCAAAAGACGGTTATTCATCCCAAGGAACTCCATCTTATCAGTCAGCCATGTCTGTCAATAAGGAAACCATTTGCGTTATGAACACAGGTAGATGGGAATGTCTCAATGCAAAATCACAGGGCCTATCCTGCCACAGAACCCAAAGGTGGGTCGGGTTCTGACTGAAGGCACGAAACAAAAGATGTTCAATTTTTGCTTCAACTTATTATTCGGTTTTGGTAACATAAAGCACAGCGGAGGAAAACCAAATTGAAAAGCTATCGAAAAGAACTTTGGTTCAATGTACCTGGCAGGCGGGGGTTTGTCAACATTACACCTCAGATTGAAGACTGTATACGGGAAAGCGGGATAACCGAAGGTATTACACTGATAAACGCTATGCACATAACAGCATCTGTTTTCATCAATGACGATGAATCAGGGCTTCATCACGATCTTGAGGTCTGGCTTGAAAAACTGGCTCCCCATGAGCCTGTCTCTCAGTATCGGCATAACGTTGGTGAAGACAATGCAGATGCCCATCTTAAACGATCCGTAATGGGAAGGGAGGCTGTCGTTGCCATTACGGATGGAAAATTGGATTTCGGTCCGTGGGAACAGATCTTTTACGGGGAATTTGATGGAAGGCGCAGGAAGCGTGTTCTGGTTAAGATTATAGGCGATTAGCAACCTCTTCCGAAAATCGATTACCTCCCGCTTTCCGGGATGAGGTGGTTGAAAATGACGTCACCTGCAACTGCACAGGTTCAGGCAAAAGAGCAGTGCTCACTGTCAGAAGGCCAGTTCACACCAGAACTCTACTCCTATTTATAAAGGCGAGAGTGAATGATGGCTTCCAAAAAAAACAGTTTTTTTGCTACCTTGTAAAAATGCCAAAGAGTGTGTATAGTGAATATTAATTGTTGAATCTGTTTTTTGATGTTTTACAATAATGAGGTGAACATGGATAATACAAAAAAAATTACTATTTATTCGTTGCCTACCTGACCACACTGCAAGAGGGCAATAAAGCTCCTCGAGGAGAATGGATTCTCCTTTCAAGAAATAAACGTTGCCTCAGATAAAGTGGGCAGAGAGGAAATGATTCGTAAATCCAACCAGATGAGCGTTCCAGTGATCGAAATCGATGGCGAAATCACCGTAGGGTTTAATGAAGCTGAATTAAGGAAAAAACTGGGCATTTAATTTTTCGGAGGCCTGTATGTATGACGTAATGATTATTGGCGCCGGTCCATCAGGCATGACAGCAGCAGTGTACGCTGCACGAAAAAAACTCCATACTCTCCTGATAAGTAAAGATATTGGCGGTCAGACAAACTGGACAAACAGTATTGAGAATTATATGGGGTATCAATTTATAGAAGGCCCCGAGCTCATTGAAAAGTTTGAAAACCAGGTAAAGCAATTTCCTATCGATCTTAAGATTGGCGATGGGGTTAGCAGCATCTCTCTGATTGATAAGGGCTTTGAAATACACACAGAATCAGGACAAACATACCAGGGAAAAACAGGGATTATTGCAACAGGAAAACGTCCGCGGTCTCTAAATATTCCCGGAGAGGAGAAGTTTCGCGGAAAAGGCGTTTCATACTGCTCAATTTGTGATGCACCCCTTTTCGAGGGGATGAACGTGGCTGTTGTGGGAGGAGGAAATTCCGCCCTTGAAGCTGCAGATGATCTGATAAAGATTGGTGAACATGTTTATCTGATTTCCCTCACCCCGCTGACCGGAGACCAGGTCCTTATCGATAAGGTAACAAAGGCTCCGAATCTTACCGTGTATACTGAACATGAAACCCTCTCAATAGACGGTGACAACTTTGTATCGCGTATTACTGTCAGGGACTTGAAGTCAAACGAGATAAGAGAACTTGACGTAAAAGGAATTTTCGTTGAAATCGGGCTTATCCCGAATTCAGATCTAGCAAAAGGTCTTGCTCCCTTTAACAGATTGAGCGAGATAGAGGTTAACTGTAATTGCGAAACCGTTGTGCCCGGGCTTTTCTCTGCTGGCGATGTTACAAACACTCCAGAAAAACAGATTATCATAGCCGCAGGTGACGGTGCCAAGGCTGCATTACGGGTCTACCATTATTTACAAAGATTGAGTTGAGGGTGGGGTTCAATCATTATCAATCTTCAAGAATATCCAATGACCCGATTAAAGTATCATAAAGAAAGGTCCATGAAACCATAGTCAGGTACAGCAGGTACAAGCCACGCCGGACCTCAGAAATATAAGAGGACAAGCATCTATTCAGGCCCTTTGTAGCCTGACCCTGTCTTATCTGTTCTTCGGGTCTTTCGGATCGCCCTTGTACCCCAGGGCTTTCCAGTCAAGACGGCCCTTGTCGCTGTGACAATCTATACACTTGAGCGACTTGTCTTTTGGCACCACCATGTGATGTACTGGCCAGACCATGGATGTTTCTATGAAACCGAACTTGCCGCTATACGGAAGGCCTGCTGCTTTCATACCAGAGGTGATGGCCAGGTTCCAATCGTACTTCTGCCAGTAAGCGTCACTGCCCGGTGGGCCAAAAACCTGGGCAAAAGCAATCGTATTGTTTCCGCTGTCGTATGCCTGTTTGCCTCTCATGATCTTGAATGGAAATATGCGGGCTTTGGGGTCATTGCGGCTTCCCTTCACAGAAGTGAGTTGGACAATCTTTGTTGGATCTATTTTATCACCAGCCAGATAACGTACAATATTCCCGTCAAACCACATGTAGGTGGGGATCACATTCTTTTCCCACTTAAAATCTCCCTTCATTTTGTCATATGTTTTCTGACCGTACTTATCTTTCGGAATGTCTTCAGGCTTCACATCTTTCCCTGCCGAAGACCAGTCCCACCAGACTTTTGTGGGTCGATCCTTAGCAAATGTAGGAATATGGCAACTCTGGCATGCCACCTTCTCAGTATGCTTATTCACCAGGGCATTCTTATGGACCCGGCCTTTGTGGCAATCGATACAGTCTATGTGGCTTGGCTCTGTGTGTGTTATGGTAACGGAAGCAGCCTCTCCTTTCAAAAAGTGGTCTTTGGCCTGATGGCAATCCTGACAGGTCATTTTTTTCGGTCCACCCATATGGACATCAATCTCAGCAGTCGGATTTGCCAGCGAGGTGTCCAAGTCACCGTGTTTGACATGATCCCCACCACCACCGTAAAAGTGGCATGAACCGCATGTAGCACGGGACGTGCGCCCCACTGATTGGGCTACTTTTAGCAGGTCGACTGGTTTCCAAACATTCCCTTTGGGGAATTCTTTCTGCTCTCCCTCATAGACCGGGTGTCCGGAACCTGTTGGAAATTTCTTGTACATCCCGGTCGTATCGTGGCAAACCAGGCAATCGACGTTTTCTTGTTTAGAAAAATCAAATTTTGCATCTTTAAATCCGTATCCGGCATGGCAACTGGTACAACGAGGCCAGTTCCCCGGCAGGCCGATACAGAAGTTGTTTAAAGCATTAACCTTGCCTATATTAACCTTTTTTCCGCTTTCCAGGGTCTGCTCTTTGGACCACGTCCAGTGCACTGTCTTCATGAAGTCCTTTGTTTCTTTCTCATGACACTCCAGACATTTTCGCGTGACATCCGGTCCGGTCTTAAAAGGTCCTTCGCCTACAAGGTCTGCATGGTTGGCCCATACGACCGACACCAAAGCACCTACTGCGAACGCTGTTACTGCAATCATGAATCTCTGGATTTTCATGGGTTGCCTTCCTCCTTTGCTGGACATTGGCAAAAACGTTGTTCTTGAAAAATGATATAAGAGCACCTTGCCCATGTCAACAACAAAAAAGAAACAGATGCAGCAACTTTCTTAAAATAATATTCTCCAGGAAGCAGGTAACCCTCTCTGACTGTCCCAGAACTGATCTGAATGTCAAAACAGTAGCAAAGGTGCTTTCTTTTAAAAAAAAGATGTCAAATACAATCAGCTTCAAAGGCACAGGCATAACCATTTACGCCAGCCCCCCATCTCTTTACCCAACGCATTTCTTCTAACGTTCCCTCTCCCACCCGGGTTCATCTGCGTTCATCAGCGTTCATCCTGTGAAAAAGATGCTTTACAACAAATGAACAAATCAGTTTGTAACAATGATGCATCCAGATGGACATAGATTGAAACTCGATAATGAAGACTGTGGCTGGCTTTGTGATACGGCATCCAAACCACCCACACGCATCGCCTGCCGGCAGTAAAGAATTGCATATTGCCCGAAGGGCTGGATATTGGCCGGCTGGAGTGCTCTATCAGCCAGAAGGTCAAGGAATGCTTCATCAGGGTTTATCGGCGTTCATCTGTGTTCATCCTGTAAAAAAGATGCTTTTTAACAATTGAAAGAGCATTTGTAACATTGATGCACGCAGATGGACACAGATGTAATGATAAAAGCAGATACAGATTAAATTGTTTCCTCATTGTGATAGATCGGCAATGAAGGAAACGCTCAGCCCATACGGGCAGGTCAGGCACAAGTTTTCGCCCGAAGGGCTGGATGTTGACCGGCTGGAGTGCTCTATCAGCCAGGCGGTCAAAGAATACTTCATCAGGGTTTATCGGCGTTCATCCGTGTTCATCCTGTGAAAATGCATTTTTTAGCATCAATAACACAGCCAAAATGGCAGCAGCAAGACATCTCCATTGCCTCTGTCTTTGTTAGTCTTTAATCTTTTACCTTCTGCCTCTAACCTTTTGCCTTTAACCTTCTACCTCTAACCTTCTACCTTTCACCATGCCTCTCCGTATATTTGACTTTTGCATTTCATTTCGCAATTCCCGATTCCCGTTGCGCCATGCCTCTTGTTCCTTTCCCCTCTTACCTTTTACCTTTTGCCTTCTACCTCTTACCTTTCCCCTCTTACCTTTTACCTTGCTCCTTTCTCCTTTACAATACATCTAAAATGACCTATTATATAGTCATCCCAAATGATCATATGAGGTGTAATAATGAAAGAGCATAGTGTAAGCATAGCAGAAAGTAAAAAGAGTTTGAGCAGGATTATTGATGATGCAGTTAACCATAAAAAAGAGGTGATAGTAACGCGTCGCGGCAAACCGGTTGCGGTTATTGTCCCGTATGATGAATATCTCCAGTCACAAAAAAGAGATGCTTTAGCAGTGATCATGAAAACCAGGCAAGCATTTCGGAAAACTGGTGTCAGTGGCGAGAAGATTGCGAAAGATGCGAGGAAGGAATTGGAGACCAGGTTGTGAAAACGATTGCTATAGATGCCAGCGTGGTGCTTAAATGGTACCTTGATGATGAGAGCCATGGGAGTGAAGCTCTAACACTTCTCAATAGTTTTGTGGCCAACGAGATAGAGCTTGTTGCACCGGCCCTTTTGGAATACGAGGTTATAAGCGGACTCATCATTGCCCAGAGACGCGGCAGAATTCCGGAACCTACCCTGGCAGACGCCATCTCAGCATTCCAAGCCCTTAATATTAGGATGGAAGATATTTCTGCACTTGGTTTAAGAATTCTCTTCTACTCGAAAAAATACGATCGTTCTGCGTATGATGCAGCCTACCTTGCTGTAGCTGAGCAGGTCAAGGCAGATTTCATAACTGCAGACAGGGCACTTTACAATGCAGTGCACAATGACCTCAACTGGGTGAAGCTCATACAAGCCTAACCCGATTTTCGTATTAAGGATAGTGGCCCCGAAGAAGCGCAAGCGACTGGGCACAGAACCGACAAAATGCTTGTCTCTCGCAGAGACAACAGAGTACGCAGATGGACACAGATGTAATGATGTTAGTAAAACTGTGGTTGGCTTTGTGATACAGCATCCAAGCCATCCACGCTCCTCGCCTGTCGGCAGTAAAGAATTGCACTGTGCCCGAAGGGCTGGCTGTTGACCGGCTGGTATGCTCTATCAGCCAGACGGTCAAAGAATACTTTATCCGGCTTTATCGGGGTTCATCCGTGTTCATCCTGTGAAAAAGAAGTTTTTAAACAATTAAAAAAAAGCATTGTAACAATGATGCACGCAGATGGACACAGATAAATGATAAAAGCAGATACAGATTAAATTGTTTCCCTCATTGTGATAGAGCGGCAATGAAGGAAACGCTTAGCCCATACGGGCGGGTCAGGCACAAGTTTTCGCCCGAAGGGCTGGATGTTGACCGGCTGGGATGCTCTATCAGCCAGGCGGTCAAAGAATACTTCATCAGGGTTCATCGGCGTTCATCCTGTGAAAATATTCTTTGTAACAATGATGCGCTCCTTCATACAACTCACCCTCTCCCTCTGTCAGTAAGTGATAAAACTACTTGACATTTCACTAGATTATTAATATTAATAAGTTCATGAAATATAATGATCTCGTTGCGACAATCAAAACGCCTGTCTTTTCAAGACAGGACCTTCTGATTCAGGGATTGAAGGTGTACGATTACCAGTTCAATCTCTGGACAAAGAAGGGTTATCTGCTGAAAATCAAAAAAGGCCTCTATGTTTTTGCCAAGGACGCAGACAAGGTCACACCTCATGAAATTGCAGTGCTGCTGTATGAACCCAGTTATATCAGTTTAGAAACCGCCCTGGCATGGTACGGGTTTATACCGGAGATGGTTTATGCCCAAACCAGCGTTACCGCGAAAATCAACCGAACTTTTGACAATATCTATGGGCATTTCATCTATCGGCACATTAAAAGCGAGTTATTCTGGGGTTATACAGAGATAAAGACACCTTACGGCCGCTATCTCATGGCGGAACCGGAGAAAGCCCTGCTTGATTATCTCTATTTGAACCTGGCACGCATCAAAACTGAAAAAGATTATGAAAATTACCGGTTAAATACCGACCAGATCCGCGAACATGTAAATGAAAATAAACTTCGCCAATACCTGAAGGCCTTCGGTATAAAAAAGTTGGATAAGTGGGGATTGCGATGCTTAGCATAGAGCAGATTGCTGGCTATTTCCCGGGGGAACTTTTTCAGCGGAACCCTCAGGGCGCCCTGGTGGAATATCTCCAGTATGAGTTCCTGGACTCGTTATTTAAAAACGCTGATGCGGTGAATCTGTGCTTTATCGGCGGCACCGCCATCCGTATTCTGCATCAGAGCGTCCGCTTTTCCGAAGACCTTGATTTCGACAACTTTGGCCTTTCATTTGCTAAATTCGAATCACTGGTACTGACGGCCTGCCGCGACATGGAGTATAAAGGTTTTATCATTGAATACAGGGTTGTGAATAAAAGTACTTTTCACTGTCACATCCGCTTTCCGGGTATTCTTTTCCATGCGGGTATCACACCCGACAAGAAGCGGAAAATTCTGATAAGGATTGACACTGAGGCGAAGGAAAAGCTTTATGTTGCGGAACGGGTTGTGCTGAACAAGTTCGCTGTTTACCGTCGGATACTGGCTGCACCGCCATCGATTCTCCTGGCGCAAAAAATGATAACAGTCCTGCTGCGAAAACGGGAAAAAGGCCGGGACCTCTTCGATGTTTCTTTTCTGCGTGGCCTGGCACAGCCGGACTATGGCTATATCGAAAAGGTGACGGGGCTGGGTGAACAGGAATTCCGGCGGCAGTTTGATGCAAGGGTCAGGGAATTGGATCTGGAATTTCTGGCAAGAGATGTGGAACCATTCCTGTTTTCACCGGACCAGAGGGATCGCATTCTCCATTTCCATGAATAACCACAGGTTTTTCAGCGTTCATACTGTAAAAAAGAAGCTTTATAATAACTGAAAAAGTCATTTGTAACAATGATGCACGCAGATGGACACAGATAGAAACAGGATAGGAAGGGTTGTGGCCGGCCTCGCGATAAGACATCGATGCCGTCCATGCTCAGCCGCCTGTCGGCAGCAGAGAGTTGCACAGTGCCCGAAGGGCTGGATATTGACCGGCTGGTATGATCTATCAGCCAGACGGTCAAAGAATACTTCATCCGGGTTTATCGGCATTCATCTGTGTTCATCCTGTGAAAAAGATGCTTTTAAACAATTAAAAAAGCGTTGCAACAAGGATGGACACAGATGAATGATAAAAACAGATACAGGTAAAATTGTTTCCCTCATTGTGATAGAGCGGCAATGAAGGAAACGCTCAGCCCATACGGGCGGGCCAGGTGCAAGATTTCTCCCGAAGGGCTGGATATTGACCGGCTGGCCCGCTTCATCAGCCAGGAGGTCAAAAGATATCTCATCAAGATTTATCAGCGTTCATCAGCACTTATCCTGTGAAAAGATCCTTTGTAATAAAGATGCACGCCGAACGCCCGACGATCTCTCTTGTTCCTTGCCAAATAATATCTCATCCCTGGCTGAAACCAAAAATGATATTGCCAATTGTCTTTCACAAATTATAGAATTATCACAATAAGGATAGACAAATGCCCACTCTTGCCGAAATAAAAAAGATGATCGCCAGAGAAAAATCAGAGCTTTTTAATAAGCACAAAGTAAAAAACCATTGGTATATTTGGTTCTTATGTAAAAAATTAGGCAAGAAAAGGAAGTGACCTTGACTTACTCGTTGAGTTCCGCGAGCCCGTCACGCTTATTGATTTTATCAGGACAGAAAATTACCTCAGTAGCATAACAGGATTAAAAGTGGATCTTGTGATGAAGGATGCGCTGAAACCACGAATTGGTCGAAGGATACTCGAAGAGGAAGAGCCGATTTGACAAGGGAGTTTCTGGACTATATCGAAGATATGTTGGCTTCAATGGACTAGGCGGAAAATTTCATTGAAGGTATGACCTACATCCGGATATACCTTTGGGCTGAAATGGCTGGAATGCGGGATAAGCTAATTCATGATTATTTTGGAGTAAACCTACAAACGGTCTGGAATACCGTGAAAAAGGACATTCCAATCTCAGGCCCAAGGTCAAACAAGTATATCAAGATTACACACACAATGAAGCTCAATAGTTTTGTCGAGTTTAATCTTTTGCCTTCTGCCTGTAACCTCTTACCTCTAACCTTTTGCTTTTAACCTTCTATCTCTTACCTCTTACCTTTCACCTCTTACCTCTTACCTTTTCCCTTTCTTTCTTCCAGCTTGACACATTTGCATCCTCCATATAGAATTATGGAAAAATGTTCTTGGAACATACTGATGACAGATTACTTGTTGGATATTTTAAGAAAAAGGTTGGCATCTGAAAAGTCGGTGAGCTTTGCCTATCTTTTCGGTTCTCATGCCCGTCAGACTACTGGAAATTTAAGTGATATCGATATTGCTATATTTCTGGGGGGTAATGTGGATTTTTTTCATTACAGACTAAAACTTGCTGAGAGCATTGAAAAAATGATAGGTGGGTACAAGGTTGATATTATTGTGCTCAATAGGGCCACCCCTCTTTTGGCCCATGAGATTGTTAAGACCGGGGTGTTATTGAAAGAAAACAAAGATGCCCGGATTGATTTTGAAATAAAGTCACTTCAGGAATATCTTGATACTCAATACCTCAGGGACACCCAGCGGCTGTATATAAAAAAACAGCTTAATGAAGGGACTTACTTTGGTTAAACAGGAACTTGTCGCGGAAAGACTCGAACGGCTGCGTGAATATATAAAGATTCTGAAAGCAATCCTGAAATATGATGTGGAGAGGTTCAAGGTGGATGTATTTATTCATGCTACTGCAGAGCGGTACCTGCAGTTGTCGATAAAATGTCTGCTGGATATAGGAAATCACATAATATCTGATCGGGGCTATCGTAAACCTGATACCTACGCAGAAGTGTTTGAAATCCTGGCTGATGAAAAAATTCTTTCCAAGAAACTTCTTCGCGACCTCGAAGGCATGGCTGTCTTTCGTAATTTACTTGTCCATGATTATCTTCGAATTGATCTTGATAAGGTCTATTATATCCTCCAATCAAAGATTCCATGCTTCGAAAAACTGGGGATAGTTTTTGGGGGACTCATTTAATGTGAGGCAGCGCCAGAGTGATGAACTATTGTCTGCTGCACATTTCGGGTTTAAGCATTTTTGCCCAAAACACCAAATGTTTTGCCTTTGTCCCGTACCTATCGGCGTTCATCCTGTGAAAATATTCTTTGTAACAATGATGCACGCAGATGGACACAGATGTAATGACAAAAGCTAATGATAGACTAAACTGTTTCCGCCATTGTGATAGATCGGCAATGAAGGAAACGCTCAGCCCATACGGGCGGGCCAGGTGCAAGATTTCTCCCGAAGGGCTGGATATTGATCGGCTGGTATGCTCTATCAGCCAGACGGTCAGAAAATACTTCATCCGGGTTTATCGGCGTTCATCCGTGTTCATCCTGTAATAAAGGGGTTTTACAATAAAAGGGCAAATCTTTTTGCAACAATGATGCACGCAGATGGACACAGATGTAATGATGATAGTGAAAACTGTGGCTGGCTTTGTGATACGGCATCCAAGCCACCCACGCTCCTCGCCTGTCGGCAGGAAATAGTTGCATATTGCCCGAAGGGCTGGATATTGACCGGCTGGTATGCTCTATCATCCAGACGGTCAAAGAATACTCTATCAGGTTTATCTGCGTTCATCTGTGTTCATCCTGTTAAAATGCTTTTTTTTGCATCGATAACACAGCCAAAATGGCAGCAGCAAAACAATTCCAGTCTCTGTTTGCTTACCTTTAACCTTGCACCTTTTGTTTTTTGCTTCTTACCTCTTACCTCTTACCTTTAACCTTGTCCCTTTCCCATTTGACCTCGTTTCACAACAAATTAACAGAACCCTTTATTGTCTGCATGATGTGCTATAATAAGGTGAAGATGGAAATACTCACGGAGGCACTACCATGAAGCAACCTTTTAATCGCATAGAGATTAACCCTAAGGTTTGTAATGGCAAACCCGTAATACGAGGTACAAGAATACCGGTCTCTGTCATACTTGAGCAGATAGCGGAAGGCCAGTCGTGGGATGCATTGTTGACAGGGTACCCTGAACTACACAAAGAGGATATCAAGGCAGCCCTTTTGTATGCTACGGCATCGTTAGACCACGCAGAAATTAGAGCTGCTGGTGGCTGAAATCTACAAGCTTTACCTCGACCAGATGTTTCATCTCGATGTAGCAAAAGCTTTGCTACATGAAGGTTACGATGTTCTAAGGGCCAGATATTGTTGCCTTGCCTGCGACGATACAAGCCCGCACAATTTGAGAATCATCTTGTTATACTATCAGCAAAACGATCAAAATGGATTCTGACAGCCTAATGCCTTCTTGCCTTGATAGCTTGCAGGCCGAACGACCAGGTGTTAATGGGCAAGAGAAGTATTTTTTATCCGTGTTTGTCACCAGAACATGGGCGCTCATCGGAGATGAAAATGCTTTGCCCTTGATCTTTCCGGCAAAAATGGTAAATAAACAGCTATGATTGGGTATATGAATATTAACGTGTTACCATGGTCTGACCTTGATTTACTCGACAAATTGACAACGTCCCTACTGGCTTGTCACAAAAAATTGTCTTTGCGCGTTAAAAGAGGTATATTTTGTATGTAGCATTTGAGTACACCAATGGGAGGTGGCAAACATATGGGAAGGACTGCAAAAAAATTAAATTTTCTCATTGAGGAGAGTGTCTGGCGGGACCTGGAAACGATGGTTCCTGCGGGTAAAAGGAGCAAGGTTGCCAACGATGCCCTTCGAAGAGAGTTGGACCTTATTGGGCGGCGGCGCGCGGTGGAGAACATTCTTGCTAACGGAACAAAGGGAAAGCGGTTCTCAACGAGAGAAATTGTGGACGCTTTATCGAATGACAGGGAGCAACATTGATTCCAGAATATGTAACAGATGCATCAGTTATACTGAAGTGGGTTCTTGGTGACGAAAAAGAGCATGATCAGATGAAAGCGATGCAACTGTTAAAGGTTTGGGCTGCGGGCAACGCTGCTATTTCTGCACCTACGCTGTGGCAGTATGAGGTTGGGAACTTCCTTGGCAGGGAGGTGGCGGAAGAGGCAACAGAAAAGATGGATCTTTTGTTACACCTCAAAATTCGAACCATAGAATTGAGCGACACCATGTATCGGGCATGCTTCGCCTGGATGAACAAGTATAAAGTGTCATTTTACGATGCCTCTTATTTGGCTGTTGCCCATGAATTGCAAGCCGTACTCGTGACTGCCGATGAGAAATTTGTGAAGAAGACGAGGACGATCGACCGCATTTGCCTTTTGAAAGATATCAACCTTTGACCTCTTACCTCTTACCTTTAACCTTCTACCTTGCGCCTTTGACCTCGTTACTCGACAAATTTTGACAACGTCCCCTCATAGTTCCATAGCAGCAGGGCCTGACCCAAATGCCGGACTAGTGAGACAATTCTTAGAATGTGGTAAACTTTTGAACATAAGAAACAGGAGCAAGACAAGGAGGGTGCATACATGAATGGGGTCACACTAAACAGGATCATAGATGACTTTAATGAACTGTCCTTCGAGGACAAAGAATATGCAATTGAGTTAATACAAAAACAGCTTATCGAAGCAAAAAGAGAAAGAATTGTTCGTCGATCAAAAGAAGTTGAGACCAATCTGAGAAAAGGTAAAGTCAAAAGGGGGACTATGGAGGATCTCTTAAAGGACCTCGAGAATGATTAACATAGTANNAAACCCCTTTAGTAAGCAACTGAGAACTCATAAATTAACTGGTACTCTGAAAGGCCTGTGGGCGTTCAGTGTGGATTATGATACTCGGGTTATTTTCTCTTTTCTTACAGATGACGAAATATTGCTCATCGATATTGGCAGCCATGACGAAGTGTATTGACTGATCTGATTCATAACAAACCATTAACAAAATTTCACTTGTTCCTTGTCTTATAAACCGAAGAAACCTGATCGGCCAGATAAACGCGTTTAGTATATGTTCTCGCCAGTTTGCTCGAAAAACACCTATTATTGGAACATATAAATATCAATATGTAAGCGTGTTCGGACCCTGATGATTCACCCTTTTTTTCGCCGAACCACGACCGCCAAATGTTCTCCCTTTCCCCTTGTGCCTTTTATCTTGCACCATGCCTCTCCGTATATTTGGCTTTTACATTTCATTTCGCAATTCCCGATTCCCGTTGCGCCATGCCTCTTGCTCCTTCTACCTTTCCCTTTCACCTTGATGCGTTTCTTTATATTTTTCCGCCCAACATAGCGTCACGAATGCCGAATGTTTTGCAGCCATCCCGCAGTTATCAGCGTTCATCCTGTGAAAAAGAAGCTTTACAACAATTAAAAAAAAGCAGTTTGTAACATTGATGGACGCAGATGGACACAGATGTAATGACAAAAGCTAATGATAGACTGAATTGTTTCCTCCATTGTGATAGATCGGCAATGAAGGAAACGCTCAGCCCATACGGGCGGGCCAGGCACAAGTTTTCCCCGAAGGGATGACTATTGACCGGCTGGAGTGCTCTATCAAACAGGCGGTCAAAAGATATCTCATCAAGATTTATCAGCGTTTATCCGTGTTCATCCTGTAATAAAGATGCTTTTAAACAAATGAACAAATCAGTTTGTAACAATGATACACGCAGATGGACACAGATGTAATAACAAAAATGGATGCTCAATTATATTGTTTCCTCCATTATGATAGATCGGCAATGAAGTAAACGCTCAGCCCATATGGGCAGATCAAGCACAAGATTTCGCCCGAAGTGCTGGATGTTGACCGGCTGGTATGCTCTATCAGCCAGACGGTCAAAGAATGCTTTATCAGGGTTTATCGGCGTTCATCAGCGTTCATCCTGTAAAAAAGATGCTTTACAACAATATGCACGCAAATAAATACAAAGATTATCATAATAAAATTGACTTTTTAACACAGATTTTATAATTACTTATATTGAAAAACCGTAGGGTAAGCGTCCGCAACACTGCTAAAATGGCAGCATCAAGACAATTGCATTCATTTATATGCCTTTCCTGCGGTATTCTGAGGGATCGGAGGGGTTCCCACAGCGGTAGCGTATCAAAATAACGTTCTCTACCATAGCCACTGCCTCTGTTAATCTTGTTTTTCGCCTTTAATCTTTTGCCTTACGCTTTTTGCCTTTGATCTTTCGCCTCTAACCTTTTACCTTTAACCTTGAACCTTGTCTCTTGCACCTCTTACCTTTCACCATGCCTCTCCGTATATTTGGCTTTTACATTCCATTTCGCAATTCCCGATTCCCGTTGCGCCATGCCTCTTGCTCTTTTCACTTTTGACCTTGATTCTTTATCCACAGAAAGTTCAAAATATGGTAAAATTGTTTTTTTGGTTAGCAAATAGGAGGTGTTCATGAACTGGAGGGAAAGGATAACTGCAAATCCCCTTGTGTGCCACGGCAAAGCCTGCATCAAAGGGACTCGTATCATGGTCTCCATCATTCTCGACAACCTTGCTGATAATGCCAGCGAAGAGGATATACTGAAAAGCTATCCGTCGCTTTCTCCAGAAGACATCAAGGCGGCCATAGCATATGCTGCAGAATTATCCCGCGAAAGGCTTGTAGCGGTATCACTCTGACATAAGCATGTTTTTTAAAATCGACGAGAATCTTCCCGCTGATCTAGCAGAATTGATGGTAACGCACGGATATGATGTCAAAACTGTCTATGATCAACAGTTGCAGGGCGTTGAAGATCTAATCCTCATGGGCAGATGCGATGAAGAAAATCGCATATTGATTACCTTAGATACCGATTTTTCAGATATCACATTATATCCTCCAGAAAAACACGCGGGAGTGATTGTTTTGCGACTTGGAAATCAGGCCAAAAAAAATATCCTCGATGTTTTTCGCAGAATTATTCCAGCCCTTGAGCGAGAACCTATAAAGCATCATCTATGGATAGTAGAAGAAACAGTGATACGAATTCGTGGAAAAAAAGAATAGCCCCTTCTCTTTTCCCATAACTCATCAACCTTGACCTTTCACAAACCTATGTTGTGCTAACTAATTGATGGAAAGAAAAGATCTGGAAAACCGCACGAAAGCCTTTGCTGTACAAATCATAACTTTTGTAACAAATCTCCCAAAAAATAAGGTCACCGATGTCCTGGGTTATCAACTAATCAAATCAGGCACATCCATTGGTGCAAATTACCGTGAAGCACGATCCGCTGAATCACATGATGATTTCATACATAAGATTGGGATAGTGGAAAAAGAAGCGAGTGAAACCCAATACTGGTTAGAACTCCTGCGAGAGTCCAGTATAGGCAACCTGGATGAACTTCAGTCATTGCTTCAGGAGTGTTCAGAATTGTGTGCCATATTCACAGCCACAGGAAAGACGGCCAAATCAAACCGGAATAAAAAGCAATAAAAGCATCGCGAATCTCCAAACGCGCATTTCGAATTGAACTTTAATAAAATAATAAGCCTAGACTTTTGCATTTCCTTGCACATTTCGCGTTGCGCCATTCGCCTTGCCCTTCTCCCTTTCCCCCCCCCGTTGAGGCCGTGGTAACTTTTGTTATTTTTTCATGATAGAGTTGACTTTTTGGTACGTATTTTATAGATATTAGTAAACAAAAGGGTAAGCTTTCGCTGCAAAGCCAAAATGGTAGCAACAAAGAAGCTCCATTCCGTGGGTAGATTTATGTCGAGGAATGGATTTTGTCTTGTTCGTGACAACTCTATTGATTAACATACCTTTCCTGCAGGTATTCTGAGGGATCAGAGGTGTTCCCATGGCGGTAGCGTATCAAAACAACCCCCTCCACTATTTGTAACAATGATG
>MTKZ01001330.1_pt2 | contig 86260 bp, 80 predicted proteins | sample 1042781 | NCBI WGS metagenome assembly MTKZ01 (sample SAMN06212207, study PRJNA360539) | anaerobic digester metagenome | biome: Wastewater treatment plant; material: sludge; isolation source: anaerobic digester fed with sludge from wastewater treatment plant | place: Denmark: WWTP Viborg ... | reverse complement strand
GATGGCCAGAGAATCAGGGGAAAAAATTATGGAGCTGGTGGAAAAAAACATCACCCCCTCTATGATCATGACCCAAGATGCCTTTTACAATGCAGTGGTGGTTGATTTGGCACTGGGTGGTTCCAGTAACACTACTCTCCACTTACCTGCCATCGCCTATGAACTTTCTGATAAAGGAGTTGAAGTTAATTTAGACCTTTTCGACGATCTCAGTCGTGAAATACCTCATTTGGCCGCCATAAGCCCCTCAGGAAATCACACCATGCTGGATTTGGACAAAGCAGGAGGCATACCCGCTGTTTTAAAGGTCCTGGGAGACAAGATCAAANNGGCAATCCCTGAAAAACAATATTAAGAAAGCTAAAGTACGAGATGATGATGTTATTCATTCCTTTGACGACCCCGTGCACCAAGAAGGAGGAATTGCCGTTCTTAAAGGCAGTTTAGCCCCTGATGGTTCTGTTGTTAAGCAAGCCGCTGTTATTGACGATATGTTAACCCATAAAGGGCCAGCAAAAGTCTATAACAGTGAAGAAGAATGTGTGCAAGCCATCTTCCAGAACAAGATCTCAGACGGCGATGTGGTTATTATCCGTTACGAAGGACCTCAGGGAGGTCCCGGGATGAGAGAAATGTTAAACCCGACTTCCGCAATATCAGGCATGGGATTAGAGTCCGTTGCCCTGGTTACAGATGGCAGATTCTCTGGAGGCACGAGAGGGCCATGCATAGGCCATGTTTCTCCAGAAGCTATTTCAAACGGCCCCATAGCTGTTGTAGAAGATGGAGACATCATCAAGATTGATATACCAAACAGGAAACTTGAACTCCAATTAGAAGAAGAAGAGATCCAAAGAAGGCTTCTAAAAGTAAAACATCCAGAAAAACAACTTAAAGGTTGGTTAGCACGATACAGTAAACTAGCAAGCTCAGCAGATAAAGGAGCTGTTTTGAAATAGGTGGTTTAATGGCAAAAAGGCGTTCAGGTAACCAAAAAAAGGTAGAAAAAACTTCAAAGCCCACAGATGAAGAAACAACCAGCGTGGGGCGCGAAATACTTAGCTACTTTATTATCATATTAGTGGGAGTACTGCTGGCCCAACACCTTAACGTAGTGGTGTCCGGGAGCATGGAACCGACCTTCTATCGTGGAGATGTGGTGGTAATTGAACAAGCAAACTTCCTTGGTTTCCATGAAATGGACGCTGAAAATCTTAAAATAGGAGACATCGTTATATATGATGCTACTTGGTTTGGAGAACCTGTTATTCATCGTATTATAAGCATAAAGCAAGGTTCAGATGGTGAAACATATTATGTTACCAAAGGGGATAACAACTCTAATGCAGACCCTGCTCTGGTTTCGGTTAATCAAATCAAAGCGAAAGTAGTTACTGTTGGGAATCAGCCAATGGTGATACCTAAAATTGGTTATATCACCCTTTGGATCCGTGGACTTTAATCCACAGATACTTAATTCATTCATAATTTATTCTAAAGACTATCAAAAAATATTAATCAATTTAAACTCATAAAGGTGAAGTCATGTACAGAATACTGGAAAAAAATGCCTCTAGTTCAGTTAAAAAGGCTTTAAAGTCCCTGGGATGGGGAGAAAAAATAGATATCACGTTTGAACAACCCCCAGATCCAACTATGGGTGATCTGGCCACTTCAGTGGCATTCCAATTAGCAAGCCAACTAAAAAAGTCTCCAGTTGACATAGCACAAAAAATTGAAAAAGCATTAAATGTAGAATCTCCATTTAATAAGGTAAAATCAATGGGCCCTTACCTTAACTTCTATTTAGATTATGAAACCTTTTCAAAGATGGTTTTAGAATCCGTGGACGAAAATTATGGTTCACTTGAGGATAAAAATACGAAGGTGATTCTGGAACATACTTCTGCCAATCCTAATGGACCCTTACATATTGGACATATTCGTAACGCAATAATTGGTGATTCTCTGGCCCGCATCCTCAAATCAGCCGGTTACCAAGTGGAAACACAGTACTATGTTAATGATATGGGGCGACAGATCGCAATGATTGTATGGGGATTGCAAAACCTTGAATATCATCCAGATTCAAATGAAAAAACAGATGTAGAAATAGGTAAACTTTATTTCAAGGTTAACCAAGCATTGAATGAAAATCCAGATATTAAAAATCAAGTGAGCGCGATTTTGAAAACCTACGAAGAAGATAATCCGGAAGAATTGGAATCCATGTTTAAAAGTGTTGTTAAAATGTGTTTGGAAGGAGTAGAAGAAACATCCCAACGTTTGCACATCAACCACGACCGTTTCGTTTGGGAAAGTCAGTTTATCAGGGATGGATCCATAGAAAGAATTCTGGAAACTCTGAAGGACCATACAAGCCAGAATGACGTGCTTTATCTGGATCTTACGGATTATGGTATTGAAAAAGAACTAATCCTAACCCGTTCGGATGGAACTTCTCTCTATACTACCCGAGATCTTGCTTATCATCTCCAAAAATCGGAACAGGCTGATTGGGTGGTAGATGTTCTAGGTTCAGACCATAAACTGGCCATTGATCAGCTGAAAATTGCACTGGATCTTTTGGGAGGGAACAAACCAGAAGTTATCTTTTATGAGTTCATTACCCTCCCTGAGGGATCTATGTCCACCCGGAAAGGGGTATTCATCAGTGTAGATCAGTTAATGGATGAGGCTTTCATTAGGGCACAAAGTGAATTGAAAGATAGAAGGCCAGAATTAGATGAATCTCTCTCTAAAGAAATCGCAGAAATAATCGGTATTGGGGCTATCCGTTACTTTATAGCCCGTTTATCTCCTGAAAAACATTTAGTTTTTAAATGGGATGAAGCATTGAGTTTTGAGAGAGGATGTGCATCAATACAATATGCACATGCTCGGGCCTGTAAATTATTGGAAAAAGCAGAGACATCGGAGTTTTTATCTGTCCAAATCGATAGTCTGGACGTTTCTGATATGGATAAATTGGAAATTGAGCTAGTTAAAACCATTGGCAAATTCAGTAGCATTGTAGAAAATTCAGCAATAGATCTTAGAGTCCATCCAATAGCCCAGTACGCCATGGAAATGGCCGGAGCATTCAACAAATTCTATAAATCAGTCCCAGTCATCGGTTCTGAAAAAGAACTTTTTAGATTACTGTTGGTGGATAAGTCCAGGATAACAATCAAAAATTGCCTTAATTTATTGGGAATAGACGCCCCAGTTTCAATGTAATACTAAGAAATCCATCTTCGGGCAAATAAATCTTGAAATCATTTATTCCATTAATAAACTTATGATGATTAATCTTCAAAGGACCGTGTCAATAATGTCTGCTGAAACTGAACAAAAAATTTTAGATGCTGCCTTGCATGTTTTTTCCAAACAGGGCTACGTAGGTGCAAGAACCAGGATGATTGCCAAAAAATCAGGATATACTGAGATGACATTATTCAGAAAATTTGAAACCAAAGAAAACCTTTTTAATCAAGTTTTAATAACAAACCAGGAAAGGATAATGGAAGATTTTAATTCTTTGTTGGTTTTAGATGACACCGTGGAACCTAAAAGGAATTTTTCTAATTTGATATGGAATCTAATGGAATTAGTGGATAAAAACTTTGAATATGTAAAAATCTTAATCAGCGAAAGGGATAGAATCTCAAATTCCGTTGCTAAGCCGTTTATTTTACGTCTTGGAAAATGTTTGGATCGAATATTCCCTAAACTTAAATTAGACAGCATTGTGTTGTCTTTTACGATTTTTAGTTTTATTTATTTTATTATTTTTAATAAAAAAAGGGAAAACGAATTTTTTGATTTGGATGTGGCGGTTGAAGAGTTCATTGAATATCATTCCAATTGCTTGCAATACCCCTAAAAAGAATAAAAATGTTCAATAAATGCATTACACTTTTTTAATTGCTAGTTTTTTAAAAAAAGTGAATAAAAAATGATTAACTTAGGAGCCAATTCATAATGGCCTTCTGAACGTGCAAACGATTTTCCGCCTGATCCCACACTGCAGATTGAGGTCCATTTAATACTTCTTCGGTGATTTCCTGATCACGGATGGCGGGTAGGCAGTGTAGAATCATTGCATCGGGATTCGCCATTTCTAAAATATCCTGGTTGACTTGGTAATCCCTTAAATCCATTAATCGCTGCGATTCTTCGGATTCATCACCCATACTAACCCACACATCAGTATAGATCACGTCGGTGCCTTTTACCGCCTCTTGAACATCACTGGTGATCTTTATAACCGAGCCGGTTTTCCTGGCAACTTTATGTGCTTCCTTTAAAATTGTTGGATCTGGTTCGTAGTTACTAGGACATGCTACAGTGAAATTCATGCCCACCAATGCAGTGGCCAATAATAAGGAATTGCAAACATTGTTCCCATCACCCATGTATGTCATTTGAAGGTCAAATGTGTTTTTTCGCTCATAAATAGTGAAAATATCAGTGAAAGCTTGGCAAGGATGTTCTAGATTAGTTAACCCGTTGATGACCGGCACATCAGAGTATCTGGCAAATTGAAGAACATCATTATGTTCCCGTGCCCTTATCATGATCCCATCAACATATCGGCTCATTGCCCGGGCAGTGTCCTCAATAATTTCTCCTCGGCCTAATTGGAGGTCAGAAGCAGATAGATAGAGTGGTTGCCCCCCTAGCTGATACATGCCCACTTCGAAGGACATTCTTGTCCGAGTAGAAGCTTTTTCAAAAATCATGGCCAGTGATTTATTCTTTAAAGGCTTTTTAGAGCCATTACCTTCTTTGAACTTTTTAGCTTCTTCCAGTATGTCCCATACATTGTTTTGAGCGTCTAATGCGGATAAAAGGTGCATCATAGGTTCATCCCTATTAAATTTATCATTTTACATTGAATGGATTAAATATGAATTCGATGAGTTTCATTAAATTAAAATATCTAGTGATACTTTTACTTAAAGTTTATGAAACCACATACTATTTTCATCCAAATTCAAGTGCGTATACTCTTTTTATTGCTTCAAGTTGCTTTTCACATTTTTTTAGTTTTTCTTCATCTTCAATGATTTTCTCAACATTGCGAATCCACTCATCACGATACTTCTGAGTTTCGTCATTCGAACTCTTCGTAAGCTCGTCTTGTGCTTCTTTAGCCAGTTTTTGATGGCGACGAATGTTTATTTGCACTTTTTCAATACTGGATTTTGCCTGATTATATAGTATGGATAAGCCTTCCCTAATCTCTGCATCAGCCATGGATTTCAAACTTGAAACATGCCTTATTAAATCAGTTATTTCCTTTTCATTTTGAAGAAGATTCTTTGACAATTCATCCAGCTGATCATTAATTTTCTTAATTTTATGTTGATTTTCACTTACTTCGAGAGATATCAACTGAATTTCCAATGTTAAAATCTCTTCTTTTATATTTTCATTCTCAGATTTTGCATTATCCATCTTCAACTCATAATCAAGGATCTCTCTGGCAAGTTTCTTTATTTTTAGAGCATTGGGTAAGTTATAGAGATATTTTCGAGATCGGGTCATAACACCCTCCCCATATGATAACTTGGTTATTCTAAAAAATCTTTTTTTATCCCCTTATCTCCTGCATATGCTGAATACGTTTCTCAATTAGTTGTCTGGTCCCTACATCGCTACGATGATAGAGATCTCCCTCCACAAATTTGGTGGCTCTTTCACATCGTTCTTCCGCATCTTGCAAGTCATCAGCAGTAGTTACCACAGCCAGGGCCCTGGAACCTGTAGTTAGAACTTCGTTATTTTGCTGGTTAACTGCTGCATAGAATACCATGCCACCTTCAGCATGTATCTTTTCTTCATCCACACGTATAGGTTGACCTGATTTCCCACTATCCGGATATCCATTAGGCACCAAATACTTACATACTGTTGCCTGTCTTCTGAATTGGGCTTTTTTAATATTACCCTCAATTACACCTTGGCAAAGTTCCAACATACTAGTTTCCAAGAGAGGTAGAACATTCATGGCTTCAGGGTCGCCAAATCGTGCATTGTACTCCACCAGACGAGGACCATCACCACACAGCATGAACTGACCGTAAAGCACACCTTTATAAGGACCAACTTCTTTTTTGACAGCCTTTACAGTTTCTTCCATGACTTTTACTGATGCATCATAATTCTTCTGATCAAGGAAAGGTAAAAGACCGTTTTTCTCAGAGTAAGACCCCATTCCACCAGTTATAGGTCCTTGATCTCCCTCGTAGGCATGTGGATGGTCCTGAACTGCAGGCATTGGCACTAGATTGTCCCCATCTACAAGAGCCTGCACAGTGAATTCTTCACCAACCAACCGTTCTTCAATAACCACACTGGCATGTCCCCCTATTTTGTTATCGATGATCTCTTTAACATAAGATTTGGCATCTTCAGAATCTTCTAAGTGTTCTCCCACTATTTTTACACCCTTACCTCCAGTTAATCCCACAGGTTTAACCACAAAATCCTCTCCAAAATCATCGATGAACTCTGCAGCACCATCTACACTATCGAAAACACCGTATGCAATGGAACCTGGAACTTTATATTTAACAAAAAGATCTCTCATGAAGGCCTTGTCAGTCTCAATCCTGGCAGCTTCTTGTGTGGGGCCAACACAAGGGATCTCCGCTTCGTGGAGAGTGTCCACAATACCATGTTCTAAAGGCGCTTCAGGTCCTATTACAACCATGTCAACCCCTAAATTTAATGCATGTTTTTTCACTCCCTGAATATCCATCTCACTACCAATTTTAAATTGGGATATGCGAGCGATGCCCGGGTTTTGATTGCTCATTAATGAATAAAGGTCAGCTTCCTCATGCAACGCCTGACAAATGGCATGTTCCCTTGCTCCAGTTCCTACCACTAGAATCTTCATATTAAATCCTCCATGTATCTTGAGTAAACATCTTTAATTTCACACACTTATAATTCCTGTCTTTTTCATATGTAGTAGATCAAAATTTAAAAAGAGTTTCAAGATTCCAAGAAACTATCATACTACAAAATACATATACCATGAAAAGTAAAATCGGCATATGATAAATCAGGTCATGATTTTATTCTAAAAAATCATGATTATTTAAAAACCGAAACACAATCAGGTGTTAAATATGAAGGGCAGTCAAGCCATAATCAAGTCACTAACTGATGAGGGAGTGGATGTAGTCTTCGGATATCCTGGAGGAGTCTTGCTCCCCCTGTACGATGTAATCTACGATTCAGACCTTAAACACATACTGGTAAGGCACGAACAATGCGCAGCCCACGCAGCAGATGGATATGCTCGGGCTTCCGGCAAAGTAGGTGTCTGCATAGGTACCTCTGGCCCTGGTGCCACCAACCTGGTAACAGGTATTGCAACTGCCTACATGGATTCAGCCCCCATAGTGGCCCTTGCAGGCCAGGTCGGCACCCCCATGATTGGTAATGACGCCTTTCAGGAAGTCGACACTATTGGCATAACGATGCCCATTAGTAAACACAGTTATCAGGCCATGGAACCTTCTGAAATACCCCAAATGATAAGATCATCATTTTACATTGCCCGAACAGGCCGACCTGGGCCAGTAGTTGTTGATTTACCTAAAGATGTTCAGGAAGGAGAACTGGACTATCCTGAACACATAACCATCGACCTTCCAGGTTATAAACCAACGAAGAAAGGACATCCCCTTCAGGTGAAAAAGGCCTCCGATCTGATACTTAACTCTAAAAAACCAGTTATACTTGCTGGGGGTGGAGTGATCCATTCTAACTCATCTGAAGAACTCAAACATATATCAGAATTGATTGGAGCTCCAGTTACTACCACCCTAATGGGTAAAAGCTGTTTTCCGGAGGATCATCCATTATCACTGGGAATGCTGGGAATGCATGGGCGAAAAGTGTCAAACATGATCGTTGATGAATGTGACTGCCTTATTGCTGTGGGTTGTAGGTTTTCAGATCGTACCACTGGAGATGTGACTAAATTCGCCCCTAACGCCAAGATAATTCACATCGATGTGGATCCAGCAGAGATTGGAAAAAATGTAGCAGTCGATCTACCCATTGTTGGAGACGCCAAGATTATCCTTTCCCACCTTATAAGGGTGATTTCCCAGAGTAAAAGCCAGAAAACCCATGACTGGGTAGATTATGTAAGCAGTTTTCGTGCGAAATGTATGCCACGTCTTTCATTTGAAGAGATGCCCCTAAAACCTCAACAGGTTATTAAAGAAATATCAGAAGCAGTAACAGATGAAACTATTGTAACAACCGATGTTGGCCAGAACCAGATGTGGATGGCCCATTATTTCACTTCCATGAATCCTCGGAAATTCATATCCTCAGGGGGGCTGGGAACGATGGGGTTCGGCTTCCCAGCAGCAATGGGAGCTAAAGTAGCCATGCCAGAAAATGATGTAGTTGCCGTGTGTGGAGACGGAGGCTTTTTAATGGTATGCCAGGATCTGGCCACGGTTAAAGAGTATGACATACCCGTAGTGGTTTGCGTTATGGACAACCGTTACTTGGGAATGGTTTTCCAGTGGCAGAAACTATTCTACGAAGAGAGAATCTCCCATACCAAGCTCAAAGCTATGCCCGACTTTGTTAAACTTGCTGAAGCATTCGGAGTAAATGCTTACCGTGTGGAAAGGCCAGGAGATATGAAGGAAACGCTCCAAGATGCTTTAAAATCTGGAGAACCCAGTCTCATCGACGTGATGATAGATCCCAACGAAATATTGCCAATGGTGCCTCCCGGGTGCGGTTTAACCGAGATTGTTGGAGAATACAAGGTTGAAAGGGAAAATCCTGATGAAATACCCTACACGCCTTCTGCTAAGGAAACCGGGGGTGATTAGAATGGACGAACTGCGAAGTCACATTATTAGCGCCATAGTGATGCACCGACCAGGTGTACTCCAACGTGTTGCTGGTCTATTCACCCGCAGGGGTTTTAACATTGATAGCATCACTGTAGGACCATCAGAACAGGAAGGTCTGGCTCGTATGACCATTATCTCAACAGGTGACGATAAAGTTCTAGAACAGATCACCAAACAACTCAACAAGATCATTGAGGTCGTTAAGGTTCGGGATCTTAATGCAGATGGAACTGTCACCCGGGAATTATGCCTGATCAAAACCCATGCAACAACAGAAAGAGCCCGTTCTGAGATAATTCAGTATGCAAACATCTTCAGGGGAAGAATTGTTGATGCGGGGCCTGAAAATCTAACTCTGGAGATTACCGGGACCCCAGAAAAGATAGACGCCCTGATAGACCTATTAAAGGGTTTTGGTATTAAAGAAGTTGCTAGAACAGGCCCAACAGCTATATCACGAGGATCAAAAACTATTTAGGGGTTTAACTTATTACCCCTCTAATCTTTATTTTATTCGGTTGTTATTTTCATTAAAAAGAAATCAGTAGACATATATTCTGAATTCTTTTATTATTACGCCTTTTTTTATTTTTTTAGATGTTTTTGGGTCTTGTTTAACAATTTAAATCAGGGCAAACTTTATTAATGAAACTCCATCAACTATTAACTAGAGATTTTGGGTACAGACAAATTTTTATTACCACCAAGTGGTATCTTTCAATTTTAAAAGAGGTGACGTTATATGAAGATTTACTACGAAAAAGACGTGAATATGGACGTACTTAAGGATAAAACCGTTGCAGTTATCGGATACGGAAGTCAAGGAATGGCACAATCCCGAAACATGGCAGAAAGTGGATTAGATGTTATTGTTGGACTCCGTAAAGGTGGTGATTCTTGGGAAACCGCCATTGAACACGAAATGCCGGTTATGACTGTGGAAGAAGCTTCAAAAGAAGCGGATGTTATTCATATATTAATTCCTGATGAAATTCAAGCCAAAGTTTACGAAAAATCAATAAAACCTGGAATCAAACAGGGAAACGCTATAAGTTTCTCCCACGGATACAATATCCATTTCCAATACATTAAACCACCAAAAAACGTTGATATAATCATGATCGCACCTAAAGGACCTGGTTCCACCGTTCGGCAACAGTACTTGGATGGATTTGGTGTTCCTGGCCTGGTGGCAGTGGAACAGGATTACACCGGCAACGCTCTGCAAGTGGCCCTGGCCATGGGACAGGGAAGTGGGCTCACTCGTGCTGGGGTCCTGGAAACAACATTTAAAGAAGAAACTGAAACAGATCTTTTCGGTGAACAGGCTGTTCTATGTGGAGGGGCCACGGAACTTATAAAAGCAGGATTTCAAACCCTTGTTGAAGGGGGTTACCAACCAGAACTGGCCTACTTTGAAACCTGCCATGAACTTAAACTTATTGTAGACCTGATCTATCAGAAAGGCTTCGCGGGCATGTGGAATGATGTGAGTAACACTGCCGAATTCGGAGGCCTCACCCGTAGAGACAGGATTATTACGGAAGAATCTCGAAAAGAAATGAAACAAATACTTAAAGAGATTCAAACAGGTAAATTCGCCAAAGAATGGGCTCTTGAGAATCAGGCCGGCCGACCACAACTAAACAGAATGCGTGACATTGAAAGCGAGTTAGAAATTGAAAAACAAGGCAGGAAGCTTCGTAAGCTTTGCGGCCTTGAAAAATAATTTTTTTCCTTCAATTTCTATATTTTTCAAATTACCTGGTTTACAAATAATTCCTATCTTATTGGTGATATAATGGTATTTGTAGGGATGGATCATGGCACAACTGGTGTGTCTTTTACAATTTTGGATGATGATAGAACTCATTTTAAGATTGGAAGAGATGAACTCTCATCAGGAGATGTTTCTGCCCTGGCAGAACTATCAAAGAGGATTGATATCGAATCCATACAATTAATGGCCATCACCTACGCAATGGGAGATGGAATAACAAAAATAACACCCTTGGAAAAGGTTAAAGATAGGGGTATTCTCTCCATTGAGGGTGCAGGGAAGGTTACTGGAGGAGGTACGGCTGTTTATGAGGAAATAGAAAAATCAGGTATCCCAACTGTATTGATACCCGGCCTTCACCAGAATACTCCTTCTATGGATCCTCTCTTTCGTGAGGCTTATTCACACCACGCCAGTGCTGAAAAGGTAAGTATATGTTACAATGCCCATTTAGAAACTGGATATGAAAATTTTATTGTATCAGATATTAGTTCTAATACAGTCAGCATTCTCCTGGAAAATGGGATAATCAGAGGCGCAGTTGATGCTTGTCTGGGTGCTATGGGCATAATACATGGGCCTTTAGATTTAAAAATGATTCGTGACATAGATGAAGGTCTGAAAACTGCGAATCAATGCTTCTCACGCGCGGGGGCGGTGAAAGTAGCAGGGATAGATGAAAAAGTGGTAAAAGCAAAGGAGGTTCTCCTGGAAAAATATCAGGAAGGAGATCCCAAGGCTGAACTGGCCCTGGAAAGCATGCTTATGACCATCACCATGGAAATTTATGGATTAGCAGGAGTTGCCCATAATGAAATTGAGGGTGTGGTGCTTACAGGTTCTGTGGGATCCATGAAAGATCCCTTTGATTTTTTCGGTGCACTTAAAGATAAAGTTGAGAATATTGGCGAAGTGGTGATGACACCCCCTACTTCAGGTTCGCTTGGAAGTGCACAGATTTCAAAGGCTGTTTTTGAGGGTGCTGAGGATATTATTGGAATTAAAGTATTATAATCCTTTTTTAACTGATTAATTGTTAAAGGGAGAATATTATCATTACAATCTGATTCTACAGTAGAATGGATTGTATTCATTCTTCGTAAAAACATGCAAAATTATTCTACAGTAGAACATATTTAGATGTTACGCTTTGACACTTCAACCATTAGAGAATAATTAGTTCTACAGTAGAAATTCTCATGGGCAAAATCGAAAGATCGGACGTTGTAAACTCACAAACTGACATATTTCGATAAAAAAGTACAAATTATCCCCCACCATATCCCGGACCATCATTATGATCAGATATCTCAGTAGGAGCAATTTTTCGAATTTTTTTAGAGTGCATCACCTTCTCTCTAGTGCTCACCATCTCAGTTTTTTTCAGGGGTTGCTCGTCAGGATCCAGCAAAACCAAATAATCGGAACGGTAAAAAAGCCCTGTGGAATCAATACGGATCCATGTTTTGCTATTCTTTGTTGATATTTTATCAACCACTCCTCTTGTTCTGGTTCCAACGTATTGTACAAAGGCTCCGTATTCTATTATCCGGTTTCTATAGTCCCGAGCAACCATCAAATCACTCTTATTAATGCATTCTTTCTTTTTTTGTGAGATTTATTTCTAATTGTAAATAAATATTGAAATTTGTAAAATATAATTTTGGGGATTGGATTAATTATAATCATATAAACACTCCAATGATTCAATTTAAGTTAAAACCTTTAAAACTATTTATGATGATTTTCACGTTCCTGCAACACCATAATAAGGATAGAAATAAGATATGCTGCTTCTAATAAATTTATGGTAAAAATTGGCAATCCCAAAGCTGTAGATAATAAAATTCTTGAAGTTAAAATAAAAAAGATAATTAAAATATTCTGAATGATTAGTAACAATGCCAAAACTAATAATATGCTTGTGTATTTGGAGTTTCCCCTTATATGGCCACTTAAGATAATATATATCAGAATTACTAGCAAGCCAATGTTTATTATGCAAAGGGCCGTGTTTAGGAGAAATATCTCTGAATTTACTAAACTCCAACTATGATTTGATATGGGCCCGGCTACTTTCATAGGGAACTCCGTTTTTGGAAGATTTAATGATCTTAGAGAGACTTATTTGAGCAAATTTAGTATTCCAGCCATCTATCCATCAAATTTAAGGATGAGGTAGCGTCCAGAGAAATAGGAGTTAACGTAGCACATTTTTCACGTTTAAGAGTGTGCACATCAGTTCCCTTTTGATCATCCTCCACAGAATCTCCGTCAATCCAGTAATATGGCCTTCCCCTAGGATCCAGGCGTTCTTTAATATGTATTCGGTACATTCTCTCACCTAAACGTGTGAGTCTGATCCTATCACTACTGGGTTTGGATGGAATGTTAAGGTTTAAAAAATCAACACCGTTAGGTAAACCCTTTTCCAGTATCATCCTAGCCACTCTTTCAGTCATTTCCTCAGCATGTAAAAAGTCAATGTCAACGTGACCATCATGGAACTTTATATCGCCACGAGTTACTTGTAAGGACACTGAAAGAGCAGGGACTCCATGAACTGCGGCTTCCATAGCTGCACCTATAGTTCCTGAAGTTGTAAGTTCTGATTTACCCAGATTTTCCCCTATATTAATCCCAGAAATAACAAGATCTGGCTTTTTTTTAGCAATTTGATAGATGCCTATGATCACCGCATCAGTAGGGGTTCCAGAAACCATATGAGCTTCTGTGCCATCAGCCATGTTGGTACTGGTAACCCTAACCGGCTCAAAAAGGGTTAATGCGTGGCCGATTCCACTTTGCTGTGTTGCTGGTGCCACAACAAGAGTTTCATCAAGATTTGAAGCGGCTTTTTTAGCAGCCATGATCCCTGATGAGTTAACTCCATCATCATTTGTGAGAAGAATGGTCATAGAGGCAAATTTATACCTTCACCTCTAAATAGTTTGCGTGATTCTTTCTGATTACGTAGGGGAACAGTTTTAAGTATAAAGAAGTAGAAAACAAATAGTATAATGAAATAGATAATGAAATTGTCATTTGATGTTAAATCATCCCTGTTAGAAGGTGGGGTAATTGGATAAAAACAGATTAATAAATTTCATGGCAAGGGTAATGGAAGAATCTGGCTTCAAGGTTTACCGAAACTTTCAGACTTCCCGACATATCATAGACATATACGGAGTTCTACCCACCGTTCTTGGCGACATAGGGGTTGTAGTAGCCTGTAAAAACTATGATGATCGATGGGAAGTTGGATTAGATGTTTTAAAAGAAATGGAAATGGTAGCAAAAACCCTTAAGGCTTCTAAGATAGTGGTGGTATCAACCTCCTACTTTACCAACAGTGCCATTAACTATGCAAGCCGTAGGAACATTAAAACCATAGATAAGGATGGTTTAATGGTTTTAGCCAAGAAATTCTCAGCTCAGAAGAGCGAATATGGTGGTGTTGAAGTGTACGACGAGAGTGATGAGTCGGATATTGGTGGGGTAACAGAAATATACAAGCCATCTTCAAAAACTTCTTCATCATTTCCCCAAACTTCTTCTAGTTCTCCTGGTTTTTTTAGCCGGGGAAAAGGTACTTTAAATAGGGCTAAGAGTAGTGGATCATTGTCTAAATCCCTTTCATTACCCAAAAGCCCGGGTTTGAAGCCGATATTAACCAATACCGTTTCCTTAATTATTATTGTCTATCTGCTCTCATCCTTGATAACTTATTTCCTGGGAACAAATGCATCTGCATCCGGGATTTACAAGATATTAATAGCCGCTGCCCTATCCTATGGGTTGGTGCTAGCTTCAGATAGGGATTTAAACACTATTTTAACCAAAGGCACCATTGTGTTCTTCGTGGTTCTTGTGATCTACGTTCTGGTTATTATATTCCTTTAATAAAATGTCTTTAAGATAATTGGTATTAATTCAACATTTCACGAGAACTACGTGCACATGCCAAATACATGAATTAATCTATTATTATTCTTAATCCTAGACAATTTGTCTACTATTTTAGTATTGCTACTTGTAATCTCCTATATCGGCTGTGAGAATTAGTTACAAAAAAATTAAATGGGCCGGAGGAGATTCGAACTCCTGATCACCTCGGTGTGAGCGAGGTATCATACCCCTAGACCACCGGCCCTAATAGATTTAATGAAGTTTTAAAAAGCTTTAATATTTTTAAATTACAAATAGAGGCTAAATATAAATATTAGAAGTGGGCCGGAGGAGATTCGAACTCCTGATCACCTCGTTGTAAGCGAGGTATCATACCCCTAGACCACCGGCCCATGGTTAGCACTTCCATGGTTTGACTGGTAGATTATATAAAGTTTTCCAAGAAAGACTTTTGCATCATACCAATATTTGGAAATACAATTTAATAGTAGTTTAACCAATTAGAATCTGGACTAAATTATAGAAAGTCCTTAAGTTCATTTATTCATTGAGGGATATCATGGCCTTTGACGAGTCAGGAAAAATATGGTTCAACGGAAAGTTTGTTGACTGGAACGAAGCAAGCGTGCACGCTTTATCACACGTGATACACTATGGATCTAGCGTCTTTGAAGGAATTCGGTGTTATAAGACTAAAAAGGGTTCTGCAGTGTTTCGGTTAACAGAACATGTGCAGCGTCTTTACAACTCGGCAAAAATCTATCGCATGGAGATTCCTTACTCCCAAGAAGATTTCTGCCATGCCATTCTAGACACCATAAAAATCAATGAACTTGAAGCATGCTACATACGCCCGGCCATATTCAGAGGCTACGCTGAACTGGGAGTATATCCCCTGAACTGCCCTACGGAGTGCCTTATAGCAGTTTGGGCTTGGGGAAAGTACTTAGGAGAGGAGGCCCTTGAGCAGGGTGTGGATGTGGGTGTATCTACCTGGCGCCGTATGGCCCCTAATACAATGCCCAACATGGCCAAAGCCGGTTCCAACTACATGAACAGCCAGCTGGCGAAGATGGAAGCAGTATCCCACGGGTATGATGAAGCTATAATGCTGGATTACTCTGGAATGGTCAGTGAAGGAAGCGGGGAAAACATATTTTTAGTAAAAGACGGGGTTCTGCTCACCCCTCCACGGGCTGCTTCACTTTTACCTGGCATAACCAGGGATTCTATCATAACTTTAGCTGGAGAAATGGATTTGGAAGTTAGGGAGGAAGAAATTCCCCGAGAAATGCTTTACATTGCTGATGAAATCTTTTTAACTGGAACTGCAGCTGAAGTAACCCCCATAAGATCTGTAGATCGAATAACTGTTGGTAGTGGCTCACGAGGCGAAATTACCAAAAAATTACAGCAATGCTTTTTTGCGATACTAGAAGGAAAAACAGACGACAAACATAATTGGCTAACCTTTATTTAACCAATTAACTTATTGACTGTTTTTAAGGCTTATTCTTTAAATATTTTAACTCTTTAAACTATCATTCCCATAATTATTTGTTTTAATACTTGTTTCTTGGACTACTGGTTAAATTTCTTGCTGAATGGGGGTGTAATTAATGTGGAAATTGTAAAAAATTGAGATCCAATCTTGGAAAACACTTATTTAAGAGCTAGATTAGTATTAGAACAGACCCTAAAATTTGAGAGAGGTGAAGATAGTCCTGACTGATTCTGATTAACAATTAAAACTCATGCAAAATATAACGACTCATTAACCCATTTAAAGAGTTATAACTTATAAGTTATAATTTAGAACTTATAACCCAATGTTTTAAATAACGATAAAATGTACAGATTACCCTAACAATCATTCAAGTGAGATTTACTAATTAAAACGATATAAAACAAGTGATTTAAAGTAAATTAGGAGAAATTCTTTATGGATATCATTCAAGCGATAATATTAGGTATGGTCCAAGGTTTAACCGAATTTCTGCCAGTGAGCAGTTCAGCACACCTGGTTATCGTGCCTGAGTTACTGGGAGCCAAATCCAGTTTGGCATTCGACACCATGTTACATGTCGGCACATTGGTAGCAGTAGTAGGATACTTTTGGAAAGATATATTAGCAATGATTAAAGCCTTTCTATCTAGCCTCAAAGACCTGTTTCAAGGCAAATTCAGAGAAGGTGTGAAAGAAGACCCCTTTAAAAGATTAACTTGGCTGGTGTTAGTAGGTACAATCCCCGCAGGCCTTATGGGTGTTTTGTTAAAAGACCAATTCGAAAGTCTTTTCAACTCCGTAACAGCAGTTGGATTTTTCCTCCTCATTACTGGAGTCATCCTTTGGGCGGCAGAATGGATTAACGGAAGAAATAGTGATAAGAAAGGTAAACATATAAAAGAAGTTTCTTTCACCAATTCATTGGTTATTTGGCTTTTCCAGGGATTTGCAATTGCTCCGGGAATATCACGTTCGGGATCCACAATTGCAGCTAGCCTGTTTTCTGGGCTTGAAAGAAAGTTAGCAGCACGTTATAGTTTTATATTATCAATACCCGCAATATTAGGTGCTGCGCTGATTCAAACCAAAGATATTGTTAGTTTTGGCTCAAACGTTGGTGTTTTAATTGGTGGTTTTCTATCAGCGCTGATATTCAGTTACCTGGCTGTTAAATTCATGATGGGGTACATCCAAAAGCACAGCCTCGTAATTTTCTCCTATTACTGCTGGATAGTGGGTGGATTAACACTCATAATTCCCCTGTTCTGGAAATAAACCATTTCATAATCTATTCTTTCTTTTTTCTGTGATTTATTTTAGCCAAAACTGTGCATGGAGCGCTGTCGATTTTTCCTACCTGCCAGGGTATAACCAATACTTCTTCTAGTTCTGATTTTTCCCCAACAAGATGCAAGTCTAAATCTTCCACTAAAACCAGAGGTTTTCCTAAATTGGGCAACTTCTTAAAGGCGTTTTGATGAACTTCAATGGCCTCTTTTTTTCTGCCATAACGAGACATGGATACTGTGTCAATACCCAGGCAAGCCAGGTTTGGAAGTTCTCTACGAAGATGAATAATTGCATCTGGGGAAATGCCTGGATTTTGGGTTGAATATATTTCAGTATTCTCATCATGATAGGCCCCAAAACCCGTGCGGAACATTAAACAGTCCATATCAGAGATTAAATTTTCGTATTTACTTAAAAAATAGGAAACGTCACGTTCATTAACCAGTTCATCCGGTTTTTTAGGACAGTCTAAAATCAGGGGATGGGAAAAAACTAATTCGTTAGGATCATAATCGGATATGATCCTTCCATCATTTAAAAAGTGAGCTGGTGCGTCAACATGGGTTCCAGAGTGATTTTCTACCTCTATTATGGAAGTATTATAAAAATCTCCCGTTGAAATCTGATTTTTAGGATATATCCTGAGCTTCTTAAGATCGGGATGAAGTGGAGTGTTCGAAGTTAGAGTGTAAGAAATTCGAATGTATTTACTCCTGTTGGAAGTATTCTTTCCTTGACCCATTATTTCTCATTCCTTAATTATGATATCCGTGTCAAATTAATTTTAGTTATTTAGAAAATTTCATTACATAAATCCTCTGTCCTGATTCTTATTTCATCAATGGGAACTCCCTTAAGATTGGCAGCCAACATTGCCCCGCCAGCCCCAACGCCTTCCTTCACTACACCTTTGACATAATTTTTAAGCCCCAAATTTTCTGATTTTCCAAATCCCGGATCAACAGCAAATATGTTAATGGGGGCAATTTGTTTGCTTATGTAGTGAATATCAGAATTTTCATCTCTGGCCACGAATATAGTGGTGGCTATCGAAACATTATCAAAAGAAAAATCTGTTATGGCTTCCTTCAGGAATGCACATACTGCAGTCATCTGAGTACCTCCAGCCAAAGTCACTTGGACATTACTACCAGCAGTTATTCCGGCTACTGCAGGGATCATAGGATCCCCCACAGCTTCAACTGCCTTAAAGGGATTGAGAGGAAGATTATCCATCAAACCAGCTGCTCGGAGGCCTTTCTCTACAGTTTGGCGTTTAAGATCATGAGGATTTTCAGGAGTACTGCCACTTACCTTGCCCCAGGCATCATACCCCATGGCTGCCAATACACCCAAGGCAGTAGTAGTGCCTGCAGGGGTGCTCTCCCCAATTATAAGGTGATTAGTGAGTTTTGAAAGAGTTTCGCCTAATATTTTACCTTTGTTAAAGATTTCTTCAGGATTTTCAACGGCTTGGCCTGTTAGAATACTTTGCCCCACTTTATTATTAATATCAAAATAAGGTATATTTGGTTTTATGGCTGAACCGGCATCAGCAACTAAAAAAGGAATTTTTGCTAATTCAAGAGATGCTTTCGTTATGACTGCTGGTGTGGGGGCTGCTTGATCTTCCACTAATGTCTGGGGGATCTCTGGTAGGCATTGGGGTTCACCGTGTATAATTAGTTCTACATCAGCAGCAGGCGTGTAATCAGTGAGCTCAGGAGATGCTCCTGCACCAGTTATTCCAGGAATTCTTGATGTTAATGTTGATGCTATTACGCATAAAAATAATGCATCCGTATTCTGTAATTTAGAGAGTACTTCTTGTGATCCGTAACTTTTTATAGCCTGATCCATGTTATCAATCCATCTTCTGGGTATGAGAGAAACTGTGCCCTTATTATAAAAGGATGGGGTGATGTGATATATAAAAATAAACCGTTGAACAATAATAATTTTTACCGGATGTGAAGTTAAAAAAATTAGTTTAATGGATGATTATATTATGGTTCTTATTGTAAATCTTTAGATTTCCGGCTAATTTAGAGAGTGATTCATTTGATATGTATAGGACTAGAAGGTACTGCAGAAAAAACTGGTGTGGGTATCGTAGATTCTGAAGGGAAAATACTCGCCTCCCAGGGTCGGTCTCTTATACCACCAAAGGGTGGTATACATCCCCGTGAAGCTGCAGAACATCATGCAGCCAATTTAGTTAATCTTATTAAAAAATCCCTAGAAGAATCCCATTTAACTATGGGGGATGTGGATTTAGTGTCCTTTGCACGGGGGCCCGGCCTGGGACCGGCATTAAGAACTGTTGCCACTGCTGCTCGTAGCCTGGCACTTTCGCTAAATGTTCCAATTGTAGGGGTAAACCATTGCATAGGCCATATAGAAATCGGGAGATTAACCACTGGTTGTCAGGACCCATTGACCCTTTATGTTAGTGGTGGTAACACGCAAGTGATTGCCTTTGACACTGGCCGCTATCAAATATTTGGAGAAACACTAGATATTGCTGTAGGAAACTGCTTAGATCAGTTTGCCAGAACAGTTGGACTGGGGCACCCCGGAGGTCCCAGAATAGAAGAACATGCTAAAAAATCAGATAATTATCTAAAATTACCCTACACCGTGAAGGGTATGGATCTATCATTTTCCGGTTTACTCACTGCCGCTATTCGAAAATACGAATCAGGTGAAGATTTAGCGGATGTTTGCTACAGTTTACAGGAAACAGCGTTTTCGATGCTGGTAGAAGTCACAGAACGAGCATTGGCACATTCAAAGAAAAAAGAAGTATTGCTGGTTGGGGGAGTAGCTGCCAACCAACGGCTTCGAGAAATGTTGGATATCATGGCCCAAGAGCATTATGCTGATTTTTTCATACCTGAAATGAAGTACTGTGGTGATAATGGAGCTATGATCGCCTGGCTCGGTATGTTAATGCATCAGTACGGACTCAGACAAAACATTGCCAGCAGCAAAGTTATTCAACGTTACCGTACCGATGAAGTAGATGTTCCCTGGATGGAAAAATCGGGCCAAAAACTTAAATTACCCCCAGAATTAATGGCTAAGGGAGCAGAGGCCAACATATATCCAGATCAATATCTTGGAGAAGATGTTCTATCCAAAAAAAGAATACCTAAAGGATACCGAATAAAGGAAATCGACCAATATCTCCGAAAACAACGTACCCGTAAAGAAGCTAAACTTCTAGGAGAATCAAAAAGATGCGGAGTGGTTACTCCTCTGGTTTACCATGTGGATGAAGCTGAAAGCACCATTATTCTGGAAAAAATTGAAGGTGTGGAGATTAAAGAACTTTTTAGTGGAGAAAATAAACTGAAAATTTCGAAAATACTTATCATCTCCCAAATTATTGGTGAAAACATTGCACGTCTGCATAACTGTGGTATAATCCATGGGGATCTTACAACCAGCAACATCATCCTGAAAGATGGAAAAAATTTCAAGGAGGCAAACATAGTTTTCATTGATTTTGGGTTGGGCAAAACCTCCAATCTAGTTGAAGATAAGGGTGTTGATTTATTGGTATTTAAAAAGGCAATTAGTGGAATACATCACGATATAAGCCAGGAATGTTTCAATTCTATACTTAAAGGATATCAAGTTGCAGATGATTATAAACAGATTGTAGCCAAAATAGAGGAAATTGAAGGAAGAGGAAGGTATACTTCCTAGATCGTAATATTATAACTTATAAGTTATAACTTATAATGAGGTTTTAGTGGGTGGTCATTTGAAGGTAACCTTTATAACTGGTAATCAACACAAAGTAAAAGAAGCTCGAGGAATATTCCAACAGTTTGATATTAGATTGGAACACGTGGATTTGGGCTACCCAGAAATCCAGGGAGAGCTTACCGATGTTGCTTGCTACGGTGCACAGTATGCAGCCAAGAAATTAGGAAAGCCAGTCATTGTAGAAGACGCGGGACTGTTTATAAGGGCTCTGGAATGGTTTCCAGGAACATATTCGTCCTACGTTCAGAGCACATTGGGTAATGAAGGTATTTTAAAACTGATGAAAAATATTCATGACCGTTACGCTGAGTTCAGGTCGGTGGTTGGGTTTGCAACACCCAAGACCGAGCCCGAGATTTTTTTAGGCGTAGTCGGGGGATACATAATCCATCAGGAAAAAGGAAAGCAAGGATTTGCATATGATCCTCTTTTCAAACCAGAAACGTATGATCTGACATTTGGTGAACTCACAATAGAAAAGAAAAATGAGCTCTCTCATCGTCGGCGGTCTCTGGAAAGTTTTGCCCACTGGTACAAGGATTTCGTGGAGAATAAAGATTGATCTAATCTGCATATCAATAGATTAGTGTAAATAAGATGGTAAAAAATACATAATGATTATAGAGGTGATTATATGGTAGAAAAGCCTGGATGGGTTGAGTATTCAACCGAAGAAATAGAAGAAATAATTTTAAAGCTGAGAAAAGAAGGTAAATCAGCCAGTGTCATAGGAGTAATTTTAAGGGACCAGTACGGAATCCCAGACGTGAAAAGCGTGACAGGTATGAAAATTACCCATATACTGGACAAACACGGTCAAACCGAAGAATACCCTGAAGATCTGATGAATTTAATCCGAAAGGCCGTTAATATCAGAGACCATCTCAAAGAAAATCCCAAAGACCTGCACACCAAAAGAGGGCTGCAATTAGTCGAATCCAGAATCAGGAGACTGGTAAAGTACTACACCAAGGAAGGAGTTCTCCCTGAAGGATGGAGATATGAACCAAAACAAGCAGCACTACTTGTTAAATAGGGCTGAAGAAGCGTCTAAACTGCTTAAAGAGCATTTAGATAAGGACCATGTGGTGAGAGTGATCTCCCACAATGATTCAGATGGAATATCCGCTGCGGGCATTATCTGTAACACCATAGCCCAAGAAGGAGGGAAATTTCATGTTTCCCTGGTGCCCCGTCTAAAAGATAACGTCCTAGATCGTTTGGCCAGGGAAAAGTACAAACTCTTCTTTTTCTGTGACATGGGTAGTGGCTACGTGGAAAAAATTGGCCGACTCAAAGGTCAAGCCATAATTGCCGACCACCATCAGACCATGGACAGTACTGGTGATGATGTAGAAAACCTGATACACGTAAACCCCCACCTATTTGGACTGAACGGGACACAAGATGTGAGTGCGTCGGGAGTAACATACCTCACAGTACGCCCATTAAAAAAATTAGAGTTAACAGGATTAGCCCTGGTAGGGGCCTTTGGAGATATGCAATACTCTGACGGTTTTCAAGGAGTAAACCAAACCATACTTACCGAAGCACTTGAATCTGGAGTGGTAGAAGAACAGGAAGACTTGAAAATAGCTTCCAAAGTAGAACCACTATACAAAGCTCTGGCCCACACTTTTCACCCAGCCATTCCAGGTATCTCAGGAGATCTTGAGGGAAGCCAAGGCTTTTTAGAAAAAATAGGGATCTCTTACGGAATAAAATTCACAGACCTGGCCAATGAAGAGAAAGACTTCCTCAGAGAGCGTCTGGTTGATTTGAATCCCAAAATCTTTGGACAAGTATACAGTGTCCCCAAAGAAGACCCTGCACTTAGAAATCTGGAAAATTACTCCGAGATATTGGATGCTTGTGGCAAAAACAAAAATCATGGCGTTGGTTTGAGTATTTGCCTAGGTGACAGGAAGTCTGCAATACAAGAAGGAGTCGAATTTCTTAAAAAATACCATGATTCTCTAATTAAAGGCGTGAGCTGGATCAGAAGAGAAGGTTCTCAAGAGATGGACCACGTACAGTACATCTACACTGAAGATAAGGAAAAAAAGAAGATTATGGGAACTTTAGCTACGTTAGGAATTGATCTTGATATTCTAAACCCACAAAAGCCCGTGATAACCCTTTCTCGGATGCACGATCTGGTGAAAATATCAGGACGCACCACCCTGGAAATGACAAATAAAGGTGTTAACCTAGGATTTGCACTCGAACAGGCATCAAAAAGCTTTAACGGTGCTGGGGGAGGACATAACATTGCAGCAGGTGCAGTTATCCCCTACCGGGAACTGGAAAACTTTAAAAATCTGGTCAATGACATAATAAGTACCCAAATCAGCTAATTTAAATAAAAAAACTGAAAAATTTATGACCGTTTTACGGGGTGTTTCATGCATCTTACACGAGAAGAGGAAAAAATGTACCAGGGAGAATTCGGCCCTGCCATTGAAAAATCCATGGAAATACTGGTAGCTCTGGGAGATATATACGGGGCAGAGGGTATGGTAGAAATAGTATCAGCCCAGATATCCGGCGTTTCCTACAAAACCATAGGCGAAGCCGGATTAGAGTACTTGGAAGAACTGGCTCGTGAAGGTGCACAAGTAAAAGTGCCCAGCACATTAAACCCTGCGGGTGTGGACCTTGATAACTGGAAAACACTGGGGTTTCCCGAAGAATTCGTGGAAAAACAACTTCTTATTGTGGAAGCATACCGTAAAATGGGAATCAGCACCACCTGCACTTGTACTCCCTATCTCGTTGGTAATGTGCCTCCACTGGAAAGCCATGTTGCATGGTCCGAGTCATCAGCAGTTTGCTATGCTAATTCCGTTCTTGGTGCCCGGACTAATAGGGAAGGTGGTCCCGGAGCATTATCAGCGGCAATATGTGGAAGAACACCCAAATATGGATACCATCTAGACGAAGAAAGAATTCCCAACCTTTTAGTTGAGGTTGAAACCCCTTTGAAAGGATCTGACTATGGCGCATTAGGCTATCTTGTGGGTAAAACTGTGGGTAATGGGATTCCCTACTTCAAACTGAAAAGTAGAAAACAGGGAAAAACTAGTGTTAATAATTTAAAAGCTCTTGGTGCAGCATTAGCATCTTCGGGAGCTGTCGCCCTTTATCATGTGGAAAATATCACACCGGAATATAAAAATGCAAGTGAACATCTCGAAATGTTGGAAAAAATATCCATAACCTCAACTGACTTGGAGAAAACCCGGGAAAAATTATCCACGTACAAGGATAAGCCCGATCTTGTCTGTTTAGGTTGTCCACATGCTTCTCTGGAAGAAATTAACGAAGTTGCCCATATTCTTAAGGGGAAAACACTGGCCAATAAATTATGGGTATGCACCTCCATCTCTGTTAAGGCAGCTTCAGACCGGATGGGTTACACCCAGATTATTGAAAAGGCAGGCGGCCATGTAGTCTGTGATACTTGCATGGTGGTAGCTCCAATTGAAGAAATGGATTTTAACGTAATTGGAGTCGATTCTGCCAAGGCTGCTAACTACGTGCCCAGTATGTGTGGATTAGACGTTGTTTTTGATGACTGGAAAAATCTCATTGATTTTAAAAATTAAAAAAATTGCTACTTTAACCTGCATCTGGAACTGACACCTTTAGAATCATGGTAAACTAATGTATTTTAAATCACCACCACATCTACATTTTGAGAAATCATACGGTGCTTCGTTTTCCTGCAATCTATAGGACACATCACAATCTTTACATACAATATATCCTTCATAATATCTTTTATCAACAAAAACTGAAAATTCTGTTTTCATTATTCTGAATAAAGTTAAATAGGCTTTTAAAACATGGCGAATGTTAATTTTGAAGTTATCTGCCAATACAGCGCTTGAATGTGTCAAAAGGACTAAAACATTTATGAGCTCCTTACTAAAAGTCAACTCCATTGTTCCCCTGTCTTCAAAAAGGAAATAGATTAATAGAGTATGTAATTTAATGAAAAAGTCTTTGGCTTCTTCTTCCCATGAAACTCTTTGTAACATTTGAAAGAACTCATCATCCAGAAATAGATTTCCCCTGAAAACATCAAACCGTTCTAAACCCCCTAAAACCCTTTCAATAAGATCACTCTCGTTCAAAGCCCATAAATCGTCACTAATTAGGTGACGACCCAAATATAGGGAATATAGTTTTTCGAATAAAATGTATAAACTAATAAATGATTCATGATCAATTGAAAAATCGTTGCTTTCCTTTTGAGGTTTAATTCCATTTTCAATGGCTTTAACCAAAACTATGTTGTCTGGAACATTATTAAGACGTTCTTTAGTCGTGTTAAGGGATGTTTTCCAATTTTCATGTACTGCAAATAACGCTTCCCAGTACCGCTCTTCCCACAAATATCTAAATTTCCTTAAAACTTCTGAAACTTCATAAATATGTCCAAATTCACTATAAAATTCATTATATCGAATTTTTAACTCTTTAACTTCCTTTTCAGCTTCTGATCCTAACATTGAACCACCACAAGTTTTATGTACCGAACAATTGAAATTATTAGTAATATTTTATTAAAAAATATTAATAAATATTGTTGTTGGACCAATTCAACCAGAAGATTAAAAGTAATATGATGCTTTTTTTAAAGTAAATTCCTAAGAAAATAAATGAAAATCCGATCAATTATCAAAATTTTATACAATGAAAGATTAAAGCTCTTAAAATGCCATTTTCAAAGTAATATCTTCGATCTTCGATGCTCATGAGCATTTTTATATGGTATCTTCAACTATACTAATAACATGGTGAGGTGGATACAACATCCCTTAATTAAAGAAGAAAAAATAGAAGCCCGTCTTTATCAGCAAGTAGTTGCCGCTAACGTCCTTAAAAAAGGGAACACCATGATAGTGGCACCTACTGCATTGGGAAAAACTATCATAGCTGCGCTGGTAGCAGCGGAAAGACTGAAAAAATATCCAGACAGTAAAGTCCTACTTTTAGCACCCACCAAACCACTGGTAATACAACACGAAGAAAGTTTCCGTGATTTTATAAAAACAACCGTTAACAGCTTAACCGGTGCCGTGAAAGTCACCGAACGAGTAGAGAAATGGAATGATTCACAAATAATATGTGCAACTCCACAAACAATAGAATCTGACATCATTGCCGAACGTTATTCTTTAAAGGATGTTTCCCTACTCATTTTCGACGAATGTCACCGAGGGACCGGTTCCTATGCATACGTGTTCCTGGCAAATCGTTATAACAGCCAAGCAGACCATCAATTAATATTAGGGTTAACAGCCTCTCCTGGAGGAGAAGAAGAGCGAATAAATCAGGTGTGTGAAAATCTTTTCATTGACGAGGTAGTTGTAAAAAATGAGGACGACGCTGATGTTAAACCCTATTTCAACCCCATTGAAGTTGAATGGGTTAAAGTAGATTTAAAAAAAGAACAACTTGCAATAAAAAGCCACTTAGACACAGTTTTAAAAAATAGGCTTAAGGGCCTGAAAAGAATGGGAGTTATCAGTTCCATACAGAATGTCAGTAAAAAAGACATTCTCCGTAGTAAGGGAAAAGTCCAGAATAGAATATCTCGCAGTACACACCCGCCAAGAGAATGTTTACTTGCAATTTCAATGTTAACCGCTGTATTTAGTGTTTTGCATTCAATGGAACTATTAGAAACCCAAGGCATACGAAACTTACATTCCTATTTTCATAGAATGCGTAAGAAAAAGACAAAAGCCGCCCAGGGACTTTTCAAAGATAAAAATTTCAACAATGCAGTAAACCTTACCAGGAAAGCCAATGAAAAAGGTTTAGAGCATCCAAAACTGGAAAAATTATTAGACATCCTTAAAAAGGCTGTTAAATCTGACAATCAAGTGATTGTATTCAGCCAGTACCGAGATACTGTGAACCAAATACAAGAAAAGTGCCATGAAGAGGGAATAAAGGCTGTTAAATTTTTTGGCCAGGCTAATCGCGAAACTGAAAAGGGTTTGAGCCAGAAAGAACAGAAAGAAATCATTAAAGCCTTCCGGATGAAAACTTACCAGGTTCTTGTTTCCACGAGTGTGGCAGAAGAAGGTATTGACATTCCCAGTGTGGATCTGGTAGTGTTATACGAGCCTGTTCCTTCGGAAATTCGGATGATCCAGAGGCGTGGGAGAACCGGGAGAACATCAAAAGGCCGCATGATCGTTTTAATTACTAAAAACACGAGAGATGAATCATTCTATTATTCCAGCATACATCGTGAGAGACAAATGAAAAAACAATTATCGGGCGGGTATGAAAAGGCTGAAAAACCATTGATTGCGAATAAAGAAGATGTTAGAGTCCTCGACCGGGCGAAAACTGCTACGGATGTAGAGAAAAAACTTATCGTGTATGTTGATCATCGTGAAGCAAGATCAGGGGTTACCAGAGAACTCAGTAACCTTGGAGTAAAGGTTGAGGTGGTTAATCTCCCAGTCGGCGACTATCAGGTCAGTGCACGAGTAATAGTAGAAAGGAAAAGTACAAAGGACTTTGTGAGCTCATTAATAGATAAAAGATTATATAAACAATCTCAAGAGTTGATAGAAAATTTTTCAAATCCATTAATCATCCTAGAAGGTCAGGATCTTTACAGGAGTGGACTAAACCCCAATTCAATCCGGGGGGCCCTGGCCAGTTTAGCAGTTGACTTCAACCTACCCATAATTCCCACCCGCAGTCCAGAAGACACTGCAGCAATGATCCACCGGTTGATAGTAAGAGAATTTGATAAAGGATCCAGAGATATTCAAATACGTACTGATAAAAAACCGCTGACCCTTCAGGAACAGCAATTGTTCATTGTGGAATCACTGCCTCACATAGGGCCTGTGACTGCTAGAAAACTATTGGAAGAATTTAGCACAATAAGTGGGGTTTTCAATGCATCGGAAGAGGATTTGAAAGAGATTGATGGAATTGGGGATAAAATTGCTGAAAACATTCGTGAAGTGATTGAATCTAAATACATCGTTGAAGTACCCTACTCGGGTGAAACTCAAGAATATCTATTATCAAGTAAAAATAAACCAGAGAAAGAATTCCACTTAAAAAAAGAGAACCAATAGGGATTGAAGCACCAATGAAAATATTGATAAATGCAAAAGGTAAAAAATTCTTGGCTGGCTCTGAGGATTTACACACCGACAAAGGCTTTATAAAAAAGGAAGAAATACTATCCAGTCGCCCAGGAAAGGTATTAGAAACCCATCTCGGCCATGAATTCCGTGTCTTAGAAGCAAATATAAACGATTATGTTGAATTGATGGAACGTCGATGTTCAATACTACTCCCCAAAGATTTGGGTGTTATGGCTGCGTTTACAGGACTTGGAAGCGGCCAGCGTGTGGTAGAAGCCGGAACGGGTGCTGGTGCGGCAACAATTTTTATGAGTAATATTGTGGGTGAAATGGGGCATGTTTATTCCTATGAATTAAGGGAAGATTTTGCAGAGGTGGCTGAGAAAAATATTAAAGAATTCGGATTAGATAACGTGACAGTGAAATGTGCTGATGTAGTTACAAGAATTGACGAAAAAGATATTGATTTAGTGTTTCTGGACCTTCCCAAACCGTGGGATGTGATTGAAAATGCAAAGGACGCCCTTAAATTTGGAGGATATATAGTTGCATACACCCCCTACATTGATCAGGTGAAACTCTTTACCAGGATTCTGAAAAAACGTGATTTTTCTGATTTGAAGAGTTTAGAATGTATTTTAAGGGAGATGGAAGTTAAAGACAAAGGAATTAGGCCTAAAACACGTATGACAGGACATACCGGGTATTTAACTTTTGGCAGGAAACTTTAGTGAAAATTGTGCTAATCAATAGAAAAATAATGTTTAATGGCTTTAAAACAAATAATTTATTATGTGGTGAAAAGATGGGTTTCGAATTAAAAAATATAATTTCAATTAAAGACTTCAGTAAAGAGGACATTGAATACATTCTTAAATTAGCCAAAAAAATGGAACCCATCGCCAAGTCAGAAGAGAAATCCAATATTCTCGCTGGATCTATTTTGGGAATGTTATTCTACGAAGCTTCTACCAGAACACGTCTATCGTTTGAAACTGCAATGAAACGTTTAGGGGGAAATACCGTTGGTTTTGCTGAAGCAGGGACTAGTTCAGCCACCAAAGGAGAAAATTTAACTGACACTGTCCGCACCGTTGGAGAATACACAGATGCTCTGGTTATACGGCATAATATGGAAGGCACAGCTCGTTATGTGGCTGAAATGGTAGATGTTCCAGTTATTAACGCTGGGGATGGTGCAGGTCAACACCCAACTCAGACCCTCCTGGACTTATACACCATGCAGCGTCTCCTTGGTGACATAGAAGAACTACATGTAGCATTAGTAGGTGATTTGAAGTATGGGAGGACTGTTCATTCCCTTTCATACGCTTTAGCCATGTTCGGAGTTAAGATGAGTTTTGTGTCGCCTCCAGAACTGAAAATGCCCCGTGAAGTACTCCATGACTTGGCAGCTGCAGGGGTTAGTGTGCAGGAAACAGAAGAAATTAGAGATGTTCTGGGGTATGCGGATGTTTTATATGTAACCAGGATCCAGAAAGAACGTTTCCCTGATCCACAAGAATATTTGAAGATTAAAGGTGCTTACACCATTGACTCTCATCTTCTTAAGGGAAGTGAAGCCATAGTGATGCATCCCCTCCCTAGAATAGATGAAATATCCCATGACGTGGATAATACACCTTACGGGAAATATTTTCAGCAAGCTTTTTATGGGGTCCCAGTTCGGATGGCGTTGTTAAAATCAATAATTAAATAGTGAAAAATTCTTAAAGCATTTAAAAAGAAGAAGTAATTTATATTTGATATGTAAAAATGGACTTTTTAAAAAAAAACTAATAAAATTTGGAGTGGTATTTAGGAATTGGTTTTTATCCACTCCACATAGCGTCTTCTAATAGTTCCATGTCACATTGTAGGGTGATAAGATTTGTTCTTCCCTTCCCTCTTCCTCTTGAAACTGTTTTGGTTGAAATTAATCCCAGCATTTCCAGTTCGTTGATAAAATCAAAAATTCGCCTGTAAGATACTGAGTCTCCTTTGGTTATGTCTTTATAGACGTCGTATAGCCGACCTGATGTGATTTCTTCTTTTCGTTTGGTTAAGTAGATCAATGATTCAAGGACTTTCTGCTGCTGGCTGGGAAGGGTCATTACAATATCAGTCACTTTATTATGTTCAATCTGATCCTTTGCCTCTCGCACATAGTCCTCATAAACCATTTCTGTGCCTTTTTCATCGGCCAGTTCACCAGAAGTTCGCAATAAATCCTGAGCATAACGAGCGTCACCCTCCTCCTTAGCTGCGAGTGCGGCACATAGAGGTATCACTTCATCGTGAAGGACCCCGTTGTTGAAAGACAATTCTGATCGTTCATTCAGTATGTCTACCAATTGCTGGGCATTGTATGGAGGAAATACAATCTCCCGATCACGAAGACTGCTGCGAACCCTTGGTTTAATGAACTGTTTAAAATCTACAAAGTTACTGATAGAAGCAATAGAAACATTATCAGTACGGGTAAGAGTGTAAAGAAGACCATCACCATCATTTTTCAACAATATATCTATTTCATCCAAAATAATAATCAATATTAAATCGTTGCCAAAAACATTCTTCTTAAAAAGATTACGGAAAGCGTTTATAACTTCTGCCTTAGTCCAGCCCCGGTACGGAACATCCTGACCCATCTGTTGACATAACCTGGCAATGACTTGATATTCAGTTGTAAAATCCGTGCATCGTATATATTCTACCCTAACGTTCACATTTTTTTCTTTAGAAACTTGATCCAACTGTTTCTTGGCGAACTTGGCAACAGCTGTTTTTCCAGTACCAGTTTTACCATATATTGTGACATCAGGTGGTGTTACATTCGTTAAAGCCTCAACCCAGTATTTAGCCACGGATTTGATCTGATCTTCCCTGTGGGGGAGATTATCAGGTAAAAATCTATGATCAAGAAACTTTTTAAATTTAAACACCGACTTTTTCTCACCCAATTCCTCAAAAATATTCATTACCACCACTTTCCCTTTAAAAATATTAAAACTTAAATTATTGTCTGTTGTTTTCAATATTACTAGGTCAAAAAACGCCTCAACATATATTAATGAAAATTATCTTATTAATAGCTGAAAAATGTGCTCGAAACAGTATGACAGGGGTCAGTTTCAAGTGTATAGAAATCTTTTGACTAGTATAAGGTGTGTTTCAAGTGTAAGTATTTGATCCTATATTAATCATTACGGTGGGAGGTTGATTTCAAGTGTAAAAAACATTAAAATTAATTTTATTGAGATAGAAAGAGGTGCATTTCAAGTGTAAAAAAATAGTATCTATTCTGAGTATGGATAGAGAGATCAATTTCAACTGTAAATATCAATATAACAAATAATTAAAAAGATAAATTAATTTACAATTTTATAATTTGAAGGTATGTTTAAGTCTTTAAAAGTTTATTCAAAAAGAACATTAGATTAAATGAATTTAATTAATTATATAGATTTAAAAAATAAATATAAATGATAATAATGATTATCTGACAAGTTTAATAAAATTTTAAAATAACGTAAAGTTCTTTAAATGAAAAAGCACTTTTTATATTTGATTTCGTTTGTTTAAAACTAATATTAATGGATATTTTAGATTATAATTCATAAACTAACATATAAACATAATAATTAAATAGTTATAATTAATAATAGTAAAAGTTACAGTTGAAATTGATCTCTCATTGTTATAGATATATTCTTTTTAAAGTTATAATTATTTTTGCAACAAATAATGTTTAAAATACACTTGAAAGTTATCTTCTTTAAATACTTAACAGCAATTTTTTATATTTTACAGTTGAAATCATCCTCTTTTTTGACGAAGACAATAATATGGATTTTTTACAGTTGAAATGCACCTCTCTTCCTAAAACCGTTTATTGCTTTTATTTTTTTAAATTAATATCTGACTTAAAGTTTTATATCTCTATTTATTTTAAAAATTTGTTGCACAAACATTAATTTCATTACACTTGAAATTGAGGTCTTTCTCCCTACAATTTAAATTTTAAAAATATAAAATAATATCTTCAATCTTTTTTTAATAATTGAAAGACAAATACACACCAAAACGTCCATTAAACCTTAATTAATAAATCAATTAATTAAATTCACGTTTTAATATGGTTAACTTCCAATTGTTTCCTTATTTTTTTTTAAAATATGTCTAATACTCGGTTATACACAAATAAATTGAAACATATAATATATTGAATTCTAGATATTTCCTATAGAAAAAGAATGATTATTAAATTAAACTTGTTTGTTTAAGGGAAATGAAAACATGGTAGAAGAAATTTTAATCATTATTTTAGCATCTTTTGTCATTGATTTAATGTTTGGAGAATTACCATCTCCGATTCATCCTGTTGTGTGGATGGGTAATTTAATTGAGAAAATGAAAAGCCATTTCTTCCTTTATTCCAAATACATTCGTATATTATATGGATTTATAATGACTATTTCATTGATATTGGTGTTTATATCCTTTTTCACAATTATTCTGGTTTGTTCGTCCTTCAATCAACTAGTATTTATACTAGTAGCAGCTCTTCTATTATCCACAACATTTTCTGTCAGGACTTTATTGAGATCTGCAGGGATAGTTGCCAAAGATATTGATGAAGATATAAATAAGGGACGAAAATCATTATCCTTTTTGGTTAGCAGACCAACATCAAAATTATCGTTACAGGAGGTTGTTTCGGCTACGATTGAAACATTAACTGAGAACATAGTTGATTCAGTAGTAGCACCCATATTTTACACTATTCTTATCCCAATTTTTGCATTTTTTTTATGGTCAGTGTATTCATCTTTATTTCTTCAATATGGATCAACCGCACCATACCAACTTCTGGTCATATTTGCAGTAGCTGCAGGGGTTTCATATCGTGTGGTAAACACCCTTGATGCAATGGTTGGTTATAAAGATCCTGTGAATATTGATATTGGATGGTTCCCAGCCAAATTAGATGATCTCCTGAATTTTCTTCCGGCTAGAATCACGGGTTTTCTCATTGTTATATCAGCCTTTTTAATGTCTCTGGACTATAAGCAGTCCTGGAGGATAATGTTGAAAGATGCTAGAAACACTCCCAGCCCCAACTCAGGATACCCAATGGCAGCTGCTGCAGGTGCTTTAAATGTTCAACTGCACAAACCAGGAACATATAAACTAGGAAAACCGCAAATGAATCTAACCATTGACCAGATCAAAGACGCCATTAAACTAAGCACCCTTACCGTTTCATTGTTTTCAATCCTCTTTTCCCTTTTTCTAATGTTTATAATCATTAACAGTTAAAAAAACCTTGAATAATAATAAATAATAATAATCAAGATACAGTCATTCATTTCAAACGATTTTCCAATGAAAAAGGGGTAAGTATTATTATTGTTTTCTTGATAATTATTTTAATAAGTATGTGTCAATGAAATTATCGTGATTTTATGAAGTTTGCAATTATCAGCGTAACTGAGCAGGGACAGATTTTGGCAAAAAACTTGTCGGAGTACCTAGAAAATGATCCATCTGTGATAAAAGTAGATCTTTATCATAAGAACGTAAAATCAACTTTAAAAACGCATTTTGAAGACTATGACTGTTGGGTTGGTATTATGGCTTCTGGGATAATGGTTCGGAGTGTATGTCCCCTGATAGAAACAAAGTTCACGGATCCTGCTGTTTTGGTAATTGGCGAAAATGGTAAACACGTAATAAGTATGTTGTCCGGGCACATGGGTGGAGCAAACCACTTTGCTGTTAAGTTAGCTGGAATGATAGGTGCTGTACCAGTAATAACCACCGCAACAGATTTGGCAGGTAAAATGGGTTTGGATACACTGGCATACCAGTATTGGTTGGATATAAGTCCTAGAAAGTCTATTAAAACTATAAACCAACATATTGCTGCTGGGGGGAAAGTCGATTTATATCTACCAACTAAATTTGATTTTTTAAAAAATCATCCTATAGTGAACAAGTCTTATATAATTGATATATGGAACAAACCATTTATTCGAGCTTCATTTTCTGGTGACGAGATTGTTCTAACACCTAGAAGGCTGGTGGCTGGTGTTGGGAGTAAGAAAGGAGTCACAGAAGATCAAGTTTTTTTTGCCATTCGTTCCGCACTCCAACACTTGCATTTGCCCATAAGTAGGTTGGATGCTATAGCCACAGCGCAGATCAAAGAGGATGAAGAAGGGATTAAACTAGCAGCAATTAAATCAAATTTACCATTAACGATCAAGTCGTTGGAAGAAATACGAAATTTCCAACATCCAGACTGCTCAACATCGCAACTAGTAAAACGTGAATTCGGAATTGGGGGCGTTTCTGAACCGACAGCATTAATAGAAGCAGGGCCCAATTCAAGGTTAATTCTGAAAAAAACAGCTCATAATGGCGTTGCGGTCGCGGTCGCTGTTTCAATTTAAGCAAAATCTGGCTAAAAACAACAAAACACGATACATTATAATTAATCCTCCAAACACGCCAACTTGGCCCTTTTATTTCAAACAGGGCGTTGCAAATCATTTTTTTTAAAATTCTTTACCAAAACCTTTTTAAAGGCCAAGATATAAACAAACTTGGATAAGGCTTGTTATGAATTACCATTTTAAGCACTTTTTATCATGAACACAATTAACTTAACGGAGGCATTATCATGACTGCAGAATCATTTGAACGGTGTAATCAGATTTTGAAACATATTATGGGAGATACTAGTGTCCCTAGAAATATCCGAAGGGCGGCTGAGGAATCTAAGAACTTATTATCACAGGACGATGACGAACCAACCATCAGAGCCAGTACAGTAATTTCCATCTTGGATGAAATAAGTAACGATCCGAATATACCTATTCATGCTAGAACTCTCATTTGGAACGTTTTAAGTGAATTAGAATCCGTGCGTGAGTAAAACCTAATTTTCCCTTTTTTTGAATTTTAAAAAAATAAAAAAATAATTCTATTTCTAAATGGAATTTTTATTACATTTTCTTTAAAATAATGCTTATAATGGATGAGCGAATTTTTTGTATACTCAAATTTCAATATTTCCTAAAACACGTGATATGAATTGTGTTTTAGCTGTTTCTTCCACAAATTCTGCCAGGAGGGTGGCTTCGAAGAGGTTTTTCCCGGTTGCCACAATACCATGATTTTTTAGGACGATAACATCTTCTTCAAGTAGTCCATCCCCTGCTGAAGTAGCTAATTCACCAGTTCCTGGTGGAGCATAGTCAACCATTTTCAAGAATGGATTTTTTCCTTCTCTAAATCCTTCGACATGTTCTATTCTCTCACCCGCCATGGCAAATCCTGTAGCGTAGGGTGAATGGGTGTGGACGATCCCCTTAACATCATCCCTTTTTTTGTAAACATCCAAGTGAAGTTTAAGTTCTGAGGATGGTTTTGCTCCGCCAGCAACGATTTCACCTTCCATGTCAACGAAAACTATTTCTCCCACCTTAAGATGGCCGAGAGACACCTCACTTGGTGTTATGGCCACCGTATCCTTTGAACGAACACTAATATTGCCCGATTTCCCGGGAGAAAGGCCTTTAATGTATAAATGGCGGCCAGTTTCACAAATTTTCACGGTTAATGGATAATCCATCATTTTTATCACCTGATTCAAGACTTTCTAACTTGGTTATGTTTTAAAAATACCTTCTTATTTGCCTGACTCGGGTATGATTATAAACAATAGTAGATTAAGACATTAAAAGACATTAACAAACGATGAGGTTATTAATAATACCTTAACTGAAGTCTAACATTTTTAAACTGCCATTGTTAATCACTGGGACTTGTGCACATGTAGGGACGATATTGTAGATTTTTTGAAATTCTGTCTGAGACTGAAATGTTCCACTGTTGATAAGATGTATGCCCTTGTATCTTTTGTAGCTGTTAATGTGTACATGTCCAGTATGGAAAACGTCAGGGATATCATCAATAACGAGATGGTCCTCTATTTCAGATGCTAATGGGGTTCGTTCTCCGTATATGGGGGCCAAGTGTCTTTTTTCCAGAAGTTCTTTCATAATTAAATCTGATTGTTGGTGGCTCATTCCTTTAACAGTCATGGCCATATCGTCAAAGCTTCTACCATGATATATTAGCACTTTAATACCATCTAAACTAACTAGGGCGGGATTACTAACAAATTCAGTGGTTTTCAAATCATAGAGATCTTTAGCATAATCTTCGGTTATGGTGGGTTGGGGCTCGGCAAGACGACTGGCATCGTGGTTTCCAGGAGCTATAATAATCTTCACATCACTTATATCTCCAAATAGTCGTGCTGCCTCTTCATACTGCTGATGAATGTCTTTGATGGTTAATTCTTTATCTTGGCTGGGATAAACTCCAATACCATCCACAATATCCCCAGCCACTACTATGTACTTCACGTTATTGGCTATTTCACGTTGCTCTTCATCACCGAAATCACCATTTACCCAGCTTATAAACCGTTTGAAGGCCTCTTCAAGAAAAGTAGAACTTCCAATGTGGGTGTCACTTAAAAATACGGTGCCAAAGTTCATATTTTTCTCATCGATTCTTGGCACGCCAGGATTTATAAGTTCGCTGGCCATAATGAGACTTCCTTTCCTACCACCAACCACCCCCACTACTTCGTCTTTAACAATTCTTTCGGCTTGTTCAAAGACTTCATGGTTTTCGTTGTGAATTAATACAGTGGCGTTACCTGTTTCATCCTCTAATTCAATGAGTTTGTGATTGTTTTTGGTGTTACGTATCTCATTTACCATACCAACAATTTTAACCACATCATCAAGACTGGTAGCTTCTTTAACTGAATTCGCATCTGTAAGCTCACGCTTGTGACTTAACATATCTTTAAGTTTATGGTAACGACTTTTAAAATAACTTGATAGGTCTTTTATTTCTCCATTGGTGTAGGATTTGCGGCTGGTATCCTGAAGAACTTCAAAGTCAAAGTCTCTGGGCACTAGTTTGCTCTGTGCATTTTCACCAATTATTTCCTGTTCACTCGATTTTCCCAAGTAGTCTTCTACCAGTTCTCCAGTGAGAACCATCATTTCTGGTGATGATATTGTGAGATGGTTAATCAATAAATCCACAAGGTTGGAAGAATCATCATAATTTCTAATTTTATGATAAGCATCCTCATCAAGAAGTATTTCAGCATCTGCGAATTTTGATATGATGTCTTCAGTCATGTGCACTCCGTAACAAATTATGATGAACTAATAAATTTCTGAGATAAGAATTTATCTAATTTTGAGTTATGCGCATTCTAGTGTACTATTTAACATAAAGATTTATCAAGTTTTTTAATCACTTCATTATATCAAAGATGAATTATTTTGGCTTAAGATATAAATCAACTTCCTGACTTAAAGTACTATATTTTTCTCTGAATTTTTCCAAGTCATCTATTGATTTTTTTAATTTATCACGTGCAGGTTCTTTTAACCCTTCATTAAGAAGATTAATATATTCAGTATTAGTGACCACAGACTCTTGTAGAATTATAATAGTATTTAAAAGATTTAATTGAATTTTTTTGCATTTTGTGGGTGCTTTTAAATTTTCATACTCGAAGAATATTTCTTCTATTTTTTCCCGAATTTTTTCTAATTTTTTATATGCTTCCTCAAAATCGGCGCTGTTGTTAGATTCCTGGTAGATAATTTCTCTTATTAACAGTAGTTCAATTCCTATGTCTTTCAGACATTTTTTACTTTTTTTTAAGAATTGTTTCTTGGTCATCCCAAACATGAAACATCGCCTGGTTGATTAACTCATATAATGTGATTTTTTGGCATTTCTTATCCAAATTATTGCATTCTTCTGGATTTATCAGATTTCACAAAATTTATCTATTAATTGCATAGTTTTTGTGTAATATGAAATTCTTAAACAATCTGATTTGGGGATAAGTTTTTTTATGATTAAGATCACTTCTCATAATAGTTAATATATAATGGTTAGTCTACTATCGTTGTTTGAGATATGTTAAATCGAAGGTTGATGTATTGAGTTTATTGCAAATAAAAAAATAAAGTATTTCATCTTCGATTCTTTGTTTAATCTTTGAATCTTATCCAAATCTCAAGTCAATTATTTAAATAATCTTAATTCAATTAATCTAAAAAGCATAAGGTGATATTTTGTCCAGAGCAGTTAAAATAATATTATTCCTAATCTTTTTCGCCCTCTTCTTTGAGGCGGGTTTATTTGCATCCTACACAATTGTAACCCAGCAACCCCCAAATCCCGGCGATTTAATTGAGATGCAAATCAACGGTATAAGCTCTTTATTTAATCTGGGAACGCCCAAGATTGCAACTCCAAATAACTTGAAGATTATTAATAAGAATGAAGTAGTAGAAGCCTTGAAGGCCAAGAGTGGTGTTGATGGTATTAATCTAGAGACACTCACAGCCCAAACATATCAGGACACTGATGACGGTAACATAACAGTTAATATCACTGCTATGGGCTATAAGGATGATAAAAGTGGTGGAACATCTAACAAAAGCACTATTGTGATCAAATCCAACGAAACATATAGTATCACTGCAACGGCAGTGGCTGTTACTAAAATGGAGGGAGTGCAGATTAAGGTTGGCACAATAGTGATTACTTCTACCCGAATCCTGTACAACCGGTAATATATTATTTTTATTAGCATTTGGTGAAAAATGATAAAAATAGTTGGTATAGGCCCGCGAAGGGAAGACATGACTATAATGGCCCGCCAGGCCCTTGAAGAGGCCCAAATTGTTATAGGGTATGGTGGCTACACTAGGCAAATAAAAGATATAATCGAAGGGAAAAAGATTATATCCCTTGGAATGGGGCAGGAAATCGAAAGAGCAGAACTGGCCATTGATTATGATAAAAAAGGCCATAATGTGGTCTTGGTCAGCAGTGGTGATCCTGGAGTATATGGAATGGCCAACGTACTCCATCAACTAATGGGAAAATATTCTGAGGTAGAAATAGAAGTAATACCAGGAGTCTCTGCGGTTAATTATTCAGCTGCCCTATTAGGGGCACCCTTACACGATTTTGCAGTTATCAGTCTTAGTGACATACTCACACCACTTGTGGAGATTAAAAGAAAAATTCGTGCCGCTGCAGAGGCAGATTTCATCATCGCTTTCTACAACCCTCGCAGTAAACGAAGGACAAAACCATTTAAAGAGGCATTGAAAATTCTTCTCGATGTTAGAAGTCATGAAACATTGGTAGGACTAGTTAAAACCCATGAAAACGCTTCTTCTGTCAGAATTATTTCTCTTGAACAGCTTAAAGAGGAAGATGTGGACATGAACACTACCGTTATTGTTGGCAATACATTTACCTATACTGATGATGGAAAAATGATCACACCACGTGGTTATGTTCTCCCACATTCAACACACCCACTGGCCTGCGAATTTTACGAGAAATATCTAGCTGGTGAGGGTATTAAAGGATCTAATACCTCTTGTGAGTTCTATCCCTGTCACAGTCACCCCCAAAACTGCACTTACTGTTACTGTCCTTTCTATCCTTGTGGCGATCCCTCCACCGGGGGGCGTTGGATAAAAGAGAAGCAGGTGTGGAGTTGTGAAGGATGCACATGGATACATCAGGATGACACAGTGGATTGCATAGGGACCAAATTACCCAAACTCCTTGAAAAAGTGGAAGACCTTCAAGATAATAAAAAAGAGCTTCTCAAATTAAGACGGGAATGTGTTTTTCTAACTAAATAGCTGGTGCTTAAATTGATTTAATTGGGTTACAGTAAAGTTCATATTTTCAATTAAAATGTCATTTAATTTTCACACCCATCTCCAGCTATAATTTTTTGGAAATGGATGTTTGTTAATGAAAGCATGACATGGGAATGGATATTAAATGAACTTTTATGGGTATCGACAATATTCCAAAAGATAATGTACCATGTCAGACATACTAATGGTAGTGGTATAATGATTCGTATAAAAAGAGCCTACCAATCTCCTGCCAAAAAAGATGGTTACAGGATTATGGTGGATCGTGTATGGCCTCGGGGAGTGTCTAAACAAAGGTTAAAGATGGATGTATGGTTGAAGGACATAGCTCCTAGCCATGATCTACGCCGATGGTTGTCTCAAAATTCCCAAAAGTGGGATGAATTTGCAATTAAATACAGAGAAGAATTAGCAGACAAAACCGAGTTTTTAAACCAGATATTGGAATTGGAAGAAGAGAAAGGCACTGTTACGTTAGTCTATACAAATGGTAACATAGAACAAAATAATGCAATCATATTAAAAGAAGTTTTGAAGGAATTAAATCCCTAAAAACAATTCAAAACTCCTAATTTTTAAAAGTTTATACCTGAATTATTTTGTATCTTCTTTTCACCATTTTTTTTATTTTACAAATAAAGTTCTCCGTCTTTAAAAAAACCATTATTTACTAATGACTTTTTCAAAAATGTCTAGTCCAATTTCTAAATGCTCATTAGGAATGGTGAAGGATGGAATCAACCGTAACATGGATAGGTAACGTCCTTGACCAGCGGACATGGTAACAATTCCTTCCTTGAAAAGTTCCCCCTGAATTTGGGATTTATATTCAACCATAGGGTTATTTTTATTTTCACGGAAATCAACAGCCCTGAGTAGCCCCCACCCCCTGGTTTGCCACACATTAAGGTAATCTTCCCATTCACTGGCACGTTTTCCAATAACATTACCCAAATCCCTGACTCGATCCAGTAGTCGATGTTTATCCATGTACTCCAATGCAGCCATATTTCCTGCTAAAGAAATCGGAGCACCACCATAGGTGGATCCGTGGTAGGCTGGAACTTCTTCCATAATTTCATCACGAATGAAGGCAGCACTCAGGGGGCTCACACCACCACCCAGGGATTTGGCACTGGTAAAAATATCGGGTTGGACTCCGTGATGTTCATGGACCCACATCTTCCCACTACGACCCATTCCACTCTGAATTTCGTCGAAAATCAGTACTATACCATAATCGTCACATATTTCCCGGGCAGACTTGAGAAACTCTTCAGGAGCCGGATTCATCAGACCTCCAGTAGTGTAAGGCTCCATTATAAATGCAGCTACCTCTTCTGGACTGACCTGGTGGGTAAGGACCCTGTCTTTAAGAAATTTCTCTATGCAATATCCATTGCAGTCTTCTGGATGGTCACAGAATATGCAGTTTGGACAGTTAGCACCTTCTGCAAAGTACACGTTACTGGAACGGAGAGATCGGAAAGTATCAGCATCCCTTGATTTCTGGGCCATGCAGGATAATGAACCCATTGTGCGCCCGAAAAAACTACCCATGAACGAAACCACACAACCTCGCCCGGTGAAACTAACTGCGGTTTTGATGGCTGCTTCATTGGCTTCAGTTCCGTCACATGCATAATGAACTCGATATTCAGGGCCGTTAGGCACTGTTGACAACAATTTTTTGCTAGCATCTATCATTAATGGAAGATTATAGTCATTAGATGGGAAAATCCCCAGAACCCCATATTCATTCATAATTTCCTGGGCCCGAATCCATATTTCAGGGTTGTTGTAGCCGAAATTAGCTGTGGAGATCCCAGCATTGAGATCGATATACACATTCCCATCCACATCTTCTATCAGACTATTGGCAACTTTTTTAACAGTTAATGGCAGGTCCCAACCATCTTCAGAATCTTTTTTCTTACCAGTCCAGTAACTGGTGACATATTTTTTTGCTTCCTTAATCTTATCTAATGAATAAGGACCGGGGGGATAAGTATTTATGTAGGGAACACCATTAACCTGCAAATCTTCGGACCAATCGTTCAAACTCATTAAATTCACTTCCATTTATGAATACATCCCCTGAATATGGACAAAATTTAAAAATCCAGTTCCATTATTCCTTCAAAAACTGAAACGGCATCACCTTCCATGAAGGCACCTAATTCATGATCCTTCTCGTAGACAGTAATCTGAAGGTCCCCTCCAGGGAGGTGGACTCGCACATTCTTATCTAAAATCCCCTGACGATAACCACTAATGACTGTGCTGGTGGCTCCTGTTCCACAAGCCATGGTGAATCCAGCACCCCTTTCCCAAGTGATCATATTCACTTCCTGAGGGTTGCTTACACCAACAAAATGCACGTTCGTCCTTTCCGGGAATGCTTCATGGTTTTCAAGTAATGGACCCAGCCTATCCAAGTCCACGTTTTCAAGATTTTCACAGAATATCACGGCATGAGGATTCCCAACGTTGACTGCGGTAAGTTTTATTTCATGATCATCAACTTTCAACTCCTGATCAATGAACTCCTCTTTGTCACTGATCATCGGCACATCTCGGGTTCTAAAAGATGCTGTTCCCATATTTACCCTGATTTTTTTCACGGAATTTCTTTCAACTGCCAATATCAGTTCTTTGATACCTCCCCGGGTTTCAACACGGATTTTCTCTTCTTTGAGAACATCATTTTCATAAACGAATTTACCGAAGCAACGAATTCCGTTTCCACACATCTCTGCTTCACTACCGTCGCTGTTGAATATTCGGAATTTTATATCTGCTATGTTAGATTTTGAAACAAATATTACTCCATCAGCACCAATAGAAAATCCTCTTTGGCATAATGCACTTGAAATTTCTGATTTCCTATCTTCAGGGATCAATTCTTCGTCAAATTCGTTGATTACCACGTAATCATTACCGAGACCATGCATCTTATGGAAGAGTAGAATTATTTTTTCATTCATTTGAAAAACCTCAAAGGCAGATCCTGTTTAGACAATAGGTCAGCGTAGGTCTCCCTATATCTTATCACATCCGCGTTTCCTTTATTCACAATAACTTCTGCAGGGAGAGGCCGTGAATTGTATTGGCTGCTCATGCTGAAAGAATATGCACCGGCATTCATAATGGATAGAATGTCACCTTCTTCAATTTCAGGCAGGGGTCTGTCTCTGGCAAAGAGATCACCAGACTCACAGATGTTTCCAGCAACATCAACGTTTTGGGATGGTTTTTTTTCAGGTTTATCAGCAACCAGTATATGGTGGTATGAGCCGTACATGGTTGGCCGTAGAAGGGTGTTAAAACCAGCATCAACTCCCAAAAATTTCCTATAACTTTGTTTAACAGTGTTAACGCGAGTTAAAAGGTATCCTGCATCTCCGACAATGTAACGGCCAGGTTCGATGCACATGGTGGGATTGTCAATGCCATACTCAGAAAGTTTGGATTGGTACAGTGCTACAATTTCACCTGCGAACTTTTTGATGTCTAGAACAGGCTCTTCAGGAGTGTAAGGTATTCCTAGACCACCTCCAAAATCTATGAATTCGAATTCTATTCCCGCTTCTTGGTGTACTCTACCGGCGATATCCATCAACACCTTGACTGCCAGTTTGAATGGTTCGGGATCCAGTATTCCAGATCCTATATGTGTGTGTATTCCCACAGGTTTGAAATCAAGTTTTTGGGCTTTTTTATAGACTTCAACTGCCTCTTGTTCCATAATTCCAAATTTAGAGAGTTCTCCACCAGTTATGCAGTGGTCATGGTGTCCGGCCCCTACCATTGGGTTGACTCTGAAAGATATTTTGCTTCCTTCTGCCCCAGAGAGCTTTGCCAGGCGTTCCAACATTGACACAGAGTCCAAGTTAATGCGAACACCAGAATCGAGGGCAAATTGCAGTTCTTCAGTGGTCGCATTGTTGCCTGTGAAAAGGATCCGTTCCGGTTCAAAACCGGCTAAAAGAGCGGTGTAGATTTCTCCAGGGGAAACAGCATCAATTCCACTCCCCTCCTGTTCCAGGATCCTCATTACTGCTAGGTTGGTGTTGGCTTTGGCTGCATAGAATATTTGGAAATTCGAATATTCAGAACTGAATGCCTGATGCACTCGCTGATAGTTATCCCGTATTCTCATCTCATCCAGGACATAAAGAGGTGTTCCATATTCATGGGCAAGTTCAAGGGCGTCAGCACCCCCAATTTCTAGGTTGCCTTTTTCATTGGTCTTAAAATATAAGTTCATCATAATCCTCCGAAAAGAAGTAAACATCAAATATATCCATTTAACAGCATATAACTGTTACGATATTGATAAAAAGTGGCTTATGTAAATCGTGATCCAAGGTTGAAATTGAAATCATAAAAAAATAGGATTGGAACTACTAATAAAAAAATTAATCAGTTAAACGACCTATAACCTCATCTAAATGGCTGGTTACTTTGTCGATCTGTTCTCTGGTGATAACTAACGGGGGAACAAACCTCAGAACTTTTTCAGCGGTGCAGTTGACAAGTACACCTTGTTGGCGCAGGGCATCAACCATATGGGCGCAGGGCATGTCCATCTCAATACCTAACATTAGACCCACACCACGCACATCTTCCACCAGCCCATGTTCCTGAAAGAGTTCGTTTAACTCATTTTTGAAGTAAAACCCGTTTTCACGGGACTTAAGCACCAGACCTTCCTCATTAATTGTTTCTACAGAGGCTAAACCAGCAGCACATGCCAGAGGCCCACCCCCAAAAGTGGCAGCATGGTCTCCGGGTTCAAAAGCTCTTCCCACCTCTTCACTGGCCAGAATGGCCCCCATAGGGAAACCTCCTGCTATTGCTTTGGCTAGGCTGGTGATGTCAGGAGCGACTTTAAATGTTTGGGATGCAAACATCTCACCCGTTCGGCCGAAACCCGTTTGAACCTCATCAAATATCAATAAAACATCGTTTTCGTGGCAGATTTTTTTTAGTTCTGTTAGATAGCCATTTGGTGGTAATATTATGCCTCCTTCACCCTGAACAGGCTCTACCAGCACAGCAGCTGTCTTTTCAGTTATGGCATCCCCCACAGATTCAAGGTCTCCATAAGGAACATGACTAAATCCGGGTGGCAGGGGGCCGAATCCCTTTTTATATTTATGCTGGCCCGTTGCAGTGATAGTTGTGATGGTTCTGCCGTGGAAGCTGTTTTCCATGGCTATGATCTCTCCTTTACCGGTGTATTTTCGTGCCAGCTTAATAGCTCCTTCATTTGCTTCTGCCCCACTGTTGCAGAAGAAGGCCTTTTGATGGGGAGAGATTTCAACCAGTAATTTTGCCAGGCGCACTTGTTCCTCTGTGTAGTAAAGGTTTGAGGTATGGATCAGTTTATGTGCCTGTTTACTGATGGCTTCGGCTACATGTGGATGTGCGTGACCCACATTATTCACCGCAATACCAGCCACACAGTCAATATACGGATTACCTTCAACATCCCAAACCACAGCGCCTTTCCCCTCTTTAAGAGCCAGGGGTTGGCGACCGTAAGTTTGCATAACATAATCTTTATCTAAAGCCATAATCTCTTCTGTGTTCATTTTATCACCGAATAAATGTAATTAGAGTCATTAGTTTTTGAAGATCGATAACTCAAATTCTTAGATTGATCATCACCCATGAAATGCTTAAAGTATATAATCAGTATAAGGAGTCATGGTTATAAAGATTTAATCTTAATATGGTACACATCTAACCAAGAAAAGCATTTAATAAAAGGGTGAACATGGAAATATAATCAAATTTAATATTACAACATTATAGAAATATGAATGCATTTCATGATTCACTTAACATTGTTTAGGAGGATTAGAAGTAATGGATAATCAGAAAATAATTTTATATATTGGATCGGTATTTTTACTGATTATAGGCTTTTATACATTATATATTGGTCAATTATCCCAAGCTGTGACTTGGTTCATATTAGCCATACTGTTTCTTTCAATATCTACACAAATGGGAATTCCTATTAGGGCAGTAAAAATGAGAAAAATCATCATTTCAATTTGTGGCATAATATTGTTGGGAATTGGCGCCATAACACTCTATTTTGGAGATTTATTAACAGGCGTAGCATGGTTAATAGCAGGAATGCTTGGAATATTTGTTTCACTCATGTTAGTTGGCTATAAAGAACCTAAATCTGAAGGAACATTATAATTATCATTCATAGGCTTCGCATAATGGACATCTATACAATAAGAATCCAACTTCAGTCAAAAATTTATAAACTAAGAAATTGAATTATTTTTCAGGTGAATTTATATGAAAAAAGCTGTTATTGAAACAGATAAAGGAAACATAGAACTAACACTTTTCGAAAACGAAGCCCCCAATACAGTTGCAAACTTCGAAAAATTGGCTAACACGGGTTTCTACAATGGTTTGACCTTTCACAGAGTTATTCCCGATTTCGTCATCCAGGGGGGATGTCCAAAGGGTAATGGAACTGGTGGGCCTGGATACACAATTAAATGTGAAATAAACCCCCATAAACACGGTAAAGGAGCCCTTTCCATGGCTCATGCAGGAAAGGATACTGGTGGTAGCCAGTTCTTCATAACACACAGCCCACAACCCCACCTGGATGGTGTTCACACAGTCTTCGGCAAAGTAGTAAAAGGAATGGAAGTGGTTAACGCTATTGAACCCGGCGATGTGATGAATAAAGTCACTGTAACTGATGAATAATCCATAAACCCTGATTATTCAACTTATTTTTTTTATTCTTACTTCACAGTTTTTCACTGTAAAGAAACTTTTTTAGAACCAAACCATAGATTGAAGCTATCTTTTCAGCAATTTCCACGTGTTTCTGGGTATAATTCTCTTCAGGATTCCCAGCCACAATCTGTCCTAGAATTTCATTTTCGTATTTTACTGGAACTGATAAGAACTGGTGCACTGGGTCATGGCCTGGGGGAAGCCCGTGGGCTGCAGGGTGGCTGCATATATCTTGGACGTATAATGATTCACCAGTATCCAAGGAGTAACCCAAAAGACCACCATAACTACCATCTTTTAGTACTTTGAAGCGTGCCTCACCAATTTTCTCGTACATTTGGCAGGATTCTGTTAAATGGGAGAAAGATATGCCCACACTATCCCTATTTTTTGGATCTATAAAGGCCACATAACAGCTATCACTTTTAAGGATTTTTTTGATTTTTAACAAAAAAAGGTCTGAAACTTCTTTAAGAGTGCAATCGGGTAACATGGCCATTACATTCTTGGATAAAACATCTAGATCATCTTCAACAGACATCTAATCATCCTCACAAACCTCAATCAGCACACCAAACACGGATTCTAAAGGTAATGTTTTTTCATTTTCAACTTCAACATACCAAAAATTACCTTGATGGAAAGTGTTTTTAACACAGGCTATCTTGAAGGGAAAACCAGCAACCAGAGCATAAGAACCTAACAGGGGATTTTCTAGTGGTTCGTCAGATACTAAAATCTGATCACCTACATGAACTCGTTTGGGGTTTATTATAATTTTTAACCAGCTATTTGGGGCTAAATCTGGATTTTGTTCATCTTTAACCTTTATTATAATAATGTCTTCCCTCTGTTTTCCTCCCTGCCTTTTAATTTTCTTTTTTAACATCCGATTGATTAATGATTCTACCTCAACAATACCAACATCTGACTCAAGTAAATGGTTGATGATTCCCTCATCAGCTGCTTCCAGTAACACTCGTCCGGCGTGAATCTCTCGACACCGTGATTGGGTGCTGGTGCTGCGCATAGGGCACTTCCAACAGTATTTGTCCTTCAAAATATTGATTAAATCGTTATATGCATTTTTATTATCTTTTTGAAAATCAAGAAGACGTTTTTGGAGCTCTCCCATCAAATCACTATTTCGCTTTGTCAATTTATTTATATTTCATTTTTGTGATGTTAAATTTCCTGTTTTTATAGTTAAATTTATTATAATAATGGGACATGTTGGTTAAAAACTCCTTTATTACTAAATAGTATAATTTAATAAAATCATGCAGACAACTGTAAACAGAGTGATCATATAATGTGGAGATAAAATGGCCAAAAATGCACTTAATGAATTGGATCAGCTAACCAGAGAAAACATTGCTCTGGCCCTCTGGATGAAAGAATTTAAAGCCCAAAAAATACCTCCAAATATTAAAAAACGTATTTTAAGTAAAAAAAACAGTCCAGAAGCATTTGGACAGAGGATGCAGCACCGTATTCAGGATCTCCTTGATAACCCAGATTCATTCACCCCTAGCTACAAGAAACGATACGAAAAACTATTGGAGCGCTGTGATTCCCTAACATCAATCCAGGCTTATGCTTTAAATCACTTATTAGGCATGGACAGTAGTCGAGGCTACCAGGATATTCCTGAAGAATCTAATATAGAATTTCCTAAGGCTTTTGCCCCGCAATTAGGATACCAAGTGGGTTGGCACTTTTTTGTAGGTAACTGTCGTGATACCCGTCGAAGGGAATACGGAATTTTGGTTTCATTTTATCGCTACTCACTTCTACCACCAGAAATGGCCCACACTTTCGGTTTAACAGATTGGGATAACCAGATATTCGAGATGCAACTTGCTGTGGCCCCTGCAGGAGAAGAACACCTGCAAAGCAGACCATTTGCAATTTCAGGAACCACCGGATTGCTGAATTTTTCCAACAACCCTTTTCATTATCAGGCTGGAAATAACAGAATAATATCTGAAAAGGAAGACGAACTTTTCCCCCTAAGAGTACAGGCCTGGGGTATTAACCAGGGAGGAGAAGAGGACGTGGAGATGGAAGTTGACCTCGGATTCACCTCCAACAAAGATTTCCTCCTCCAGGGGAATAAGGGATGTCTCCCCTGTTGTTGTAGCGTGGGAACACTCTATTATTCAGCTACAAATCTTTCACTAGAGCCTGGTAGTCTGTTGAAACTGAATGGAGAGGAATTCATACTTACTCAGGGCAAATTCTGGTTTGACCATCAGTGGGGCAACGCCCTGGAACCTCTGGGTAACAGCAGGTGTAAAGTAGTCCGGGCGGCCAACGTCCTGACTAAAACATCACATTCCAGGGGATGGGATTGGTTCATGGCCCATTTTGAGGGTGATCGGGAGATGACAATGTATGCACCCCACACTGATGAGAATCTACAATTCTACTGGTTAACTGGCCCAGAACCACCAGGAACCATGATGGTTGCCGTCAAGGGACAGTTCGTTGACTCTGATTGTGACGTTGTAGATATTAGGGGAACACTCACTGTAGATAAATGGGTTAAAAGTGTGAAATCCTCTAATCCTGAGCATTATTTCGTCACCAACACCTGGTATCCAGACCACTGGGAATTCAAGTTCCAGGACATGGTTCCCCAGGATATTCGTCACTTTACCATGACTCCGATTGTTGAGGGTGGGCAAACTGGTTACAACGCAAGCGGCGCTCAATACTCAGAGGGAGGGGTTTATATCCGGAATCCTGAAGGTAAATTTGTGGGTAAAGGTTTTGCTGAATCAGTTTATTATGCTGATGCACATCCGAACATTTTCCATCTGGCAGGACTCCCAGACACTCCAAAAATGCGGAAATTAATGGATCAACCAGAACCTTCAGCTTTGTTAAAGTTAAAGGCCTTATTGTACATGGCCTGGCCACCAAACCAGAGGAAGATTAAAACAGTTCTGGAAAAATGCCTGGAACAGGGGTTACCCACAGACTATCTGGGGTGATTCCTGATAGAACACTGATGCCCCCTTATTAAGCAATTGCATTAACAAAAGTAAAAGTCAAATAGTTCAATCTTATCATGGCATTTTCTTATTCTTAATCAATCTATAAAATGAGTGTTAGATTAAACATCAAAAAGTTATCTGAATATTTTATTGGATAACATAAACTGATTCAATATACAGTTTTTACTTAAAATAGCTTGAATATTGTTTGAGAATAGTTTTCATTGTTTCTTCCGGAGTGATTCCAAGAGCCCTGATTTCCGGGCGTAATGGAAGAGGTAGAGCTGAACATAACCTGCCCACTTGCCATAATGATCCATTCCGAATTCTCGAACTTCTTGTGGTTGAAGCTCTTCATTAGGGAAGTACAAATTTTCAATAATTCTTTTAATCCACACATCCACGGGGAAGGCCTGCCCCATTCCAAATCCGTAGAGTAAAATGCAATCAGCTACCTTCGGTCCCACTCCAGGCAGTTCAATTATGGTGTCGAAGGCTTTTTCATAATTCATCCGGGCCAGTTTACCCAGATCAATTTCAGACTGAATCATACGGGCAGCATTAATGATGTATTTAGCCCGATAACCCACTCCACAGGCCTGAAGGTTTCTATCAAAGATGAAACCCTCTGATAGATGGTCTTCGTGTCGCTGCATTTCCTCCAAATCGTGTTCTGGCACTCCACTCATTATTATGGGGGTGGGAAATGTGTAAAAATCGCCAGAATTAAACCGGTATCCATCACCCCACTTCCTTTTAATATCCACAATGGAACTGGTCCACCGTAATATTGAACAATTTGCTGAGGATATGGATGATATGATGCATTCAAAAGGATCATGAGCTTTAAAAAGCCTTAAACCCCGACAGAAATCAATGGTGGGCGTTAGTTTCGAATCGTCTGTTAAAAATCGGTATAAATGGTTCATATCATGATCTAAACCGAATATTTCCCTGACAGAAGTTTCAACACTCTTTTTTGAAATATTTTCAGGAGATTCAGCACGAATTTCAATCTTACTTCGAGGGGCACCGTCTTTATGACCAATCTGGATGAGGCAGGGAGAATTATCTACCTTAATCAGTTCTTGGAAGTAAGAATCACTATTTTTCCAGGGGGGCTGACTGGTCTGGCCGCTGTTGATGGTTAAACTCAGATTCAAAGGCCCTTTGAATCTCTTTGCTGAGATGGAAAATTCAGTTATCATTACTATTTTGATGTGATTGTTGATTTTTAAAAAAGTTAGTATTCCAAAAATAAAAATAAGTAGATAGAGTATCTACTTAATTATAAACCGCATCTAACAGTTCTAAGGTTTTAAACCATTATTTTATCTTATTCTTTGGTTATTGATCCTAAACCGTTAACTTGCTGTTTCACTTGCGGACTACCGGAGTATTTAATTGAGCCTCCACCATTCACAACTGCATTTAGGGTGTTTACTATATTCAGAGTGGCTTTACCCTCACCATTAATAGTGACAGTTGCTTTTTGGCTCACTAAATCTTTGGCTGCTATGTTACCGTCTCCGTTAATAGTGGCAATGAGATTGTCAATATCACCAGAAATGGTCATCTTACCATTATCTAGGGTGACAGTGAGGCTGTCAGTATTCAGATCTGTGACTTCAGAATCACCACCACCATTGGTTGTAAGTGAATTTAAATCTTTTAGGGTGATATAGATCTTTACTGCCCTGTTACTAACGCTATTCAAGTTATTGATTGATAAAGAGTTTCCAGAAACTGTTGTAGATATTTTAGACATAAGGTTGTCATCAGCTTCTATTCGAATGGAGTCATTGTTCCCCTGTTGGATAATTAATGTACCAGGACCATTTAAAGCAACATTGGTCACTCCACTAATATCTGGGGTCTGGTTTCCAGTTCCAGGAATCTGAGTACATCCGGACGCAGCGACTACGATACAAAATAATACTCCCAAAATCAAAATATAAGAGTTTTTGTTCAATTTTTCCATTTACTTCCCTCCATTATTAGTATTCGTTTATTAATATATTTATTATTTTTCATTTAACCTGCCATTAAACTGATAGCAATACAAGAGTTATGGAAATTTTAAAAACAGCTATTTGAATAAATTTAAATTTAATTAGGAATTAAATGTCTTGTTTAATGGTGATTAGGGCTTTAGATGGAATTTAAGAACAATTGTTTGGAACCATATCTATTTAGAGTGAACGGATCAATGATTTAAATGCAAGGGGGATATCCACATATCTGGCTTCACTTCACGTATAAGGGAAACTTTATTAGGGGGCTTATTACCACTCGACCGGTCTCGATTCATTCCTGAGATCATTGCAGGCATAGTAATGGCTGCAATATTCATTCCTGAGGTGATGGGATATGCTAAAATCGCAGGAATGCCAATAATCACAGGAATATACACTATTTTAATCCCCATGGTTGTTTTCACCATTTTTTGTTCATCCCGCCACCTCATTGTAGGTGCGGATTCAGCCACTGCAGCTATCATGTTTGGCATCCTTGTTACCGCAGCTGTTCCTGGAAGTCCATTATACTTGTCCATGGCTTTCTATGTGGCAATTTTATCTGGTTTGTTCTTGCTCATTGCCCGATTGCTCGGATTGGGATTTATTGGAGATTTCCTCTCCAGAACGGCTCTGGTGGGATTCCTCACAGGGGTGGGAATCCAGGTGGCCATAAGTCAGTTAGGGGGAATGTTTGGTTTAACCGCCAATGGGATCGATGCATTTCCCAAAATATTATCATTCATATCCAATTTACCCCAAACCAGTTTAACCACTCTAATGGTCTCCACACTGGTTGTGGCTTCTATCATCATATTACGACGAATTAACCCTAAAATTCCAGGGGCCCTCATTGCTGTGGGGGTGACTATAATAGCAAGTTTTCTTTTTGATTTTACCAAAATCGGTGTCTCGGTGGTGGGCACGGTTCCTAATGGTTTTCCAACGGTAATTATACCCACCTTCACCACCCTTGATTATTATGCCTTATTTACAGCAGCTGGGGCCTGTTTCATTGTTATAATAGCTCAGAGTGCTGCTACATCTCGTGCTTACAGTGTCAAGTGTTCTGATGAACTTGATGAGGATAAGGATATTCTGGGCTTGGGGCTATCCAACATAATGGGAGGATTAACAGGTAGTTTTGTGGTAAATGGCAGCCCCACTAAAACCCAGATTGCAGTAGATTCCGGAGCACGTAGTCAACTGGCCACCCTGGTAACTGCTGCTGTAGTGTTATTTGTGGTGTTATTTTTTACCAAACCCCTTTCACTCTTACCAAACGCAACTTTAGCCAGTATAGTATTCTTAATAGGTCTGGAAATGGTGGATGTGGGGGGTTTGAAGGATATATATCGTGAAGTGCCCGCCGAATTTTATCTGGCACTTATCACTCTCATAACTGTGGTAGCAGTCGGTGTGTTGTGGGGTATAGTTGTAGCTGTCGTTATATCTCTCATTTTACATCTAAGCCACTCCTACAAGCCTAACAACAGTATTTTAGTCCGTAATGAAAAGGGTGAATGGCAGTTTGTACCAGTAAGTCCTGGGAAATACACAGTTAAAGGTTTGATTGTGTATCGTTTTAACCGGGATCTGTACTATGCCAATGCAGAAAAACTCAAGGAAGAAGTTCTAAATCTAATTAAAACCTCAAAATACCCTGTAATATGGCTAGTATTGGATTCAGGTGGATTCACAGGTATTGATTACACTTCAGTGCAGATGTTAAAAGAATTAAAAATACAACTGGATAAAATGAATGTTGTTTTCGTCATGACTACGGTTTTCCCCAGCCTAAGGGAACAATTTGAACGTTCAGGATTTATAAAGGTATTGGGGGAGGAAAATTTGTATAGAGGAGTGAACGATGCTATTCAAGCATTCGAAAATAAAAAATAGCGTTGGCATTGTTTTAATCTTGTTTTTTACTTAGGAAGATTGACTTTAGAATCAGTATTTAGAGGTTGATAACATGGAAGATTCGTCAAAAAAATTTAATAAAAAAAACCTTACAAGGGCGGGGATTTTATTATTCCTGGCCGGTTGTATAATTTTAATGGGAATAATAACTGCTGAGTCATTTTATCCACAAAAGTACACGTATACTACATCTCAAAGCATGATAAGTGATTTGGGCGCTACTGAACCGCCAAACAGTATTATAACTCAACCATCTGCAACAATATTCAATTTCAGCATGATTTTAACAGGGATCATAGTTCTTTTAGGCGCTTATTTCTTGTTCAGATATTATAATGACCGAATAGCAACCATTTTAGTTGGTTTACTGGGTCTGGGAGCGTTAGGCGTAGGGGTGTTCCCAGGGAATGTGAACCCCCAACATCCTCTGTTTGCTATGACCACTTTTATCAGCGGCGGCTTATCGGCAATTTATTCATATCGGTTGATAAAATCGCCATTAAAATATGTGGCCGTATTTTTGGGGTTGATTAGTCTGGGTTTCATAGTTACTATGAACATATTAATGCCATCAATGGGTGCTGGTGGAGTGGAAAGATGGGTAGCTTATCCCATAGTATTATGGTTGCTTGGGTTTGGAGGATACCTCATGGGATTAGGATCCACCAAAAAAGACTAATATTAAATTGGGAGTAGGAAACGGTAAATTGTTAGGTTAAATATTCGGTTCGCTGTCCAGATCAACTTCGCATTCTTCAAAGTGCAGTTTCTTCTTTTTAACCCACACAAAACCATGGTCTGGGGTGATCACTGCCACATTTATGGGACCACCAACCCCTGGCATATCACCCGGATCAGAATTAATTCCGTCGCTAAAGCGTTGTATTGCACTGGTGGTTTGGATCATCAAAGTGGCAAAGTCAATGGCGTCCTGCAGGGTCATGGTCCCCCATTGAATAGCGTATTCCAGTCCTCTGAGTTGTCCCTGTATTTCCTGTTCACTCCTGGATTGTATGGCCTCTTTAACAAATTCAATATTCTGAATTCGCCCATCAAATCCTAAGACTATCCTGGCAGCAACGTCCCCTTGCCCTATCCAGGAACTTCCGTATTCCATGTTAGGCTTTCTACTATCTCTGAGCTTCTGGATGGGGCCTGGTATGGTTACACTGTAAACCTGATGTGTTCCGTCTGGGTTATATCCGGCTACTAATAGTTCAATAGGGTCTGGTCTGGCCATGCCATTTTCCACAGTTCCGTGGGGTGTTCGGAAGCTGAATTTCAGTAAGGCGCCTTCTTGTTCCATTTGAAGCATGGTACAGCCCTTTGAATTCAGATCACTTTGAATATTGGCTTTAATCTGTTTTAATTGTTCTTCCCACCTGTATTTTTGGCCGAAAATGTGGTGTAACTTCCGGGCAACGTCATTCACCTCCATAGTCTTAACTTTGGAGTCACGACGGAATTCCTCTATATACTGGCTTACATTCTTCTGCACACCACCCTCTGGGAGGAAGGCTAGTCCGGTGATGCCCACACCAATTCTTCGGTTAATTTCGAATATTTTTATGGCATTCTCGCTACCTATTCGGGCCATTCCTTTCATATTACGATAACTCTGCCTGCTGTCAGCAGCAAGGACTAATCCTTCTGGGGTGGTGGTGTTGATAACCAGTGACATGCTCGTACCTCTCAAATTACATTATCATTTTTAAATTTCAAGAACAAATTTAACAGAACATCATTTTTATCATGGAATATTCTTTTCATTCGCTAATGTCGAGTATTAAAGGGATCAAGCATTTAAGATTATGACCTAGAATAAAATTCAGGGCCTCTAAGTTCGATTTGCACTTATTCCTATATTAATATCTAATTCTGGAGTATTTCGATGATTTTTAGGCTGAAAAAATGAAATAAAAAAAATAAGGAAGTTCAAGGGGGGGGTTATTCTACATCTTCCAATGTTTCAGCTTGTATTAAGCACCCTAAAACTCCTCCGAAGGCGCCTATTGCTATTTCAATCACCAAATATATGATATTAAAGAGTAATATGCTCCCAATGTAATTAGCATACCCTTGAAGGTACATCATGGCTATTAATATTATATTGATTAGTATACCGGAGATTAATCCTAGAATTGCCCCATTTATAGCTCCAGTTTTCATGTCATCATTAACCATGAATCCAACTACAATTCCTGCCAATAAAAATGCAGGCAATAGTAGACTAACACCTGTTATCATGTCCCCAATGACATACATTGATAATATGATAGCAATACCAATTATTAGGGGGTTACGTTTGATAATTTCCATATTCATCCTGTTCACTCCTTTGTGTAATATATTCCTTTTAAATCTATAAAAACCTCAAGAATATGAATTTTTTATGGTTTTAAATCAGGTTTTCCTCTTGAGGTTATATCTTTTTATTTCAGATTACAATCTAATGTTCATATTCTTTTAAAGCATTCTTTAAATAATTATTCCCAAATTCGTTTCATTTGTGCCCAAATTATGTTTTGGATTAAAAATAGAAGTAATTATAATTAATTAATTAACAATATTGCATATCCCTTTCCACAAATTATTCACCCCGGACTTAAAGATAGAGATGGAGGTTTTATTGGAACCAACGCATTATATATAGTACAGGTAAACTCTCAAAATCTACTATATGAGGACTTCAACAAATTCTGGGGATTATGCCACGACCTTGCTACTGGAGAAAAACACCTCAACATGAAAAAATTGATATATCGGGTTGGAACTGATATTGTAATTGCTGCGGGGATGGGGGGGTGTTGTGGTGGGATGTATTACTGGTCAACCAGAATTTATTTTTGGGGGTATTGTAGCTTTTGGAACGGGTTTAACGATGGATGCTGTAGATCCTTATGCCAATCAAGACTGGTGGACGTAGTTATGACTGATAAACTATAAAATAGAAAGAATAATCATATTTTTAAGTGAATATTGAAAAGGGATGTGAATCATGAATGAAAATGAGTAACATATACTTAATTTTGGGTTGTTTAATACTGTTTGGTTCATTATTAGTTTTATATTCTACTCCTGAATCACCATTTGCCCCATTAACTGCTTCACTTGGCATGATATTTATTATGTGGGGTGTATGGGGGATGAAGAAATTTCAAAAAACGATAGTTTTCCTGGCTTTTTCAACCGTTACTTTAATTTTAGGAGTAGCATTAGCTTGTTATAATATATCTATGCAAATTAACGAAGAACCTAGAGGTTTATACTATATTTACATCGGAATATTTACACTGATGATGTTTTTAATCATTTACGGATTCACCCGCAGATTAAAAAATCTAAATAAATCTTTAAATGAATAAAATTTTATATCAAGAAAGGAGAAGATCCTATGAAAGTAGGTTTTGTGTATATAATTGCCGGTTGTTTAGCATTATTTGGTTTCTTATTAATTTATTTCTCATATCCTGAAACTCCAATATTGCCAGTTATTATTATTTGTATAATTATAGGCTTAATATCGATTTTATTTGGAATAGGATCAGAACTTAATATGTTGAACTAACCTATTCGAAAATAAAAGAAATTTTTGGCCTTTAAATGGATTATTTTTGGAGGTAAAAATGGATAAAATGAAGAAAGATATTTTAAAGATTTTTTTTGTTCTTGTCTTAAGTTTTCTAACATGTTTCATATTAATATTAATTGTCCCACGTTACATTGCGTTAATCGTTTTAATTTTCTTTGTTGTTGTAGTTGGGGCAGGATCATTGATTATTTCCTCGAAAATACTCAAAATATTAGGATTTAGAACCAAGAAATAATTTTTATATATTTTAAGATTGTAGAAATATTGCATTCATGTTAGTTGGACTTGCCAATATTATCTTAGTATCTACATGTCAGGATAGTGATCGACTTGGACACAAGCATTACAAGGGATATCAATACGATAAAGTATATGACCATTACAGCACATAATGGATCAGCATATGTTGGGGGAACGCAATCCGCTGTTGAATATTACAGATATACTCAATCAAAATATTACATTTCCTTTTCTCCAATCAAATTCACCTCGAAGTTAAAGATACAGATGGAGGTTTTATTGGAACCAGCGCATTATTTATAGTACAGGTAAACTCTCAAAATCTACTATATGAGGACTTCAACAAATTCTGGGGATTTTGCCACGACCTTGCTACTGGAGAAAAACACCTCAATATAGATAAAATAGCGGTTATTTGCGTGATTGCAGGTGGAAGTTTTCTTGTGGGCGCAACCGTCATTGGTGATGTCTCAAGTGGGGGCATATTAGCTATTCCGTCTTGTTTTGTAGCCTATCAGGGAATTACGTTTATAACAATTGGTAGTACTTACCTTGTGATGCATTGGGATGATCCATGGATTTCCTAAGATTAGTTGAAATAAAGAACTTAGACTCCTGTCTTTAGGATATGGTCAAGTCATTTATTAAAATAATCGTAGCAAGCTACGATGATGGTTGTTCCGAGGCTGTTAATAATGTAAAAAATATTATAATACTCTCTTGGAGGATTAATTTGAAGTTAATCTATCAGAATAATATTTAATAGGATCAAAAAAAAGGTGAGATGTTCTGAATGAAAAGATCTTTCATTGGCATAGTTGCGGGCATATATTTATTCATTTTGTCCATAGTTTATTGGATTTTTTTTAAAAATCCTCCAGTGGGTTTATTTATAATATTATTCGATTTTTTTGGATTAATGCTTATAGTTAGTGGAATATTTGAGCACATGGAATACTACAACAAAAATAGTTACTTTATAATTACTGCTGGGACTTTAATTGGAATGTTCATATTGAGTTACTTCCAAACATCTTTACCAGCCTACCAAAATAATCTAATACTATCTTATGTCCTAATTGGAATATTTACTGCAAGCATTATTTATTTAGCACACGGTTTCACACGCAGATGGGGAAAATAGTAATTCATACTTTTTAAAATCTAATAGATCTGATATAAATGAATTCTGAAATAAAAAAATTATTAAAAGGATTTGTACTATTTTTAGTCGTATTTTCATTTATGCCTTTCTATATGAAATTTTTACCAGTGTTACCCCTATTTCTTCTTGGTATTTTTAGCTTTTTCACTCATATTTGGCAAACTATGATAAGAACAGGAAATTATGATTATAATATTATATATTCCATTAGTTTCCTTATTTGCCTAATTACCGGATTAATATTTGTTACTATCTACTTATCCGGATCTATATATCCCGATACATTGTCTTATATAATATTTTATGTATGTTGTGGATTTTACATTATTTTAGTCACTCATTTTTATTATTACCTTAAAAGGAAAGATTTCATAGTTGATGAGCAATGATTTTAACACAAGAAAGTCTCAATAGACACCCCTGAACTAAAAATTCCATTCGTTTGTAACGAATTGGGGGACCAATTATATAGATTTAGATGAGTTCATGATTCATCACAATTAGGAATTAAAGTTAGATCCCTTAGAAACGTAACAAAAATTTGGAAAATTTTTTAGATCCTCTTTAAATAGTTAATATACATTTTTCAATATAGTATGGGGGAATATGAATGGAATTAAGAAAAAATTTTGGCAGATATTGGATTGCAGGTTTCATCTTGAATTTAATTTTTTTGGCCATACAATTATATGGAGAATTTTTATATACTAATATTATCCTAAATCAAAAAATAATATTAAATAACAATATTTTAATGTTGATATTGGTGATCTATACAATTATTAGTTTTATATTCGGATTCTGGATTTATGGCCGCATAATTGAATTACTATACAAAAAAATCATTCAAGAAACATAATTCGAATCATGAAAAAGGAGTAATCTCTGATATAGTGAGGCTATGCGTGAAATATTTTTAGTCATACAAAAACCGAAGATGACCTTAGGCCAGTAGGCTACTATCACTATATAGAGACACCTATCAGAAGTCACGATTTTTGTGNNTTTTTCATTAATTTATATCGAAATTGGGGGGTATGATTTTAAAAAATAGCACTCAAACAGGGATAGGAAATTTTCAACATAAATCAAAATAACATAGCCAAATTTTTGCTATCACTATATAGAGACACCTATCAGAAGTCACGATTTTTGTTCATAATCCAGTTTTTGACTGATGTGCTGATATATGTCCTTAGTTACGCCAACGTTCCTAATAAAATTGTTGGAATATCGGATATCCCCTCTTCTGGGGTTATCCTGCCTCATAACATACATGCAGATGGCAGTTATGATCATGAGGGGGTCTGTTTTTCTACCCTTACCTCCCCGGTAAAGCTTGCGGAAATCAGCCTTGCAGATGATATCTCTGGCCCGGTCTTTTTGACCACCACCAACTGGCTTCATGACCTCATCTCCTTCTTCAAGTTTGGTTAAAACCAATGTGGGGCTATGGCCGGTCATCATAAAGTTACTGGCAACCACGCTAAGCATGGCCAGTTTTTCCTGCAGACGGAAATCTTCCTCACTGGTTTTCTCATGGTAAGATTTGTATCGCTCGTATTTTTTTATCTTCCTTTCTAATCTGTCCACTTTAGTCTTGTCGTCAAGAAAGATGTGTTTTCGTTTTATCAAATTCTTCGCCTGGCAATTTTGGGTAATGATCCAATAATGTGTATTTAGAGTCTAACTGCAACACCCTTTTCCTTCAAGTACTCTTTAACCATTGGCACTGGATACTCATTATAGTGGAAGATGCTGGCAGCTAACGCAGCATCTGCCTTGCCTTTACTTAAAACCTCATAAATATGTTCTGGATTACCACCACCACCCGAAGCAATTATGGGAATATCCAGCATTTCACTCATGGTCCTGTTCAGAGGAAGATCATAACCCTCCTTAGTACCATCCCTGTCCATGCTGGTAAGAAGTATCTCCCCAGCTCCCCTTTCCTGACATTCCATTGCCCATTTTATGGCGTCAATCCCAGTAAATTCCCTTCCACCATAGATGCTACAGTCGTACCAGCAGTAACCCTCAGGAGTTTCGATGATCACATGTTCATCACTTTCATTATGGCCCTCCACATACCGGCGCTTGGCATCAATTCCAATAACGCAGGCCTGACTTCCTACTACTTTTGACGCCTCATTGATAAGATCTGGGTTATGAATCGCTGCGGTGTTGGTGGAACATTTGTCCGCTCCGGCCTTGAGCATGTTAACATAATCCTGTGGCTTCCGAATACCTCCGCCCACACAGATGGGGACGAAAACATTCTCGGTAGTGGCATCAATTACATCTGCCATGGTCTCCCGACGCTCATGAGAGGCTGTGATGTCCAGGAACACTATTTCATCAGCGCCATCCTCATAATATCTGGTGGCCAATTCCACGGGGTCTCCAGCATAGCGAATCTGTTTGAATTCAATCCCTTTAACCACCCTGCCGTGGGGGACGTTGAGGTCACAGTCCAAACAGGGTATTATACGTTTAGCAAGCATGGGTTATCTCTTATTGAGTGATATGATAATTTTTTGGGTTATTTTCAAATCAATGTGAGGGAATAATAACAATTGATTTTTTTTAGTAAATAAGTCATTTGATAGCAAAATAATAACCATTATATAAGTTAATAAATTCAAGTAATTTTTATATTACCTAATTGAGGAGTGTTTTTAGTTATGAATATTAATGAAATGATTTCAGATTCTTTGAAATATCCGTTTTCCGACCTAAAAAAACTTTTAGGGCTGGGAATATTGATGGCCACCAGTATTTTAATAATACCTGCAATATTATCTTCCGGATACGTTTACAGGATAATACAATATTCGTTCAACGGTTCTAATGAACTACCACCATTTAATAAATGGTTTGACATGTTTACGGATGGTTTGAAATTTTTAATTGTCTCAATAGTTTATATAGGGGTCCCTGCCATCATTACCTCAATCATAGCCACAGCCATAACCATGTCTTTGTTATTTGGTGGACAAATGAATGACTTTCACACTTTTTTAAACTCTTTTTTCCTAACATTGTTTATAATGGCTATTATTATTATGGCGTTTCCATACGTCCTTAGCTTCATTGCTTTTCCCCACATAGTTAAAGAGGATAAAGTGGAAGCCTGCGTTAAATTTAAGGATATTTTGAGCATAATTAAAAAAATTGGGCGGGTCACGTACCTTGCAGGAATTGTGTTACTCACGGTTTTCGCGGTCCTAATTAATGTACTGGAAGTTATTCCTCGAATATTGGGTATGGGGCAAATTGCTATTTACGCTGTATCTGCTGTGGTGGGATTTTTTATTGGTTCTTATGTAGCAGCTTTCAGGGGAAGATTCCTGGCCATGCTTTATCAGGAGGGGATTGAAGAATTATAGGTGGAATGAAGAAATAGAATACATACTCAAGGGGTGGTGTGATAAATCTTCTCAGGAGTTTATTTACATAAATATTAAATTAGAGAATAAGAATAGTTTTATAAGTGAAAAAAACCTAACAAGTCATTTGCCTATGATTTATTAGGCTTTTTAATGGGCCTGTAGTCTAGCCTGGAATATGACGTGGGACTTCGGATCCCAAGGTCGGGGGTTCAAATCCCCCCAGGTCCGCTATGTTATTCTATATTTCTGTCATCATCATTTTTTCCCACTAGTGGTCCTATATCCATCTGGCATTCCTTGGTATGCGCATCCTCTTTTCTTCCCTGAGTTCAATAAATCGTCATTTATCAGGCTTTAATTGTTCGTTTAGAAATATAATCGAGTATTACAATAACAAGGAAAATCCCCACAAATGTAATACTTTATAATATTCTAATAGATTTATAAGTGATAATCTATAATTAAATTTAGAAAAAAAATGCCCTAAGAACATTTGATGGGCTATTAGAAGTTTCAAATGGTTTAATTTGGTGTTAAATTTTTATAACGCATAAAAGAGATGGTGAAAAGATGCCTGGCGAAGAAAATGATATGTTTTCAAAGGTTATAGAATTCCATGGACATTCATGTCCTGGTGTGGCAATAGGAATCCGTGCTTCCGAGATAGCGACTGATAAATTAATATCTTCCAGAGCAGCGGATGAAGAATTACTGGCCATTGTGGAAAATGACAGCTGTAGTGTTGATGCCATTCAAGTGATCACTGGCTGTACCTTTGGAAAAGGAAATTTAATATTTAAGGATTATGGGAAAAACGTATACACTTTTGTAAACCGTGGCACGGGAAAAACTCTACGTTTGTCTTTAAATATAGCCATTGATGAAATTGATCCTGAATTCGCTAATGTTAGAACAAAAGCATTTTCTGGAGAAGCGAAACCCGAAGATGAAATCGAATTCGAGAAAAGAAAGGATGCCATTTCAGAAAAGATCTTGAGCATGCCTGAGGACGAACTCTTCAAAATAGAGTTTGTTGAAGTTGAAATACCAGAAAAAGCCAGGATATTTGGTTCCGTCAAATGTTCTAAATGTGGTGAAATGGTTGCCGAACACAGGGCAAGGGTTGAAAATAAAGATTTCGTTTGCATCCCCTGTTTTGAGGATTATTCAAGAAATTAATTTTTTTATTTTTTTTAAGATTTCGTTTTATTTTTTTGGTGGCATTAGGATTCAAGAGAGTTGAAGCTTTAAAAACGGGGGTTTATGGACATCTGGTATGATAATTAATAACTTCGTCCTAGAAATTTTTTAAAAATCATAAAATATAAATTTCCATGCTTAATAAACTCGGAAAGAATCAGTGTTTCCCCAAAAAGCAAATATTTATTGGGATACAGTACCAAAAGAAACAACACACGAACCAAAAAAGTACAGGAATTTTAACATAATTACAAACTATGGACAACTCCTTTGATTAAAATAGTAATCATGAATAAGGCGTTGTTGGGGGAATAATAGATGTCCGAACCAGAAAATGAGTTGGATCAAGTTATTGTGAATATAGGTCCTCAAGATGCATTTGCATTTGTCAAAGAAAACTTTGAAGACCCTAATTTTGTCATATTGGATGTTAGAACTCCTAAGGAATTTTCCAAGGGACATATTGAAGGCTCGGTTAACCTGGATTTTTATTCGGAAGACTTCAAGGAGCAGCTGGAAAAGAAAGATAAGCAGAAAAAATATCTCATTTGCTGTGGATCTGGTGTAAGAGGCGTTAAAACTTTAGGGGTTATGCAAGATTTGGGATTTACTAATATATATAATATTCTTGGCGGAATTACCATGTGGAAAGCAATGGATTTGCCATTGACTGAAAAATAATGGCTTTTGAATAGACATCTCAAATATAGCTATTATTCTATAAGGATATTGTCCTGTAGATTTTTTTCCATTTTATTAGGTCAGAATAATTGAAACTTTAAATGGCATTCTAATTTCTAACCACATCTATCATCCCATCAGGACGTTCTTCAATCTCTTTTTCCTGGATTAAATCCTTTATAACTCCCTTTATCCTCTTAATTGCTGAGCTGCGGGCTACTTTACCTCCGAAGAGTCTGGAAACTTCGCGCACTAGCTCATCCATTTGGGTGGCGTACTGTGATTCTAAAACCATTTTAACTGCTGCTGCTATCTCTTCTTCACTAATAATATCCATTTTGGTGGGAGGGTCACCAGTTCGTCGGCGCACTACAACCGGAGCGTCTTTGTAGTATAAAAAGTCGCCTTTCTGAATTATTTGGCCATCCAAAACTCCCAGATGAATGGCTTCTTTAACAACACTTTGAACACGTCTTCCAGCTCGACTAAGCCCCCAGAATGTCCGTATTCGTCGAACAACTTCATCATAGTGGATAGGTCCTTCTTCTTCAACCACTTTCATTACTGCATGAGCCACATCCCCAACGGGCTGGCTGTGGAGGTCTCCAGATACATCAACACAGGGGTCTTCGCAAACCCTGTATTCGGGTATTTCATCCGGTGATTTCTCTTCAACATCAATATCAGCGATATTTTCTTCTTCAGCTACCAGAATTTCCTCTTCAATTTGTTCAATTTCTTCTACATCATCAACTACTGGGGGGATAATCTCCTGCTGAGGACGTTCCTCACCCAGAAGTTCTTCAATAGTAGTTAATAATTTTTTCTGGACTTCGGAACGGCTTCTATACCAGTCTGTGGACCAAAGTCGGTGGAATCTCCATCCAAGCCCTTCTAGGACTTGCTGTCGCAAGCGATCCCGATCCCGTGCCACCCTACTGGTCTGGTACATGGGCCCGTCAAAGGCAATTCCCAGGAGGTAACGTCCAGTATATTCAGGATCCACAATTGCCAGATCTACACGGAAACCAGCACAACCTATTTGACGGTGGATCTGATATCCCTTCTCACATAGAAATTCGTATACTGCATCTTCAAAGGCTGCATCGCTGGTATCCTGAACCAGGTCAGACATTCGTAAAGTTCTATTTTCGGCATATTCTAGAAATTCTTTAAATGCACGAAGACCAAACGGTGCGTTACTGCTTAGATGCAAGTCCTGACCTCGGAAGTTGGAGAATATCACACATTTTTCACGTGCGCGTGTTAAAAGAACATTCAAACGTCTTTCTCCCCCGTCCTGGTTCACCGGTCCGAAGTTGTGGCTTAAACGTTTCTCTGAATCAAAACCATAACCTACACTGACCATTATGACATCTCTTTCGTCTCCCTGAATGGTTTCAAGGTTTTTAATGAAGAAATGCTCTTCCAAATGTGTGTTGAAGTATTTTTCCATTCTGGGGTTGAGTTTCAACTGCAATTCCAGTTCTTCCAAGAGGGCTTGTTGTTGCCGGACGTTAAAAGTGCCTACGCCCAGACTTTTGCTGTCCCCATACTTCTGGAAGTGTTCAAAAACAGCTTTAATAACTTCTTTAGCCTCGCCTCGGTTAGTGGCAGTTTTACCTCGATCGTATACAGTATCTGGGAGGTGCACCAGTTTCAGTCCCAGTTCCTCCGACTCCTGGCTGGGGGAAGGGTAGATCAGAAGATGGTTGTCATAAAATTCTTGATTACTCACTGCTATGAGGGATTCATGACGGCTACGGTAGTGCCAGCGCAGCATCTTCGAGGGGAAGCTACGCTTGCATAAGTGGAGTATGCTTTCCATATCTGCCAGAACAGCCAGGTCATAGTCATCACTTTCCACATCAATCAAAATATCGAAGAAAGTAGTGGGGGGTAATTGCCGCGTGTCACCCATTATAACTGCATATTTGGCTCTTAAAAGTGCTCCAAGAGCGTCCTCTGGTTTAACCTGACTGGCTTCATCGAAAATAACGTAATCAAACCGTAGGTTTTTAACACTATACGGGTCCAGGTACTGGGCTATTGATAGTGGGCTCATCATGAAACAGGGCTTTATGTTCTGTATTATGCCTCCACAGATTGATAACAATTTCCTGATGGGCATATGTCCCCTTTTACGGGAAAATTCGCTTTTGAGAACTCCCAGTTCTGATCGTGGGGAGGCAGTGCTGGAAAGCAAGGGTCGATTTTCGTAAAGTTTCTCTGCTATTCTGAAGCGGTTGAGTTTTATTATTTTGCTGTCAAGTTCTCTGAATTCATTTATCTTCTTCTCATGGACATCACCAACAAAGCGGGAGAGTGAGGGCTCCTTTAAGAAGAAGTTACGTAGCATGGAATCTGCGAAGTTACCCTCCAAACAGGGAATAATGTCTTTTCCTTCAATTTCATCGTTATCAACTAATTCTACCAGGTTGGATCCAATGGTTTTCAGGCACTCAGTTCTTGAGGAGCTATAACGGGACCAATTCTGTAAATCGGAGAGACTAGTTTTTAAGAGGGAAACCTGAGATATTAAATAATCAATGGGGCTTTTTATCATACTGGTCCCCAAAACAGAATCAGGGTCAAAATGGAGGAAACTATCCAAACGGCTGATGTTATGGCTTATCTGATCGTAATCCTGGTGCATTTGTTTGCTGATCCTTTTTACCTCATCTTGTTCGACTGAATCCAGGATTATAACAATTTTTTCGGTTATACGGCCTTCTTCAAGTGATTTTCGGAATTTGAGGATCCATTCTGATATGTTCCTCAGGTTTTCAGTTTCACTTTCTTCGCTCTTCCAATGGGAGCCAAAGAGGGATCTGGCTAATTCATCCTGTTCTCTAATTTTAAGTCGTATTTTCTGACATCTTATGAGTTCTTCCAGGTCCTGAGCTATTATTTCATCATCATCTGGTGTTTTGCCATGGTAAAGTTTTCCTATTTTCTTTTTGACTTTCTTGAAATCTCCACTTAAGAATTTCAGGAGTTTAGGTTTCTGTTCCTGGAAATCCATTAAAAGTGAAAGGAGGTCCTGGTCCAGAACTCCTTTTTTAAATCTCTTCAAGCTTTTTTCTCTTGATTGGAATTCTTCCAGACTTTTAATGAGGTTGTAGACTTGAAGTTTGTCATAGTCCCATTGGGTGTTTAAAAGTATCTCCCTTTCCAGTGATGGGAAGGAGGAGATTATCTCCACTGCAGCTATTAAGTGTTCCATTTCCTCCAGTGTGACAGGAATATTAATTCCCGAGATTTTAGACAGTTTTTGGGCCTTATCTTCAATGTCGTTTAAGGTTTCAATGGTGTCAGTTAGCAGAGTTTCAATTTCCTCTTCTTCAGCAGGTAGTATGGGGTCTGGTTGAGTTAAATTCCATGGATTATAGGATACTGGCTTGACCAGTTTGTATAATTCTCCCAGTTCTTTGAATTTATTCAGAGTTCGCTGCCATTCTCTTAGAGTGCAATTTTCACCTTCTTCCATTGTGAAACGTGGCATTCGCTTCCCTGATTTTTCAAAATGTTGCAGGGACTTTTCTTTAGCACCGAAAAACTGGTAAGGTGTCCATTTAATTTCACCGTAAGGGGAATGTATTATAGTGATATATTCATTTAAATCAGATTTTAGCTCTTCTATTGTGTTCAAATCTTCTTCTAACATTAATTCTACTGGTTTGGGGTTTCTTAGGACGCTTTCAAGTTTTTCAAGGACATCTTTTTTGTTTGATTTTTTACTGTGCAGTTCTAAGCAGAATTCTCCCAACCCCACACTGTCTAGACGACCTTTAACTACTTCAAGGGCTGCCATTTTTTCACTAACAAAAAGTACAGTATTTCCACGTGCCAGTAGTTCGGCAATGAGGTTTACAATGGTCTGGGATTTACCAGTTCCTGGGGGCCCCTCCACCACCAGGTCACGGCCATTTTTCACATCTTCTATCACTGATATCTGGGATGAATCTGCATCTAAAACATGATAAACATTATCAGATGAGAGTGCCATGTCCACCTGGTCTTCTCGGAATCCAGCACCCAATTCTTCTTCTGATGGATCAAAAATTGCTTTAATTAAGGGGTTTTCTTCTAGTGGCATGTCTTCAGGCCAGCTTTCAGGATCCAAGTCTTTGTACATCACGAATTTTGTGAAACTAAAAAATCCTAGGAAAACCTTGGGAATTACTTCCCATCCTTTTTCACTGGAAATTGATTCAGTGACCTGGTCTAAATATTCATCTACACCCTCTTTTGACCTTGGCATTTCAAAGTCTGGTATTTCAACTCCATTATCCGCTAGTTTGGCCTGTAAGGATATGTTTGTTATTATGTCCTCTCCAGTCCAGCGTAGTTTAAAGGAACCTTTCACTCTTTTTCTTTCCAGTTCCACAGGAATCAGCAGTAAAGGTGCTTCTCGGAATCCGTTATTTCCATTTTCTTCTTTCCATTTTAAGAATCCCATGGCCAGATACAGGATGTTATAACCCTGTTCTTCCATTACTGATCTGGCGCGTTGGTTAATGTAAAACAGTCGGCGTTGGAGTTCAGATGGAGTTAAATCAGTGGATAAAAAAATTTCTTTATTTTTTTCCAAGGTTTCCTGATCTAGAGATGGTGATTCCCATAGTAGGGAAGTTTGTTCACCAGTTAATTCTTCTGTATTGTCATGAAAATCACTGGCAGAAACCTCTTCCGATAACTGATCTTCTTCTGAACTGGTAATAGGCATCTTTTTATCCTCATCGATGTCTCCAGTTGCTTCTGTTAGGGATGAATCTGATATCTGATTTGCTTTGTCCACAATAAATCCAGATTCTCGATCTAACATGCCTTCATCGTCAGTAGAGATTACATTTCCTATTTCATTTTCTTCAAAATAAGTCTCTTCTTCCTGCGCGGTGCTGGATAAAACTGTTTCCCCTCGTGGGATGAACTGTAATAGTTTTCTTTTAGTTTTTTTAAGGACCAATCGGTCGTATATCTCTGCCAGTTCGGCATCCTTGACTTCCACAGTCATGGTGCGGGGACGGAAGTTCAGAAGCTGGTTACGCATGGTAAGGTCCAGCAGACTTTGCCTTAGAACATCAATTTGTTTATATATGTCCACCTTGGAGAGTTCGGACATTTATCAATACCTCTCATTACTTGATTCGGCTGGGAAATAATAATGACATTCAATATAATATTCATGGTTTATTAAAACTCCATATTAAAACTATCTCTCCGTTTATAATTGCATGGCTTTCATTCTCTCTGTATGGCTTCCTTGAAGAAGCTTGGCACCAGGTTACGGTATAGGGGATTGCGCAGTAACATACGAAAGTTACCATCCAGAATATAAGTTTCGCAGTAATCATCTTCTGCTCGCATACCCCGCCCATAGGCTTGTAGTAAGGTCATGATTGTTTTATAGGCATACCATGGTGGGTCCAACTTTTTTCTTTGGTTTATCTGCGGATCTCCGAGATAGGGGAACGGTATCTTATAAATAACCTGAAACTGACACTTTTCATACGGCAAATCTACTCCTTCACTCATAGATGGGCTGACCAGCACCCGTTTGTCTTTGGAATGTTCGAATCTGTTTAGAACTTGTTCCCTGTTTTTGGGGTTATGGCCCATTAACCGAGGATTTTTAAGATGCTTCATTATGTACTGCTGGCACTTGTAGTTATGAGTGTGAATGAGTCCTTTCTCATTTTCATGATGATTAATGATTTTTTCTAGAATGGGAATAGTTTTAGGTGCGGTACGTTTTATAAGTCGTTGCGACATGTTTCCCACAAGTTTCAAGTGCACGGGACGTGATGATTGTGGGAAAATACTTTTAATTTCCATGTAATAGGTTTCATCAGGATCGATACCCAGCCACTGGCAGAACAAATCTTGATCCAGGATGGTGGCACTCATAAAAAGCCGAATATCAGCATGGTTGAAGAGTCTGTCTACAGCATAAGTGTTAACCCGGAGAGGTTTAAATGAAACTCCCCCTGGACTGGTATCCACCACCCAGTTTTCTGGATTATCCTCCAAGTTACGGGAAAGCTCGCTAAGATTCATTTTCATACGGTTGACACGATCAGCCGATCTTTTAGGGATTGTTTTAAGGTTAATATCCTGATAATCCTCGTAAAGGGATTCAACAAAAAGTATCCATTCCTGAGGGTCATTATACTTCATCATACTGGGGGGTATGGTCTTTTTGATTTCACGTTCCAAACGGCGGTTGTAGAGATTGACCTCCAAACGCTGCATTAACTTATCTTCTATATTGTGGGCCTCATCCAAAACCATTAAATGTCTTTTCCCAAAGTGTTTAACATAGTTGAGTTCAAGTAGTGCGTAATCATAGTTCATTAAGGTTATGGGACTTTCCACAGCCACTGCTTTTTGATCCCAGTAACGACACCTATCATTGGAACGGAAATAGATCGGTGTTCCAAATGCATCCTGAAATGCATGCATCTCGCCATCAAAGGGTGATTTACTGATACCATAATCACAAACAAATTTTTGGGTGCTGGGAATGGTCTGGCATGTGCCCTGGTCACAATTGTACTCCAAGTTTTCATTCTGGCATAAGAAGTTGCCACGTCCTTTAACTAGTGGGTAACCGAACTCTGCGGCGTACTGGGACTGGAGCTGTTTAGTCATGGTTAATATATAGGCCGGCTGATAAATTCTGGCCAGGGTGGTGGCAACCGCTGATTTTCCAGTACCAGTACCGGCCTCAAGGATAATATTGGAATAACCACGATCAATAGCATCCACAATCTCGGATATTATTTCTAATTGACCTTCCCGGGGGGATTGAAAGGGAAATTTTTCTATTATCTCCTCATCAATATGAGGGAACTGCTTTTTAAGTGCTTCCAGTCGTGATGTTGATATTTTGGGTGTTTTTACTTGCTTAAAATTGTCTGGTGCACATATGCAGCGGTCTTTTATCATTCCACATTTGTTACAGAAAAAGCCGTTGTCCATAATGACTTATATTTTGATAGTGGTATAAATACATAAAGTTTTGAAACCTTTAAAACTTGTTTAATCCGAATTGAATTCTAATAACAACTGCAAGCCAGCCTATTTATATATATTGCGGTTATTACATTTTTTTGAGATTTTTTATCAAATTTTTCTTTCCTAATGTGATTTAAAAGCTCTGGTGAAATCACCATTATATATTACTTTTTTTACAGAATTTATTATGAATCTCAGGGAATAATGCTATTTTTTTAAACCATAATGGATAATTAATTAATCTAAGAATGAGAATTCAGAATTAATTATTTTATTAATCGGTGTTTGATATGGATAAAGGAAAACTTATTGGTGTGGGTGTGGGTCCTGGAGACCCTGAACTGCTCACAGTTAAGGGAATAAAAACATTAAAATCAGTACCAGTCATATGCGCCCCTAAATCTTCAAAGGAAAAACCTAGCTTAGCCCTTTCAATAGTCCAGAATATTCTAAATGAACGAAAAGATGATTATGCAATATTTGAACCTCTTTTCCCAATGATAGAGGATAAATTGGAACTGGAAAGTTATTGGAATGATGCAGCTCAACTGATAATGGACGAACTTGAAAAAGGCAGGGATGTATCTTTTATTACCCTTGGTGATCCTTCTATTTACAGCACATTTTCCTACATTGCAAATATAATTAAGGATGAAGGCTATTTGGTGGAAATGATTCCAGGAATAACATCATTTACCAGTTGTGCCGCCAGTGCAGGTATCACTTTGGGGGAGAAGGATGAGATTGTTATAGTAGTGCCCAAGGTGGACCAGCGGCTAAAGGAAATTTTGGAGCACGCAGACACGGCAGTGATCATGAAGACTTCTCGCCACTCTGATGTGCTTGAAGATATCATAAATGAAGATTCAAGAGATAAAAGCATTATTTCTGTTCAAAATTGTGGAATGGATGATGAAGAAATATTTGATGGCTTTGCTAAAAAGGGAAAGTATCTTTCAACAACCATAGTTAAATTTGAAAAATCCCACTAATTTACTAAAAAACACCTTTTAATATGGAGGCTTATCATTGCTTGAACCAAAAACTCACACTCTTCAAGACTTCAAATTTGAATCGGGGATGGTTATCTCTGATTTATCAGTGGAATATGCAGTTCACGGAACCAAAAAACTTGATGAACACGGGAATATTGCCAACGCATTTTTATATCTTCATGGGTGGAGCGGAGACTACACTTCCGTGGAAAACCTTAGCAGTGTTATAGGGCCGGGTAAGGTCATTGACACCAGGAAGTTCTACGTGATAAGCCCAACAGCATTGGGAACACCAGGATCATCCAGCCCATCCAGCACAGGCATGGGTACAGAATTCCCTGAATACAGTATTAAAGACATGGCAGTAGCCCAGTATGAATTGTTAAGGGGGGGTTTAGGGATTGAACATCTGCAGGGCATTATGGGCACTTCCATGGGTGGATTTCAAGTTCTTCACTGGGCTTTAGAGCATCCTGATTTTATGGATTTCCTGATACTTCATGGGACCAGTCATCGTTTATCGAACAGGATGTTTGGTGTTTATCATCTTATGAACCAGATCATTGAGGGTGATGCTGAATACAATAAGGGAAAATATGCCCAGAATCCGGTCAAAGTTATGGAACATGTGGCCTACCTCAGTTACCTATGGTCACTCTCCCCAGAAAACTATGAAGAATGTTTTGATTCTAGAAATGAATTTCTTGCAGGTGTGGGTGAGAGAAAGACAGATTCAATTAGCTGGGATGCGAATGATGTAATATGGAGAAATAAAGCAATGTTTAACCATGACCTAACCCATGAAATATCCCAGATCTCTGTCCCTTCCCTGGTGATTGGAATACACCAAGATCAGATAGTTGATGAAAAATTCAGTATAATGCCTTTAAAAGAAGGTCTAAGAAATTCTAAGATATGTCTGTATGATTCTATCTGGGGACATTATGGTTGCATAAGGGATATTTTAAAAGCTTCAGGGGCAATTGGGAGATTTTTAGCAGAAAGAGCAGTGACCAATTTATGAGTTGGTTTTTACCATGAACTGGCAGTAATCATCTCCCTGGGCATAACATTTCACTTCTTCCACATCCACATGCGCTCGATAGAATCGGGTGAAGAATGCTTCTAGTACTCCCGAGTCAAAGGCACAAACCGGTCTTCCAAGTTGAGGCAGGTCTTCACATTCAAAACAGTCATAGGCTTGAATTATAATGGGGTCGGTACTTTTAACTTCAACTTTCCCTAACTGGTTAGCTTCCCAGAACTTGGCAATGTTATCAATGAATTTGTTTATATCATGATGCTTTATTTTTTTAAAAAATGTATTCCCAACTTTGAAACCTGCATTACGCAGTATAGGATCTATATTGATGCCTTCGTCCAGCAAAGACACCCTTATTGCCCTGAACATGTATCTGAAAAATTTCAAGGGATCATCTGATTCTAAAATCTGTTCCTGTAAATACTCATCAAGCTCGTCTTCAACAAGTTTTTCTGAGGAAACATCACCTAAAAAACGGGAGTTAATATAATAAATCTTTTTTCGGCGGTCTTCAGGGTCTATAACCCAATCTATTATTCCAGCATCTTCCAGATCCTGTAAGTGGGCGGAAATTGTTGATTTGGATCTCATGGTTGATGCAACGATTTGGGATCCACTCATACCTCCTTCTTTGAGGAGTGATAGTATTTGGGCTTTAATTGGGCTTTGGATAATATTAATCCCTGATTTTGTGGAAAATATTTTAACACGGCTTTTGGTTTTAAGTGGAGCCATTAAATCCCTCGATTTTTATATTATTTGTGCAATTATGATTTTGGTCATTATTTTAGTAACTAGTTATTACCATCCCTATTATGTTTGTTCGCATATTTAAGTACGTTCGGTTCAGTGCGAACAGTAAAATTTATATGTATTGGTTCGTATAATACCACACGTTCGGGAATTCACGAACCAATATCTTGGTGTTTTCATATGAACTATCTAAGGAGGAATTTGAATATGGATTTAATTAATGAACATAAGATAGGTATTTGTAAAGGAACAGACTTGGAAAAAGCAGTACAAGCAAATTTCAACGGTGAATGTCAGGAAGTGGGAATGTATTTGGCAATGGCACGACTAGCTCAAAGAGAAGGTATGCCGGAGGTTGCAGAAGTTTTAAAAACTATTGCCTGGGAAGAAGCGGAGCATGCGGCCCGTTTTGCTGAAATGAATGGGGTAATTAAACCCACACTAAAAGAAAACCTTGAAATGATGCTTGAAGGAGAGACCATGGCTAACAAGGAGAAAAAAGCCGCTGCTAAAGCTGCTAAAGAATGTGATAATGATCCTGCCCATGATTTCTTCGATGAAAGTTCTCGTGATGAAGCCCGTCACGCTAGAATGCTTAAAGGATTACTAGAAAGATACTTTTAATCATCTCCAGCATTTTTCAAACAGTTTGGGTCCGTTACTATAGATCCACCAAAATTTATTTCGTCCCTAGGAGGATGGGCTCACCTCATCCTCCTCCATTCTATTTTTTTTTCATTGAATTAAGATGAGCAAAAATTATTATCTAATTTAACTTTAGATAAACTAAAATAACTGAATTAGTGGTCAAATAATGAAAACAAAGAATAATAAGAAAATCATGGTTGCCGTAACCTGCCAGTGTCAGAAACCAGCCATTCCCCGGCCGCCATCTCGTCTTCGGAAAGTCCAATGCAAGAAATGTGGGAAGATTTTCAAGACAAACCGTGATCTAAACAAGTATCGCCTTGATACTTGCTTTAAATGTAGAAAAAGGGTATAGTACGAAATATTTCCGGTTCAATGTTCAATAAAATAAAAAGAAGGATTGAAACAAATTAAAACATGCTGATTATGCCCGGAACCACACTGTATAATATTAATGTGGCCAAGACACCAATCAGAACTATTGAAACACTTGAAATTATTCCATTCACAAATTTTTCGGGTATTTTCCTCCCTGCAATTTTCCTGGGCATTTTTTTCCCAGCTAATCTCTCTGGTAATCTATATCCGAGTATTTCTTCGAATATTATTCCACCATCAAGGGGTTTTATTGGGAGAAGGTTAAACAAACCAACCATCAGATTCAAGGCATATACCCAGTAACCTACATCATTAAGGTCATATAAAAACCAGGGAAGTGTTTCCCCGTAGACACGTGAAACTTCTGGTTTAACAACTAAATGGTTTTCACTACGCGTTCCAGGATAGGTGATGGATGCATTATTAGGTTGCCCTGTTGATGTAATGGTATAAGTGCCCATATCAGTGACAAAAGTCAGCTTATCTCCAGGTTTGGTTTTATTTAATATTATATCAACATAATCTGTTTTTTTATTGATTGTAAAACCATTAACGCTGCTGACTATCATTCCTTCTTTAAGTATGCCTTCAGAAGGACCTCCCGGTGTTACACTGGTAATTTTAATACCATCTTCTTGGAAAGCGTAAGGTATAAAGGATGAAGACAGAACAAGTACAGTAATAAATGCTATTACTGCCAGTGCAATGTTAAAAATCGAGCCTGCTGCATATATGCGGAGTTTTGTTGATTTTTTAGCTTTTTCAATGTCTTCTTCATCAAGTTCCACAAAAGCCCCAGGCAGGATTGTTGCTAAGATCACGCCAATGGATTTAATTCCAACACCATCCACTCTGGCCAGAATCCCGTGTCCGAATTCATGAACCACCATGAGTAAAACAAGAGCGATCATACCTGATACAATAGGTATGAATACTGGAGATCCTGGAATATCAACCCCGGGCAATAAAAGTGCTGCAGGGGCAACGGGGGCCTGAAACAGATATATTAATGACATTATGATGATGTAAACCATTAAAATCATGCCTAAAATTGCCAGGGGAATGCCTATATTCATGCTCTGCCGCCAGAATCTTGGACATAGATTGGCAATGAAATCAATCCATCCTCTCATTTTCTGAGTTCTTCTCATAAGGATGGGCCCATAAACGTCGATTTTCAACCTATCCCTAAATAAAATTGCCAATATATATATGGCAACAACAAAAATCACGTAGTACCAAAGAACATTCAAACAAGATCACCTTTCCATTAATAACAAGTCCCTTCTAATTTAAGCTTTTAACGATTGGTAAGGAAGAACCAAACAATTTTCTCCTTCAAAAACTCCTTCCTGATTTTCTGGTATTATAATGTAAGAATCCGATTCAACCATTGACCTTATGATCCCGGAACCCTTAATTTTCAAGGGACGGACTAAATCACCTTCAATTGTGGCCCTTACGTAATCTGTTCTACCTAAAGATGATGTTATCTTCTGTGTTGCCTTCTTCTGAACAGTTAATGGTTTTGTCTGGAAACCCTGCATTTTATGAAGAGCATCTCTCACAAAAACATCGAATTGAACCATAGCTGCTACCGGAAAACCAGACAACATAAAAACAGGTTTTCCATGAATTTGTGCAAATGTAAATGGTTTGCCTGGCCTCAGTGAAACACCATGGAAAAGTACCTCGCCCATTTCATCAGCTACATCCACCACAACATCTCCTTTACTAATAGCAGTGCCTCCGGTGGTGATTAATGCATCATAATCTTTTAACAAATTATTAAACATATCTTTCACCAGACCGGCATCATCAACAGAATGGAACATTTCAGGAACTGCCAGACAACTTTCTACCATGGACTTAATGGTGAAATGATTGGAATTAATAACCTCTGGCCCTTTAACTCCATCCTTTGGCATCACTAACTCGCTACCTGTTATTATAACTCCAATTTTAGGTTTTTTAAACACATTGGCATGGTCAAACCCCGCAGAAGCAACGATACTTAATTCAGGGGGGTTTAAGACTTTGCCCTTATCAAGAACAAGATCACCTTTATGAAAATCTTCACAAGCAGGAGAAACATTTTCACCAGGAAACACGGATGTTTCCACCTGTAAAAGGTCTTCTTCCAGGTAAGTGTGCTCTTCCATAACCACTGCATTGGCACCACCAGGCAAGGGGGCACCAGTGGCTATTTGAATTGCCTCACCATTTTTTAGTTTAACATTGGACTCTGCACCTGCTATGATGCTATCCACCACTTTTAATTGGGTGGGGTTATTCGCAGAGTGGCCAAAGGTATCTTCTGCCATAACTGCATATCCATCCATAGCCGAACGATCAAAAGGTGGCGAATCTAACTTAGAACGCACTTCAGCTGCATTAACTCTTCTATATGCTTTTTCAAGATCGATATCTTCTGTTGAAGGTTCAATCAAGCAACTGGCTATGATTTTTTTGGCATTAGCCACAGGGATGAATTTAGATAACAACATTTTACGAACTCTTTGGTTTATTACATTCGTGATTTGTTCCTAGTATAGCTGGGTCAGTGATTATGTAATGAAAACATAAAAATGTATTTAAACATTGTGATTGTTCCACATAATATCACGTCATGCATATTTATTTTCTTGGCATAATAGTTGAATCTATGAATAGGGTCAAGAATTAGGAAAAAAATAAAGTCAAAATATGGTAAAGTTAACAAGATTAAATTAACTTTCATCTATCAGAGGTTTAAATGGACACCATACTGCTTTTAACAGCAATTTTAGCATTCATAGCCACTAATCTGGATGATTTGTTTCTTTTAGCAGCTTTTTTTGCACATTCTGATTTTCAGGCAGGAAACGTTTTTTTGGGACAGTATTTTGGATTTTTAGCCCTTATTCTGGTGAGTTCTCTGGCTTATTTTGCTCAATTTGTTATTCCTGCAGCTTGGTTAAGTATTCTAGGATTTTTTCCCATTGCAATTGGGATCAGGGGTCTTTTGAAGTTAAAAAATTCCCGTAATCCTGATGAAGACTCAGAAAACTTTCCTAGTATAAAGGAAAAAACACCAAATCAGATGTTTCAAGTGGCTGTGGTTACTGTTGCCAATGGAGGAGATAACTTAGGGGTTTACATGCCCCTTTTTGCAACAATGAACTCCATTTCGCTGATGGTAACAATTTTCACCTTTTTGATTTTGGTGGGGGTTTGGTGTCTTTTAGGATATAAATTAGTTAACAATCGCATTATGGGTGATGAAATAAAAAAATATGGTCATTACATTCTCCCCTTTGTAATGATATTCATTGGGGCAACGATTATATTGAAAGGATGGCTCTGAAATATTCTCATGATTTCTGGTTTAAGTTTTTGGTTAACTAGATAAACAATGTAATCCGAATTAAAATAAGAGCATAGTCCTGTTTTATATTTATGAATGGAGAGTTGCAACTTGAACTCAGATAATGTAATGGTGAAGATTGACTCATTAAGCAAGTCTTTTGGACATATAAAGGCACTGGACAACCTGAATCTCGATATTAAAAAAGGTGAGCTTTTGGGGATAATTGGTCCTAACGGTGCTGGTAAAACCACTGCAATTCGAATAATCTGCTGTATTCTTCAACCAAACTCGGGTGAGGTAACTGTGGGAGGATACAGTATACATCATGATCAAATTAAGATCAAATCAATGATTGGATATTTACCTGAGGAACCCAATCTATACGAGAGATTTAAAGCCAGGGATCTTTTAAAATATTTTGGAGAACTATACGGAGTCCCTAAAAACCAGATAGACGGCCGAATAGATGAACTCTTGGAACTGGTGGGGATGAGCGAACGTGCGGAAGACCGTATAAACACCTTTTCCAAGGGGTTACGTCAGAGGATTGGGATTGCCCGGGCACTAATCCATGATCCAGAAATTATAATTTTTGACGAGCCCACAATGGGTCTGGACCCTGCCACTTCCAGAACCATTCGTAACTTTATCAAAGGACTAAAAGGAGATAAGACGGTTATACTCTGTACACATTACATGGACGAAGCAGACTTGCTCTGCGATCGGGTGGCCATCTTAAATCAGGGGAGGATTCATGACATTGGAACACCTAAATCTTTAAAAGAACAAGTTCACGGTGATATAATCCTAGAAGTAAGAGTATATGAACCTCAAACAATAGACACACACCGTATAACAGCATTAGATTCAGTTGAAGCTGTTAGTCTTGAGGGTAACCAGTTTCTAATATCTCTTCACACTCGTAAAGATATTTCAAACATAATCGACGTATTTGGTAGTCAGGCATATTCAGTTAACACTAAGGAGCCCACACTTGATGATGTTTTCATCCAATCAATTTGATAATTCAACCCTTATCCCAAGACAAAGAATGATTAAATTCTTACTGAAAACATAATGCGGTAGTAAAATGGATCTTAAAATGAATTTCTTGACTATCACTCGATGGGAGTTTGAAAATACTCTAAAGAGCAAGAAATTTTTTTTCATATTTTTAATGCAGTTGTCCATCCTATTTTTGTTAATCGTATTTTTCAACTCTTTTGCAGCTAATATGGAATCAGAAGAAGGCATAGCATTAACACCATCACTTGTGGATTTCACTAGTTTGGATATTGAGGATAGGGGTGGGTTGTTTAAAAAATATGTAAATCCAGAAATAATCAATATAATCTCTTCGAATGGAAATAATTCATTGTCCCGCACTGAAAGGGGGGAAACTGGTGGTTGGTTCAAGGTTTCGCCCGATTCAATAAAGCGCATACAGAATGGGGAGGTTGTGGATATTGTTCTATATCTGGACTATTCAGATCCTCGGAGGAGCGTTATTAGGGATGAAGTTAACAACACCATCCAAACCATGTCTGCAGTTTTAACCAAAGAATATCTGAAATCTGCTGACAATAAAAACACTAGTAACACTACTGGCGTTACAGAAGAAAAAACAGGCGAATCTCTTCCTCTTCAGCTCATTCGGAAGGTTATGCTGTCCGTACTCCTCTTCTTGCCTCTCTTTCTATTTGGAAACATTATAATTGACAGTGTTGTCGGGGAGAAAGAGCATAAAACCGGCGAAATACTTGTTGCCATGCCTATATCGGCGGGTGAGATACTTTTAGGTAAAGGATTAGCTGTGGTGGCCATATCTTCCCTGCAAGTGGCCATGTGGATCATTGTTCTTATTTGTGCAGGTTTTACCATACAGAATGTAATACTGGTTTACCTCATGGTGGTTTTCACGGCCATACCCATAGTGGGGCTCACATCCATAATTGCTGCATATTCTAAGAACTACAAAGAAGCTGGCATAGGCATCAGCGCCGCCTATATCATAGTTGTGGGGTTTTTAATTGTCCCTGCCTTAACATATATTTCTCGAAATAGTTATTCCTCTAATATTTCCCCAATGACCGTTGTTATGAGGCTTTTTTCAGGTGAATTTGTCACCTTGCCTGAGATGCTTATGTCTGTGATATTTATACTCATAATGAGCGCATTAACATTTAAAATAGCTACTTACCTTTTCGAAAGGGATGATATCTTATTCGGGCCCCGTCCGGGACCGATCAAACTTATCTTACAAATATTCCATATTAAGAAAAGATGACCTTTACATGATAGTATCGACACGATCCATAAATGCAAATCAAGTAATTCAATAATAGGGGAATTAAAAAATGAGCATTTACAAACTTTCGTTTAAAAACCTCAAAAGAAGAAAGCTCAGGAGTGCCCTGACCATGCTGGGCATAATAATTGGAGTGGCCACACTGGTTCTATTAATAGGTGCAGGAACAGGGATGCAATCCTACATGAAGGAACAAACCGAAACCATGATGGGAGATATCTCAATTTACAACAGTTCCGGCGGAGCATTCATGGGATCCAGTGGGGATGCCTATCTGAACAACGAAACAGTATCCAAGATAAAAACCATGTCACAACTTTACGATATAAAGGAAGAAACCCAATTTACCACTGAAATAAACAGAACTCCCATATACGTTTTAGGAATTAATAATTGGGATCAGGTTAAGTTCAATGGAACAACCGGTGTGGTCGTTGATCAGTCTTTGGTAGATAAGTTTGGTTACAAGATTGGCAGTAAAATCACAATCAAAGATAAAGACTTCACTGTAACTGGTATAACAAAAGAAACCACCGGAATGGGTATGGGATTAGTGTTTTTAGATGTAGAAAAGGCTATTCCTTTAAATGATAACAAGGTTACCAGCATCTCCGCCAGTGCAAGGGGCGACCCAGAAACTGCTAAAAAAGATGTGGAAAGCCAGGTCCCAGGAACCATGGCCATGACTCAGTCTGACTTCACCAAGCAGATCGATGACATGATGAATGGTATAATGCTCTTCATTGGTGCCATTGCCAGTATAGGGCTTCTTGTAGGTGTTATAAGCATTGTGAATATAATGTTGGTGAATGTAACTGAGAGAACAAGGGAAATTGGTGTTTTAAAGGCCATAGGCTTCACCAACCAAGAAGTTCTGGGAAGTATACTCATGGAAGCGGGCCTTTTAGGATTTATGGGTTCGTTGATGGGGCTTTTAATGGCAGCAATCCTCCTGCAGTTGGGTATAATGTTATTCGGCCCACAACTGGGAATGGAAGATGTTAGTCTGGCATACATGCTTCCGGCTTGGCTTGTATTGGTGGTGGTGGGCGGTGCCACACTTTTAAGTGTTTTAGCCGGCCTTTACCCTGCATGGAGGGCTTCAAGACTAAATGTTGTGGAGGCGTTGCGTTATGACTGATATACTGGATATTAAAGGAGCATGGAAAACTTATAAGATGGGTGCAGAGGAGATAAACGCCCTTCAAGATGTCAATTTCAAAGTTGAAGAAGGTAGCTTCTTGGCAGTTATGGGGCCTTCTGGATCCGGAAAATCGACCTTACTTCACCTGGCAGGAATACTTGACCTACCAACCAAAGGAGAGATAACCCTTGGGGGGAAAAAGGTTGTTGAACTATCTGGGAAAGAACAAGCCCACTTAAGGAGGTCCCAGATAGGATTCGTTTTCCAACGTTTTAACCTTCTTTCCCAGTTAACTGCACTCGAAAATGTTATGCTACCAATGATGAAACCAGACAAGGAAAAGGGTAAGGAAATACTCGATCGAGTTGGCTTAGAAGGAAAATATGATCGCTTACCCACACAATTATCTGGTGGGGAGGAACAAAGGGTGGCCATAGCGAGATCACTGGCCAACGATCCAATTTTGATACTGGCAGACGAACCCACTGGTGAATTGGACACCAAAAACAGTAGGATGATCATGGATTTGTTAACAGAACTAAACAAGGAAGGAATGACCATCATAATAGTCACTCATGACCCAATGGCGGCAGAATACGCTCAAAATACCGTTCAAATGAGGGATGGGAAGATATACGAGTAAATTTGATGGAATCAAACGAATAGTTAAATAAAAAACCAAAATAACATGAAAAATATTCCAAATAACTTCAGGAAAATAATGGCCTTAGCCCGGAAAGAATCCCGGGACATCCTTCAAAACAAGATATACATCCTGGTTGTTTTTGTTCAGATTTTCATAATCATCGGTGCTGTGGGGCTGGTAGTGGTGGCAGCTGTTGCCAGTGACCCGGCCCTAATGGACCAGTCAGGTATAACTTCTGCACTAACTATAGGTTTACCAGAGGATTTAAATGAATCTTCGCTGGTAGAGTACCTAGAAGAAGAGAGAATAACTCTGAAATATTATAAAACCACTGAAGATGCCAAACCCTTCCTTGGGAATGAGTTAGTGGCAATAGTTGACCTTTCTGATACAGGAAAAGTTGTGGTACAAATTGACAATTCAAATGTTTTCTATCCAGTAACATCTAACAAAATCAACAATGCAGTTAATAATTATAACACGGAAAAAAGATTAAAACAAGCAGGTTTCAACGAAAGTCAGGTAAAAGTCATTCAGAACCCCGTGAACTTCAGGATAGTCAAGATCAATCAAGATAAAGAAGTTCCCTTAATTCTGGACAATGCATACTTTGTTGAATTAATATATGGTTTTATAATACCATTTATTCTCTTATTACCATTCTTCTTAGCCAGTAACATAGTCACTGATAGTGTGGTTGGTGAGAAAGAGAGAAAGACCTTTGAAGTATTATTAATGACCCCCATGTCCAGTTCCATGGTTATAATTGGAAAAATACTACCTATATTATTATTTTCACTCATACAAAGTCTGGTTTGGATGGGATTTCTTAATCTACTCAAGGTCCCCATCTACAACCCTGTTCTACTTGGGTTAGTCTTATTTTTCATAGGATTGGGATTTATTGGTCTTGGGATCTTCATATCCATGCTGGTGGACAGCACCAAAGAGGCCAACTCTGCCATAACCTTGTTACTGGTATTTGCCACTTTTATCTTGTTTGTACCTCTTTTCGTCAAATCCGACATTTTCCAGGGAGTTTTCAACTTTATTCCCACAGTTTTAATGGTTAAGCTTGCTTCATCCCCCACCATCAAACCAGAAACGATGTTTTACATTATTCCCACACTAATAATATCATTAATAATTTTCATGGTCACGGTTCGATCATTCAAACGTGAAAGGGCCATTAGATTATAAATTGGTCATAAAATGTAGATTACTGTGCTCATCACAAATGCGGATACAAGGGGTATGGGTACATTATCGTCAATGGGACTGTAAGCCTCAGTCAAGGTCCCGGCCAATGCACCCACAAAGGCAGGGATAATTGGTAGTTGGGTGAGTGAGACCATAATTCCAACCACTAAAAAAGCCAAACTCCCCTCTAATGTTTTATGAGACTGAAATGGTAGTTTAATTTTTCCAAACTTTTTACCGATGAGAGTTGATGCTGAATCTCCGAAAAGAAGGATGAGAATAGCGGCATTGGCAATGGCCATGTTGAACTGAAAGAAATAAAGTGTGATGATAATGCCAATGAAGAAGTATATAAATCCTTTTTCATCATCTTTACGTTTGGTTTGTCTTAAAATAGTAGAAAAAAAGGGTATATTATAGGAATGGTCCAGGCGGAACACTATCTGGACGAAGACTACTATGGCTACACAAAGGATAATCAGTAGAGTTGGTGGAAGGAAGTAGCTTAAAAAAACGATGAAGACACCTGATGCGTGTATAAGTTGCCTCCAAAGTTCTTTCTTCATATGATCATGCCATGAATTTTTCTATAACTCCATGATAAGCATTATTAAGTTCTGATACACTTATTTCAACCTGATTCTCATCACCAAACATTTTTAGAGAAGCACCGCCAACAGTTCCGATGACTGCTGCAGGGACACTTTTTTCTTTCAGGATGCTTAAAATTTCTGTGGATGCTTCTTCGGTTACTGTGATCAGGTAACGGGCGTGTGATTCTGAGAATAGTGTTTCAGATGCAGAGAGTCCTTCGGATCCAGGCACACTAGACAGGTCTACACTAGCACCAATGTCCCCTTTAATTGTCATCTCAGAAAGGGCAACACCTAAACCTCCTGCTGAGATATCATGGACAGCAGTAATTAATTCATTTTTATCAGCATGAATAATACCAAGAACAGCTTGGGCAGATGCATATTCCTGTTTGATATTTACTTTGGGAGCTTCTCCTTGTACCAATCCATGGATAGTTTTATGGTATTCGGATCCATCCATCTCTGGATTAGTGGTTCCAATAAGAATAATCTTATCTCCATCATTCTTGAATTCCATGGTTCTGATGTCTTTAATGTCCATAATTCCAGCCACACTCACCACTGGAGATGGATTCACAGTCACTCCTTCAGTTTCATTGTAGAAACTCACGTTTCCACTGGTAACGGGTAATTGGAATTTCTTTGCAATGTCTGCCATTCCCTTAACGCACTCAGAAAATTGCCAGAAAACTTCTGGCTTCTCGGGATTACCGAAGTTAAGGCAGTCAACCATGCATAATGGTTCAGAACCCATAGACACCACGTTACGTATTGATTCGGCCACAGCCCCCGCACCTCCATGATATGGGTTTAGGAAGCAGTGTATACTGTTACAGTCACTGGTGAGGGTGAAAGCTTTTTCATCATCCACCCGCAAGACTGCAGCATCATCTCCTGGTTTAACAACTGTGCGTATCTGCACCTCATGGTCATACTGCCGGTAAACCCATCTTTTACTGGCCAGGTTCTGACTGGAAAGTAACCCCAACAAGGCCTCATCAACAGGGCCATCTTCTACTTCCACATATTCATCATCTTGAACCGGTTTTTTGGCTTCACGTTCTACCAGAGGGGGGTCGGCCAGTAATTCGGTGGGTAAATCGGCCATCACTTCTCCTTCCTGGGTGACCACCATTCTTCCGTTGCTGGTGACTTGACCAATCACTGAATAAGTCAACTCATGCTTGTCAAATATTCGCACCAGGCCTTCCACATCTTGACGATGAACCACAAAGACCATCCTTTCCTGCGACTCAGATAACATAATTTCATAGGGAGTCATTCCTTCCTCCCTTAATGGTACTTTGGTGAGCTCCATAAGAGCACCATTACCACATTTACCGGCCATCTCTGAAAGACAGCACGTGAGACCTCCCCCTCCAAGATCCTTCAATCCTTGAATTTTAATCTTCTCAAGAGCCTCCAGGGTGGCTTCCATAACCTGTTTTTTCGTGAAGGGGTCAGCCACCTGCACTGCCGGTCTACTTTCCAATTCTGATTCTGATGTAGGTTCTTCTGATGCGAAAGTAACTCCGTGTATTCCGTCCCTTCCAGTTCGACCACCCATCAAAACGAAAACATCACCTACATTAGGAGCAATACCCCGCACAATATCATCCTTGCGCACGATACCTGCACATACCACATTTACCAGGGGGTTAAATTTGAAGTTATCCTCAAATTCCACTTCCCCACCAACAGTGGGTATTCCCACCCTGTTTCCATAGTCAGAGATGCCTTTAACAACGTACTCGAAAATGTAACGCGACCTTTGATCTTCCATGGGACCAAAACGGAGCGAATCCAAAAGAGCAACAGGCATAGCTCCCATGGATATTATATCCCTAATTATACCCCCAATTCCAGTTCCAGCACCACCATAGGGTTCTACTGCAGAAGGGTGGTTGTGACTTTCCATACCCATCACCAGGGCCAGATCATCAGTTAGGTCAACGATCCCTGCATCGTCTCCAGGCCCTATTATGACATTATCACCCTCAGTGGGGAATAATTTCAGGATAGGTCTACTGCTCTTGTAGGAGCAGTGTTCAGAGAACATTATATCCAGCATACCAG
>MTKZ01101672.1_pt1 | contig 87529 bp, 87 predicted proteins | sample 1042781 | NCBI WGS metagenome assembly MTKZ01 (sample SAMN06212207, study PRJNA360539) | anaerobic digester metagenome | biome: Wastewater treatment plant; material: sludge; isolation source: anaerobic digester fed with sludge from wastewater treatment plant | place: Denmark: WWTP Viborg ... | reverse complement strand
CCTATATTAAGAGTTAATACTCCAACTGTTCCTCCATCAGTTAATCCGTCTCCTGCTGTTACACCTGTTGTGGCATAATTTGACACATTAGCGCTGTCTAAAAGAGTAGCTGTATGTCCGGTTAAAAGATTAAGTTCAGTTGTGGATATAATTGCTCCGTCTAAAATATTGAGTTCAGAGGCACTTGCTAGAAGTTGCGAACTAGAAATAAAGATATCTTGAAGAAAAGAGCTGCCATTGACAGAAAAAGCTTTTGTATTTTCATTATATCCTAGTTCGGAGGGTGTAACTGTCATAGTTCCCACAGCATCGGAATAGAAGACACCGTATGGGTTGTACCCTGTAGGAGTTATAGGACCTACAAAAGTACCGTATATAGTTCCGGCAACTTCCAAGTCTCCTTCGACAAATAAACTTTCTGGTTGGCTGGTAATAAAACCCGGTGCTTGAGAACCATCACCTATGTGAAGGGCAAAATCTGCTGCAGTTCCTCCTATGGATATATACCCTTCTGAGGATATGTAAATAACCTCACTGCTTGAATTAAAAAAACGAATATCATCGTTTATCATTCCCCCTAGTGTTACTGTATTAGAACTTTCTACTAGTCCATTTTCAAATGATAGAGGAGTTTGATAAGTGATTAGTTGTTCGCTTGCACCAATAATTCTTCCTTTGTCATCTATTGTTATGACAGGTATGAATGAAGATGAGCCGTACATACCTGAAGTAACTCCGGTCAAGGATAGGTTGATAATCCCAGAGCTTGTTATATTGGCATCTCCTGTCATTGTTACAAAGTAAGGTTGAGAACTATCATTTCCTATCAGCAATTGGCCTGAAATAGGTGCAGATGTTGTAGAAACTGTACTTGATCCAGTCCAGAAGGCAACACCTCCGGATGTTCCTTCTCCGGCAACACCTCCAATGCCGGATACGCTAGTGCAAGCCCATACACCAAGAACGTTATTCCAAGCTAATACTTGGAAGGGGGAGCAACCTCCAAGTAGCCTTATTCCCTCGTTAGTTAATTCCAAACCAGAGTTGCTTGATGAAGTAGTGGTAGTTCCTGTAGTTGAAACATCTATATCGATATAATCTGCGAATACCTCAATTCCGCTTCCTCCCCCTATGTTTAAGGTAGCTGCTCCAGAATCGGCACCACCACTTAATCCGACACCAGCAGAAATAGAAGTAACCGCATATTGTGAGACATTGGATGAATTTAAAATTGCTCCATTAATACCGCTAAGTAGATTTAATTCTTCTGTTGTTATAACAGCGCCGTTTAATATATTAAGCTCATTAGCGTCAGCTATAATTTCTGTTCCGTTTAAAAATAAACCTAAAGTATTTATATCCCCAATAACATTTAAAGAGTAGCTTTCAGGATCAGAACCTCCTATTACGACACTATATGAAGAACTGCTTGGATATATGACCTGATCCGTTAGAGACCATGCTTCCAGTGCGCTGCTTCCCGGTATAATCTGCCAACTCGCTATCCCATTTTCATCGCTGGTAAGGACGTAACCCTCAGAAGCACTAACCGGCATTATGAAACCTCCTATTCTGATAGATCCGTTAACGTCCAGGGGATAAGATGGTGCATTAGTCCCTATACCCAAGCGGTCATTAGCTATATCCCAATATAAAGCCGTAGCATCTTGGCTTATTTTTGTTCCATCTCCCATCATTATTCCGCCTCTTGTTACTGTTATTCCTGTGAGCGAGTTTATTTCATTTCCTGTGGCTGTAATTTCCTCACCGTCTAAAGAGAGTGTTCCTGCAAAATCAAAGTCCCCACTATACTCGATGGAATCGGATAAATGTTCTCCTGTGATTATTCCTTCTTTAATTTTTACATCATTTAATCCAATACCAACAACATCCCCATTTATATCTATTAATCTTTCATACGTATTTTCGCTAACCTCATCAAAGTTTTGTAGATTGTTTTGATTAGCATTTCCGATAAATGTCAGTGTACCCATCGTCACGGTTCCTGTTCCAAAGTTCCCGTCAGCGTTGTTGGTTATTAACCCTCCGTTAAGTGTTGATAAACCATCAACACTTATATCTTCTCTAAAATTAGTCGGAATATTAACATTGTATATAAAATTAGAAACTTTACTTCTGGCGGCCAGCACCGAAGTGAAGTTATTAGTTTGATCTTGTAAACCTCCTGCATTTCTCGATACTACCATTCCTAGTGTTCCTGATATTTTATTCCTTAAATCTTCAGGAGCATTTTTTGTGAAGACTAATGTCCCCAGGGTTACTGCCAATACCAATAAGCTAAAAGGTAGAGTTTTACTGGTTAAAGAAAATTGATTTATGTAATTTACTTTTTTATCTGAGAAAACCTTTTTCTTATCTTCATACTCAGTAATTTTATTTTTTTCAGCTTTATACTCTGTTGCCGGTTGATTATAGTTTTTAATAAAGTTTACTTGTGCAATAGGTGCTTTTTGAATATTAATTGGTAGATTATAAACGGGAGTGGAAATATTTTCATGTCTTTCTACGTTTACTTTTTGTATAATCTTATTCTTGTATTCATTATCCCTATCCTCTTTTCTTTTCTTTTTTTCGTCGTCAATAAGGTCTTTCAGCTGTAGAATCCCATCCATCCTATAGGCTCTATAGTTATTATCTAGTCTTTCTGATTTGATTTTACCTTCCGATTCAAGCCTTCTAAGTGTACTTGGAGATATGTTCAATAAACTGGCGGCTTGAGAAACTCTAACAAAATTTTCACCTTGATTATAGAAGGATGTGTATTTATTTTCTTTTGGATTTTGAGCAGTATTATCCATGGCAGAAAAACTTTACTATATATTGATATTTCAATATTTAGTAAGGTATATATAAATTCTAGATATTTTTTTATACTTAGTCAATGCTTTTTTTATTTTCACAACAATTATTGACAAGGTTTAGCACTCTATTCGTGACATATATTTTCTTCCATTTATATTTCTGGGTGCTTTTACACTTAATTTGCTTAAAGTTGTTAGGTAATTTACACGTCGTTCTGTGGCAGATATATACTATAGGGCTACATTACAATAACACTTAACATTAGATACGTAATAAGCTGAGATGGAAGTAGGGTAGAAAAAAAAGCTAAAATACATCCGGAGTCAATCGTACATTATTGGACACAAATATTATCCAATATATGTAGCATCATTTTATATAAAGTAATACACAGTATTATGAGGTTTTTAATTTCAACAGTTGTTAAATAAAGTATAAGTTTGGTTATATTACCTTACGTTTTTCTAAAGAAAATTGATTCTGGGGCATCTTAGGGGCTAATGGAAAAATATAGTACTCGTATTGGTGGAAATCATTAAAAAACATATCTGTGTTCAAAAATACCATTTTATACATTTTTGTAATCTACATCATATTTAAAATAATTTTTTTTATATAAATGGGTTATTAAATAAACATCCAATGATTTTTATTTAAGAAAATAGAATTATTATTAAGAACATTTAATTAACGCTTCATTCTCTCCCCACTCCGTCAAATATACATATAGTAATTCAGCAAACAGACTTATAGTATATTTTGTATAATTGCACCCGATAAGGTAATTATATAGATAAATCTACACTCGATAAATGTAGTAGTAGAGGCAATTGGTAAGGATGATATGACAGATATACAGATCGATCATTTAATGTTAATAATTTTACAATATTAGTAGAAAAAAGAAGCTGTATTATACGTATTAACATAAAATGTTAGCTACTATTTGTTGTATTTATAAGATATGGTAAGGTTTTCAGAATAAATTTTTGGATAAGTAGATAATTGTAAAAAGGAAGTAATATTGGTTTATACTCATTGACTACTTGAATCAGTTTCTTTAATCTTATTACGGTGAATAGAATAAAAATAATATTAATGTATACGGTATTCTTGCTCGCTTTTTTATCTATACCTGTTTATGCAGGTGCAACATCCAATTCGGTTGCAGTATCGATTCCTCTAGAAGAAGATAGGGGAAATGACGGGGATATTGTTACTTATTCCGATGGTAAATACTCCCTGTCATCCAAGCCTTATGATAGTTCTATGTTCGGAGTTATCGTTGACAGACCGAACTCAGCTTTTGAGGATACAAATTTAGAAAGATACAAACTGGTTGTATCCTTTGGGGAAACACAGGTATATGTATCTGCCAAGAGCGGTAATATTGAAGAAGGAGATCTTATTACAACATCTGATTACCCCGGAGTTGGCCAGAAGGCTCAGGAAAGTGGCCAGGTGCTTGGAGTTGCCCTGGAAGAGTGGAATCCATCAAACCCTACAGATATAGGCAAGATATGGGTATTTGTAGATATAAAAACTAATTTTATTGATAAGGCTATAAGTAAAAATCTTTTAGAAGTATTAAAATCAAGTCTAACATCTCCTTTTATGACTCCTATCGAAGCATTGAGGTACTTATTGGCTATTGCTATTGTTCTTGCAACATTTGTAATTGGGTTTTCCAACTTCGGTAGAATTACCGGAAGCAGCGTTGAATCTTTGGGAAGAAATCCCCTTGCAGGGCCTTCTATTAAAAAAGTTGTGATATTTAACTTTGCCATGACGGCGATAATTATGATATTGGGACTTGGGATTGCCTACTTCATTTTAACCTTGTAATGCGTATATAATAACTGTATGAATACTGCCCAAATAATTTCTAATTTTAATCAGATACTTTATCTATATATTTTTGTATCAGTATTTTTGACTGTCAATATACTGATAGTGTTGTATTTTTTAATAAAGGATTTTCTTTACAGCTTTACTTCCTATGTAAAAGAGAGAAGTCTTAAAGCATCAAATGATGCAGCATATAATTCTGCATTAAGAATGCTGGATGAAGCTCGTATCAAATCTTTAAGAACTATAGGAGAAGGCCAAGCTAAAGCACAACAAATATTTTCTGAAATCGAGGATATTAGTGAGGAAAGAAAAAATGATATAAGAAATAGATTAGAGGAATTATATAAGAAACAAGAAGAATTGGTTAAGCAGATGAATATAGAAATTGCTAATAGCTATAGAAAGGCCTTGGAGAAAGAAAATAATGAAAATATTCAAACATTAGCTAAGACCGCAGAGGTAATAAAGAATGAAGTTATGTCAGATATTGATAAATTCAAAGACAGTATGAGAGATAGGACATATGAGACGCAAAAAAAGATAGAGGAAAAACTGCAAAAAAGTTATGAGCAGGTAGAGGAAGAGATTAAGCAATATAAAAAGGATAAAATTAACAATATACAGGAGAATATATTTAACATTATTTCTGAGATAACAGAAAAGGTCGTTGGAAAATCCATAAGTTTAGAAGACCATGAAAATTTAATCATAGATATGTTAAAGGATGAAATTAAAAAATTAGGTTTGTCATATGATCATGAAGATAAACCTAAAAACTAAAGAGGACCTGGATTCTCTAGCGTCATTTTTACACGTAATAGATAGTTATTACTATAAAAAGGGGCATGTTGATTTTGATTCACTGGAAAACCAGTGGGGCACTTTTTCTTGGTACAAAGAAGTATATAAGGAAATAAATAGCATCATAAATAATGATAATGAATACAAATTATTAATCTCGGGATACAGGGAAGGATTTAAAAGATACGAAATTATAAAAATATACATGGGATTTAGGCCAAGCACCGGATTCATAGATAGAATCTATAAGATATTCTCTGATTTAAATAAAGAGCCGTTTGTTTTGGATTTTATTGAAGATACATCTATACATATTGGGGCTAAAATTGCATACAAAGGTTTATTTCTTAATCTGAATGTTAAAAAGAAGATATTTGAAATAGTCAAATCTAAATATGCCATCAAGTGATAATTATAAAGAAAAATATAAAAAATGCTTAGAAGAAGTAAAGGAAATTGGTTTTGTTGAGAAGATTGTTCCTCCAATAATTTATGTCAAAGGACTTCCCGGAGCAAGAATCTGGGAAGTAGTGTACTTTGAGAATGGGTATCTTGGCCTAGTTACATCATTAATTCAGGATTATGTAGAAGTATTAGTATTTACAAATGATGGTATACCCATTGGAACACCCGTTTCAAGAGCAGATGAAATACTCCAGATACCTGTAGGTGAAGGACTGATAGGCAAGATTATTACTTCCCTTGGAACCCCTTTGTACGAAAATGTTCCATTATCAAATGTTGGAGAAAAAAGGACTATAGACAACCCTCCCATTGGTATTAGCGGTAGGGAGAGGGTAACGCATCCACTTGAAACTGGTGTATCTATGGTTGATTTTCTTATACCTCTTGGAAAGGGGCAGAGAGAGTTAGTTTTGGGTGACAGGAACATTGGTAAAACTACTTTTGTTTTGCAATCTATTTTATCACAACTAAAAAAAGGCAGTATTTGTATATATGCCGCAATAGGGAAGAAAAAAAGTGCTATAAAAAAAGTTGAAGAGTTTTTTGATAAATATGAAGTAAGAGATAAATCAATAATAGTAGCTTCTTCGTCTAGTGACTCAATAGGGCATATATATACGACACCATACTCTGCTATGACAATAGCTGAATATTTTCGGGATAAAGGTCAGGACGTGTTGTTAATACTAGATGATCTCACAGAACACGCTAAGTACTATAGAGAATTGTCATTGTTATCTAAGAAATTTCCTGGAAGAGATGCATACCCTGGTGACATATTCTATTCTCACGCTAGATTATTAGAAAGAGCAGGTAATTTTAAGATAAATAATAAGAATACAGCATCTATCACATGTTTAGTAGTTGCTGAGACAATAGAGGGTGATATGTCAGGGTATATACAAACTAATTTGATGTCTATAACAGACGGACACATATTTTTTGATCAAGATTTATATAAAAGGGGGAAAAGGCCTGCAATAAATCACTTTTTATCGGTCACTAGAGTTGGAAGGCAGACACAGTCTTCTGTTAGATGGGGTATAAATAGAGAGTTAACAAGTTTCCTGATATTACAAAATAAGACAGAAAGATTTATACACTTTGGAGCTGAAGTTAACGAGGGTATAAAAGCAACATTATCTATGGGAGAAAGAGTAAATTTCTTTTTTGATCAATCTATGGAAGAAATACTAGATATGAACGTACAAATTATGATATTTGGTTTGATATGGACAGGAGTACTAAGGGATTATTCTGAAGGAAAGATAAAATTTTATATGAATCAGGCACAGAAATATTACAATATTGATAAAAGTTTTAAAGAAAAGGTAGATAAACTAATTGATAGTTGTCAGGACTTCAACCAATTCCTAGGAAAAATAAGCAGCCAGCACAAAGATATAATAGAATATTTGGAGACGGTGAAAACATGAAAACAGAAAAATACTTAATAAATGAAATAGCAGATCTGGAAAGCTTTCTTAACTTAGTAGAAGCATACGAGGAGATCTCAGCACTTCGTATGAGGAAAGTAAAGAAATCAGTATTATCGAGGAGAGAATTTTTAGAAGGATTGAATGAAGCCTTTTCATACATAATCTATTCTTATAGTGAATACAGAAAGGCATTAAAGAAGAAGACTAGGTTGAATATACTACAAACAAATGGAAGAAACCTACTTATACTTCTATCTTCAAATACCGGTTTGTATGGTGATATTGTAAAGAGAGTATTCAACGATTTTATATCTGCCATAAGTTCTTCTAACGACAAAACTGATATTCTGATCACCGGAAAAATGGGTAAGCAATTGTATGACAATACACGTATAAAAACACCATACAAATACTTTGAGATATCAGATACAGCTACTAACGATGAGAATGTAAAAACAGTATTAGAATATATTAACAACTACGAAAGTATAAGTGTATTTCATGGAGTATTTAACAGCATATTGTCGCAGGAAACGCATAGGACATTTTTAACAGGTGAAATTATTAGAATGGAAAGTAAAGGAGGAACATATAGTAAATCATTTTTGTTTGAACCATCTATCGAAAGAGTAGCAGAGTATTTTGAAAAACAAATTCTTGCGTTAATATTTGAACAGTCTGTGTTTGAGTCTAGCTTAAGTAAATTTGCATCGAGAATGGTTAGTTTAGATGCTGCAGCTAGCAATATAAACGAAAAGGTTAAGGTGTTAGATTTCGATCTTCAGAAAGCTCAACATAGGAAAACTAATGCCAATATACAGGAAAATATTTCAGGGAGTTCATTATGGCTGCAGTAAAGAATAATAAAATTGAAAATATTATCGGAAATTTAAAAAACAAAGGAAGAGTCATAAGTGTAAAGGATCCGATTATAGAAATTGAGTATTCCGGAGAGGTAAAACCTAAGATAAGGGACGTTCTATTTCTAGATGAAAGGCCTGATATAAAGATGATGGTAATGAAATCAAGCGGGGATAAAATATATTCCTGTTTGTGCCTTTCTGATACCAGAGTTGTATCAAGAGGATCCTTGGTTGAAAATTCTGGAATACCTTTAAGAATTCCCGTGGGAAAGGAATTGCTTGGTCGTGTGGTAAATGTTTTTGGAGAGGAGAAAGACGGTTTAGGTCCTATAAAGACAGATATTTTCAGAGATATTTATCAGGAAGCCCCCCACTTTAGTGAAGTTAACGCTAAACTTGAGTTTCTTGAAACGGGTATAAAGATAATTGATCTATGCGCCCCTTTAGTTAAGGGTGGAAAAGTCGGTTTATTTGGAGGCTCAGGAGTAGGTAAAACTGTATTATTGACTGAAATACTTCATAATATTATTAATAAAGACAGGGAAAAAAACTTATCAGTTTTTTGCGGAGTAGGGGAAAGATCAAGAGAGGGGCATGAGTTGTTTGAAGAATTGAAAGGTACAGGTGTTTTAGATTCTGTTTCATTGGTTTTCGGTTCTATGGGGGAGAGTCCTTCAGTGAGATTTCTAACAGCTTACGCAGGTGCAACTGTGGCGGAATATATGAGAGATGATATGGGTAAAAATGTCCTATTTTTTATTGACAATATATTTAGATTCGCACAAGCTGGCAATGAAATATCATTAATGTCCGGCAATATACCGTCCGAGGGGGGTTATCAGCCCACGCTTACAACTGAGATGGCCCATATACATGAAAGGCTATCAACCAAAAAGAATAACTCAATAACAGTCATAGAGGCAATTTATCTACCTGAAGATGACATATTAGACCAGGCCGCACAATCAGTATTTGGGTATTTGGATTCATCAATAGTTTTATCTAGAGACGCATACAGAGAGGGAAGACTTCCTGCTGTAGATATAATATCTTCAGGTTCAGATACATTAAATCCCGGAAATGTATCAGCCTTGCATTACTATGTAGCCACAGAGGCTAAAAGATCTCTAAAACAATCGGAATTGCTGGAGAGAATAGTATCATTAGTTGGTGAGTCAGAGTTATCAGAAGAAGATAGAATTATATACCAAAGAGCAAAAAAGATTAGAAATTACATGACACAAAATTTCTTTGTGGCTGAAAACCAAACAGGTAAAAAAGGAGTTTATGTTCCATTAAAAGGTACAATATCTGTAGTAAAAGGTATCTTGGAAGGTGCTTATGATTCTGTATCCGAAGATAAATTTCTATATATCGGTGGCCCCGAAGATATCAAGAATTAAAAAATCTGCATATTGCCATAATATGATATGAAAAAAGAAGTAATAGATACCCAGGGAAAAAAACTTAAAGTTACAATCAGGTCAAAGGAGAAACTGTTATTCAGTGGATTTGCACAAACATTAAGTTCCGTGAATGAGAGAGGTCCTTTTGATATCCTAGTTGGACATACAAACTTCATATGTCTGATAAGTGGTTACGTTGTAATTGACAATGGATTGGAAACTGAGCAGAAATTTCAACTAGATAAGGGCGTAGCTTATGTAGTAGCAGATGAGGTAGACATATATATCGGAATATAAAAACAAAAGTATTAGGATAATGATATTCTAATTGAGGGACCCATCGTACTTGATATAAAAATAGTTTTTATCCAATCCGGAGAAGATTTCAAAGGCTTATTCTGTTTTAGAGAAGAGATTAATTCATTAAAATTATCTACAAGTTCTTTTTCCTCAAAGCTTACCTTTCCAATGATAGTGTGAATAATCGGAAGCTCTTTTTCGGTTTTAACTTCAATTTTTCCTTTCTTTATTTGCTCAACGGCTTTTTCAACGTCATCGGATACGGTTCCCGTCTTTGGATTAGGCATAACCCCAGCAGGACCCAGTATTTTTGCTACCTTGGCTATTTTTGGCATAAATTTAGTTTCAGCTACAAAAACATCAAAATCTATCTTAGGTTTTATTTTTCCCTTTTCTATAGCGTCAAGATCTTCCTCTTTAAATTGAATATCTGCATTGGATATCTTTGTTGAAGCCAATACCGCTACTTTTTTACTTTTCCCTGTCCCATGAGGAAGAACAACCGAATATCTTATCATCTGATCTGATTTGCTTACATCCAAATCCAGATTAATATGCACCTCAACAGTACCGTCGAATTTTTCATTCTTTCTCTCTTTTATATTTTTTATTGCTTCTTCTATAGAATATGTTTTATTTTCTTTCATTTTTCTACCTCCACACCCATAGCTTTGGCAGTACCTTCAATAATCTTTACAGCCTGCTTGATGTCTTTTGTATTTAGATCGGCCATTTTAGTATTGGCAATTTCTTCTACTTTATGTCTTGATATTTTTCCTACCTTATCCTTATTTGGCACACCGGAACCTTTTTGAATATTTAAAGCTTTTTTTATCAAATGAGAAGTGACCGGAGTTTTAGTAATAAAAGTAAAGGATCTGTCTTCATATACTGTCAGTACCACAGGTATTATATCGTCTCCCATCTTAGATGTTTTTGCATTAAATTCCTTACAGAAGTCCATTATCGGAACACCGTGTTGTCCCAATGCGGGTCCAACCGGAGGAGCAGGTGTAGCTTTTCCTGCAGCAATAGCAAGTTTAACAAGAGCTTTTATTTTTTTACCTTTCTTAGGTTCTGCCATAATGTATAAATCCTTCTATTTTAAAAAAATATAAATATCGGTTAAAGCTGAGAAACCTGGGCAAAATCAAGTTCTAGAGGAGTTTCTCTTCCAAAGACAGATACTAGTACCCTGACTTTTCCTTGTTCATCATTAACCTCATCAACCTTGCCAAGGAAATCCTTGAAAGGCCCATCGTTAACTTTCACAGGATCCCCCACTGAAAACTTAGCTTCAAATCTTGGAGCTTCCATTTTAGCAAATTTCATTAGTGTTCTTACCTCTGATTCAGGTAAAGGAGTAGGGGTAGTTCCCATTCCAACAAATCCTGTAACACCGGGTGTACTTCTAACAATATACCAAGTATCATCTTCCATACTCATCAAAACCATTAAATATCCGGGAAATAATTTTTCTTCTACTGATCTTTTCTTGCCTTCAGAGACAATAATCTTTTGCTGATGGGGTACAAATATTTTAAACACTTTATCAGTATGCCCTGCAGCCTCAACTCTTTGTTTGAGAGTAACCGCCACCTTATTCTCATGCCCTGAGTATGTATGCACCACATACCAGTGTGCGTCTTCAGCAACATCGCCATTTATGACAACTACATTGTCATTCTGGTCTTCAGCATTTTTTATTTCATTATCTTCAGACATATTTTTATCTTGCTGCTACTTTATAAAAACCTTAGTTGGTTATAAGCAGCGTAACCAACTGAGCAAATATGTAGTCAAAAAACATAACAAAAAAGCCAACGCCCAAGCTAACACCAATAACAAAGCCAGTCAAGCGGATTGTTTCCTTCTTACTTGGCCATTGTATTCTCTTAAGTTCATCGATTGAGCTGTTAAAGAAAGAGACTACTTTATCCATGGTGGCGATTCTATCATGTTTATTTGCCGTTCTCAACGATTAAGTGATGTACATCCTTCTGCTATAATTCCCATATGCTTGATATTCTATACACAAGCCCTTTATCGTTTCTTTTTACTGCAGTAGTATTGATTTTATCCATATCAATACATGAATATTCTCATGCATTGGCTGCAGATAAACTCGGAGACTATACAGCTAGAAATCTTGGTAGATTAACTATTAACCCTAAAGCTCATATAGACCCCATAGGAGGTATATCCATGCTTCTTTTTGGATTCGGATGGGGCAGACCCGTTCCCTTTAATCCGTTTAACTTAAAAAATCCAAGAAGGGATTCAGCAATAATTGCATTGGCAGGACCTATGTCGAATCTAATAATTGCATTGATCTTATCCTTAATAATTCATGTATTTAGCATAGGAGCAGTACTTAACGGTTTTATTTACATTGCTGTTTTTTATAATCTTCTTTTGGCTTTTTTTAATTTACTTCCGTTTGGTCCCCTTGATGGATTTAAAATAGTTTATGGCTTTCTACCTAATTCTTTGGCTGTACAATGGGGTGAAATAGAGAAGTATGGCTTATATATACTTTTGTTTCTTCTCGTAACGGGGTCAACAGGTAAATTAATTACGCCATTAATTAGTTTTTCCCTTAATATATTAGGTTTACCTCGATATTAGTCATTTATTGTCATATTGACTTTAAAGCATAAAATGATATCCTTATCTTAGATACTTAACGGTATCTAAAAAGCCTAGTGTGAACGATTAAGCCGGGAAAAATATTTCCGCAAACGATCTCGGTTAAAGGGATCCTAAGTGATAAACTATCTAGGTAGTTTTCCTGGAGCCCACATTTAAAAAAACGAGGAATCGTCCCGGCGGCCCGACACATCTGGGCGGGACCTTATCCATACCTCGCCATTGCGGGGTATTTTTTTTAGTCCGTTTTCTATATAATGATAGGGTGATATTCTTTGACGGACGTTTTCATACAAATATTCTTGACGAACAAATAAAAGATTCAATTCTAAAAAAGAAACCAAGTAAAAAGCTTGCAATAATAATGATAGGAAATAACCAATCCTCTGATAAATACGTTTCAATAAAGGAAAAACTATGCTTGAAATTTGGTATACCGGTATTAATTGAAAGAATAGATGAGAGATTATCCAACGATGTTATAGAGGAAAAAGTAAAGAGAGTATGCCTATCTCAAAACGTTGGGGGAGTAATAATACAGCTTCCTCTTCCAAGAAAATCATTAAATTCGATACTTAGTTTAATACCTGAAGAAAAGGACATAGATCTAATATCACCCAATGCTTTGGAAAAATATTATTCAGGTGATTTTTCTAAACTATCTCCGGTAGTCAGATCCTTTAAATATTTTATAAACAATACAGGAATAAAATTAGAAAATACCGATACTACAATAATAGGGATGGGATTATTAGTAGGAGAACCATTAGGGTATTTTCTATTGCAACAAGAAGCAAAAGTGCAATTTATATTAGACTATAAGCCCGAAACCTCCTTAAATTGTCAATTATTAATATTGAGTGCCGGATACCCTGCCTTAGTGAAGGGTGAGAGAATACCTGAAGGATGTAATGTGGTAGATTTCGGGTCATCAGTAGTAGATGGTAAGACTATAGGTGATTTGGACCTAAAATCGGAAATTGACCATTTAGGAGCTGTTTCTCCTTCCCCGGGTGGTATGGGACCTTTAGTTACAAGATATTTAATCATGAATTATTTGGGTATCTAAATTATTTTAATGTTTATGAAAATACATTTTGTTAGTTATGGACATGCATTCAGAAGCAGAGTTGCAGAAGCATATTTAAAATATCTTCTAAGAAAATATAAGAATATTGATATATCATCATCAGGAATTATATTGGAAAATGATGTAAACGGGCCGATAGCCTGGTATGCAATGAAGATATTAGCCCAACATTCTTTAGTCCCCTACATGTCATTGGAACCGGTTAAGACAAGTAAAGAGATACTAAATAGATCCGATAGTATTATATTTTGTGACAGTCATTCCCATGAATATAGTGAAAGAAAATATGGATTTACATCAAAGAAATATGAAGTATGGAATTTAGGATACATAATGCCGGATAAAGTAGAAAGGGGGATAGATAGGGAACATGATCTGAAAATAATTAAGGAATCAGAAGAAATATTTACACAAATAAAAGAGAATTGCAGAAGAATATACAACGACCTATCGGTAACAGATATACCCTTCGAAGAATAACACTTGCAATAACCCATAGTATTTAGTATAATCCCAAAAATCAAAAATATATAAGGAGGAAGAGATGATCGTTCATATTTTAATTGGCGGAGGCGCGGCCCTTGTTCTTTTTTTTCTCTTAGGGCTAGTATTCCTTAAGGCCCCGGAGGGGGCGCGCCCACTGTTTTGGATTATAATAATGGTCCTGGCGGCGTCGGGACTGGTTTTAATGTCCCCAATCGCCGACATGGGCGGATATTTCGTTTACAAGGCAGGGGGTTTTTCATTTACTTGTTTTGCCGTGTATTTGTTAAGGCACGGTAAAAGACTAAAGCCTTGAAATAAAAACCCCGTTGCTTAAAAATACAACGGGGTTTTCTTTTTCTATTAAGTAAGGCTAAGAATTATCTTCTTGGTCTTTCTTCCATAGGTCTTGCTACAGAAACGTTAATTTTTCTTCCGTCCATATCAGAATTATTAAGTTCCTTTATAGCAGCTTGGGCTTGAGAATCATCCTCTAATTCTACAAATCCAAATCCTTTGCTTCTTCCGCTCATTTTATCAATGATTACGGTAGAAGAAAGTACGTTTCCATACTTTGAGAATAAATTACCTAAGGATTGATCATTTACAGAATAGGGTAAGTTTCCAACGTATAATTTTGTCATCTTTAATTATTCACCACCTTTAATTTAAATAGCTTCAGGTTTCTTTTAATGATGGAGAATACCTAAAGATGCAAGCCCTTAAGGATATCCCGAAACACTAAAACTTACACTGACAGCCTTGGCGAAAAGAAATACATGTTGCTTTCGCCACAGCTCCAGGATTATATCACACAGGTAAAACATTATGAATATTGTTTTTAGCTAGTATCGTAATAGCATGCCTAAATGCATACAAAGATGGTTTTAGGTAAATTAAAAATACTTAGAGAAGTTAGGTGTGCTAATGCAAGGATAGATATAAAACAATACCTTATTGGCAGGCACTAGTTGATTATGTCGGGAACTTCTACATGCAAAATGTTAACAGTATGGTAGAAGTTTGGCATTGATACTATAATTGCATTATGGAAGAAAAGAAGCTCTCTTGGTTTGCCAGATTTCCTGTCATTGGTTTAGATTTGGCCCTAGTTGCAGTTGTATATTTAGTTGCTGTTTTAGTCCGTTTTAATAGTCAAGCAACTTTTGCTGAACGTGGATATGCTATTGGTTCGGCGGAAGTACATAATGAGCAAATATTAGTCGTAGCGATGGGTGTGTTGATTTGGACTGTGTATGTGTTACTTTTTACCGTTTTGAAGAAGCACACACTTGGTTTTATTCTCACAAATATCAAACTCCGTTCAGAATCCGAAAACTCTATTAAACGATTTTTCACACTATATCTATTTCCTTGTTTAATGGCTGATTATATCTTTGGGTATAAGTTGTATCGACCGTTAAAGCATTCAACAATTGGTAATCTATCTATGATACTGGGTTCGCTAGCTTCTATTGGAGCAGTACCTGGGCTTGCGGCTTACATTTTTGTTTTGGGTGCGTTATTGGTAGGGTACAGTAACTACGACCCAGCTTTAGATAAAGGATATAGATTTTCTTTATCTCGTGTTGAGTGTGAGGGGAAGCAGGGTTTAGATGACATAAAGAGACAAACTGTAGAAATAGTAACAGATAACTCTTCTGGCACTGGTTTTCTTATTTCCGATAGTTTGGTGCTTACTAGCTACCACGTAGTTAAAGGTGAGGCCAATATATTGGTCAGAGAGTCGGATAATCGGGTTTCAAATGCACAACTATTTAAGTTTTCAGAAGATTTAGATTCTGCATTACTTATTGGCCAGTTTAGTCAGTTTAAGCATGTTGAGTTTGCAGACCCCTCTGCATTTAAAGAGGGGATTGATTTATATGCTATTGGTTTCCCAGGGTCCGTTATGCGAAAAGTTGGCATAGACCCTGCTTCCGTTTCTAAAGGGGTATATTCTTCTCTTATTAAGTTTCCAGAACAAAGTCTTGAGGTTGTTCAGACAGATGTTCCTGTAAACCCAGGTAACAGTGGAGGTCCACTTGTAAATGGTTGTGGACAGGTATTTGGAGTTGTAACCGCTTCCGAAAGGCTTAATGCTGTTACAGGACTACCTATGGAAGGTATGAACTTTGCAGTGTCTTCTACCTCCTTGCTTCCAGCAATAAATAACTCATTATCCCAATAAGACTTATTGGCATTGAGTGTCGCAAGCAATCCCGTCATGGTCGTTGTCTCTTGCTGAACAACCGCAGGTGTTTAGTTGGTATTGGGCCTCTGCACATGAGGACATTTGTGCACATGTCTTCTTACAGTTGCATGTATAGCTTGTTGTATTAGCATTTGGAGTGACTGGCGTACCTGTAGATGGTGTTGTAGTCACTGGTGCAGGACTAGGCGTAGACGTAGTGGTCGGTTTGTTGCAAGAACTCCATAGACCTCGATTGTTTTCTCTGGCTTCATTTTCAGCCTGTCTAAACTGTTCTTGATGCTTAATGTCTGGAGGGTAACTTGAGGCGTTTGCATAACCCTGTCGAACTAGATAATCGTTAACGAAAACATCATTTACATACACATACCTTAATAGTCTCCCATATTTGTCGATTTCGGAAATATCTTTTTCGAGTTTTACAAGCTTACCTTCGACCAGCTCTTTATTTTTATTTGATGACTCTTGACCGTAACATTCAACACTAGTGTTAGGATTTACCGTTTCTGGCGTATCTATACCGATATATCGTACTTTCTCCCCGTTTTCTAGTTCTATTGTATCTCCGTCTATTACTCTTATAACCTTATAGAGCGGCTCCGACTGCTCTTCTTCCGATTTTACTGCGGCGTGCATAGGTTCTTGTGTGCTTGGAGATGATTCCTGTAGCGTTTCTGACCTGGTTTCTGTATTTGCGTTTATTTCCACGTGGCTTGCGTCGGCTAGCTTCTCCTCACTAGCCTTAAAAGCTGAAATGAAGCCCGATGTCCATGCGGAACCAATAAAAAGAGTAATCAATATTATTGGCACAGCTATATAGGTTTTTATCTTGGCAGAGAATCTTACGGATTTAAGGATTTTATATGTAGTAAAACCTCCTATTAAAAAAGGTGCCCCTATCAATAAAACAGGGAGTAGCAATATTAACGCAATAATCCATATCCAGACCTTCTTTTTACTTGGCATATATACCAAAATAATACCTGCATGTTGTATATTAGTCCACTATAGTGTTATTTGGTAAAATATGACCATGAAACTAGACGATTTTATTACTAAAACCCTAACTGACATCGAAAATGGTATGAAGGAAGCAGAGGGAAAGACAAGCAAAGGATATCATATCGAAAACGGTGGGGTACATTTTGATGTTGCTGTTACAGTCATGGATTCAACCGACACTTCAGTTGAAGGCAAGGCTACTGCTGGAATAGTGCAGGTTATAGGTGCTGGTGTAAATGCAGCTTTAAAGACTAACCAGGAAAACAGTGAAGCAAGTCGGATACAGTTTACTATCTATGTTCCTTCGAGAACCAAACAAGAGATTGAGAGAGATATTCAATCCGCACAAAATAACCAGAGAAACTTTAGCTACATGTAAATATAGTTTACTTCAAAGGGTAAGAAGCACTGATTGAATCATCTATACCTTGATTAGCTGTTCTGTTATTTTTGCTATCCGCTTTAATATCCGCCCTAATATTTAACTTGCCGTTTGTATCTGTTAGGTCCTGGTCCTGTATTTTGTATAGAAAATATCCTTTCTCTGTAAAACCAGCATTTTCGGGTCTCGTGTCTGCATAGTATTTATTAAACGCTTCCGAGTTTGAGGTAAACTTGTAAAACATTTTTCTTTCCACTAAATCTTGTGTCCCAACCCCTAACAAAATATAGTCACCAACTTTTAGCGGGGTAGAGAAGGCATTATTTTTGTAAGTTTCATAACCAGAGTATTTGTTGTACTCGGATAACTTTATTTCATTGCCACGGTCGTCTGCGAAATAGGTAATAATTGGATATGCTTCGGTATCTTCATAGCTTTCGATGACCTCTGTTTTACCACCCCAAAAATCCTTAAATAATCCCGTAAGTGTAGGTTTGTATTTTGATACGGCATCTTTTTCAAGTTCTTCGTATGGTGGGTTTAACTCTATTTTGTTATCTATATTGAACTGTGTATTGCTTTGATTAAGCTCGTTCCATTCTTTTATTAAGCTTGGATATGTTTTTTGGCTGTAGTTGTTCCACTCCTCGTCAGACATTCTTTGTTGCTCATACAATCCCATTTTAGTCACATAATCTTTTTCAATCTCAACTAACTTTTGTTTCTCTGCCAATCGTTTGTCTATTAACTCTGTCATCTTTGTCCATGTTTGTGGATTTGCGTTTTTAGCTTCTGTAGTAAGTTCTACGGCTTTTGTTAGATTTGCATTGAGATTATCTTCAAATAACCTGTTTACTTCACGACCCTCTGGGGACCTGATAAGTGCTTGGCTGTACATTTCCTCAATAGCAAGATTTTTTGTTGTATACACGGTGGCATAATCCGAGGCTTTATGTAACAGATTCCTTGTTTTTTCGATGTCTTTGAATACAAGTTCTTGCTTGTAATTATCAAAAGCAGTGATTAAAACAACACCAAACCCTAAAACTGCCAACACTACGCACGAAAGCATAAAAGGTACTATTATTTTTTTGATTAGTTTTAATATAGTTTGAACCATAAATCGTCTACCTTTTTCTGAATATCATTAAGCTGATTTTCAAGATTCCTAATGTCACTCTGAACATCTTCTATGTCACTTTCTACGCTACTTCCCATAGGCCCAGATAACGTTGAATCAATTGAGTCAACGTTTTGCTCAATACGGTCTAAAGTTAAGTTGTAGTAATGGAACGCCCCCTCGGTTTCTACGCGTCTTAATCTTATATTTGTGTCAATCAGCAAGTAGAGGAGAGTAGTGCATAAGATAATCAAAACCTTATTGCGTCCAATATAGGGTAATAAATCCGATTTTACCTGTTTAGATATTTTTCCAATAAATACCGCCATACGAAAAAGAAAACCCTATGTTTTATGGCATCCGTGCCATAGAGCCATTTTGGCATAAAAGCCATAATCAGGCAAGAGGTATTGATTATGATTACCGTTTTTGAAAAAGTAGGTAACAATATAAGAGATTTTAGAAAGAAACTGGGTTTATCACAGGAACAGTTGGCGTTTAAGGCTAAAATCGACATGACTAGCGTTAGTGAGATTGAAAGCGGTTTAAGAAACCCATCTCTTAAAACATTAGCAAAACTTGCAAAAGCACTGGAAGTTGAGCTACATCAGTTACTAAAGTAATAGTTTTCTACCCATACAACACGGTGTTTTAATTGTAGCTACGGGATTTTACACAAAACATACATAAAAAATGCAAAAAACAGCAAAAAGTGTATAGATTACATACTTTTTGACCTACATATCCTATTATATTTGACCTTTATTTTTCACAAAAAGTGTAAGGGTGTTACATAATTAACATGGTAGGGCGGGTGCAAACTTGAGCTACCCGTACCCGTATACCTCTATATTGAAATAAGTAATAAAATAAGCCCAATAGAACAACTAATATGCTTACTGTTACTACAAAGGATATTGAATCCCTTGTTAAATCAAGGGAAGATTTCCTTCAACAACTAAAGATTAAAGACACAGGCATGCTTTTCGGCATAGGTGATTTAGTTGTGGAGATAATAAGACCTTTATCTGAAGGTACAGTCATTGCGGGTAGGATAGATTTTTTACTTGATGTATTTGCATATATTTCAGGATTAGAGAAGCTAGCCTTACAGAAGTTTCCTAGAACCGACTTGGATTTAGATGAAAAGACACTAGATAGCGTTGCCCTCTTGGAGTCCAGAGCTGCTTTAGGTCACGGAACAATAAAAATAAATAAGAAACTACTGAAATCACTTATGTATTATGACGAACAGGTTAAAGAGAAGAATATCTTTTCTGATTGGTGTACTAGTGAGGCAAATAGGATACAGAGGAAATATCAAATACCAAAAGACGAACTTCAAAAAATGCCAAGCGACATTTATAAGGTGATTTTACGTTTTTTGAATCATAAACAAACACTCACTAGGGGTGAAGAAATGTATATCTCATTTCTGAATGATAGTATCGGTGTTGCGTTGGAAAGGCTCTTTGAGGATTTGGGTCTGGTTCCATTTACTCTTTATAACCTACGAGCAAATACGCCCAAAAACGTTAATAATACTTATTGTAAATACTGTCACAAAGCTATACACAGGGGAGATGCTGGGGATTCTTGTACTAAAAAAGATAACCGAAACTGTTTTGAACGAAATATAGGTAGCAGAACAAAGAGAAGGTCAACAAATGAGCTTATTTTTGTCAACGCTAGAGATAAAGTATGTGTTTCGTGTGGTTTACCGTTAGAATACAGCGACTGTCGTATTGTAGGTGACACTTTGCTATGTAAGAACCCGAAATGTTATGAAAAGTTGAAATACAAGCGGAAAAAGCAAGGACTTTAAGAAGTTTCCCCAAAAACGTGCCCTAGCCTTAATAAGGTCTTCCACCATGAGAGACTCAAAGCATGCAAGGCATGGAGAAACCAGTTTTCACGCTAGATGAAGCTAAAACATTAAAGGTAATTGGTCTTTTAGACTCTGAAATATCCCTTATTTCATATATTAGAAATCTAAAGTGGGGTTCCGTTGAAATAACAGTACAAAACTCCGAACCCGTATTCGCAAAATCTGCATATCAGACTACAAAGTTTAGTTCCAGCCAAGGAAAGGGTTCAAATGAACGCTGATACCCAATTAACTTGGCTAACTCCAGAGTTATTCACCAAGGTTAAGGCTGTTTTTGAGTCAAAGTACGGTCGTTCCCTTGGCGATACCGAGGTTTATGACATCGCAAGTAATCTAGTTACTTTATTAGAGCTGATACTGAAAAACAGAGGTGCTCATTATGGAAAAGATTAGAAAAGGTTTCACCTCATTCCCAAACGAAGATTTAAGAGATGGTAATCTACCTGACCATGTTTTCAGATTTAAAATCCTAATGGAATCGCATTTAGGCTCTTCTGGCAGGGCAATTGTAAAAATAAGTACCCTAGCAAAAGAAATGGGTAAAAGCTGGAAATCGGCTCAAAGGACAAAAGATTGGTTTCTCAAAAACTCGAACCTAAAGGCTAGAAAAAGACGCTATACACTAGAGTACTTTACGGAACCAGACATGAGTGTCCTATATGGTAAGACAAAGGTGTCCCATATTGTGGTGCACCCAGGGGCGGTTATAAAAATAACTAATGAAAAAGACTTATCTAAAAACCCTACGGGGGATATTTCTAATAAGGAGGAAGAGAGACGCAAAGCTCGAGCATTAAGTGGTGAAGAACAGGCTTTAGAGGACAAGTTAGTAAAGTGGCACATGAACCCCTTGTTTAAATCCACGTTAACGGAGAAAGCAGAAAGGTTTAGGATTCGAGCCGCCATTTATAAGTATGGATACGAGGCAATAAATAAGATTTACATAGAGGAGGCGGAAAGAGGCACATGGCCCCATCCCAAAAACTTTTGGGATAGAGTAGAGGTATTGGGTAATATGGCACAAATGCCAAAATAAGTATATAATTGTGTCGTACCCAACTTAATAGAAATGACTTTTTTAATGGCCGCTTCAGTCAACATAGAGTCATTTCTTGTTGGGTACAACTGGGGCGGCCATTTAATTGGAGGAAATAATATGAAAAATCTACGCTATGTAGTTTATGCACGAAAGTCTTCTGAAGCTCGTGAACGCCAAGTTCTGTCTATACCAGAACAGCTAGAAGAGTTAAATAAATATATCCAAAGAGAAGGTATAAATGTGGTTAAAGTTTTTCAAGAAAGCAGGTCTGCCTTTAAACCAAAAAACCGTCCCCAGTTTGACGAAGCCCTTAAAATGATAAAAAGAGACGAGGCGGACGCTATCTTGACTTGGAAACCTGATAGATTGTGTAGAAATCCAGAGGAAGGTGGGGTTATCCTACAATATTTACAGGATAATATCATACAGGAAATAAGAACATCATTTGGCGATGTCTACACACCAGAGTCAGACCAGTTAGTTTTGACTATTCACTTTGGTATGGCAAATCAGTATTCAAGAAATATAAGTCAGAATGTTAAAAGGTCCATGCCTTACAAGGTAGCTAGAGGAGAATATTATCGTGTTGCACCTATTGGTTATGAAAACTATGGCGAACAGCGTGGACATAGAAACATACAGCCTAACTCGTTCGAGGCTCCGTTGGTTAAAGAGGTGTTTGAGCTATGTGCAAAAGGCGGCTATTCTCTGGGATACCTCACAAAATATTTAGCGGATAGGGGACTGAAAAGCAAAAAAGGCAAGGAAATAGGTAAAAGTAATATGCACAAAATGCTGACAAGCCCCATATACTATGGATACTTTTATTATAAAGGTGAGCTGTACAAAGGTAATTACACACCATTGATTACTAAAGATACTTTTGACGCTGTTCAGGTTGCTTTGGGGAATAGAAGCGTTCCAAAAGCAAACTCATGGAAACATCCGTACAATGGATTATTAAGATGTGCCGAATGTGGCTGTTCTATTACGACTTCAGTAAAGAAAAAATACTACAAAGGCACTAATCGTACTGTAACCTATGCTTATCACCATTGTACCAAGCGAAAGGGACCCTGTTCTCAAGGTCCTATTTCAACTGCTAAACTAGAAAGTATTTTCATTGATGCGATGTCAAAGATAAACATAGATTCAGAGGTATGGTCGTTGGGAATGGAGTTAGTGAAAGCTAAATATTCACATGAGGTTAATCAAAACAATACCCAGCTTGAGCATTTTAGAGCTGAATATAATAGGCTAGAGGGTAGGTTAAATAGGTTAATTGCAATGAGAGCTGATAGTGAGTTGTCAGCAGAGGAGTTTAAAGCCCAGAAGAACCTAATGCTTGAAGAACGTGCCAAAGTTGAGAATAAGATAAACGATACAAAGTTTTCATCTGATAATTGGTTAGAACGTACCGAAGAGTTCTTAAATACAGCTTTTTACGCAAAAGAAATCATCGAAGGTAAGGATATTTTGAAGAAACGCAAACTGATAATGGACATAGGTTACGACCTCAAGCTAGATAAAGGAAATGTTGATGTGACGTATAGAAAACCCTTCGATATACTACTTAACCCTGTATATCGTAACTCTTGGCAGGGACGAGGCGAATCGAACGCCTATTATCGGTTTTGGAGACCGAAGTCCTACCATTGAACGACGTCCCTAAATAAATTATGGAATGGAGCCTGGGGAGAGAATTGAACTCTCGACTTCTTCCTTACCATGGAAGCGTTCTGCCCCTGAACTACCCAGGCACGACTTTCTTGGTTATTTTAGCTTATCAAAACCTTGTTAACAATCCTTGGGGATTTTGGAGATGCAAATATGGTGCCGAGGGAGGGATTCGAACCCCCGTAGGCATGTGCCAGCTGATTTACAGTCAGCTCCAGTTGGCCACTTTGGTACCTCGGCGCGAAGAAATATTATCATTTATTGAAGTTGGTGTGAAGAAAGTGAGAGAGGTCGTCTATTCTANNACCCCCGTAGGCGTACGCCAGCTGATTTACAGTCAGCTCCAGTTGACCACTTTGGTATCTCGGCTTTTTTCAGACAAAACAATAACAGAACAATAAATAAATATCCAGGGACTAATATTATGGAGCCAGAGGTGGGATTTGAACCCACGACCTAACGCTTACAAAGCGCTTGCTCTGCCGCTGAGCTACTCTGGCTTGTATATTGTTAAAGTATGGCAATAATTTTAACATGACTTGATCTAAAGTTAATAGACATGATAATATCAACATATATCAATCAGAGAGGAAGGAGGTGATGAGTAATGCCGAAGCCTCGAAAGGAGAAAACCGGTAAAGAAGGGGGGGAAGAGGGGGAAAGGATAAGAAACCCTTATTCGCGGGTTCGAATCCGCTACCCCGGTTGCCCCAACTGCCGGAAAGCGGGCAGCTGTTCACTAAAAATAAAAAGACAGTGCCCGTTGGCCATACAGGGGGAATTTCATGGCCTAGATTAGCGCCTCCCCCCGGTCTTTTTTTATTTTTGGATCTCTTTTCACCTTAGGAGGGTGAGATGCCAAAAAATAAATTTATTATATAAAGGGGTCAAGAGATTAAATAGAGCACATAAAGCTCTCTCTTGGCCCCCTTTCTTTTCATTTCATTGACACTTACCTTCTTTTCATGGTTTAATCCCATACGTTATGTCTAGAATTTGTCAAATATGTGGAAAAGGTTCTGTAAAAGCCCATTTAGTTTCTCGTGGGGTAGGTAATCGTGTTACCAGGAGAACAATAATAAGAAGAATGCCAAATCTCAGATCCAAGAAATTTAAGATAAATGGTGTTAATGTTAGATTTCTTCTTTGCTCTTCCTGTTTAAAGAGAATGAAAAGAGACGCTAAAGAAGAATCATCTAACTAATTTTTTATTCAAAGTAGCTATTTTTAAAATCCTTCCAGCTTGTTTTCTTTTTTCCCTCCAACTGTATTTCCTTTATATCTAGTATATTTATATCATTCTTTGTCATATTATTAATAATACTTGCTGAGAATATTTTTACTTTCAAATCTTTAGATTTATCCCTTATCTTAATCTTTATACTTAGATTGTTCTCTTTTAGTGTAGGGTTGTTTTCTAGGTATTTTAATAATGTCCAAGATATGGGCCAGGGATTAAATGCTCTAATTTGCCTTTCAATTTCTTGCGGTGTTTTAGTCCAATCTATTTGGGCATCTTCCTTATATATGAATGTACTTTTTGGACGGGTAGGGGAATAGGTATAGGAGGCATAGTTGTTATCCTGTAGTATAGGTTTTATATCGCCGTTTATGTACTGGTTAATAACATCTGGTAATAAATCACCTGCAGTTTTGAATAATAAGTCATATAATTCCCCAGATGTAATATTAGGTTCAATATTGTACTCATATTGGTATAATATATCACCATTATCTATACCTGTATTTACTAAATGAAATGTAATACCGGTAATATTATCACCGTTTAGTATGGAATATTGAACAGGACTTGCACCTCGATATTTTGGAAGAATAGAAAAGTGAATATTAATTAATTTATTATCCAAAATACTTATTAACTTATAGGGTATGATAAAAGAGAAGTCACACACAATACCAAAATCAAAATTACCATCTGATATTTTCTCAATAACATTAGAAAGGTCAGTATCTCTAAGTGATTCAATTTCTAAATATTCAATGTTATTTTCCTTTGCCCATTTTTTAACCCCGCATTCTTTTTTTTCCTGTTTTCTTCCTATTTTCGTATCTTTCTTTGTTATACATAAAGCTAGATTAAAATTATCTTTTAAAGACTCCAGTATCGGAATAGATCTATCGGAAGTACCAAAGAATAATGCCTTCAACTTTGTTGTTTTATTCTTATCCATGTTTTTTTTAACTTTCGTAGTTTAAATTATCGAATTCTTCCTCTGTAATAGCTTTTCCTATAACCCTATCTGTAAATAAAATACCATCCAGATGGTCAATCTCATGCTGTATAGTTCGTGCCAAAAAACCAGCAGCTCTAAATTTTACTTCGTTTCCTTCAGAATTTATTGCTATTACCTTTATTTTCTCGTATCTCTCAACCTTACCGTATGTGTTTGGTACACTTAAACACCCTTCCCAATCAATGTCAGTTTCTTTTGATCTGCTGATAATCTTGGGGTTAATAAGTATAATATCCTCACTAATAATCTTATTGGAGTTTAACGGATCCCGGTAGAAATTTCTTACTGCACATATTCTTTTAGAGTAACCTATTTGTGTTGCAGCCAATCCCGCACCTTCAGGCTCTTTAGCCACCTTTATGGTATCAATCAGATCCTTAGTTATATTTAGTATGTTTTTATCAACTGTTTTTACTTTCTCTGTTTTTTTCCTAAGAAAATCATTAGGTACAGTCAATATTTGCTTTACTGCCATGAGATTATTGTATCATTTTGATGACCGGTATATTTATTGTGATATACTCAAGCATAGTTTTAATCTATTTGGTTAATCTATGGGAGTATCATATTTACATATATTTTGATTAATTATGAAACTAGTAATAGTTGAATCACCTACCAAAGCTAAAACATTATCCCAAGTACTTCCCGCTAAAGAATATATAATAAAAGCATCAATGGGGCATATAAGGGATCTGCCTAAGAGCGGATTAGGGGTAGATATTGACAATGATTTTCTTCCTGAATATTCGGTTCCTTCAAAGGCAAAGAAAACTCTAAATGAGTTAAAAACATCAATGAAGGAAGCAGAGGAAATTATACTTGCTACCGATCCGGATAGAGAAGGGGAGGCAATATCATGGCATTTAAAGGAACTGTTATCTTCCAAAAAAGGAAAGGTTCTCTTTAAAAGAGTTGTTTTCCATGAATTAACAAAGGATGCAATAGAGGAAGCATTTAGAAATCCGGGTGACTTGGATATGAATTTAGTAGATGCACAGCAAGCCAGAAGAGTATTAGATCGTCTTGTTGGTTATAAACTATCCCCTCTCTTATGGAAAAAGGTAATGTATGGTTTATCTGCAGGTAGAGTTCAAAGTGTTGCTGTGAGATTGATAGTCGAAAGAGAAAGAGAAAGACAGGAGTTTAAACCTGAGGAATACTGGTCTCTTGATGCAGAATTCACCGATAAAAGAGATAAAAGACCTTTAAAGGCATCTTTGGTGGAAAAAGATGGGGATAAAATAGATATATCAAAGGAGAAAGATATTAAAAAGATAGAAAAAGAATTAAATGGTGCAAGTTTCCTAGTGTCTTCGGTAAAGAAGACAGAGAGGAAAAAATCACCGTACCCTCCCTATAAAACCTCCACTTTACAGCAGGCAGGCGCCAATGTATTGGGATTTAATGCTTCAAGAACAATGAAAGCAGCACAGGGTCTTTTTGAGAAAGGATATATTACTTACCACAGAACTGATTCACTGAATCTATCTCCTCAGTTTATAAACAGCGCAAGGAAATTTATTGAGAAGGAATATGGGAAAGAATACATACCCCAAAAGGGTATTTATTATAAAACAAAGGCAGCAAACGCCCAGGAAGCACACGAAGCAGTTAGAATCACAGATGTTTATAGAAGACCGGGAAAATCATCGGGTATATCGGGGGACGAGTTAAAGATATATACATTGATATGGAAGAGATCCTTAGAATGCCAAATGGAAGATGCGGTTTATGATCAAACCTCAATATCCATCAAATCCGATAATAGTTATACATTCAGATCTTCGGGATCAATAGTAAAATTTGACGGTTGGTTAAGAATCGGAAAAGTATTAAAAATTGATGAGAGTGAAGAAGAAGTTTCAAAGAATCTCCCTGATTATTCAGAAGGGGAGCAGGTTAAATTAAAGGATTTATTTCCCGAACAGCACTTTACACAACCTCCTGCAAGGTACAGTGATGCTTCATTGATAAAAAAACTTGAAGACCTGGGAGTAGGAAGACCTTCAACTTATGCCCCTACCATATCAACTATCCAACAAAGAGGCTATATTCAAAGAGAAGGAAGATATTTTATTCCAAAAGACGTTGCATATGTGGTAAATGACCTATTGGTAGGGCATTTTCCAGAAGTTATTGACTATGGTTTTACTGCTCAAATGGAGGATGAACTTGATGAAATAGCAGAAGGAAAGAAGGAATGGGTTCCGGTAATAAGAGATTTTTATACCCCATTTTCAAAAGATTTAGAGAAGAAAGATAAGGAATTAAATAAACATGATGTAACAAATTTAGGGGAAAGTGACGAAAAGTGTCCCAAGTGCGGAAAGAACCTTGTATTCAAACTGGGCAAGTACGGCAAGTTCTTAAGTTGTTCTGATTATCCTGAATGTGAATATGCCAAACCATTGAATAATTCCGGAGAAAGTTTATCGGATGAAGAGTTTGGAGAATGTCCAAACTGTGAGGATGGGAAGTTTATTCTAAAACAGGGGAGATTTGGTAAGTTCTTAGCTTGCAGCAATTATCCCAAATGTAAAACTACAAAACCTTATTTAGAGAAGATAGGTATAAAATGCCCCAAATGCGGAGAAGGGGATGTAGTTGTGAAGAAAGCAAAATATAAAAACTTCTACGGATGTTCAAGATACCCTGATTGTGATTGGAAAAGCTGGAAAAACCCTAAATTTGAAGAAGGGAAAGAAGAGATAAATACTATATCCTAGAATACATTATTTTAACTATTGATAATAATTATTCTCTGTGTTAACTTACACCTCGTTCCGGATCTCTCTCCCATAGAAGGGCCCGGGTGAGAACTTTTTTTAGTTCAAGATTAAAAGAGGGGAATTATACCAGTATTTTTTTATTCCCCCTAGAAAGATAAATAATGGCAAAATATAAAATACCAACAATACAAGATCTGATAGATTCAGGGGCTCACTTTGGACATAATGTTAGAAGATGGCATCCTAAGATGGAGAAATATATTTATACAGTGAATAAAAACGTTCATATTATTGATTTGGAAGAAACAGAGAAGCTGTTAAAAAATGCATGTGATTTTCTATACGAAACAGCAAAGAATGGCAAACCTGTGGTATTTGTAGGTACAAAGAGACAAAGCAGGGAGATTGTTGAAGCTGAAGCCAGGAGATGCGGGGCCATGTATGTTACTGAAAGATGGATAGGTGGAACCATAACTAATTTTAAGATGATAAAAAAGAACCTTGATAAACTTATTGACTACATAAAAGGCAAGAAAGAAGGTGCTTTTGATAAATATACTAAAAAAGAAAGACTTCTATTGGAAAGAGAAAGTGAAAAGAATATGTTGGTATATGGAGGTATTATTAATATGAAAGGTACTCCCGGAGCTTTGTTTATAATTGACCCTAAGAGGGAAAAGACAGCTATAAGAGAGGCTATGAGATCTGGTGTAAAGACAGTAGCTTTAATTGATACAAATTCAGATCCCACAGACTTGGATTATCCTATCCCAGGAAATGACGATGCACTAAAACCCTTGGCTTTAATTGTTAAAACAATATCATCTGCAGTAGAAGAAGGATATAAAGAGTGGGACAAGATAAAGAAGGAAAATAATACAGTCAACGATGAAATAAAAGAAGATGAAAATATTAAAAATAGCTCTGATCTAATTCCTGAGGAGAATATTGAGAAGATAGAAAAGGAAGTAGAAAAGGTAGTTGTGGAGAATAAGGAAAAATCAGTAGAAAAACCAATACTAAAAGGAGAAAATAAAGATACAAAGAAGAAAAGTAGATCTAAAAAAGAAGATAAAAAGTAAATATATAATTAAGCTTAATAAGGGAGAAAAAGTATGCAGTTTAATATCGAAGATGTTAAAAAGTTAAGAGAAGAAACAGGAGCAGGTATATTGGATGTAAAACAGGCTCTTGAAAACGCTTTGGGAGACTATGAAAAAGCCAGAAAGGAGTTAATGGATAAAGTTTCTTCTAAAGCAGCTAAAAAGGCAGATAGAACCGCAAACGACGGTTTAGTCTATTCCTATATCCACGCTACTGGAAAGGTAGGTTCAATGCTCTTGATGGGCTGTGAGACTGATTTTGTGGCTAAGACAGAAGATTTTAAGAGAGCCTGCCATGAGGTAGCGTTACAAATCTGTACTTCGGACTATAAAGATATTGAAGAGCTATACGAAGCCGAATATATAAAGGATAGCAGTAAAAAAGTAAGAGATATTATAAATGAGGTTACTGCAAAGACAGGAGAAAAAGTTGAAGTAAAGAAGTTTATTAAGTACGTTATTGGAGAGTAATCATCAATCTGTTAAAATTGCCTCGTCATGCTCATCTCTGATATAAAAACAAAAGCATCTAAATCCATCGAATTTTTAAATACAGAATTATCCCAAATTAGAACGGGAAGAGCCTCTCCTTCGATAATTGAAAATGTAATGGTGGATGCTTACGATTCAAAGATGAGTGTTAAGGAATTGGCTTCTATTACGGTTATTGATTCTCAGAATTTAGTAGTATCCGCCTGGGATAAAAGTCTTCTTAAATCTATCTCTAAAGCAATTAGAGAATCAGGATTAGGTTTGAACCCTATAGACGATGTAGACAAGATAAGAATACCCGTTCCCTCATTAAGTGAAGAGAGGAGAGTAGAACTAACAAAGACAGTATCTTCCAAGGTGGAAGAATGCAAGAATTCAATAAGAAACATTAGACAGGAAGCAATGAAGGATATTGAAAAGGACTTTTCTGAAAAGAAAATTGGAGAAGACGATAAATATTCCCAGAAAGAGGCAGTTGAAAAAACTATTAAGGAGATCATAGAACAAGCAGAGAATATAGGAAATAAAAAGAAAGAAGAGCTTTTAAAAATATAGTGTTTATTTATATATGATCCATTACACAATAAGAATATGCCAATTATAATATTTATTTGTATATTATCTCTCTTAATTCTTGTACATGAACTTGGGCATTACCTTGCAGCCAAGAAAGCAGGAATTAGAGTAGAGGAGTTTGGATTAGGACTTCCTCCCAGGATATTTGGAAAGAAGTATGGGGAGACAGTATATTCTTTAAATGCACTTCCTTTTGGCGGTTTTGTTAAATTAACAGGAGAGGACGCTGTAGAGGAGGGTAGTACAGAAGAAACGAAGAACAACACAGAGATTATTAGAACTGAGGAGAAGATAGAAATTAATATTGAGGAAGGCACGGCTGTTATAAGTGAAGAAAAGGAGGAGATAATTATCGAACAAAGAAATTCAGATGTACCTTTTCTTCCCTCCGATCCGAAAAGCTTTTCCATAAAAACCCCATGGCAGAGAGCCGGGGTATTAATAGCCGGAGTATCAATGAATATAATACTGGCTGTATCAATATTTTATATATTCTTTTTATTGAACGGTTTTAAAACATTTTACCTCCCCCTTCTTTTTGACTATAAATTTAAATTTGGACAAGTTGAGGAGGTAAACACTCTGATAGGTGATATTGAAGAAGGATCGGGGGCGGAGGAATCCGGATTAAAAATAGGGGAGGCAATAATTTCTATTGACGGCAATAAAGTTAACAGTGTATATGAAGTGAGGGATCAGGTTTCAGGCAAGTCCGATCAGGAGGTTGAATTATCCTTGCTGGATTTAACAAACCCACTATCTCAATCAGAGAGAGTAGTAAGGGTAAAACCAATTACTGATAAAGAGGGAAACAGCGTATTGGGAGTATATTTAAATAAAGCAGTTTCTATTAAATATGAAAAACCGTTGGATAAAATATTTGCAGGGTTCATGCATTCGTACAATGTATTGGGTTATTCCTTTAGTACTTTAGGTAGAATAATAAGCTTATCAGTAGAAACTAAGGATATATCTCCTGTTTCACAGAGTGTATCCGGACCGGTAGGTATATACGAAGTAATAAAATCTATTATGAATTATGGAGGTGATGCAGTTTGGTTAACAATTCTCGACTATATTGCATTAATGTCCCTATCTTTAGCTGTTGTAAATATACTTCCTCTTCCTGCACTTGATGGGGGCAGGGTATTATTTGTCCTTATAGAAGGTATTAGGGGAAAGAGAATAGATCCTAATATTGAAGCAAAGGTGCATCGTATAGGTATGATGTTTCTCCTTGCTTTCATAATACTCATAACATTGAAGGACCTGTTTGTTAGATAGATCCACAGCACCGCACATGCAGCTTCTTAGTATTTTGCTATACCTGTGCTATTAATCCACCTATGAATTTAATGTTGATTTACAGGGTAAAAAATACATAAATAGCACATAGTGATATTTGTTATATTCCAAATATTCATTCTATACTTTAAACAGTATGCTTTGTACCTTTAGAAATAATTTGTTAGAATGCTAGGCGTTTCATTCTACGTTGGGACACAGGATATTGGCACTTATATATATTGGATGTTAGCATATATATAAATATAGTGACAATATTGTGGTTAAGTTAGTAGTTGTATTTATGTTAATATACTAAAGAATTGGAGGTGTCTTATCCGGTACGTAACCGGACAGGTGGCAGACTAATTAGCTATCTGTTAATAAAATGACAAAAATTAAAGTAAGAAACGGAGAATCATTAGAACAGGCTCTAAGAAGATTTAATAAAGAAGTATTAAAAGCTGGTATACTACAAGAATTGAAAGATAGAGAATTTTATAGGAAAAAGAGTGAGCTGAAAAGAGAAAAAAACAAAGAATTAGAAAGAAGATTTAAATATGAAAGGAACCACTATTGATTCTAGATGAGCTAAAGAAATTGGCAATAGAGTATCAGAAGTCCGGAGATCGGGATAAACTGGATGTGTTGAGGTATTTTCTGGCACAAGTACAGAATAAGGAAATAGAATTAAGATCTCAAAAACAGGAACTTACAGACGAAATTGTGTTTAAAATACTTAAAAAACAAGTAAAAGACAGGAAGGAATTAATTGATATTTACCAAAAAGCAAGCAATCAGGATAAGGTTGATAAAGAGACGGCAGAATTAGAAATATTGAAGGTAATTGCAAAGTATTTTCCTTTTGATCTTGACGCTCCTTCTGTTATGAAACAGCACTAAATATGTCCAAGAAGATAAAATCCCATAATTTTAATAACATTGACGGAAAGCGCGTATATATTGCAATTACACTTACTAATGATAAAGAAATACATGAATTAAATAAGAAATACCTTAAAAGGAATTATCCCACCGATGTTCTCTCCTTTAATATGGATAAGAATATGGAAGATGGAACATACTATCTTGGAGATGTGATTATAAATTGTGAGCAGGCCGGGAGACAGTTCTCTAAGGAAGAAAATGGATTAGAAAAAGAGATTTCTGAATTAGCATCCCATGGAATTCTTCATTTATTAGGTGTTCATCACGAGGAGAATGGGCAGTGAAAATTATTGCAGGATTAGGAAACCCCGGGAACAAATATTCAAAAAACCGCCATAATCTTGGATTTATTGCTGTTGATTCAATGGCAAAAAAGAATAACTTAACATGGTCAATGGAGGATAAATTTAAAGCTGAAATATGTCGTTTTGAGGATACTGTTATAGTAAAACCTCAAGTATTTATGAACAACTCAGGAGAATCTATATCCCTTGTAGCAAACTACTATCGTATTTTACCTGAAGATATAACAATAATACATGATGATGTTGATCTTTCTTTTGCAGACATCAGGAAGCAGTTTAACTCCGGAGCTGCAGGTCATCATGGGGTTGAAAGTGTCATTCTTTCTCTTAAAACAAAAGGTATTTGGAGATTGAGAGTAGGGGTAGGAAGGCCGGGGAATGGAATACAGGTCGAAGATTATGTACTGATGAATTTCAATGAGGAGGAGATAAAAATAGTTGAAAATATTGATTGGGGAAGGTATATAAGCTTTAAGTAATATTTAATACAACATCTATTAGTTTGTTTTCCCAGATAGAAAACATATACTAAATTCCACCGGGTATGTTTTATACAAAATATCGTCCGCAAAAATTTAGTGAGATTGTTCGCCCAAATGATGTAGCTGATGCTTTATCTAAACAGGTAGCACAGAAGAAAACAGCGCACGCCTATCTGTTTGTAGGATCAAGAGGAACAGGGAAAACAACTACAGCAAGAATATTAGCCAAATCATTAAACTGTCTTAGTCCCTTGGATAACGGAGATCCGTGCGACAAGTGCGAGGTGTGTATATCCATCAAAGACGGTTCTTATATTGATCTTATAGAGATAGATGCAGCCAGCAATAGAGGTATTGATGATATTAGAGATTTAAAAGGCAATGCCAGACTTGCTCCCGCAAGAGGGAAAAGAAAAATATACATTATCGATGAGGTGCATATGCTTACTCAGGAGGCATTCAATGCATTACTTAAAACCCTGGAAGAACCCCCCAAAAACACTGTTTTTATTCTGTGTACAACTGAGGAACATAAAGTACCTGAAACAATAAAATCAAGATGTCAGGTGTATAAGTTCAAAAGAGCTTCAATATCACAAATAGTTGAAAAACTTAAAATAATATCTAAAGAGGAGAAGATAAAGATTTCTGAAGAAGATCTGAAAAAGATAGCCCAGGCATCTTTAGGGGGTTTTAGAGATGCTGAGAACCTACTACAGCAGGTTTATGAGGGGGATATAAATATAGACTCTCTGCTTAGTATTAGTTCGAGGGAGATATATATTGATTTTGTTAATGATTTATTCCTAAATAGAAAAGACAGTGCATTAAAAACGATATCAAGGGTATTTGAAGAGGGTGTAGATCTGCATTTGTGGTCCGGAGAACTTCTAAAGTACCTAAGAGAATTATTATTTCTCAAATCAGGTGCGGTAGACAGATTGGAAGATCTTACAAAGGATGTAATTCAAAGTATGGATAAACAAACAGAGGATATAAATTTAAGATGGCTCTTAGATTTGATTGAGAGGTTATTAAATGCCCAAAAGGAGATTAGAAGCTGTCCCATTCCCCAACTTCCTTTGGAGATATTTGTTATAGAGACAATAGATGGGGCAAGCAATTATAATAATGGGATTGATAATAATAAACCAAATGGTAGCAAATATAATAAGGGTATTGATAACATTGCTAATTATGGTTCTAAGGTAAAGAAAGAAAATATTACAGAAAAAGATATGACAAACATACCTAAAAATGTAGTCCAGGTAATAAGAAAACAGAATAAAATAAAAGAAGAAGAATTGGTCAAAAATGAGGAAAATATTAGTTCAAAAAAAGAAGAACCAGAAAATAGTACATTTAGTATAGAGGTTATTGAAAGTAAATGGAAAGAAGTATTGAAAAGAAGCAAGGATTTAAATCATTCTATTACTGCATTATTAAAATCAGGTAAGGTAATTGATGTAAAGGGCAATTATGTCATATTTGAGGTAGGTTACTCTTTTCATAAGGAACGTCTCGAAGCTCCCAGAAATAGAATTTTAATCGAAGATCTACTGGGGGATATATATGGTGATGATATAAAGGTCAAATGTACGTTATGCAAAGAAAAACCTAAAGTAAAAAAGAGCGAAAGCGAGGTTCTTACCGACTATAATGTATCTCTTCCTCCTCTTGAAGGAGCTTCCCTCCTTGATGTATTTGATGGAGGTTTGCCTGCAACTACACGTTGACTATGAAAATGCCAAAACCGATATCCGATTTAATTGATTCTTTTTCCCGTCTTCCCGGTATTGGTCCTAAGACATCCCAGCGTTTAACCTTTCATCTCTTGCATTTTCCCCAAGAGGATTTAGAAAGATTTGCCCAATCTTTAGTAGGTTTAAAAACGGGTACTAGATTATGTTCAATATGCAAGAACGTATCAGAATATGACATATGTAGTGTGTGTTCAGACCCCTCTAGGGATAAAAATACCATAGCAGTAGTAGCGGGAGCTTTAGATGCATTTGCTTTAGAGAAAACAGGATATAAAGGTGTTTACCACGTTTTGCATGGAATTATTGATCCTCTAAATAATATTGGTCCCGAAGAAATATTTATTTCCGAGCTAATCGATAGAGTAAAAAACACCAAAGGTAATGTTGAGGTAATATTGGCTACTAATACAAGTATGGAGGGGGAGTCAACAGCTATGTACATATCTAAGATGATTAGGGAATTAGAATCAGAAGATTATGTTATTAAATTAACCAGAATAGCACGAGGACTGCCTGTAGGAGGGGATATTGAGTATGCCGATGATATTACTCTAAGCAGAGCTCTTGAGGGGCGTTTGCTTTTCTAAATTTGTGGTATTATTTTACCCATCATGAAGATATACAACTCTCTTAGTAGAAAAACAGAAGACTTTAAACCACAACATGATGATTTGGTTACCATGTATTGTTGCGGACCCACAGTATACATGTATTCAACTATAGGTAATTTCAGAACATATTTTCTAGCAGATATCCTAAATAGAACCCTTGTATTTAATGGATACAAGGTTCATTTCATTATGAACATAACTGATGTAGGACATTTATCAGGAGATAATGCGGGAGATGCAGATATCGGGGAAGATAGAGTAGAGAAGTCTGCAAAAGAGGAAGGAAAAACAGCAAAGGAAATAACTGACTTTTATACTAAAGATTTTCTTAAACAGTATGATAAATTAAATTTAAAAAGACCTGTGAAATTTCCCAAAGCTACGGAATTCATCGATAAACAGATTAAATTAGTAGGTATGCTGGAAGAGAAAGGATATACATACAAAACAAATGATGGAATATATTTTGATACTGCCAAATACAGCAAATATGGAGAATTATCCGGGTTATCTATAGACAGTATTAAGGAGGGTGCAAGAGTAGAGATAAATCCGGAGAAGAAAAGTCCTTCCGATTTTGCCTTATGGAAATATTCTCCTTCGGATGTTCAAAGACAGCAGGAATGGGATTCTCCATGGGGAAAAGGATATCCCGGATGGCATTTAGAATGCTCTGCTATGTCTATATCAGAACTTGGGGAGACGATTGACATTCATTTGGGAGGAGAAGACCTTAAAATGATTCATCACCAGAATGAGATAGCTCAAAGTGAGTGTGCTACAGGAAAGGAATTTGTCAAATATTGGGTTCATGGAGCGTTTATACAGATTGATGGTGGGAGAATGGGTAAGAGCTTAGGAAATGCATACACAGTTACGGATATTGAACAGAGAGGATATGATCCTATGGTTTTAAGATATTTTTATATGAGCGCTCATTATAGAAATCCGTTGAATTTTACTTGGGAAGCGATGGATAATGCTCAAAATTCTCTTAAGAAATTATATGACATAGTCGGGGGGTTAAAAATGGAGAAAGATGGAAAAGTATCCGAGAAATACATTGAGAGATTTAAAGAGAAGATTAATGATGACTTAAATATGCCCGAAGCATTAGCTGTTATGTGGGAAATGATGAAAAATAGTATTTCAGAATCAAGTAAATTAGCTACAGTGTTAAAAATGGATGAAGTTTTGGGATTGCGTTTAGATGATAAAGTAGGGTATGTTATACCCCAGGAAATAATTGATATGGCTAAAACAAGAGTTGAGTATAGAAATAGCGGAATATGGGATAAAGCAGATTTACTAAGAAAACAAATAGCCGAAAGAGGCTATATTCTGGAAGATCTTCCCGAGGGTAATTTCAAGATAAAAAAGAAGATTTAATAATATTATTCGTTTTCGGAGAGCCATTTTACTGACTCTATACCAAGAAAACCGGCAGTCTTAGTAATATATTTTGGTTCGTAAAAAAATTCTTCAGAAGGATATTTTTCATTTCCCGTTCCTTGAAGGGTTCTTTGAAGTCTTAACTGATCTGATACATAGAATCCCCTTAAATTTAGAGTTGGTGTAGCGTTTCCTTCCTGTATATTATAGGCGGTGTATATGTCACCGTCAGTAATTACCGCATAATGAGCTTCGGATACTGATTTTTCAATTTTTACATCTTCCTTAACTATAAATAGAAGGGTGCTGTTCTGATTGATTTCAATATTTTCCTCAATTGTTAGCTCTCCATTAATAAATACAATAGCGTTGAATACCGCAGAGTTGTATTGGTTGGGTATCTGGCTTTTGTTTACAGTATAATTCCCGTCAATATAAAATACTCCGCTTGAAACAGGGAGTGTGGATCCTAAGGGGGTTTTATTTTTTGCAGTATTCCATAAAGTATCGTAGTTATAGGGGGTTTCCATTGGCTGATTTGCAGCTCTCCAGTCAGTAGAAGTAGAGAAGAAAGATATTAAATTATTTCCCAGCTCAATCAATCCATCTGTATTGTCCTCAGAAGCTTCGGAAATCATATTAATACCTGCTTTTGCACCAACTATTCCTCCATTAACTTTGATCCAAGGTCCATTAATGCAAAAATCCTTTAATGATGTATTTCCAGCTAAATCTTCGGCATAGAATTTAACTGTTTTGCATATTTTCCAATCGTTATCGCAGAAATCGGTTTTAAAAGTCATTAAAAATGCAGTTTTTGACCCCGGAAGGAAAGGAGGACTAAATAAAGGAACCCATTCACCTGAATTCCAAGTGCTGTTGCATCTCAGAAGATCGCTAAAATATCCAAAATCGGGGTTTCTATCTGTCAGGTATTGGTATTTATCAGTTAGTGTGGATAAACCCGATGTTTGATCTTCTACGTTTGTATAGACATAAAGCTCATGATCTGAACCAAAAAGGCCTCTGATAGCACCCGAATCATGCCAATTGCTGGGAGGTGTTTGATCTATTTTAAAACTTATTGTATGTGCAGCTTCTATATTATTAGCACGATCTACAGAATAAAACTGCATAGTATGTTCCCCATCAACACCCACAGATACTACTGTTGAAGTATTAGTGTTTGAGTTATTTATATTTGCTGCATCTGTCCATATTGTACCGGGGCCATTTATTCCTATTTCCATGTATACACCTAAAGCACTATCAACATTTAAAACGAAGTTTTTTGATAATTGAGTCCAATCATTTGTACCTGATATGGAAGGACTTTCTGCTATTTGAGTATTGATTCTATTTCCTAGTGCATCGTATGAAACTGCAAATATACGAAAAAATGAAGGGGAAGCATCCAAGGTCTTCATCCATACAGAAGCATTCATGTTCGAGTAGGGTTCAGCTACGGCAAAGTAGTTTGGATGGCTGATTGTATGCCATCCTGTGGCATTAGAATATGTTTTTATTGATACTGTTTGGTACCCGGGTGAATAGATAGAATAATCCCTTTCGTATTTAGCTGAGTCTCCGGGGGATGTTTCAGTCCAGTATTTTGTATTGATGGGGGATGCGGGATCAGGTATTTCTAAAGATGGATTGGGTACCAAATTGAGTGTATCCACAAAGCTTACTCTTTGCCATGGGGATGAGTCTATTCTGTAATAAATTTCTTTTACACCACTTTCCAAATCGGTAGCAGTTAACGTTACTGTAATAGGCACTGTATACCAGTTATTTTTTCCGTTTGGTGACTCAGGATTCATAGAATATGAAGTAGTAGGGGGAGTTGTACCGGCAAAGGATACATTCAATCTAGCTAAAAGGAAAAATAAAAATAACGATATATTGTATAACAAGTATAATTTAGATTTAATTTGGACGTAGGAAGGCATTAAGTAAATAATAGATTAATAAAGGGAGAAAATAAACATTTGTATTCGTTACTATCTTTTATTATTTATTTCATTATATTTCTCATCCATAGCTACAAGGAGATCAAAAATTTTCTGCAAAAAATCATACTGTGTTGACCTATGTTTACTTTGTAATCTTTTCACACAGGTTGGGTGAATATTTAACTCACCTTCTGTTTCAGAATGTACCCTTCCTTCGATGGTGTCTGATTGGTTCTCTTTTTTTAACTTTACATCAATAAAAACCACGCGCCTCCCAGGTGTCATCATAACAATATCTCCCCCTCCCGGTGAATCTTCTTCATCGGTGGCTTTTCTATGTTTTACCTTATAAATTCCTAATGTTCTCCTTACTACGTATTCAGCATAATGACCATACTTACATTTTGACCCAGCGGTTTGTCTCCATTCTTCGAAAGGTTCAATATCTTGGTTGTTTTCATCACCGTTTTCATCATTCGGAGGTTTATTAATGTTACTTTTCATATTTATGTTATAATATCATGCTCATTATGATAAGAGAGGAGAAGAAATGGCCGCAAAGATCGAGTGCTATAGGGTTTTGGATAGAAAACCCAATGGTAAGATAGAATATATGTTCTACGTTGTTTTTTTTGGGCTTAGAGCCGGTATTCTGCATTTTACAGATTTTTTTTATTTAAAAATTTTTAGTAAGGAAGATGCTGCGGATATAAGTCCAGAGGATTTTATTAAGCGTATTGAAAAATCGAGGAATCCAAGATTGAAAAAGACACTTCCCGGGTTGAGAGAGTGGTTTCGGGTGGTGTTTATGAGGGATTTTTAAAAATAACGCCTTTAATTAAACATTAAGGGCGTTTTTTTGTACTGTCTTTGCATTATAATAAATATATGTCTCGATTTGATTCAAATGGGGAACAAAATGAAACCCCTAAGATACTAACTCCCGAAGAAGATAAATGGTCAAAGGCGCCAGAAAATACTATGTATGTTGTAACTAAGAAATATGGGGAGACAGTAAGCAACTTAGCTAGAGGTTTTGAGGGACAGCCGGAGAATAGGGTTGAGGGCAGATATTGTATAGAAATTCCTGAGGAAATTACTGATTTTTGCCGCGAGATCTTCTCATTAGGAGGAAGAGCGCTTCTTGTAGGAGGTTGTGTCAGAGATGCTGTTATTTCTAAAGAACATGGTGTTAGTCTTCCAACTAAGGATTTCGATATTGAAGTATACGGCCTGTCTCCTCAGACATTAAACTTGATATTATCAACAAATTATAAAGATGTAAGGGTGGAAGGGGCAGCCTTTTCAGTAATTAAAGTACGCATATATGATAGCAAAGGGTTTGTAGACGTTAGTATTCCTAGGAGAGAATCAAAAATAGGATCGGAGCATACGGAATTTAGTATAGAGGGAGATCCTTCCATGTCGATATCTGAAGCCGCGTTTAGAAGAGATATTACTATCAATTCTTTAGCTTATGATCCTTTAACTAAAACACTTTATGATTTTTACAACGGAGTTGAAGATATTAGTAATAAAGTGATTAGGTACACCAACGAGAAGGCTTTTCAAGAAGATGCTTTAAGAATTTTAAGAGTAATGCAATTTGCGGCCAGATTTGATTTTTCAATATCACCGGAGTTGAGGAATTTATGTGCAATCATGGTGAAAAGGGGAGATTTGGATAATATATCAAAGGAAAGAATTACAGAGGAGTTTTTTAAATTAATAACAAAGGGAATAAAACCCTCCATAGGTTTAGAATTTTGCAGGGAAATAGGTATATTAGAGAAATATTGGCCACAGTTGTATTTATTAACTAAGACAGATCAGGATAAAGAATGGCATCCGGAAGGTAATGCCTGGGTCCATACCTTGCAAGCAGTTGATGCGGCTGTTGATATTTCAATACGTGAGAATTTATCAGAGAAAGACAGAATGGTTTTAGTTTTAGCTTCTTTACTTCACGATGTTGGAAAGCCCCTTAAAACTGAATTTACTAAAGGTAGATTGAGATCTCATGGGCATGAGGCAGCGGGAGTAGCACCGGCACAGGAATTTTTAGATAATTTTATTTTTCCCGATATTGTTAAGAAACAGGCAGTTACTCTCATACCCCATCATTTAGCGCCAAAATATTTTTGGGAACAGGAAGTAATGTATGGCATTAATATGGATAAAGCAATCCGCCGCCTTGCACTTAGACTGTGGCAAGGAGAAACGAACATATATATGCTTTCATTATTGGTTGAAGCAGATCAAAGAGGGAGGAATCCTAATACCCATACATTCGAACCTTTATCAAGGGAACAGGTAGAGGATCTAGACAAATGCCAACGTTGGTTTTCTGATAAAGCAGAAGAACTTGGGGTTGTCAGAGAACCACCTAAGAAGTTGCTAGAAGGAAGGGATTTATTGAATCATAACATTGGAAGGGGTATATGGGTTGGTTTGGTAACGAATGTTGTATATTTAGATCAACTGGACGGTAAAATAAAGAGCAGGGAAGAGGCAATAGAGGCAGGTTTATACTACTATAAAAGGTTTAGAAATATAGTAAGTTTGATAACAACTGAAGAAAAAATAGACGAGATAGGTGCTTGGCAAAAGATAAAAGGAAAGGATGATCCCAGGGAAGTATTACAGAGTAGTGATGAATTAGTCTTGTCAGTATAGCTAATTATTATATTAAATCAGTGTTATTTGTTTCCAATAAACCTTATTAACGCTATAATCAGCCAATGTCGTTATCAATAGGAATAGTAGGTCTTCCAAATGTGGGAAAATCTACATTATTTAATGCATTACTAAAAAGACAAGCTGCACTAGCTGCTAATTATCCCTTTGCAACTATTGAGCCTAATGTTGGTGTTGTTGATGTTCCCGATGACCGTTTGAACCATCTTGCTCAATTTGTCCGTAATGATTATGGGAGTAAAGCAGGGGATAGGGAAATACCGGAAAAAATTACCCCTACAGTGATTAAATTTTATGATATTGCAGGTTTAGTAAAAGGAGCATCACAAGGAGAAGGTTTAGGAAACGAATTTTTAGGACATATAAGAGAAGTAGATGCTATTGTTCAGGTTGTCCGTGACTTTACGGACGAGAATGTTATTAAAGCAGGTGCAGTTAATCCGGAAGAAGATATACAAACTATAAATACAGAACTCATTTTTGCGGATGCTCAGACCTTGGAGAACAGAATTGAGAAAATGGGCAATGCTTATAAATTTCCGAAGACAAAAGAGGAATCAGAAAAATCACCTATATATGCCAAGTTAAGACAGATATTTAATGATGGAAAACTTGCTGCAAGTGTCATATGGTCTGAGGAAGAAAAAGAGATCATGAAGGATTTGAATCTTTTGACTTTAAAACCCATGATCTATGTTCTAAATGTAGATGAGGATAAATTGAACACAAATATACTTCATAACGATCTTAAAGTAGGTAATGGAGACTTGATAAAAATATATGAAACTATAAGAATTTCAGCAAAAATAGAGTCAGAATTATCAGGTTTTGAAAAAGAAGAACAGAAAATTTTTATGAAAGAGCTGGGAATTGAAGAAAGTGGGTTGGATAAGATAATTAAGAAAGGTTATGAAATACTTAGTTTACAATCTTTCCTTACCATGGGACCTAAAGAAGTACGTGCTTGGACGGTATCCAAAGGAGTTAAAGCACCTAAAGCAGCGGGTGTAATACACACAGATTTTGAAAGAGGATTTATATCTGCGGAAGTAATAAATTATGAAGTATTATTTCCCATAGCATCTATTAAGAAAGCAAAAGAACTGGGTAAAATACGCTTAGAGGGCAAGGAATATATAATGAAAGATGGGGATATTGTTGAATTCAGATTCTCGGTTTAGCCTAACTATTGCATTTGCTCTTCATTTTTTGTATATTCTTTGGGCTTTACATTCTATTTACATTAGATGTTAATAGGTGGACATGCACAGTTATTAATATATAATCGTCTTTAAAATGAAACAATACGAGATTATGACAATATATAAGATTGGTTTAGGGGATCAGGGAGCTAAGAATCTCTCAGCCAAAGTGAAAGAACTTATTGATTCTATGGGAGGAAAAATTACCAAAGATCAGTACTGGGGGAAGAGGAAATTTGCTTATATGATAAAGAATACACAGGAAGGATATTATGATGTTTTGGAATTTGGCATGGATTCAAACTCCATTTCTAAGTTTAAAGATAAATTAAACATATTGAACGGTTTATTGAGGTATTTAATTACAGCCAAGAGCTGAAAATAGGGAGGAAGCAAGAATGGCATCAAGAAATCTTAACATGGTACAGTTGATCGGCAACTTAACCAGAGATCCCGAGATGAGATACACTCCTCAGGGAAATGCAGTAGCAAGTTTTGTTATAGCGACAAACCGAGAATGGGTTGTCGGAGGGGAAAGAAAACAATCTGTTGATTTTCATAACATAGTTGCATGGAATAAACAAGCAGAAATTTGCGGACAACTTTTAAAGAAAGGAACAAAGGTTTATGTTATGGGAAGACTTCAGACCAGAGATTGGACAGATAACGGAGGTGTTAAGAAATATAAGACAGAGATAATTATTGAAGATATGATACTTCTTACCCCTAAAAAAGACGGGGAAGGGTCCGAAGATATGGATTTAGATATAGAAGGTCAGTCAGAATCTTCAGCAGAGGAGATTCCATCCGAAGATATAGATTTAGATGATATTAACTTAGATGATTTAGGTTCATCTTCAAAGTAACATGAATTCTACACCTGCACTCTATGAGTGCAGGTGAGTATGGGAATACATATGATGCAAAAGAAAAAACAAACATCGACCAATAGAAAGAGAAGAATGGTTTCAAATAAACCTTCGGGTGACTATTTTTCTCAAACAAAAACCAAACCGGATTATAAGGAAGTGTTGGTATTGAGGAGATTTATCAGCGACAGAGGTAAAATACTTCCCCAGAAATATACCGGATTAACAGCTAAAAATCAGCGTATGCTCTCTATTGAAGTAAAAAAAGCAAGATACATGGGTCTTTTGCAATATACAGACAGGCACGCTATCTGATAATATATATTCATGTCTTATGCCTTGCCCATATTATCCTGTTATTTTGATGTATCGGATAATTCGTTTGCACTTCTTACGGATACAAATGAATTATTATTTAGGAATTTCCCATATATTTACTCTTCTGAGGTATTTTCCAATCAATGTAATGAGGAAACATTTAACAAATCACTTATAGAGTGTGTACTAAAGGAATTTTCCCTGAAAACGAAGAAGAAATTAAATAACATAGAAATAATATCAACAGGTTTTTTGGAATCACCCAGAATTGGCCTAGAGAGTAAATTAACTTCAAAACTTATATCCCTTCTTCAAGATACGGAAGATATATTTCCTTTCATAATTAATGATTTCTCTGTTATGACAAAAGATGCTTTTCTCTCATACGAGGTATGCAATAAAAAAGAACAAGGTATAGAGGAGGGGGAGAGTAATGAACTAGCAAATTTAGCAATATATCCGCAGTTAATACCTACGGATCTTCCAACAAAGACAGTTCTGGACAGATATTTATCTGAAAAGATAGGCGGATTAGATTTAGGTTATCCGCAATCAGGGGCATTGACATTCTCGGGAAGCAGATTCTCAAGACCTAAGGATATGTATGAATATTTGGATTGGATATTGATATTAGATTTGATTAAAAAACCCGGTATTTACACAATATATATAGACCGTAAGAATTATATACCGCTTTCCCTTCTTCTTAAGAGATATAAATCGGACTTTATATTTGAGTATAAAGAACATTTGGAACAAATAGGAACCTTAATAAACTCTCCGGGTGATACAGAGTGCCTGCTTATATCTGATTTAGATACAAAACAATTTTTTGATATTAAAAAGGATAGTTTCTATCAGGTTCCGGTATCTTCTGATTCAGTTGTTAAGGCTAAGATTAAAAACGGAACATTGGGAAGTTTTGAGAAGAATATATTAGGGGGTAGGGTAGGATTAATGGTAGATACCAGAGATAAAAAGTATACAATTTCTTCACAGCCAAGATATTTCAACAGCTGTGTAAAGCAATTATCTTTATGTACGCCCCAGTATTAAAAAAACTAACCGATAATAAAGATACATACATAGAAAGAGCTCTTCCTTCTGCCGGAGAAATATTTATCAAAGAAGGGGATGAAGTAAGACCGTTTGATAAAGTAGGCGAGTGTGTTTATTCCCAAAGAAGAACCATTTACCCCCCATCATTTAAACCTGATAATTTGAAAACAGACAGAAAGTTCTACTATGCAGGATCAGTGCTGGGGAAACTTAAGTCCAAAAATATTCAATCCCCGTACAATGGAAATTTATCCAAGATAGACAACAGCAGAGGGGGATATTCTTTTGACGAAGCTGAAAGCAAATATGTTCTTTTGTCAGGTACTTGGGGTAAGGTGCAAAAGGTATATGAAAAGAGATCGGTATTGATTAGCACTATAACCCGGGATCTTCTTTTTGCAGCCAGCACAGAGGTACATGTATCCGGGGAATTAGTTGTATTTCCAAATCCTATGGAAATATTAGAGAAATACTACTTAGAAAGTTTTTCTAAAAACAATCTCGGCAAAATTGTATACGTAGGACATTTTGCAGATCTGGAAGTAGTGAAAAGAGCATGTGAGATGGGCACTGTAGCAGTATTAGCAGGTAGTGCACACAGAAGTACTTTTAATTATGCAAAGAGTAAGGGGCTTGGTTTTGGTGTTATATCGGGTTTTGGTGTACTGGAAACTCCCGATCCGATATATAGGTTTCTAAGTTCAATATCATACAGACACGTATTTTTTCAAGGAGAGAGCAATATCCTTCGTATACCGATGTCACCTGAGGATCAAAAAACCATCTCTTCCTCTAAAATTGATGTAAATAATGATAATAAAAGCAGGAAAAACAAGAAAAAAAAGAAAGAAGAAAATGTTCCAAATGAATCTGTTACAGAACTAAATATTATTAGAGAAGTAGAACCTGGATTAGATGTTATAGTATTACAGTCCCCCAACTTTGGAAAGATAGGAACAGTTGACAGAGTTGAAGACTCTAGTATATTTGTAAAGTTCAATAATGAAAATGATACGGCAGAGGTAAAATTACCAAACTTCTTTCTTATTGAATAGAAAAATAAATTATGAGTGCCTGGGAAAAGTTTCAAAGATTTTTAATAACAGTATTGATAGCCATAGGATTTTTCTATGGGGGTCATTACATGGGAAAGAGGGGATATATTTTTGAAGTAAAGAAAAACCCCCCGAAAGTAGAAATAGTTAATAGATATCCCCCTGATAAAAAGATAGATTTCGGACGTTTTTGGGAAGTATGGGATCTGGTAAGCAAGAATTACTTGGATAGGCCCGTAGACGCACAGAAAATGCTCTGGGGAGCTATCACAGGAATGGTTGAATCACTAGGAGACCCCTACACATCGTATCTTCCTCCGGAGACAAACGATACAGTAATGAGCGCATTAAACGGAAAATATGAAGGTATAGGGGCTGAATTAGGTATTAAGGACGGTATATTGGTAGTAGTAGCTCCTTTGGACGGATCACCCGCAAAATCAGCCGGAGTTAAATCAGGCGACAAGATATTAAAAATTGAGGAAGAAATAACTTTGGGGATGTCTATAACCGATGCTGTATCAAAAATAAAAGGACCATCAGGAACCAAGATAAAACTAACCCTGCAGACAGATAATCAGGATCCGAGAGAGCTTGTTATTACCAGAGGGTTGATAAAGATATCAAGTGTCAGCTGGGAGGATAAGGGGGACGGCACCTTATATATAAGGGTGGGGAGATTTGGAAACGAAACGAATACTGATTGGGATAAAGCAGTTGCTGAAGCCAATGTCAAAATGGAAGAATTGGATGCAGTAATAGTCGATGTAAGAGGAAACCCCGGAGGATATTTTGAATCAGCAATTCATTTAGCCGGAGAATTCTTCAAAGACGCCCCTGTTGTATGGCAGGAATCTTCAATGGGTGATCAAACCCCGCGTGAAACATCAAGATTAGGAATATTTCAAAAGGTGCCTGCAGTATTTGTATTAATTGATCAGGGAAGTGCTTCTGCCTCCGAAATACTTGCTGCAGCTCTTAGAGATAACATCGGAGCTAAACTAATTGGAATGAATTCTTTTGGCAAAGGAACAATACAAGACGCTAAAGAGTTTTCGGATGGTGCGGGTGTTCATATAACTGTGGCTAAGTGGCTTACTCCCAAAAAAGAATGGATTCATAAGATTGGACTATCTCCCGATGAGAAAGTAGAACTTACTGAAGAAAATACAAAAGACGGCGCCGATCCCCAACTTGAAAAAGCATTGGAACTTGCAAAAGAGTTCTGATATGTTTTAAAATCATAATCCTATGAGAGGCAAATTAAAAATCATAGCCGGAGTAGTGTGGGTTGCAGTATTTCTATCCATAATATTTGTTCTTTATTCATTTTCAAACAATAGAAAGAGTAATCTAAAAGATGAATATACAGGAGGAATAGATGGAAAAGGAACAAAGTTGTCCGGTTATATTAAAGATTTTCTTTTTTCAGAAAAGTTAGAGGAAGAAGAGAAGGTTGTTACAAAACAGCAGGTTGTTCAAGAAGAGTCTGCGGTAATAGATGTAGTGGAGAAAGTATCCCCTGCTGTAGTGTCCATAGTAGTTAAAACTACTGATTTTGATTTCTTTTCCGGATTATCAACTTACGAAGGTGGTATTGGTACGGGATTTATAGTTGATTCAAAGGGTATTATTGTCACAAATAGTCATGTTGTAGATAATCCCAACGGTGAGTATTCGATTGTATTAAAGGACGGAAGAAACTTTAAAGTAGATAAAATACATTTAGACGAAAATTCTGATTTAGCAATACTTGAGATTTCAGCCAGAGGTTTGCCTGTTGTTGAACTGGGAGATTCGAACGATATAAAAGTTGGACAGAAGGCAATAGCAATAGGCAACGCTTTGGGTCAGTTTTCAAATACGGTTACGGTAGGAGTAATTTCAGGCATAGCCAGAGAACTTCAAGCATCGGGAGGTTTTGGAGATGTAAATACATATGAGGATGTAATTCAGACAGATGCAGCACTTAATCCGGGTAACTCAGGGGGACCTTTGTTAAATATAGCAGGACAAGTAGTGGGTGTGAATGTGGCTACTACGTACAACGCAGACAATATTAGTTTTGCCATACCAGTAAATACATTAAAACCTATTCTTGAAGGATTTAGAAAAGAGGGAAGGATCGTTAAACCTTATATAGGTGTATCCTATCAAATGATAACTAAGGAGATGTCCATTTTAAATAACCTTCCCGAGGGTGCTTATATAGCGGGTGTAATATCGGAATCCCCTGCTGATAAAGCAGGTTTATCAAGGGGAGATATTATTAAAAAATACAATGATAAAGAACTAACAGGCAAAAACACACTATCAAAATATATATCTGCAAGCAAAGTAGGGGATAAAATAGAACTTATTGTTGATAGAGATGGTAAAGATATATCAATAACAGTTACTCTTGGGGAATCCCCCCAGAATTCTCAATAACTGAATTATTTTCCTTTATACCGGAATTGCATTCGTTAAGTATTTTACCTATATCTCCCTCCATAATCATATTAATACCATGCCAGGATTTGTTAATTCTGTGGTCTGTGACACGGCTTTGAGGAAAATTATATGTTCTTATCTTTTCATTTCTTTCACCGCTTCCTACCTGTGTGGATCTTAATTCACTGATATTTTTGACTTCCTGTTCCTGCATCATGGTATAAAGACGGGAATTTAATATCTCTAGGGCTTTTTCTCTATTCTTACCCTGAAATCTCTCCTCCTGGCATTCTACAACCACTCCCGTAGGAATATGTGTTAATCTGACTGCAGTAGATACCTTATTAACATTTTGTCCTCCCTTTCCTCCTGAACGGAAGAAATCCCATTGTAAATCAGATTGTTTTATTTCCAGATTTATTTTTTTTAATCTTGGTAAAACAGCTACCGTAGCTGTTGAAGTATGTATTCTGCCCCCCGATTCTGTGGCAGGAACCCTCTGCACGCGGTGCACACCTGATTCATATTTGAGCATATTGAACACATTATTACCCTTTATTTCCGCTGATATGGTTTTTAACCCACCTGCGGAATTTTCAGATCTAAAAATTTCAATGAATTTCCAATTATTCTTCTCACCGAATCTGTAATACATTCTGTAAAGATCGGAAGCAAAAAGTCCAGCTTCATCCCCTCCTGTACCCGCTCTAATTTCAAGATTGGCAGTATTGGGGTCAATATTATTATCCGGATTTTTATTACTTCCCGAAGAATTATCTATCACAGGGTATTTGTCATTATCCATAGAATTTAAAGTTTCCATGAGCTGAGTTTTTTGTTTTTGGAGATTATCAATTTCCTCACTGATTAATTTTGTAATCTCCTTGTCTGATTCTTTTCCTAACGCTAATACATTGTCTTCAATGCTTCTATCAATACGGGATATCTCTTCCAGTAAGTATTTATTATCTATAGTCATAGAAGGGATTATTATCTAATTTTCTTCCGATTTAATCTTATCAAGCATTTCTTTGACTGTCTGTTCTTTTCTTGGTGTTTTTGAAGAAACTTTCTTTGATTCCTTGTTTTTTCTATGTTCTTCAGTAGATTTTTTCTTTTCTTCAGCAATTTTAGCTTTCTTGGTAAATTTATCTATTCTTCTTTCCGTATCTACAAATCTTCTTTGTCCTGTATAAAAAGGGTGGCATGCACTGCATATTTCAACCGATATAGAAGGTAGGGCAGATATGGTAGTAAAAGTATTACCGCAGGCACAGGTAACAACGCACTCTTTATATAATTTTGGATGTATATCCTTTTTCATAGCGACAAGGAGTATATCAGATAATGGCAGATGTATTCAACAGTATAAAACTACGTATGTTTTCGGCTTACTATCTGCTGTCCCGTTTCAGCAATAATTACACCAATAACGACTATAACCGCACTAATAATCAGAGATGTAGTCGGCACCTCTCCCAGTAGAAGATGGGCTATGGGAAATGAAAAAACAGGTCCTAAATAACCAAATATCGCTGATTCCGATACCCTTCCTTTATCTAAAGCCCATTGATATAGTATAAAAGCTACTATTGATGAGAATAGAGACATATACAGTAAACCAAGTATTCCATGAATATCTATTTGGTTCATCAGAAAAGTATTAGCTTCAAAGATACCAAGGTTTTCCAATACAGCCAGGGGTATGGTTGTAAATAATCCCACATACATGCTCAGTACAGCTATAAGAGAGGGAGGGTAATTTTTAGTCATCGGTTTTATTTTAAACTTGGTGAGGATAACCTTAACACCCCCTTTAAATTTTTCCGGATTAGAGTTCATTTTGGACCAGATCACATATACCACCCAGGTTAAGTTATATATCACTGCTAATGCATTTCCCGCTACTCTGTAATGTGTAGGGATACTATTGTGGTTATTGCCGACCAAAGGTTCAAAAACAGTAAGCAATGTTCCTGCTATGGTTATAAATACCCCGTATTTAATAAAGTTATTCATTTTCTCCCCATACAATTTGTGTCCCAGATAGATAATCATTGCCCCTCCGATAATACTGATGATTGTTGCGTCCATTGAAGCAGTGTATTTAAGTGCTAAAAATATTATTGCTATAGAGCTTTGGGATAACAACCCCAGCAGAATAAAATTAGGATAGTCTTTTTTATTTATATTATTTTTAAGAAGAAGCGCAGATACGTAGGGTAGAAGTATAATACAGACTATTAGTAATCTTAGGAATAAGAAAGTGAAAGGAGGTATGTATTCTAGGGTGTATTTAATAATGGGATTTGCCGCTCCCCAGATGAGATTTACAAAGAGAAAAGCAGCCGGTGCGGCAAGATTGTTCTGAAGTAGCTTTTTTCTTTTCATCGGCAGTAAGTAATATTGCTACATGGGAACTAAATAATGTTAATAAATTCACTTATACTGAGATTTTTCTGTTTCATTTCTTTCATGTCTTTAAGTGTAATTTTTTTATTATTGATCTCATCATCTCCGATAATTACTGCATACGGAATGTTCTTTTTATCAGCAAATTTAAGCTGTTTTTCAATCTTTGTATTTGCATCAAGCCATAGGATGACATTTCTACCTTTTTTTCTAAGAATATCAGCCGTTTCTAAAGATGCGTTAAAATATTTGTCTGATTTTGTACCATCTTCTTTAGGCCATACGGTAATGAGAAATTCAGTTGTCTGAGGAATTTGAGGAAGAAGATGCCAGTTTTCAAGAAAATTTCTAAATGTTACGTCTCCCATACCAAAGCCAACTCCGCTTATTCTTTTTCCGATAAATCCTTCAACAAGGTTATTGTATCTTCCTCCTCCGGCCATAGCTCTTGAGTTGTTAGGTGATAAATCGAATAACTCAAATACGTTACCGGTGTAGTAATCCAATCCACGAACTACAGAGGGATCGTATTTAACATAACTTTCTATACCGGACAATCTAAGTAATTTCATCGTTTTCAGAATTTCTTCTGCTCCCGGGGATTTTTCCTTCATTTTTAAAATATATTCATTGGATGATTGAAGAAAACTGAGGATAGAATCTATTTCTTTAGGTTTGAGATCTGCTTTTTCTTTCAGAATATATTTAAAATCATCTACAGATATCTTTTTTAGTTTATCTATTGCCTTCATTATATCTTTAAACTTTGAAGAGGGTATATTTGCATCCTTTAATACATCTTCCAGAAGTATTCTGTTTCCCATCCTAATTTCAAACATGTTCTTGTCTGCTCCGAATTCTTTAAGAAGATTGACAATAATCTGAACTATTTCTGCATCCGCTTCTACACCGTCTGTGCCGAATATATCTACGTTTAACTGAAAATGTTCTCTCAGCCTGCCTTTCTGGGGTTTTTCATAACGCCATAGATTAGGTATTGAGAACCACCTTATAGGATAATTCAATTCACTGTATCTTTGGGATACCATTCTAGCTATAGTTGGGGTCATTTCCGGTCTTATTGCTACTTTTCTATCCCCCCTGTCTATGAAGGAATATATTTGCTCATTAACAAGTTCCTCCCCTGATTTAGCTGCATATATTTCAAAGGGTTCAATAAATGGCCCGTCATATTCCTCATATCCGAATCTTTCACATACTTCTTTCCATTTCAGGAATATATAGTTTCTGATCCTCATATCTTCAGGATAGAAATCCCTGGCCCCTTTATAAGGCTGCGTAGGAAGTGACGTATTATCCATAATTATGATCATATCAAAGGAGATGCTTAAGGTCTATGAATATTATCTCTTCTAATTGAGATGTCTTTTTGTTAACATACAGAACATGGAGATAACATACATAGGACATTCATGTTTCAAGATAAAAGGAAAAGATGTAACTTTAGTCATTGATCCCTATGATCCCAAGATAGGGTATAAACTTCCAAAGTTAGAGTGCGACATTCTTCTTTCTACACATAATCATTTTGATCACCACTATATTGAAGGTGTATCTGGATATAAACTGCTGGTTGATACCCCCGGAGAATACGAAACTGAGGGAGTGTTTATCTATGGCATTCCTGTGTATCATGATGATAAAGACGGAAAGGAAAGAGGTCAAATGACAGTATTTCTTATAGATATTGACGGATTGACACTTCTTCATTTAGGGGATTTAGGCCATAGTTTATCAAAAGAAACACTTGAAAAGATATCAGATGTGGATGTATTAATGATTCCTGTAGGAGGGAAATACACTATAGATGCCGAAATAGCTGCTGAGGTAATTTCTGAAATTGAACCGGGATATGTTATACCAATGCATTATAAAACTAATGATTTAGCCGGTATCAAAGATGTTGACGGCGTAGATAAATTTCTGGATGAGATGGGAGTAGAGAATAATATAAAAAAAGACGATAAACTAAAAATATCGGGTAAATCCGATGTACCGGATGATACTCAAGTTGTTATACTAAACCCTGCCCACTAAAATAAATGCCCAGACAAAGAAAATCTGAAATGAATATTAATGCTTATGTACCTCCCCATGACTTAGAGGCGGAAAAGTCAGTTTTGGGGTCTTTACTTATAGATAAGGATTCTATAGTAAAGGTAGTTGAGTTTCTCAGACCGCGCCATTTTTATAGACAGGCTCATGAAAGTATATTCCAGGCAATAATGAATCTTTTTGAAAAAAGAGAACCTGCTGATTTAATAACTGTTCCTGCTGAACTAAAAAAGATGGGGGAATTGGAAAATATTGGAGGTGTTTCATACCTTACAGAGTTGGTAAACTCAGTTCCCACGGCATCTAACATTGAAGCATATGCCAGGCTGATAAGAGACTCTTCAACACGAAGAACACTGATATCCGCATCATCTGAGATAGGAAAAATCGCACTAGATGAGGGTGATATTGAGGACTTATTAGACAAATCCGAGCAATTGTTATACTCAGTATCTCAAAATATTGTCTATCAGGATTTTATACCCGTAAAAGATACTTTAGAAATTACATTTGAGCGTTTGGATGAACTAAGTAAAAATAGAGGATCTTTAAGGGGAGTACCAACGGGTTTAAAAACATTGGATCGTATGCTGTCGGGACTTCAGAAAGAAAATCTAATTATATTAGCTGCACGTCCATCAGTTGGAAAAACATCTTTAGCCTTAAATTTTGCACAATTTGCTGCAGTTGAAAAGAAAAAGGGAATAGCCATATTTTCATTAGAGATGGGAAGAGAAATGTTAGTGGATAGAATGATATCTGCACAAGCAGGTATTGACGGATGGAAGATATCAACAGGCAACCTTGAAGAAGAGGATTTTGAAAAATACGGAGAGGCAGCAGGGGAATTGGCCGAAGCAACAATATTTATTGATGATACACCCGGTATCAGTGTTTTAGAAATGAGAACTAAAGCCCGAAGATTAATGCTGGAAAATAAGATTGATTTGATTATTGTAGATTATCTTCAGCTGATAAGAGCACCTGAGGCAGAAAGCAGGGTACAGGAAGTATCAAAAATATCCCAATCTTTAAAAAATTTAGCCAGAGAGCTTAAAGTACCCGTACTGGCAGTTTCTCAGTTGTCCAGGGCGGTTGAACAGAGGGGAGGGGATAAGAAACCTCAGCTTTCAGATTTGAGAGATTCAGGATCAATAGAACAGGATGCAGATGTTGTTATGTTTTTATGGAGGCCTAATGATGATGACAGACAAAGTGCAAAATTAAATATTGCTAAACACAGAAACGGTCCTACAGGAGATATTGATTTATTCTTTAAAACTGAATTCACAAAATTTTATGAAGTGGATACTACAAGAGGTTTTAATCCCTGATTTTCTAAAGTATATAATATGCTAAGATATCTTCTATCTACGGGTAAAAGATATAAAGAAGCCGTGGTGGCGGAATGGTATACGCGGTGGTCTCAAAAACCACTGGGATCTAATCCCGTGTGGGTTCGACTCCCACCCACGGCACCATTAAATTAACGTATATTATTAAATTATAGTGATATAATCACCAGTATGCTTGCTACAGAATTAAAAACAGGAACAGTATTCAAAATGAACGGTTTTCCCTACCTGGTAATTAAATATGAACACATAAAGGTGGGAAGGGGAAGCGCTAATGTTAAATTAAGAATAAGAAATATAATTACGGGGCAGGTTATGGATAAAGGATGTGTTTCTACCGAGAAATTTGAAGATGCCGATGTGTTTAGAAAGAACGCCCAATATCTATATAAAGACAATAATTATATATTTATGGATCCTGATTCTTTTGAACAGTTTAATATATCAGACCAGCTACTGGGGGATAGTGCAAAGTTCTTGCAGGAGGGGCAAAATGTTCAAGTCCAATATTTTGAAGGTTCTCCGATATCTATTGATCTGCCAATTACAATGGTGTTTGAGATAACATATACGGAGCCGGGGTATAAGGGCAATACTGTAACAAATACATTCAAAGATGCAACAATAAATACCGGAGCTGTAGTAAAAGTACCTACATTTATTAAGATTGGGGATAAAGTTAAAATTGATACTAGAGACGGTAGTTATATTTCAAAGGCCTAAATACTTTAATGCTTATTCCTGGAGAAATAACAATCGGATTTTATAAAATACCAACCTTATTTTTAGCATCCGTACTGGGTGTACTGTATTGGGTATTTGTAGTGTGGTATGAGGGAAGAAAAGATGGTTTCTCCAGCGACAGTATATTGGATTTAGCATTTTCTTCAGTAACACTATCAGCAGTTTCTTTTTATCTTTATTCACTTTTATACAGAAACATAAAGCTATATCATCCTAACAGCATCGTCTTATCTTTAGACTATGAATTAACAGTATCGTTATTATGTTTTTTATCTTCTCTGATACCTGTTTTATACTTCTCAAAGAGATGGAAATGGTCAAAATACAGGGTTTTAGATATTTACTCTATGGCATTTTCCCTATTTATTTTTTTATTCTATGTAGCAAGAACATTGGTACTAGGAGATGTTAATTCACTTGCCTTATCAGGTTTAATATTTGTCTTTTATCTAGAAATTCTTAGATTTAGGGGATATAGATTTTCATCCGGCACAATATTTTCATTATTCTGTTTTTTCCTTGCATTTAGCGGAATTCTTGTTCTTAAGAGAGACGGCTATTTACTAATATATGGTATTTTAGTTATAATAGGTACAGTATCAATTATTCTCAGGAGAAATATTAGCGTGTATAAAAGAAATTTACCTTCTGAATTTATAGAAAGAATTAAGGGTAAGCTGATTAAAAAAGACAGATCCCTGAAGAAATCGCAGCAGTTACTGATAAATGAGGATCCTTATCTTCAGACAGACAGAGCTACAGGTAATTCCGAATCTATGGATGAGGCAATATTGGAGGATTATCAAAAAAATGTAAATGATGCAAATAAAAATATAGTTAAAGGCTTAAGAATTCAGGTTAGAAAGGCATTGGCATCAATTAAAATAGGGAAATATGGAATATGCGAAAGGTGCGGAGCGCCTATAGATAAAGCAAGATTGAAAGCATACCCCGAGGCAACAACATGCATAGAATGTGCACCCGATTCAGATAATAGTAATGAGTAAATACAACTGTTCTTATGTATTATCCGGGATATTAAATCCTCAACAATTCTCTCTTCTTTCATTGTTTGTACTTATTCTCTTTTCCTTTATCTTTTTAAAATATGTCAAAAAGACAAGAATAGGGCATTTGGGGTTGTTAATTATGATTTTCGGATCATTATTTAATATTTATGAACGTTATACTACCGGTTGTATTAAAGACTACATATCTTTTTTCAATCTTTTTTATTTTAATATTCGGGATGCAGCAATAACTTTGGGTATTATGTTAATATCAATATCTATATGGAAAGAAAAATAGATATTATTTATGAAGATGACAGTATATTGGTTTTGGATAAGCCGTCTGGACTAGTAGTAAATAGATCACATACAAATAAAACCGTAACACTGCAGGATATATTGGAAGAAAGTTCTCCGGGTATTGTGGAAAATGAGGATACCGAGGAGGATGATTTCATTCAAAGAACGGGTATTGTACACCGTTTGGACAAAGATACATCGGGTTTGTTGATTGTGGCAAAGAACAGAGACACCTTCAATAAAATGCTAAGTCAGTTTAAAGATAGGAAGACACAGAAAGAATATTTAGGAATATTATGCGGAAAGATAGACGATCCCATTATTGAGATTAATGCTCCGATTAAAAGAAATCCGAAAAGCCCTCTCAGATATGCAGTTGTAGAAGGAGGGAAAGAGGCCTTTACTAGATTTGAAAATATTAAAAACATACAAAAAGAAGAATATTGGTACACATTAATGAAAATACTTCCTAAGACAGGCAGAACACATCAGATTAGAGTTCATTCATTAGCAATAGGAAATCCTATCGCAGGAGATCAGATATATTGTTCAAAGATATTACTCGAAAGATCACTAATACACTTCGGAAGAATGATGTTGCATGCATCTAAGATAGGTATATTTCATCCTAAGACAGATAAGTTCATAGAATTTACATCAAAAATACCCAAAGAATTCTCTTTATAAAAGATAAATTTCATGTATATAATCGTCTTGAAAATATATGAGACGATATTCTGCCCAAAAATCCAAAAAGAAAAATAAAGTAATCGGGAGAAATATTAAGAAAACGATTACACGTGTGTTATTAATTCCTATCTTGTTTTTAGTATCCCTTGGGTTTTTTGGTGTTTATTTCACATTAAAGTATGTTAATAAATCATTTGCTATGGCATCCTTTTCACAGGGAGAAGTACCATATGACATAAAAGGAGACACTTTTCCCACACTGCTTTATGTAGTAGTAGAGGATATAGACAAAGAACCGATAAATATAAAGACAATTAAATTTATTGTTTTTGATCGTATTAATGACAATATATCAACTTACATAATACCTGCAGAAATTAAATACGACATAGCAGGTAGGTATGGAGAAGAGGAGTTAAGTAAGACAATAGCTTTGGGGGGTATGAATTCAGATGATTATTTGAATGATGGAATAAAGGTATTAAAAAATACAACGTTTAAAATATTTGGTTTTAACACAGATAAATTTTTAGTTGTATCCGAAGAACAGAAAAATATATTTGATGAGATGCTTTCAAACGGAACTTTCTTGGACATAGTAAAAATAAAAGATATTATTGAAGTAAGCGGGGAATTTAAAACCGATATGACATTTAGCGAATTCTATAACCTTTTCTCTTATATAAAGTCGCTTCCCAATGAAAGATTAAATAAAGAGGTACTAAACGAGGAAAGATTGCTAAATCCCGGATCCATTGATCAGGATTTCTCAGACTATGCTTTGGAATCACCTATATCTCAGGAAAATAAAAGCATATCTATACTAAATGGATCAAATTATCCCGGAGTAGCAACATTAGTATCCAGATTAGTTAAGAATAACGGGGGTAGGGTAGTGGCCATAGGAAACTCTGACCAGCCCTATAGTAATAGTATCATAATAGCCGAAAATACAGATTCCTTAACATGCAGATATCTATCAAAGGCATTGGGTATACCCAATATAGTTGATAAAAACGGTACAAACCTAGGGGAGCATGAAATAGACAGATCAGATATTGTTGTAATTTTAGGATTTGACACCTCAGAACAACTGTACTAGTATTACCCCAGTACTCTCTCCTTTCTACCCCCGCCCCAAATTAGGGTGGGGGGAAGTTTATCTAGAGATGGGTATTTCTTATATTTTTATATTTATAGCAGTATTTATTATCATCCTTTTTGTAGTGTATCTGCGTATTAAAACCCCGGAGTCTATTGAGTTGGTGAAAGAAGAAAGAAGCTTGCAACTCCTTCAAGTTACACTCAGCAAAAGTGACGAAGAATCCCCCAATGTACAAGCATCTTCTTTATATGCAGAGAACATGTTTTCAACATTACATGGTTTGCTGAAAGAAGATCCTTCCTCCCAAGAACATATTTCATTTGAAATGGCTGCCTCCGGAACGGAAGGCATAAAGTTTTTTGTTTACTGTCCAAAGAATATTAGAAAATTTGTTGAAGGGCAGATATACGCGCAATACCCCACTTGTCAGATAAGAGTCGTTGAAGACTATGTAAAAAAATATGATACTAAGTCAAACAAATACGGAGCGGTTTCAGTAACTTTTTCTAAACCTGACTATTTTCCTATAAAGATTTTTAGGGATTTTGAGATTGATCCCATCTCTTCAATAACATCCGCTGTATCTTCCATTGGAGTAGGGGAGGAGGTGTGGTTTCAGATATTGGTAAGACCGGTTGCTGATACATGGCAAAAAGAGGGATTTAATTATGTGAAATCAATTCGTGAAGGTAAACCGGAGGGAAATCCATCATTCTTTAAGACCTTTTTTGATGCTTTAGGCAGAGAGACAGTTGGAATAGCCAAGGGTACGGCAATAGGTGCTTTTACGCTTCCCATGAGCCCTGAAGATGCAAAGAAAGCAGCAGCTGCAGCAGATAAACAAATTGCAGTAAAAGTACCCGCCGGACAGGAAACCGAATTACGATCAATAGAGAATAAATTATCCCGTATGGGCTACCAGACAGTTATTAGAATAATTGCATCAGCAGAGAGTGAAGAAAAAGTAGAATCTAATTTAAGGTCAGTATTCGCATCTTTTAAACAATTTTCTGCGGTTAACCTCAATTCCTTCTCCTCTCATTTTGAAAGCAATGTGGGAAGAATAGTGAGTGATTATCAGAATAGGTTATTTGATAAAGATAAATCAGTGATTTTAACAACTGAAGAATTGGCTACTTTTTTTCATTTCCCCCTTTCAAATATTGATACTCCAAATATATCATGGGTGTATTCCAGAAAATCCGAACCGCCTCCCAATCTTCCCATACAAGATGCAAATCTTATAGGGGAAACAGTATTTAGGAATGAGAGAATAAAATTCGGGCTTAAAAATGATGAAGACAGGTTAAGACATTTGTATGTTATTGGCAAGTCAGGAACAGGAAAATCCACATTGTTTGAATCAATGATATCCCAGGATATTATGAGAGGAGCCGGAGTGGGTGTTTTAGACCCACATGGAGAAACTATAGAAAGAGTATTGAACCGCATCCCCGATAATAGAATTAACGACATCATTTATTTTGATCCGTCTGATACGGAAAGACCAATCGGTTTAAATTTAATGCAGCTGGATGATCCATCTCAAAAAAACCTGTTAGCATCGGGGTTGGTATCTGCTATTAAACAGCATTTTGATTATTCATGGGGCCCTAGACTGGAGTATTTACTTAATTATGCAATATTAACGCTTCTGGAAGTACCGGGAACCACTATGCTTGGTATTACAAGATTAATGGAGGATATTAATTACCAAAAGTATATTCTTCATCAAGTTAAGGATCCTTTAGTAATAAAATTTTGGGAGCAGGAATTCAGGGATATGAAAGGGAATCAAAAACTGGTTACTGAATCAATATCTCCCATACAGAATAAAGTAAATAGATTTTTAGCATCCACTACGATTAGAAACATATTAGGACAAAGAGAATCAACTTTAGATTTATGGGATGCTATGAATAATGGAAAAATAATTCTGATGAATCTATCAAAGGGGAAGATAGGTACAGATAATGCCAACCTTCTAGGGGCTCTCTTAGTTTCCAGGCTGCAGTTTTATGCACTTCAGAGAGCTAAGATACCCTACGAGGATAGAAAGCCTTTCTATCTGTATGTAGACGAGTTTCAGAATTTTGCTACAGGTAGTTTTGAAGAAATATTATCGGAGTCAAGAAAATACAAGCTGGGATTATATCTTACGCATCAATTTACAGCACAACTGCCCGAATCACTACTAAAAGCAGTATATGGAAATGTGGGGACAATAATAACATTTTCTTTAGGGGCGCCCGATGCAAAGGAATTAGCACATGAATTTGCCCCTTACTTTAATGAAGAAGATATCATCTCACTAGAGAGATTCCAGATATATATTAAGCTGATGATGAACGGTATGACATCCCATCCTTTTTCAGCTAGAATATTAATTCCTTGGGAGGATGGATTTTTAGTACCTAAAACAAATAATAAAGAGAAAGTTATAAATCTAAGCAGAGAGAAGTACGGAGTCCCCAGGGAGTTTGTTGAGAGTAAAATATTTAAGTGGGTGGAAACTAAATTTGACAAGGGTATGGCTATTGCTCAAGAATATAAGAATAAGATGGGAGAGAATAAGACGGTAGGGGAATCTAATACCGTTGATATAAATTTAAATAGAAAGGAATAAGATAAATGCCCGAAGAAAATAACGATAATTATTCTAGTGACGATATATCACAAGGAAGGTTGTTTCAGCTAAAAGAAGCGACGCTTTCATTAAGAAGAAATATAGATAAAATCTCCCAAATTATTGAAAAGATAGAACATGAGCAAAAGAAAGAGATGTATAAAAAAATGCCCGGTGTTGAGGGCACGTTTGACGGCTTATATCTAATAGCAGACAGCGGGGAAAAACACGAAGTACCGGCTAATTACGCAGCTAAATCAAGATTGGTGTATGGGGATCGTTTAAAAATTGTTGAGGAGGATGGAAAAAAAGTATTTAAACAGATTACAAAGGAAGAAAGGTTGGAGATAAAAGGTGTATTGTCCAAGAAAGAAGGGAAGTGGTACCTGTTGTCTGACAGCGGTACTTATAGAATATCCGATACTTCTGCAGAATTTAATCAGGCTTCTTTAAATGAAGAAGCTGTAGGATTTATACCTCTGAATAATAAAAATGCACCATATGCGGCATTGGACAGAATTATAAGGAAGGAAGATACTAAGAAGGATATAAAAATGACAGAACATGGGAAAAAGGAAGTATCAAATAATGAGAAAATAAATAGTACAAAGAGTAAGGAGGGGTATAAAGATAATATTCAAAATAAAAGAAAGAAAGATGACGGAAGAGTTCATATTCCTCAGAATAAATCCAAACCCGCTCCTAAAAAGGAAGATAAGGGGGTAGAGAAGGCCCCTGAAGTTAAAAATGATAAAAAAGAATATGTTGCTAATATATTAACCGATGATGATTTGAGGTAGTATATTACTCAGTTATTTCTTCTTCTTGTTCAACCTCAGGTTCTTCGAGAGTTCCTTTCTTAAAGTATGGTCTCACATCTTGTTTATCTGCTTTAAATACCGGAATAGATGATTTAATCAGCAAGGTAACGTGTTTATCAGAACCCTTGAGAAATCCTGCATGAATTCTGGCTTCTCTTTCCTGGGCTATGTTCATTTTTTGTACGATTATGGGATCTTGGATCTCTCCAATATAGGTTTTTTTGCAGTCTTTTATCTTAAATACCTCAATAGATCTTTTCTTTATTTTCAATGACAAACCTTCTCCGGAAATAAAATCTTTTGATGTTATTCCTTTAGCACTTATATCAAAATAAGCTTCGGATGTTGTTCCCGGTTCTTTAAGAAGTGATTTAGTATCTATCTGCACCTGTCCTTTTGTTTCTGCTTTGCACTTTTTTGCCAGTTCGAGATTTTTTAAAGCTACCGGGTTTATCGGATCTGTTTTTAATACATCCCTAAATATCTTTTTGGCCTTATCAAATTTTCTGGTCTGAATGAAAGCTCTTCCCAAACGTATTTTAGCATCAATATTAAGGGGATTTTTCTCCAGTATTAGGGTATTAATATCTATAGCTTCGGCCCAATTTGCCTTTAGTGCCGCGTCAATTGCCTTTTTAGACAGTACAGCTATGCTTGAATGCATGCGTACAAGAATAATAAATATAAAATTTTTGTCAATTAGATAAAAGATGGTAAGATAGAATTTATGTCCGGACATTCAAAATGGGCCAATATCAAAAGGAAAAAGGAAGTCACCGATGCTAAGAAAAGCAAGATATTCTCTAAAGTAAGCCGTTTAATCATTGTTGCAGCAAAAAACGGAGCTGATCCCGATTCCAATCCATCTTTAAGGCTGGCAGTGGAGAAAGCAAGGGAAGCCAGAATGCCCAGGGAGAATATCGAGAAGGCTATACAGAAAGGAAGCGGGCAGGGAGGGGACGGTGTCTTCTATGAAGCAGTTTATGAAGCCTTTGGACCTAACGGAGAAGCATTTTATATAAAAGCATTAACTGACAATAAGAACAGAACGGTAGCTGAGATAAGAAATATACTTAATAAATTCGGTGGATCCATGGGGGGAGCGGGAAGCACGTCATACATATTTAGTCCTAATCCGGATACCCCTTCCTTCACTATACAAATTGATGATACGAATTTAGCAAAAAAAATGATCTCGCTTCTAGAAGAGTTGGATGACCATGACGATGTACAGGATGTTTTTGTTAACTTTATTCTGCCGGATGAGTTGTCATGATAGTAATCGGAATAGACCCGGGAACCGCGAGGATGGGTTATGGAATATTAGAATATAGTAAGAAATCACCGCATAAGATTAAATTAATAAAATCGGGCGTTTTTATTACTAAACCTGATCAAGATCAACAGAATCGTCTTCTCCAGCTGTATAGGAATATAAATGAACTTATTGATTCACATAAACCTGATTCTATCGTAATTGAGAAATTATTTTTTAATACTAATGCTAAAACTGCAATGATAGTAGGTCAGGCAAGGGGGATAGTAATGCTGTCGGCAGCAGATAATAATCTGAAAATGTTTGAATATACTGCTTTACAGGCAAAGTTAGTATTGACAGGATACGGGAGATCAGACAAAAAAGAAATGCAGGAAGCCGTAAGAAAGACACTATCTCTGAAAGAAGTGATAAAATCAGATGATGCAAATGATGCTGTGGCAATGGCCCTTTGCTATCTAAAAAAAGAATATGATATTGCCATCTAAATTAAAAATCCAAAAGAAACATAAATATTTTCTTCAATCTCTTTTTGTTGCGATATTTCTTTATCTATTTACAGCAGGTAGACTTCATCTTGATGTATATACTGCAGGAGGATTGGTAGTATTCATAGTACTATTTGGAACATTTATTACTCAATACCCCAACATAGATTTAAAAAATATTTTTTATACAATAATAAACCCGTTGTCATTGTTGTCAGGTTCATTGTTATTCTTTCATTTTTTTCCTAATTTAAGCTTTATCATAAAAATGACAGCTTTAATATTCTTTGCCGGGTTCTATTACCTCGTATCCCTTGTTGATAATATATTTCTGGTAGTTGAAGATAGGGAGGAATCCATACCCTTATACAGGGCAGCTACAGCATGGGCGCAGATAATTCAAGTAGTTGTTGCCATACCTTTGTTTTCCGGAATATTTAAAATAGATACAAATTGTTTGGTACAAAATACTATGATTGGGATTATCTCATCACTATATGTTGTGTATCAATTGTGGGTATCAAGATTTGACAGCGACTCAAAGAAATCAGGAATAGGGGAGTCATTTTTATTAAGTTCTATGACTTTCTTTCTTACCTTTTCTATCGGTACAGCTATATCATTTATACCTACTGAGGCATTTCTAAGGGCTTTGCTCATATCATTGGTTCTGATGTTCTCATTAACCTACATATCTTCATATCTCAAAAATGATATTAATAATAAAATGATGACCCAATTTACTTTTATATTTTTATTATTTTTAGGAATAGTAATTTTCTTTACCCCATAAATATACAGGGACATAGAGTGGGTAGGTGAGTGGTATATTTTTGTAAATCTCATTGCACCGGATAAATACCGTAACCATTAACATACTATAGGGTAGGGTGCTAATTCATAATGTACGATTGTCATATATATTTAGTTGTACGAATGTCATACATAATTCTGTAGAAGTGTCATATATCTCCGGGGGAGGGTTGTGGATAACTTTAGCCCTTGAAAGGCACCTCTCAGCCCAGGAAATATAACGAACAAAGAAGCGAATCTTAGTGAATAATCATAATATTTATTTTTATTTATATACATTTAAAAAAGAATAAAGTAATTAGGATAATTAAATATTGCGTTAATTATATTTGTTATTCTCTACTAATTAAATGTCCCTATATTAGTTATTTTGAGTATCTGGGTTTATACCACCCATAAAGTCGTTAAACATACATTATACGACATGTCGTGTATATGAGTTTTTGATCCTCTACTTCAAAAATATAAAGAACAAAATAAAAAACAGATCTTGAATATTTTTAATTATTAAATAATCACTATAGTAAATAAAAAATTATTTATCCCCTATTCTATTTCTCTATTTTAATATTTCTAATTACCCTAGTATTTCCTTCATCAGACTTATTTATATTTAAATTTCCAATGTCTCCCTACCCGTCCACATATACTTCATTATTACTGTATAAATATAGGGATAAAGTGCCACATATGCCATTATAGCAGTATAATCTCAGGACGCTCTAGAATCAATTCTAACGGGTTTTTTCTTTAAAGAGGTGTAAATCTACCTCAAGATATATTTAAAAGTATGGGGATATTAATATGAACTAAAAATAACATAAATAATTTCCATATCTATGTCGTATAATTAATAAACAATGTCAAAGATGAACCTTAACACAAAATTTAATGAAGCCGTACCCCAATATTTAGAATTCTGTGAAATTGAGAGAAACTTATCCAAGAATACATTGAAAATGTATCATTTTTATTTAAATGATTTTGCAGATTGGTCTAAAGAATATCTAAAAAAAGAATATTTAATGTTGTCTGATCTTGATCAGGATCTGATTAAGAAATACAGGATAAATCTTAACCGTCGCATAAGCTCTAAAAGTAATGAAGAGTTTAAGAGATCTACTCAAAAGACCTTCTTAGTTGCTCTAAGGGCTTTTCTGAAATATTTGGTAGTTGAAGAAGGGTTGGAAATTATGTCTCCTGAACAGATTATATTAGGAAAGGCTGAAGATCGTGTACCTAAAGTGTTAAATGATGAACAAATGAATATGCTTTTTAGCGTACAGGATTTAAACAGACGTTCGGGTATCAGAGATAGAGCGATATTGGATACATTATTCAGCACAGGTCTTAGAGTATCAGAACTTGTTAGTTTAGATAGAGATGCAGTAAATCTGGACAGTGGAGAGTTTACAGTAATTGGCAAAGGCAGAAAAGCAAGAACGGTATACCTCTCCCCTTCTGCAATAACATGGATAAAAAAATACCTGGCATTAAGAGGTGATTCTTTTAAACCATTATTTATTAGATATTCGGGAAAAAAGATGGAACCGGGGGATTTTGACGGAGAATCATTAAGATTAACTGTAAGGAGCGTAGAAAGGCTGGTAAAAAAATATATCTGGAAAGCAGGAATATCAGTAGATGCTACCCCGCATACATTAAGACATACATTTGCTACCGGACTTCTTAGTGAAGGGGCCGATCTTAGAAGTGTACAGGAGCTTTTAGGCCACTCAAATGTATCCACAACGCAGATTTATACCCATGTAACTAATGCAAGATTAAAAGATGTACATAGAAAGTACCATAAAGATATTGAAGGTAAAAAGAACGAAGGATCAAATAAAATAAGTACATTAAACTAATATATTCTTGTTATATCAATATAAATACCCTATTCTATTTACCCCATAGCAATATTAATGAAAATATGTTAAGTTACGAAAAATCACAATCAGAAAGAGGAGGAAGAGATGGAAATTGTTTGGCAGGGTAACGTCTATAGATTCAGTTGCCATTCTGAAGAGAATGGAGTACTGACTCTGCATTTAATTTTTGTAGGTTCTGCGCAACGTCGTCAGTCCGACTCTTCAACAAAGGACTACGAGAAACTGGCCAGGAAGGTAAAAAAAGAAGGGGAGTGGAAGCTTCTGAAAACCGTAGAATTTTTTCCAGCATCATCGGATCCCCAGGCTGTTTTTTACAGGAGATAAGGCCAGCCCGCACCTTTTTTCTTCTAAAGGTGCGGGATTTTTTCACTTCTTTTTGTTAATATTCTTTAATATTCCTTTTGCTGCCATTATTCCTGTTGCTGCTGCTCCTGTTATTGTTCCCGACATACCGCTTGCATCCCCTGCTACATATACTCCCTTTACTGATGTTTCCATATCTTGTGTAGTTTTTACCTTGGATGATCTGAATTTAACTTCGGGGGCATAAAGAAGGGTTGAACCTGAGTTTATTCCCGGCATTACTTTATCTAGTTTTTCCAATCCTTCCAGAATATCAGTAACTATTCTATGAGGTAAAGCCATAGATATATCTCCCGGAGTTACATCTTTTAATGAAGGAACAACCATAGATTTTGATAATCTACTCCAGGTGCTCCTTCTCCCCTTTCTGAGATCAGCCAGTCTTTGGAGTATGGGTTTTCCTCCCCCGATAGTTGATGCTAATTGAGCTATTGATTGAGCATATTGAATTGAGTTCTCTACGGGTTCTGTTAAATTTACTTCTACCAGGAATGCAAAGTTTGAGTTCTCAGAATTATGATCACTGTTTGAATGCCCGTTTACACATACATGATCTTCATATTTCTCTGTTGCTACCATGCCGTTTGGGCATGAACAGAATGTTCTAATTACATCATCAAATGTTGAGGTTCTGATCTTAAATACTATCTCATATAGTGTATCAGCTAGGTATTTCATGACGCTGGAGGGAAATTCTACTCTTACCCCTACTTCGACCATATCAAACATATATTGTATCCCGTGTTTTTTACCCAGATCCTGCAGCCATTTAGCTCTCACTCTTCCCGGACAAAGAATAACATAATTACTCATAATGTCTCCTTTGTTTGTTATTACAGCAGTATATTTATTATTCTTTACTTTTATGTCTTTTACCTCTACTTTATCCAGTATATCTACCCCTCTTTTTTCCAGATAGTTCTGAAAATTAACCATTACCTTTTTTAGATTGTCTGTACCCACATGCTTTGCTTTTCTAACTATTAGTTCAATATCTTTCTTTTGCGCATCATCCGATATTTGTTTAACAACATCGGGATTTTTAGGATAAGTCTCCGCATCTACTCCGAATTCAGTGAATATTTCTTCAATCCTGTCTAACAACTTCTGATAGTCGGAGGGGGATATGAGATGGAATACTCTTTCATGTGACAGTTTGGGGGTAAAATGAAGTTTTCCATCTGAATATGTCCCCGCTCCTCCGAATCCTGACATAACCTCATTCGTTTTTCTCTTCTCTATTCTATTACCCATGTCTATTAAACCTATCTTTATCTTCGGATTATTATTCAATAATTCATAACAGGAAAATATACCGGCTGGACCCGCGCCCACTATTAGTACATCGTACTTTGTTTTTTTCATATTTATACCGGGCAGATATTTGAAACTATTTACATAGAAAAAAAACTATCCGTACAAACATTGTTAAGTATATCACGAGGTAAATTACATGCAGTTTTGTTCGTGAAGATAAGAACTGATAGGATGGAAACTTTTTCTGTGTATAGGACATATCCCATACTTTTTTATGCAGTCTAAGTGTTTCTTTGTCCCATACCCTTTATTTGAAGAAAAATTATATTGAGGATATATATTATCCATATTTTTCATTAACCTGTCTCTGTATACCTTTGCAATAATTGAAGCTGAGGCAATACTAAGTGATTTATTATCTCCTCCCGATATATTAGTCTGCATTTCTCTAACAATTTTCTTTATCTCAAAGTTATCGGTTAAGACATGCTGAGGTTTTACTGATAACCTTTCTATACATTGATAAAAAGCTTTTTGTGTAGTTTCAGATATACCTATATCATCAAGTTCCTCTACGGATATTTCTATTATAGAATAGCTGACTACTGAATTAATTAAGAATTCACTGAGTTTTTCTCTTTTATTAGGTGTTAATTTCTTTGAATCTTTTATACAGTTATACCCGTTTTTCCTATCCGAATATATTTCAGATATGATGTCGTTATTCCTAAGTATTTTACTCCAGTCTAAAACTACAGCTCCTGCTACAAAAGGACCGGCCAAGGGTCCCCTGCCCACCTCATCTATTCCCGCAATAAGTTCAATTCCTTTGGATAGAAGGGCTTTTTCATATTGAATAAGATCGGAGATCATTGTTATATTATTCTTCTATTTCTTCTAATTCTTCTTCCAGAACAGCCATTGAGATTACTTTATCCTTTTCATCGGTCTTCATTAAACGAACACCCTGAGTTGCTCTTCCCAGCGATGGTATTTGTTTAGAAGACAGTCTTAATACCATCCCATATGATGTAGCTATTAGAATATCCGAGTTTATCTTCCTGCTAAGTGATCTGGCAGACACCAATTTCCCTGTTTTATCTGTTACTTTGTAGGTTAAGATACCGGATCCCGCTCTATTCTGTATTTTATACTCTTCTGTAGGTGTCTTCTTTCCATATCCATACTCTGATACAGTAAGCAAATCTACTTCGCCTGTCTCTTTTGATATTATTACTGTTCCGACTACCCTATCCCCCTTCTTTCCTAATTTAATTCCGGTTACTCCTCCGGATACTCTTCCCATTGGTCTTACATCAGTTTCTTTAAACCTAATGGATTGTCCTAAAGAAGTAGTAATTAATATTTCATCAGATCCGTGTGTAAAACCGGCAAATATCAACGAATCTTCCAGAGCTAATTTTATAGCCAGAATTCCGGACGATCTGATATTAGAAAATTCCTCTAGGGGTGTCTTTTTTACTGTTCCCCATTCCGTAACAAATACTATTGAACCTGTCTTTTGTTCAAAATCCTGACTTGTCAGAGTAAGAAAGGCTTCTACTCTTTCATCTTGAGACATGCTTAGGAAATTCACTAGAGGAGTTCCCTTGGCAGCTTTCTGGGCTTCAGGAATATCCCATACTCTCATACGATATACCTTTCCTTTATTAGTAAAGAATAAACCCCAATCATGGGTGTCGCATACTTTTAATCCCGCAATACTATCCTCCTCTTTTAACTGCTGCCCGCTCACTCCCTTTCCCCCTCTTCCCTGTTTTCTGTATGAATCCTCTTTTAGTCTTTTGATGTATCCATTTTGAGATATGGAGACAATCACCGGTTCGCTCACTATCACATCCTCATCACTTAATTCTCCAACAGATCCTTTTGTTACCCTTGTAGTACGAGGTCCGGCAAATTTATCTTTAACTTCATTTAAGTCTTTCCTTACTGTATCAATAATTCTTCGGGGTGAAGCTACTAAACCTTCATAATCTTTTATAGTAGTAAGGATTTGTTTAAGTTCATCTTCAATCTTCTGTCTTTCCAAAGCAGCCAATCTTCTTAGCTGCATATCAAGTATAGCTTGAGCTTGTATATCCGTAAGTCCGAATCTTTTAATTAGACCTTGTTTGGCCGCATCGGCATCTTTACTGGATCTAATTAGTTTTATTACCTCATCTAGATTATCCAAAGCAATTTTTAATCCTCTTAATATATGTTCTCTTTCCCTAGCTTTTTTGAGTAAGTATATTGTTCTTCTTATAGTAATTTGTTGTCTATGCTTAATAAACTCCTCTAGCATAGTTTTAAGAGGCATTAATTTGGGCTCGTTGTTTAGAAGCGCGACAAAATTTGAATTATATGTACTCTGAAGCTGAGTATATTTATATAATTGGTTTTGTATTTTATTTACTACCCCGTCTCTTTTTAACTCTATCACTATTCTTATACCCTCTTTATTTGATTCATCTCTTAAATCTGATATCCCCTCTATACGTCTATCTTTGACTAGATCAGCAATTTTAGCTATTAGAGTAGCTTTGTTAACCATATAAGGTATTTCAGTTACAATTAAAGCAACTTTACCCCCTTTGTTCTCCTCTATATCCATTTTAGCTCTGGTTACTACCCTTCCCTTTCCTGTTGCATACATTTGTATCATTTCCTTCTGATCATATATCGTCCCTCCTGTAGGAAAATCAGGGCCTTTGATGTATTGAACCAGTTCTTCTACAGTAGCAGAAGAGGAAAAATCAATGGAGGCTATCTGTTCCTTGCTGTTTTTATCCGGGGAAGTACCTATACTGTCAGCTTTATCAATTAAAAAATTAATTCCGTCAATTAGCTCACCCAGATTATGAGGAGGTATATTAGTAGCCATTCCTACAGCGATGCCAGTAGCTCCATTTAGAAGAAGATTAGGTATCACAGAAGGAAGGTAAATTGGCTCCATATTTTGAAGATCATTCATGGCAAAATCTACAGTATCTTTATCAATATCTGCAAAGAGAAATTCAGATATCTTGTCTAATTTGCACTCCGTATATCTCATAGCAGCAGGAGGATCCCCATCTATACTTCCAAAGTTACCCTGGGGAACAATAAGAGGGTATCTAAGAGAGAAATCCTGCCCCATTCTAACCAAAGCATCGTAAACAGAAACATCTCCGTGAGGGTGGTATTTTTTAAGAACTTCTCCTACCACAGCAGCACATTTATGAAACTTACTTGAATAATCCATACCCTGATCCTGCATAGCGTATATAATTCTTCTTTGTACGGGTTTTAAACCATCTCTAACATCAGGAAGAGCTCTGGAGACGATAACACTCATAGCATAATCTAAGTATGCAGACTGCATTTCTTCCGATATATCCGTGGGTAGAATATTAGGATCAATATCTTCTTTACCTTTAATTTCTTGAACTTCCTCAATTCCATTTGTATTATTTTCCGTCTCGTTATCTTTCTTCTGTTTGTTATTTTTATTGTCTTTATAGGGCATAACCTAGTAATATTAACAGGTTTAAGGAGTATTTTGAAGAGTATTAATCTCCTCTCCATATCCTGATAATATTTTTACTAAATCCTTTCTTTCAATAAGATGCTGGGTATCCCCTACCCCGTCATTAAACCTGCAGTGAAATTTATCAGAAAGTATATTTTTAATCTCTTTATTTTCTGTATAGATATAGCTCTTACCCTTTGCTATGCAGGGAGCATTGAAAAACCAATTTTCACCCCCTATTTCCTCCAATACAGATCTTATCTGAGGGCGGAAATCCATTATGAACTTTCTGCTGTCCCATAATTCCACTTGACCTATAGCAATCTTTTTGCCTAAATTAGGAAAATCTATTAATTTAATGTCATTAAATACAGTATCTTTGGGATGGCTGTATATAAAAGATTCCTGATCAAGAAAATACTTTTCTACCCATTTCCTGGTTAATCCTGCAATAGGAAATAATTCCTTGTATGCCCTCTCATCTCTAATGGAAGTAATCTTGGCTCTAAAATGAAGGGTATTTGATAATATTGCAGCTAAAAGAAGGCGCGCACTTAGCTGGGATATTTTACCTGCCTTTCCTCTTTTTTTAAATTCTTCCCAGATCAATGTAGCGCAGGCACCCACCATTTCAATTCTGGCATTCATACCTATCTTATCTCTCCAATAATCTGTATGACCTATATGATGGTCAAATATCTCAATAACTTTATCCTTATCGACAAACTTAGGAAAGACATTTATATCCGATGTATCAACTATAACAAAAAACATATTCTTTAAATCACTTGCTTTCGGTTCTTTCTCGTACACCAAATCCCACTTCTGTATTTCTTCGGTTACTGTACTATTGGGGATACCCGGTATATAGGCGCAGGAATCTCTATTTTCCAGTTTTAGCAGTTCTGTATAAGCCAGGGTACAGGCAAGAGAATCCATATCTACTGTGTATATTGTTTGTGTTACTCCAATGTTAGGCATATTTAAGAAATAATTTTCTTATGTAATATCAATATTAGCGTCTTTAGCGTGTGTTTGTATAAATCTTTTCCTCGGAGCTACTTCTTCCCCCATCAACATAGTAAATACTTCATCTGCTTGAGCAGCATCTTCAACAGTGACTAATTTAAGTCTTCTCGTTTCAGGATTCATTGTTGTTTCCCAAAGTTCATCCGCATTCATCTCACCTAAACCTTTGAACCTCTGAATTATTGCTTTCTGACCCTCCGGTGTTTTAAGAAATTTTTCCCTGTCTTTATCATCAAATAAATATCTTTTTTCTTTTCCCCATGTTGCTTTAAAAAGAGGAGGGACGGCAACATGTATATGGCCTCCCTGTATTAGTTCGGGCATGTGTCTATAAAAAAATGTTAAGTATAAAGAAATTATGTGCATACCGTCAACATCAGCATCGGCCATAACAATAATTTTGTTATATCTTAATTTATCGGGGTTATACTGCTCCCCTATCCCTGCCCCAATTGCAATAATTAGAGCCTTAAACTTGTCAGAATCTACTATTTTATCTAAACGTGCTCTTTCTGTGTTCAATGGTTTACCAAACAGCGGTAATATAGCTTGATACCTTCTATTTCTTCCTTGTTTAGCGGAACCCCCTGCAGAATCTCCTTCTACGATGAATATTTCAGTTTTTTTAGGATCTTTCTCCGAACAATCAGCTAATTTTCCGGGAAGAACACCGCTTCCTTCCAGAGCAGTTTTTCTAATAACAGTATCTCTTGCAGCCTTTGCAGCCATCCTTGCTTTAAAGGCAAGTATATTTTTTTCTATTATTGATTGCGCATCTCTTGGATTCTCTTGAAGAAAAGACTCTAAAGCCTCTTTTACTACTGTTTCAACTGCCTGTCTTACATTAGTATTTCCAAGTTTAGCCTTTGTTTGCCCTTCAAACTGAAGAGATGATGAATCAAGAGCTACCGAAATAACAGCAGTAAGACCTTCTCTTAAATCTTCTCCTGATAGATTAGTATCTTTCTCTTTTAGATAGCTGTTTGCCCTGGCATAATCATTTACACATTTTGTTAGAGCAGCCCTAAAACCTGTTAAGTGAGTGCCTCCCTCAATATTTTTTAGATGGTTGGCAAAACATAATACATTTTCGGTAAAGGAATCGTTATATTGCATAGCTACTTCTACATCAACATTATCATTGGTTTTTTTGCAGTAAAATATATTGTTATTAAGAACCCCTTTATTTCTATTTAGTGATTTAAGATATGCTTTAATACCACCTTCAAAATAGAATTTAAATCTACGTTCTGTTTTATCATCTACCAGTTCAAATGTAATACCCGCTGTTAGATAAGCATATTCTCTGAGCTGATTTAGAAAAAATTTAGTGTCAAAATCCTTTGTTTCAAATATAGAATCATCCGGAAGAAATTCCACGATAGTGCCGTTTTCGTATTTCCATCCTTCAACATCTAAATCCCAGGGTCTTTTTTTAATCTTGGTGGGATTTTTAAAATCAAAATCTTCAACTTTTCTTATCGGTTTGCCTCCGTTTTCATATTCTTGTATTACTATTTTGTTTCCTCTTTTAACTATAACTCTGCACCATTTGGATAAAGCATTAACAACAGAAGAACCGACACCATGTAAACCACTTGAAACTTTATAACCACCGCCGCCGAACTTTCCTCCGGCATGGAGTTTAGTAAAAGCCAACTCTAAAGCAGATACCCCGTACCCTTTCTTAATATCAAAGGGAATTCCCCTACCGTTATCATATATTGCAACAGATCCGTCTTTATGAAATTCAACCTTAATATGATCCGCATAACCCCCTATAGCCTCGTCCATTGAATTATTTACTATCTCAGTAACAAGGTGATGAAGACCTTCTTGGCCCGTAGATCCGATATACATGCCCGGTCTTTTTCTTACAGGTTCCAACCCCTCCAATACTTGTATTTGTTCTGCACCGTAATTATCAGTATTATTTTTTACCATATCATTTAATATTTTAATTTTATATATTTAACATCAATGATTCTAGTGCCAGCCTTGTATTTAGATTTGTTCTTTCCAGATCATTCTTAGTTCTTAGTATTTTTTTTATATTTTGCGCCGTACTAAAAGTTGAAGAAGAACCTTGTGAGTTTAGCATAAAATTCCTAGCTTCAACAAGCCATCTCTCCAAATATTCTACTATATCCTCTTTCTCTTCTTTAGAAATCTCTCCCGCAAAATCAAGTAGCTCCCCTTTGTTCATATTTAATATCTCATTATAGGAAAGCTTTTTATTTACCTCTTTTTTATCCTGGTATGTATATTCTTTGGCTGATATTTTTCTACATCTTGAAGTTACTGTATCCAATAGATCGTTAATGGTTTTAACAAGTATGATAGTGACCGCATGCTTTGGTGACTCCTCCAATGTTTTTAACAACGCTCCCTGAGCATCCTTTGTTAACAAATATCCTTTGGGAATAATCATGAATTTAATTTTTTCCGAGAAGGGTTTTTCTTGGAGATATTTAATACCCTCTTTAACATCGGAGATACCTATAGATTTTTTGTCCTTCTGCTGTTCAATTAATTTTACATCGGGGTACTTCTCTAAATCCTCCCACTCCCCTACCCTTTTCTTAAATTGATCAGTAAATTCATTTTGTATAACATATAATGCTTTCTTTTGTCTTTCCTCCTGATTTGAACCAAATATCATTATTGAGTTAAACATAAGTTGATTATATAACTTAGACTATAATCTATTGAAGTCTTACTATGAAGTTGTTAACATAATAAGGAAATGTTTATACCTGCCCTATGTTTAAAATAGATACAATTAAAACAGTAGCAGACGTACTATATGAAAATAAGCTGATAAGTTCTGATCAGCTTTCAGCTATAAAGTTTGAAAATGTAAATACCGGAAAGAGTATTGAACAGATTATTAAAGAAAGAGGGTATGTTAACTCTGAGGATTTTGCCCAAGCTTTCGGCACTGTGTATGGTATAGAGTATGTATCATTATCTCCCGACCAGGTTGAACAGAAACTTCTTGAAATAATCCCATCAACTTTATCTAAGAAATACAAAGTGGTTCCTTTTGAGCTAGAGGAAAATAGATTATCGGTGGCTATGGTGGATCCTTTGGATCTTCAGACCATAGACTTTATTGAAAGAAAGACCGGTCATAAAGTTATACCCTTTATTACAACTGAAAAGAATATAGATAAAGTATTGGAAGAGCAGAGGGGAAAGGAAATGGGGGAAGAAATACATGCTGCTTTGGAAGAAATTAGTCAAACGACACTAAAGATTGAGGAAGGTTTTTCTGATTTAAATGATCAAACTATTAGAGATGCCCCTATTGCAAGGATAGTGGGAATGATACTGGAAACTGCTGTGAAGATAGGAGCTTCTGATGTACATATTGAACCCGAAGATGCGGGATCCCGTCTGAGATATAGAATTGACGGTATTCTTCAAGAGAAAAGAACTCTCCCCAAGGAAATGCATGATTCAGTAATAGCAAGAATAAAGATATTAGCAAAGATGAAGATAGATGAGAAAAGAATACCTCAGGATGGGAGATTTAAAATTCAGGTAGGGAAGACAGAAACGGATTTAAGAATATCTACTCTTCCCACAATATATGGAGAAAAGGTTGTTATCCGTCTTTTGAAAGAAGAAGGGGTTATTTATTCATTCAGGGATTTAGGTATGAGGGGGTTAACACTCAAAAGATTTGAGGAAGCTTCTCTTCAACCTAACGGTATGATTCTTGTTACAGGCCCCACAGGATCAGGAAAGACTGTTACATTGGCATCGGCATTAAGCAAATTGAATACAGCCAGAGTAAATATTGTAACGTTGGAAGATCCTGTTGAAATTAGAGTAAATGGAGTTAATCAGGTGCAGGTAAATCCTCAGGCAGGGTTAACCTTCTCCAGCGGATTAAGATCTTTTTTAAGACAGGACCCCAATATAATTATGGTGGGTGAGATAAGAGATAGTGAGACGGCGGAATTAGCAGTGCACGCTGCTTTAACAGGACATCTGGTTCTATCTACACTTCACACTAATTCTGCTTCAGGTGCTATTCCAAGACTTTTAGATATGAATGTAGAAAGTTTTCTATTAGCCTCAACCTTAAATGCAGTATTAGCCCAAAGGTTAATCAGAAGAATATGCAAGGATTGTATTGAAGAATATGAACCTCCGCAGGAGATGAAAGATACTATATCAAAGACTATTAAGGAGATATCCGAGAATAAAGCGTTGATGCTTAAAGATCCTGAAATAGCAAAAGTAGTTAAGAAATTTATGTCAGATAAGACTATAAAGATATCAAGAGGCAAGGGATGCCCCAAGTGCGGAAACAGCGGTTATAGAGGAAGATTGGGAATATTTGAACTTCTTCCTATGAGTGATTCCGTAGCACATCATACTTTGGAAAGAAGTCCGGCAAGTAAGATGGAAGCTACTGCAATATCGGAAGGGATGCTTACTCTACTGCAGGATGGGTATCTCAGAGTAGTTGAAGGAGTAACTACTATAGAGGAAGTAATGAGAGTTGCTAAACAATAATGATAATTAGGTTTAATATTAATATTACTTATTTAATTAAAGAATATATTTATGAAAATTAATGCAACGCAGATATTAGAAAAAGTTATTGCATCCAATGCTTCGGATTTGCATATTACAGTAGGATGCTCTCCCTTTATTAGAGTTAATATGCAGCTTCATTTATTAAATGAATTCCCTCCCCTGTCAGTAGATGATGTGGAGTATTTTCTATCGCAGATTCTTGATACTCAGCAGAGAGAATTACTAGAAGTGAATAAAGAACTGGATTTTTCCGTTGCATTAGGTACTAAAGCAAGGTTTAGAGTTAATGCTTTTTTTCAAAAAGGATATTTATCTGCAGCATTAAGATACATACCTATATCTGTACCTCCGATAGAATCACTAAATCTTCCTACCTATTTTGGTAATCTGTGCAATTTAAAACAAGGCCTTATCCTGGTTGTAGGCCCCACCGGACATGGAAAATCTACAACAATAGCGGCCATGCTGGATAGAATTAATGAAACAAGAGCAGAGCATATAGTAACTATAGAAGATCCTATAGAATATGTATTTACAAATAAAAAATCACTGGTGGAGCAAAGAGAATTGTTCCTGGATACGCATGCCTGGAATATTGCTCTTAAATCGATATTAAGACAAGATCCTAATGTAGTTTTGATCGGTGAGATGAGAGATGCTGAAACTATGTCCAGCGCCCTGCAAATATCTGAAACAGGACATTTGGTATTTGCTACACTTCATACCAACTCGGCATCCCAGACAGTAGAAAGAATAATATCTTCTTTCCCTGCTGAAAAACAGAATGAGATAAGACTGCAGTTGTCTCAGGTTATAGAGGTAGTAATATCCCAGAGATTGATTCCTTCGGAAAAGAAGAAGGTCGTACCTGCAATAGAAATAATGCTAGGAAGCGATGCGGTAAAAACCTTGATTAGAGAAGGAAGAACCCACATGCTTGATAATGTTATTAAAACCAGTTCTCAAGTGGGGATGGTTTCTTTAGAGAAAAGCTTGGCTGAACTTATAAAAGATGGTTCAATTACTTGGGATGATGGAGTTAAATATACATCAAGACCGGAAGAACTAAGGCGCTTAGTAAAAATGTAATAAAATATGTCCTTATACTACTACACTGCCAAAAACCAAAAAGGATTAACCCAAAGGGGAACAGTAGACTCCAGATCTAAAGAGGTTGCGGTAAGTCTTTTAAAAAACCAGGGCCTTTATGTTATAGAAATTGAAGAGAAGAGAGACTCTGTCTTTGACAAGTTCTTAAATTTTAGAGGAGTTCCTCAGACAGACTTAGTGGCTTTTACCAGACAGTTCTCTACCATGATTTCAGCAGGTCTTCCCATAGCAAGAGCATTAGAGGTTTTAGCAAACCAGAGTGAGAATAAAATATTAAAAAGAATAATTTTGGATTTACTTAGATCTATTGAGGGGGGATCGTCATTATCCAACGCTATCAGCAGGTACCCCGATGTATTTTCCAAGACATACCAAGCATTGGTTGGTGCAGGAGAATCTTCAGGAAAATTGGATGTAATTCTAAAAAGATTGGCGGAGACTCTTGAAGCTCAAAGAGAATTGAATTCTAAATTAAAAGCAGCAATGGTTTATCCTACAATCGTTGTTGTAGCTATGATTATTGTATTTATTATCTTAATGGTAGTAGTTATTCCTAAATTAGCCGGTATGTATGAGAGTATGAATGTTCCTCTTCCTGCTATAACCCAAGCAATGATAAAGGTATCTTCATTCATGGCGAAAAATATTCTTATAATAGGAATAATAACTATCGGGGGTATCTTAGTATTAAGATCTTTTGCTAAATCGGAAGAAGGAAAGAGAATAACTTCAGATTTAATATTCAGAATGCCTGTTTTTGGAAAGATAAATAAACAAAAGGATTATGCTCAGTTTTCCCGTACACTTTCTCTTTTAATCAATTCCGCAGTTCCTATAGTAGATTCCTTAAATATTGTATCTACTGTTATGTCCAGCTCTCAATTCAGATCAGCTGTTTTAGAAGCATCAAAGCAAGTTGAAAAAGGAACTTCTCTTTCCAGTTTCTTTCGTTCGGGAAAATTATTCCCCCCTCTTCTTTCTCAAATGGCAGGTGTAGGAGAAGAAACAGGGAAAATGGATGAAGTATTGGAAAGAGTGGCAGTATATTACGAAGGTGAGGTTGATAATTTAGTTAAGGGGTTGTCTGCGGCATTGGAACCCATAATACTGGTTATGCTTGGAGCAGGTGTAGGTTTTCTAATTGTTTCGATTATTACTCCTATTTATAAGATTACAAGTTCTATTTAATTAATGTCTGAGGGGAGGTGAAATAATAAAAAATACTATGAATAAAAGAAAAGGTTTTACGTTAGTTGAGTTATTGGTAGTTATAGCAATAATTGCAGTTCTTGCAGGAGCATTGCTTATCGGTATTAATCCTCAGGCATTAATACAAAAAAGCCGTGATTCAAAGAGACTTCAGGATTTAGATTCCTTGAATAAGGCATTAACTATAGCTATTGTTGAGGGCGAAATGCTTTTAGCAGATGCTACGGGAGACAGCTCAGGATCCCAGGCAGTAAATGGAACCGGTTATGTATCCTATACAGTACCTGTAGGTAAAACAGGTCTTTCAAGGTACATCTCTACTCTTCCAATAGATCCTCTTAACACAGCTCCGAATCTGTACTACTATGCTTCTTCGGTTGCCGGTAACTATGAACTTAATACAATTCTTGAACACCCGGATAACTTAGTTAAGATGCAGGTAGATGGAGGAAACGATCCGGCCAGATTTGAAGTTGGAACAGCTCTTACATTAATGAGCCCGTAAAGCGGGAGATTAGTTGTTCTTTGAATTTAAGTCTATTGGTAATACGTACGTTTGGCTAATGAGAAACCCCTGTGAAAAACAGGGGTTTTCTTGTACACTCCATTTCATATGGATGTAATTCCTCACTATGTTTACTATATATTGATATTTATATCGGGAACATTCTTTGGTTCATTTCTAAATCTTGTTTCAGATAGATTGATTAATGGGGGATCCATATTTTTTGGCAGATCTCAATGTGATTTTTGTAAAAAACCTTTGGGGGTAAAAAATCTAATACCCGTTTTTTCATATATTCTACAGAGAGGAAAATGTTCTTTTTGTAAAGAAAAATTATCCATGTACTACCCTATCTCGGAAATATCATCCGGTTTTTTTATAACCTTAGCCGCATACATATCCGGATTAATATCCATGGGTAGATTAAAAAACGTTTGGGATTTTATATTTATTTCAATAATATTTTCAGTATACATAATAATATTTCTTACAGATCTGAAATATTATCTTATACCAGATATAGTAATGTATGTTGGTATTATATCTGTTGTCCTGTTTTTGATAGGAGGATATACTATAGAATACTTAAATTTAAAGAATAAATTATCTGCTGATGAATTCGGAGTATATCTAATTAAAGCAGGGTATCTTGATAATTTTCTTAAGTCGGCGTTAGAGGTATTAGGAATAACATTTATTAGTGCATTGTGTATTGCATTATTCTTTTGGTTTCTAGTATGGATAACTAAAGAAAGAGGAATGGGTGCCGGAGATATTAAACTGGGATTATTAATAGGATTATTCAATGGATTCCCCGGAAATGTAATTGCCATATTCCTGGGATTTATGATAGGAGCCATAGCAAGTGTTTATATGATTTTGATAAAGAAAAAAACAATGAAAGATACAGTACCCTTTGGCCCCTTCTTAATTATAGGATCCTTAATATCATTACTTTATAGTCCCTACATCTTGAACTGGTATATCAATCTGCTTTAGTGTTCTAACCCCAAACTTCTTTATCTTGTTCTTAGGAAGAGTAAACCAGAAAGTACTTCCCTTGCCTAAACCTTCGGAGTAAGCCCCCACCCTTCCCCCCATTCCCTCTATATATAATTTAACTATATATAGACCAAGACCTGTTCCCCCCACATCACTTGCTATTGTGTATGAATTATCAATCCTGGCAAATTTATGAAATAGTTTATCCAGATCTTTGGGATCTATTCCCGATCCCGTATCTCTTATATATATCTTTACAAATTCGTCTTCATCCTCTACCCCCAGTGATATACCGCCTTCTTTAGTAAACTTAATGGCATTGGAAAATATATTAGTAATCACATCTCTTAATTTTATTTCATCTGCATCTACATATATTTCCTGGCATGATTTCTCAAACTCAACCTTTAATCCTTTCTGTTTGCTTTCGATCTCAAAATTACTTATTGATTCTTTAATAATGTCGCATACATTTATTTGTCTTAGATCAAAAGTAACTTTCTTTTGTTCAAATCTAGATATATCCAGCATGTCATTTATTAATGCAATCATTCTCTGTGTACCTTCTAGTGCTTTTCCTAGGTATTCCTGTTGTTTGGCATTTAGCCTGCCTGCTTTTTGTTTTTCAAGCATCCATAGGTAACTTTTAACTATAGTCATGGGAGTTCTAAGTTCATGGGAGGCAACTGTAAGAAACTCATCCTTTAGTTTATTTAATACTTGGAGATTTTCATATGCTTTATTTAGATCATCCTTGGTCATTTTCAGATTTGCATATAGTTTTGAATTTTCAACAGCTATACCAACGTTGTCTGAAAATTTAGTTAGCATGATTTTCTCAAAATCGGATATCTCTTTTGAATCCTTAGCCATACTAACCAGGACTACTCCAATAGCCCTCCCTCTTGCTGTGAGAGGTGTAGCTATGCTTCCATTGGTTCCCAGTATATTTTGTACAACCTTTGACTCCTGCCATGTTAAAGACGGAGACAAGAAGTCATAAAGATTATCAGATACAGTTTGTGTTTTTGTATTTAAACATCTTATTAATAAATTATCTGCATATCCAAAAGGTATACCTATATCCCTGCTTTCATCATTAATAATATGATTAATGGCATCTTCCGAGATTGAATTAGATATTCCTATTTTATTTAACTTAGCATTGGGATAATCAGCAAGAAATAAAATAGCCAGATGATATCCCATGGCTGCCGGAATTATATTGGCTATATTCTGAGTAAGTTCTTTAAATTCAAATGATTGAAGAACTATATCAATAAGTTTATAAGTAGCATCTAATGCTCTTGTTTTATCAATAAGAGCCAGTAATTCACTTTCTTTTATTTGGGCAGTAGCTTCCATACATATTAATATTACTTTTTTTTATGTTATTTCAAAAGTATCTTCTTGACACTTGCAATATGTGGTATAAATAATATATGCCTAATAACAGAGTTCTCATTATTGAAGATGAACATGATTTAAGAGCACTTTATTCTGAGATACTTACTAATTCAGGATATACAGTAGATCAGGCTCCTGATGGAGAGATCGGTTTAGAGAAGACTAAAAATACCCCATGGAATTTAATGCTTTTGGATATAATGCTTCCGGGAAAAGACGGATTAAGATTATTAAAAGAAGTAAAAGATAATCCTGCATTAAAAAAAGGACCTGTAATAATAATTACTAATTTAAACAGTGAACATATTATTCAGGAAGCATTTAATCTTGGAGCGGATGGTTATCTCATTAAGTCAGAGATAACACCTGATAAGATTATTGATGAAGTAAAAGAATTTCTTAAATAGATGTGAATACAAAATCTCATATACAAAAAGACAGAGTATTAAAATATATACCACATATTCTATTCCTAATAACAATTATATTTATATCATCCCAGGATAGAAATATATCTTATGCGGCTTCATGTGGCCCGCAAGGGTCAGACTGTCAGTGTAACCCCGATTTTCAATGTGGAGACTATGAGGCTGGGTGTGTTCCGGGTGAACCAAAATCATGTCCCTGGGATCAATATAGATTCGTTAGAGATGAATGTAATACTAAATCGGGTTTCATTGATGGTTACGCCGTCTATGAGAATGCTTCTGGAACATGTTATGCCCATTATTTTTACTGTACAAATATCAGTTGTGATGCTTGGAATGGTGGCGGCGGAGGAGGAATACCTCCTACTACAGAACCAGGTCAACAAAACTGGCAGCCCGAATGTGATAGTCCACGCATTTTTCCTAGCTCAGCTATTGCCGGTCAACAATTAACTTTGACGGGTAACGCACATGACCCCAATGGGGATGGTATTGACTATCTCTTCTGGCGTTCATCAGCTCCGGGTTTTCCATTTACACCGGGAATGGGAACATTTGTTGAAGACGCGCCTGGCGAAGCTGGCGAAGATACGCCAATAGTATATTGGACACCGGCTAATGTCACTTCTAATACTAACGTTGATGTATCTTTTCAAGCAAATGACAATAGAGGGGGTGCTACTTGGTGTTCAGGGACAGTATTAGTTTCTCCAAGTGGTCCTGGCAATAGATTTCCCGTTTGCAGTGGCATCAGTGGGCCGGGTACCGTACATATTGGATCTGTTTCTCAATACACGGCTAATGCATCTGATCCTGATGGGGATAATTTAACTTATTCATGGAGTGCTCCAAGCGGTACCTTTAATCCAAATAACCAAAGAATAGTAAATTGGACTGCACCTATTACTACCGGTACTGTAGTATTAACAGCTAATATATCTGATGGAAGAGGAGGTACGACTAGTTGCACCCGATCGGTAAATGTTAGAAACCTCCTTCCTTCTTGTAGCATATCTGGTCCTAGTTCAGTGGACGAAAGATCAGTAACTAACTTCACAGCTTCAGGCAGTGATCCTACAGGGGGCACTCTATCATTTACATGGTCTGCATCTCCTTTAGCAGGTCTTTTTTATCCTTATCAAGGACAAAGTGTAAATTGGACAGCACCCAATGTTACATCAAATCAAAGTAATACAATTAATGTAGATGTATCCAGCACCAGCGGATTTCAGAACAATTGTACAAAGCCAATTACAATAATTGAAGTAAACAGACCCCCCGAATGTGGTCAGATTGGTGGTCCTACAGAAGTTTATGCACCTGGGGATGGAGAAGAAAATAGAGTATCATATTTCGTTAAAAATCCTATAGATGAAAGCCAAAAAGGATGCACGGATCCTGATGGGGATACTTTAACATATTCTTGGAATCTAAATCCCCCTGATACCGGGGGCATCTTCAGTGGGTCGGGTTTTACAGCTGACTGGAGTGTAAGTAGCACAGTTTCTGCTGACCAGAGAACCGTAAGTGTTACAGTAAGTGATGGAAAAGGAGGTTCGGTATCCAGGTCACTTTTAGTAACTGTTATTCCCTCATTTTCCGTTACAGCCGATGTTAATCTTAGTGCAGAATCCTGTGATTTTGATGTTACAGATCCTGCAGAGGGCGCCCAAGTACAAGTGTATTCAATAAAGAATGGGGCAACCACACTTATTACACAAGGGAATACCGACGGACAGGGAAGATGGGTATCAGGCCGTGTATCAAGAGTTGCTGATAAACAAATATCTGTTTGTGCAAGTTACACGCATGAGGATTTAAGCGAATGTAATTCATATAGTGTTACTTGTCATAGGATAGGAAATACGGTTGGTAACGGTAATTGTACTCTTCCTCAAACTATCCCGGGATCAGGTGGAATGGAAGTAGATTTTTCTGCTTCACCAAATGATGAAGAGTCGTGGTATACATCAATCGACGGAGGAATAGTTGTTCCACAGATGATAACTTCTCTTCCCTGCACTGGCGCAGATATTCCCGTCTCAAATGGTTTTACAAGCAATATGATTAATAATCAAAGTAATGTGTTTGATCCTCTTCACAAATATTATTTATTTACTTCAGCCCAAAGATTTAGATCCGCAGATGATCCTCCTGTAGTAGAAGGTGATAATGGTGGGTACGCACAAAATCTTAATCATACGTATGAGTATCTTATGTCAAAATATTCATTCAGACCTGATTTCGGAGGAGGCAGGGAAGTTACTGAAATAACCGATTTTTCTAAAGAATTTGATCCCAAGAATGTCGGTGTTTATAAAATGAGCATAGAGAATTTTAATAGTTTAGTTTCCAAGAGCAGTATAAGCTACGATTTAACAGAAAATGGTACGGCTATTCTTTATGTATATGGACCCGACAACATGGTGGAACCTACCACTATGGATATTAGAAAAGCTATTCAGCACAAGGATATTCGTAACGATAACGAAAAGCTTCTTATTGTTACTGACTCTCCTGTTCAAGTATCAAGTGCTGTTGGATATAATGTTAGGTTAGGCCCTACTTATTCAGTGACCGGTAATCCTAACATTTCTACTCCAATACTGTCCACAAAGGACATTACTATTATAGGAGGAGTAGACAGCCCGGTTTATCAACAACAGCTTGGTATTATTCTCCAGGGCCCCCTAGTAACCCGAAAAGAAATATTTTTCCAAAGGGATCTGGGAGCATTATTTAACGGAAGACTTCCTTCTGAGGCTATTAGATACTTTCCTTCAATAGTCTATGAATTAACTCAGATGGAAAGATCTCATTCTGATATAAAAGCATTTACCGGATTTGGAATATATGATTTACAATGGCAGGTTGAGGATTAAAAATATGAACATGGGTAATAAAAAAGGACAAGCTATATTATTTGCTATAGTAGGAGTAACTATTGCTCTTGCTATCGGAGTTACAGTTGCTTCAAGAAATTTAAGTTCTATATCAAGAGTAACCAGATCTGATTCAGCAGCAAGAGCTTATGCTGCAGCAGAAGGAGGTATAGAAAGGCTTCTCGCTTTATCTGATGCGGTTTTAACTTCTTTAGTTGTTGATACATCAGGTGAGCAATGCGAACCCGCAGGTTTTTCTAAAAGTGTCAGAGAAGGAGGTTTCTGCAGTATTATCTATACTCCCACTGCAGGAGACATGGCCGGTTCCATGGCTGATGTTAAGGTGGAGAATTTTTCTGCCAATGAAGGTGAGTTTTATGCATTTTCAATACCTTCAGGATATACAAAAGAAGTAAATATGGAGGGATACAGCACAAACGATAGTCCCCGTGTAAATATTTGCTGGTCAAGAGATGGTGTTGAACCTTCAGCAATAGCTTACCTCAGTTATGATGCCAATGGAAATGTTTCAAGGAATTCGCTGGTTCCCTCAGGAGAATATTCAGGAGATATATCCGATTATGGATTTACATCCGTAGATAGAAGAACTCCAAGTGCAACTAATCCCTACAATTATTGCAGTGAAGTAACTTTAGTAAAAAATCCTTACGGATTAAGAATACAACCGTTATTTAAAGATGAGGATATTGGAGTTTCTGCAGTAGGAGAATCCTCTCTTCCTAATCAGGGTTTTAAATTTATATCCATAGGTTCAGTAAATGAGCAAAGTGAAGTTAAATCCAAGGCAGTTACTGTGTTTAGATCTCTTCCCTATATGCCAGGATTCTTTGATTATTCTATTTTCTCTGCTGCCCTGCCCTAACCAATATATATCTGTTGACTACATATAATTAATCGTTCATAATTTTAATATAGCAATTATTTAATAAATAAATCCTATGCTGTCTATGTTTTATTTCGTATTTAATAAAACATCATGGAGGGGGGTGAGAAGCAGATGATTAATTTAAAAAAGAGTAAAGCTGCTTCGGGTTTCACCCTAATAGAATTACTTATAGTTATTGTTATTATTGGTATATTAGCAGGAGTATTGATTACAGTTATTAATCCAGCAAGGCAACAGACTAGAGCAAGAGAGACAGTATTGCGATCTACAGTTGAAAAAGGATGCCTAGCCTTGCATGCTTGTGGTAGTACTAGTGCAGATGCAAATACATGTGATACTAAAGACGAAATAGGAGTGTTAGGGGTTGATGGAACACCGACAGGAGCAACATACTATCTTACAGACTCAGCGACCCCGAGAGATGCAGATTCTTCAGCAAATACAGCCGCTACCGCTAATGTGGTTTATAGAGGTTTACTTGGTACTTGTAGATTTCAATGCAACTATGATTTTGGCGCTACTACTGCAGGGGGTATCGTTATACCAACGGGTAGCACTTGTATGATAGGTGTTCAATAAGAATTTTGTACGAGGGACATGTATATGTCCCTCGTGTGTTTATGATTAAGATAAATAAAGGATTCACATTAATAGAATTGCTTTTAGTTGTTTCAATATTGGGAATATTAGCAGGAGTAATGACATCGGTTATTAATCCCAATGTTCAAAGAAA
>MTKZ01125585.1_pt2 | contig 88767 bp, 70 predicted proteins | sample 1042781 | NCBI WGS metagenome assembly MTKZ01 (sample SAMN06212207, study PRJNA360539) | anaerobic digester metagenome | biome: Wastewater treatment plant; material: sludge; isolation source: anaerobic digester fed with sludge from wastewater treatment plant | place: Denmark: WWTP Viborg ... | reverse complement strand
GCCGTCGACATAGACCGTTATGGTCGTTCCGACAGGCGAAGTGCTGGTGCCGGAGACCGAGGTGGCGCCCTCGTAGATCGGGCCGCTCACCGTGGGGGGATCGAAGTCCACGGTGACCGTGTTGGAAGGATCGGATGTGCCGCCCGCGGTCGTGACCGTCGCGTAAACCTGGTCACCGCCGTCAAGCGGAGGAACTGTAACGCTGTATGTTCCGCCCGTGACCGTCCCGGTGTATGGAACGCCGTCGACATAGACCGTCACCGTCGAGCCGTCGGGAGCGTCGGATGTGCCGGTCACCACCGTGTCGCCCTCGGTAAGCGGGCCGTTTACCGTCGGAGCATTGGGTACGGGAGCCTGGACTATCACGGGAGCCGAAGGAACCGACATGGCGTCGGCGATGCCCGCAGTCGCGGTTACGCTGTCTCCGGCAACCAGCGGCCCGATGCCGGGAAGAGTCCACGTTCCGCCGGCCTGCACGGTCGTCGTGCCGACCGCTACGCCGTCGACATAGACCGTTATGGTCGTTCCGACAGGCGAAGTGCTGGTGCCGGAGACCGAGGTGGCGCCCTCGTAGATCGGGCCGGTAACGGCCGGTGCGGCGAAATCAACTGTCAGAGTCGCCGACGGGTCGGATGTCTGGGCGCCGACTGTTACCGTCGCGTAGACCTGGTCACCGCCGTCAAGCGGAGGAACCGTGACGCTGTAAGTTCCGCCCGTGACAGTCCCGGTGTATGGAACGCCGTCGACATAGACCGTGACCGTCGAGCCGTCGGGAGCGTCGGATGTGCCTGTTACCACCGTGTCGCCCTCGGTAAGCGGGCCGTTTACCGTCGGAGCATCGGGGATCGCCCCCCCGGTCACGACGAAGACGTCGTCCGCCACGAGAGGGTTGGTCGATGAGTTGTAGACGCCGTTGTACGTCGCGGGAGGCGTGAAGGATTGCGGGTAGACCATGGCGTGATAAGTGCCGGCCGGAGGAGCGGCCCCCAGGATAAGAGCCTCCTCGAGAGAACCGAAGGACTGGCTGAGGACCGCCGTGTTCTGAATTCTGGCACCGGCGGAGTCGTAGAACGCCACGTTATAAGTGGTCACGGGGGCGAAGTCGCCCCTCATGTAAACGGTGGAAGAGGGCGCGAAACTGTCGCTCTGCACGGTCCTGATGTAATCGGAGTAGGATTGCCAGGTTATGTTGCCCGCGTAGCAGTCGCCGGTGACCCTGTTGTAGGACCCGACTATCTTGGTCGTCGAGTTGCTCTCGTTATCTTCTGCTATCACCCTGATCAGGTACCTGCCGCTTGCCAGGGCCGAACTGTTCCATACCACGCCCCAGTTGTTGAAGGAGGCGGTAGTCCCGTCTGGAGCCAGGTCGCCCCTCGTGTCAGGGTTTAGGCTGGAGCCGACTACCGCCATGTTGGTCCAGGTGGAGCCGTCGTCAGGAGAGTTGTTTCCGTTGGCGTCGAAGTAGTACTGGAAAGTCACAGAGGCGATCGTGTCTACGACTGTCCCCGATCCCGTTCCGGGAGGATCCACCGCGAGGGCGTCGGCAACATCAACTTTGACGGTAGCCTGCGTGGGGCAGGTGACGGCTGAGACCGTCATTCCGCCGACTATGGGAGCCTGGACAATGCCGCTGGAAAGCACGAGGGCGTCAGAGTAGGGAAACCTCGTCCCGCATGAGGGCGCGTAGCAGTAGCTGGACGCGAAGTCCTTCTGCAGCGGGTCGCTGTTGCTCGACGAGGTAGTGTATCCGAAAGTTATCGGCGTGTGCGCGCCCAGGAGCTGTATTCCGCCGTTGCCGTTGTTGTATGAATTGGTGCAGGCGGCGAGGGGGAACTGGAAGTCCACGAAGTATCCCGCGCCCCAGGTGGAGTTGGCCGCAGTATGGACGACACAGCGCGACCTTCCGAAATCCCAGGTGGCTCCATCCGCTCCCGGGACAGGCGGTACAACCGCGTTCTGAGTCCCCGCGTTCCCCCACCATACCAGGTCGCCCACCACGGTTATCTGGTTGTTGGATATGGTGGGTACCGTAACGCACTGGCTGTTGGCGTTGTTGTAATAGACCCTGAGGTCGTCTCCGTCGTTGGTCCCGGCCACGACGCTGATGTCCCTCGTACCGCCTCCCCCGCTGTCACCCGCCAGGACGATGTTGAATTCCTTCCATCCGTCACCGTCGAGATCTATGAGAAGATTCCAGGTATTGTTCCCGAAAGGATCGGCGCCGGTGCGAGTTCCGCCTGTGCGGGCGGCGTTGGTGAGCGGGTCCCCGTCGATCCTCACTCTGTAGAAGAAGATGCTGTTGGTCGAATCGTATGCGTAGAAGCAGCTGTCATAGTAGGGAGAATCGCCCCTGGAGATGTCCACTGCCCCGCTGACCGAAGCGCCGCGGGAGCAATCCGGGTTGCCTGTAAGGTCCTTGATCGAAGAATTGAGCTGGGTGTCAACCGTCCACCCTCCCGATCCTATCGTTTCGGAAGGCCACGCGACGGGCGGAGTGTTAACAGCTTCCGCCTTCGGACCGACAAGATAATCGTACGAAGAGCCATTTTCGTCCGAAATTGTAACCTTTACGGGCCAGGCTGCATCATTCCCGGCGATGATGGCGAAAACGGACCCTTCGCCGTCAAGCAGCGCTCCAACCGAGTATCCCAGCCCTTCGCTCCTGAAGCCGCCCCCTGAGATCTGGACTATTCCTGCCGGATCGCCTTCGGCGTCATTGGCTGTAATGGTAATGAAGGAATGCCCTCCGTTCCAGTTTGCTATGGCGATCTCGGCAGCAGGACCGCTGTGAGAGGAGTAACCGTTGATCCTCGCGGCCATTTCCGAACCGGGCTCCAGCCAAACGGATACGCCTCCTCCATACGGAACCCTCAGTCTAAGATCTAAGATCTCGCCAGCGATACCCAGCATCTTTGGAAGCTCCGTCCTGCCTGACGAAAGATCAAGCGGGTACCAGCTGATCCCGTTGTCGAAGGAGACCTCCGAGAGGGCAAGCTTGTCCGCTCCAAGGCCTTCGGCCGACACCCATAGTTTCGGAAGGACAGAGTCATAGGAGCCGGGCATTTCCCAGGCCCATTCTGTCACCCTGCCGTTTTCTCCGTCGTAGGAATAGGCCTTCTCGGCCATCCATCCCGCGCTTCCCCCGGCGAAAAGAGAGATTCCTGCCGAGATCAGCATAGCCGCCAATAATACTCTTTCAAAGGTTTTCATCTTAAAAACCCCTCCTTTCTGTGCTTTGCAACGCTTCATGAACATGACTTATATCTCCTTAATTCCGTGAACGACGTGACGCAAATCACGCCGAGTGATCTCGCAAGGCTCCCTCCTCGGGGGAACTGCCAGCAGCATCGCCGTTCTGAAGTTCCTGGAGGAGCTCCTTGAATAAAAATCCGTCTCCTTCACTATCCTCCTCCATCACGATCCCTCTGAAGCCGCCGTTGCCCATCACGACCGACAAATGCTGGCCCATCAGCGCCCATCCTTCCTGGGGAAGGAAGGATTTGCCGGTGAGGATCTCGATTTCTACCGACAGTTTTTCGAGGGCGGCAACAACATCGGCCATCGCTCCTGTCATCTTTTCCGCGGATTTTGGTTCTATATTCTCTTTCGCTTCCAAGGCAAGGCATTTTCCTTCGTTGTCGATCACGACAGCCAAGAGGCATCCGGTTTTTTTTGAAAGTTCGTCCAATCTCATCAGGTTTAACAAAGCAATAATGATGCCAGACTACGAATAGTTCAACAACCCATTGATATACATGGAGTTACGAATGAACGAAAAATTGCCTAGTGTGTAACACGAGACGTCACATTTTAGAGGTGTTACACTTATTGTTACAGCATTTTTAGCGGTATTTGTCTATATCTATCTTGTATTTGGATATCCAGCGGTAGATCGTCATCCTGGTGACTCCGAGCTTCCGGGCCGCCTTGATGATATTTCCCTTGTTTTCCCTCAGCGCGCTTATAAGTCTATCCTGTTCGCCCGGCTCATCTGCCGCTTCCCGATATCTTTTCTCTGTTATGGTGATCGGGATGTCTTCAGGCATTATCACCATCCCCCTGCTTCTTACTACCGCCGACTCAACAGCGCTCCTGAGTTCTCTCACATTTCCCGGCCATTTGTAGGCCATCATCGCGTCCATGGCTTCCCTGCTGAAACCGTAAACCGCCGCGCCGGGCTCCTTGAACTCCTGCAGGAACGAATTGGCCAGAAGAGGTATGTCGTCAGGTCTCTCTCTAAGCGGGGGAACAGTGATCTCCGCTATCTTTATCCTGTAAAGAAGGTCCTGCCTGAATGATCCTTCTATAACCTGTCTTTCGAGGTCCCTGTGAGTGGCTGCGACGAACCTCAGATCGACGTGGCGCGCGCTGGTTTCCCCCAGCCTCACGATCTCCTTTTCCTGAAGGACCCTTAGAAGTGTTCTCTGGACCTCGAGGCTCATGTCGCCGATCTCGTCCAGGAGAAGCGTCCCTCCCGCAGCGGCTTCTATCAGTCCGATCTGGTCAGAGACCGCCCCGGTGAAAGACCCCTTCCTGTGGCCGAACAGCTGGCTTGCAAGGACGGTTTCGGTCAATCCGGCGCAGTTTATAGCGATGAAAGGCTGCTCTTTCCTTCGGCTGGCCTTGTGTATCGCCCTGGCGATGACCTCCTTTCCCGACCCTGTCTCTCCCCTTATCAGGACGGTCGTATCCACTTTTCCCAGTTCTTCTATGGACTTGTAGATCTTCAGGATGGCGGGGCTCTGGCCGATCATCATCCTTACCCTCTCCCCGCTTTCCCTGGTATCTTTGAGCCGGTAAGCCTCGGTCATCTCATGAAAATAACATATCTTCTGGTTCCTGAGCCTCGGATGGCTGACCACCTCGATCTCTGTCAGGAACAGTTTCCCGTCGGAAAGTTCCATGACCGCGTTGATCATGGCGTTGGTATCCCCGCTACCCTTCATGTGGACTGAAAGCTTATTAATTGACTCCTGCGTGAGCGGGAAGATCTCCCGCCAATCCCTTCCCACAGAGCTCTCTCTATCTACCCCGAGGAACATCTGCGTGGTATTGTTCAGGAATTCTATCCTCCCGTCGGACCCGATGATCGCCACGCCGGTCCTCAGATGCTCGAGTATCTCCTGCAGATCTCCGTGCGAACGGGTCAGTTCGTCGTTCACTATCGCCAGGGCGTCCTTCTGTTCTTCAAGGTCCGTCGTCCTTTCTTTCACAAGTGCCTCAAGTTCCTGAGCCTTCCGCCTGAGGCTGAGGGTCCTGCGCCTGACCAGGCCCGCCACCAGTGCCGAGAACAGGAGGGCGCAGAGGAGATAAAAGTACCATGTCTGGTGAAAGTAAGGTTTGAGCCTGATCGAGACGGATGCTTCCTTGTCGCTCCAGACCGCGTCGCTGTTGCAGGCCATCACCCGGAACCTGTAATTGCCCGGATGAAGCTCGGTGTAATAAGCGGTATCCCTTTCACCTGCCTCCACCCAGTCGTCGTCCACTCCGTCCAGCCGGAACTTGAACCTCGGAGCTTCCGGGTCCGACGTGCAGATCGCGCCGAATCTTATCTCAACCGTGTGCGCCCCGGGCCCGAACTCCTGAGATTCAGAAACCCGCCCCGGCTCGCTCCTGTTGACGGAAATCTCCTTGATCACAACGGTGGGCGGTTTGATGTCTTTCATCTCTGGATCGAACGCGACAACTCCTTTTATGGTAGGGAACCATATCTTCCCGTCGGGAGCAAGGCAGCCTGCCGGCTGGCCTCCGCCGTTGCATTCGCTGGATGGCATTCCCTCGGACTTCGTGAAATAGGCGACCGTCAGGTGCGCGGATCTTCCGTCGCAGAGATCGTTGAGATCGGACCTCGGGACCCTCATCACCCCCCTGTTGCTGCTTATCCATAAATTACCCCTGCGATCCTCGATGATCATGCTGAGGGAATCGTCAATGAGCCCGTTTTTCATGGAAGCGTGCGAAAAACTGCCGTTCCTGTATCGGTTTATCCCGCCGCCGTATGTCGCGACCCAGAACACCCCCTCCGCGTCCTCGTAGATCCAGCGGACATGGTTGCACGACAACCCGTCCTTCGTCGTCAGGCTGGAGAACTTTCCATCCCTGAAGCAGCTCATGCCCTCGTAAGTTCCCGCCCAGATGGTGCCGGACCGGTCTTCGGTGATGCAGCAGACAACGTTACCCGCAAAGCCGACCGTTTTGTCAAACCGATCTATCGTGCCTTTCGAAATGCGGGCCATTCCCTTGTTGGTGCCTACCCAGATCGCCCCCTCGCGGTCCTCGTAAACGGCGAGAACGACATCGCTTGGAAGACCGTCCTTCTTGGTCAAGACTCGGCTCCCGCCGGCATCTTTGCGGACCAGTCCGCCGCCCCAGGTACCGATCCACAGGGATCCGTCCCTTGAAGGGCACAGAGACCAGGCGGCGTCATTCACCAGAGACGCGGACCCGGGTTCAGCCAGGATCGCCCCGTCCCTGAACCTGGCGATTCCCGCGGAAGGCACGCCTACGAGCATGCTGCCGTCTTTGTCAGGTACTATGGGCAGCACGCTCTCGCCCGGAAGGCCGTCTTGCCTTCCGTACGACCAAATCCTGGCACGGTGGTACTTGAAGAGGCCTTTTCCATCGGTCCCGACCCAGAGACCGCCTTCCCCGTCGCCGCATATTGATCTGACAGTTGTTCCGGCGGATCCTGAAAACATCCTGTCATGGGTGGGGGAAAAAGCCCCATCGCGGAACCTGAGCAGCCCGTCGCCCGTGCCAAGCAAAAGACTTCCTTCGGGTTCTCTCCAGACGACCCATATCGCGGAGGAAGACCTGTCCGGCTCCTTCCCTCCGTAACCTGGAACGAACTGAACGCAGCCGTTTTCGGAGCACTTCAGGAGGCCGCGCCTGTCGCTGCCTGCCCACATGACTCCGCCGCCGCCTGCGCAAAGGCATATTACGCCGGATGCTTTTCCGTCACCGGGCAGACGCGCGACGGATATTTTTCCGTTCCTCAAGCTCGCGAGACCCCTCGGGGTTCCTATCCATACGGCGCCGTCCTCCGCGACGCGAACGGCGGTGATGAAATCGTCAGGAAGGCCGTCTTTCGAGGTCAGGATCTTCGCGGATCCGCCCGAAACCATCGCGAGGCCTCTGTCCGTTCCGATCCACAGCGTTCCGTCGGCAGTTCCCGTTACGCTGGTCACGTAGTTGGTATCGAGCCCCAAAGGTCTTGTCTCGCTGATAAAGCCTTTCCCGTCGTATCGGGAAAGCCCTCCGTCCTGGGTGGCGATCCAAAGGGTTCCGGAGCGGTCCTCGTAGAGGTCGTTTATCCTATGTCCGCTTAGACCTTCTGTGTTCTGATGTGTGAAAGTCGTGAAATCGCTCCCGTCGAAGCGGGTGAGCCCCCCGAAAGTCCCCAGCCAAATGAATCCGTCGCCGGTCTTCCTGATCGCGGTGACAGAGTTCTGCGGAAGCCCGTCCTCGGTGGTCCAGTTCTCCGTAAGGATCTTTCGTCCGTGCTCCGATGCCGCAGCATCGCCGATTCCAAAGAGGGCAGACAACACGAAAAAGATCGAGAAGGCGATGACGGAGCTCCGGTGTCGACGACGTGAAGGGCATTCTCTTATATCCGCACCGGGGGGACTTGTCAACGGTATAGCTTTCATGTATCTCATCCATGGTTATTCTAATACAAAGTACGCCATGTTGGAACTGGAGCATTGATTGACAATAACCGGCGTTTTTGAAACAATTATCGAGTTCGTATAGAAAATTGAAAGGGGGAACGCAGATGAAGATTCTCGTTTTCGGCGCAAACGGAAAGATGGGGAGGGCCGTCGCGTACGACCTCGCGAAAGTGGACGAAGTAGAGAAGATCGGACTTCTCGGAAGAAGGAGGGATGCACTCGAAGAAGCCGCGAAATGGCTCAATTCCCCCAAGACAGTGATCCATGTCGCCGACACCGACGACAAGAAAGCCCTCCAGGACGCGATGAAGGGTTACGACGTCGGCGTCTGCACGCTTCCCGACAGGCACACGAGCTACTCCCTAGCCCACGCGGCCGTCGAGGCCGGGTTCAATTACGTGGACATGCTGGAGGAGTATCACAGGAGGCCCGACCTTTACGAACTCGAAGGCCTCAAGCTGCCTCCGAACACGACGCTGGACGAGTACGGGGACTGGCTGCACGAAACGGCGAAGAAGAACGGTTCGACATTCCTGGACGGCATCGGGTTCGCTCCCGGCCTCAGCAACCTGACGACGGGAGACGCGCTCAGGAAACTGGACAAGGCCGAGTGGGCCGTGGCCAGGGTGGGCGGAATACCCTGCAAGAAGAGCGCGGAGGGACGCCCCCTGAAATACATGATCACCTGGGCATTCTCCCACGTCCTCAGGGAGTACAACGTCAAGCTGTTCATCCTGAAGGACGGCAAGAAAGTGGAAGTGCCGGCTCTCTGCGACAGGGAGACCTTCCTCTTCGACAAGCACGGCGTGAACGAGGAACTGCAGTGCGCGGTCACCCCCGGCATGCCCAGCTTCATCTACACCCGCCCCGAGCTCAGCTATTTCGCCGAGAAGACGATACGCTGGCCGGGCCATTACAGCGGGGTAGACACTCTCAAGGAGTGCGGCGTCCTGAGCATCGACCCCGTCAAGGTGAACGGGCAGAACGTCGTCCCCAGGGAGCTCCTGCTCGCCTGCATCGAACCGAAGCTGAGGGCGAAAGAAGGCGACGCGGACGTATGCGTTATGTACAACACCACATACGGAGTTCTGGGCGGCAAGAAGGTCTGCATCAAGCATCACATGTGGGACACTCCCGACCCGAAGGTCAACATCTCGTCCATGGGCAGGGTCACCGGCTTCCCCGCCGCGATAAGCGCGGTATTCATGGGAAAGGGACTGATAAAGGAAAAGGGCATAGTCCCTCCGGAAGACGCCATCTACGGCGAGAACTGGAAGCTTTTCAACGAGGAGCTCAAGAAGAGGAACATCAACATCCTTGAAACGGTGGAAGAGATAAAGTGAATATCTTTTACACCTTATAAACTTCCCACGGGCTTACGCCCGGGGTTNNCTCCATCCCACGAGCTCACGCACGGGGATTTTAGTAAGGAATTCATTAAAAAAGAAAAGGGGAGGCGATCGCCTCCCCTTTTCCTTCCCGCATAACCTTCCTCTTTGTCAGAACCTGAATATGACGCCGAGCCTGAGGTCCAGGTGGTCGGTGTCCCAATCGTTGACCCTGTGATAGGTTCCCTGGACGTTGATCCCCACCCTGTCGTTGATCGGAAAGCGGTAGCCGCAAGCCACGCCGTAGGTCCACTCGTTCTCCCTGGCTCCGAAAGTGTGGCCGATGTTCAGCTGTCCGTAAAGCTGTCCCGGCCCCACGTTGCCGGCGATCTCCGGGCCGATCTCTAAGATGTAGAAAGAATCCTTGTAAACATCGTCGACCCACGAATAGGGGAGATGGCCGAATCCGAGGTCTCCGAAATCGAACTCGCCCGAGTTGTAGTTGAGGCCCATGTGGAGCCCCCAGTTGTCGTTGTAGAAATACCCGCCGTCAAGGCTTCCCACGAAGCAGCTCTCGACCTCGCTGGAACTGAACTGGTAACCCGGAAGGATGGCGAAATAGCCGGTCCCGCCCTGCGCGAGGGCCGGGATGGCCAGGAATGCCACGGTCAAAGCGATCAGGAAATATCTTTTCATTCAATCACCTCCATAAACATTTCAAGGTTTTTATACATCATAAAAGGGCGGTTGTCAAGAAAGCTTCAATATATTGTGTTATCTTCCATCCTTCAGTTGGATGATCCTGGCCTTGAGCCTGTCCACCTCATCGAGGACCGAAAGGAGTTTTTCCTGCAGTTGAGCGGTCGCGGCGGTCAGTTCTTCAAGCTCTGCAAGCCCGGCTCGGCCCTCGGCCGCCGGCTGAGGATCGGCAAGCTCGAAGGAACCGCTGCCGGCGATCTCGGGCTCTTCCTCCTGCTCCGGATCAGCTTCCGGCATCGGCGGGTCTCCCCCGGTCGCAGTCCTTTCCGCGATCGGTTCGTCCTCGATCACCTCCATCTCGATCTGTTCCTCTTCGGCTTCGTCCGCTTGAATCGGTTCGGGTTCAGGCGGAGGAGGTTCCTCGGCAACTTTTTTGACGGCAGGCGGGACTGGGGGGGGCGCCGGTTCTTCGGCCTTTTTCTCGGCGGGCTTTCCCGGTTTCAGGGTAGCGTCCTGTTCATGGATCTTCCTGATGACAAGCTCGATTATCTTCTTCAGGGTCTCGTTGACGCCGGTGCCTTTTGTCGCCACCGCCGTGAACGAGGGAACACTCCTCCAGTTCAGCACCTTGTCCATTTCCGCGGGATCCGAAGCACCGGGAAGGTCGCGCTTGTTGTACTGGAAAACCAGCGGTACGGCCTCGGGGTCGATGTTGTTGATCTTGAGGTTCGTGAGCAGGTTTTCGAGGCTCTCCATGTTGGCGTCCATCATGAGGCCCTGGGAGTCAGCCACGAAGACAAGTCCGTCGGAACCTCTCAGGACGATCCTCCTGGTCGCGTCGTAGAAAACCTGTCCGGGGACCGTATAAAGCTGAACCCTTAGCTTCATCCCTTTGACGGTGCCCAGCTCCATCGGCAGGAAATCGAAGAAAAGCGTCCTGTCGGTCTCGGTCGCCACGGTGAGAAGCTTTCCTTTCTTCTCGGGAGTCGCCGTCTGGTATATGTATTCGAGGTTGGTAGTCTTCCCGCACAGTCCTGGGCCGTAATAGACGATCTTCATCGTCATCTCTCGGGTGGCGTGGTTGACCATGACCATCAGGACTCCTCCTTATCGATCTTGAGGGAGGCCATTTTCCGGTACAGATGCCTCCTCTCTATCTCCAGGACCTCGGCGGCCCTCGAGATATTATAACCGTTTTGTCTCAATACACCAATAATGAACTCCCGCTCGAATTCCTCCTTGGCTTCCCTCAGCGAACCCGCCCTCGCCTGACCATTCTTGGCATTGCTCGCCCGAAATTCCGGCAGGAAAAGGTCTTCCGGCAGTATCTCCCTCCCACGGTGCATGATGATGACTCTTTCCGCTATGTTTTTGAGCTCCCTGATGTTGCCCGGCCACCGGTAGTCCCGGAGCGCCCTGAACGCCTGTTCCGACACTGTCTTCGACGGTTTCCTGTACTTCGCCGAGAAATAATCGAGGTAATATGAGAACAGGAGAGCGACGTCATCCTCCCTGTCCCTGAGTGCCGGCAGGGTTATCCTGATAACGTTCAGCCTGTAGTAGAGGTCCTCCCTGAACCTCCCCTCCCGTATCTCCTGCTCGAGGTCCTTGTTCGTCGCGGCTATGACCCGAACATCGACCTGAATGGACTCGCTTCCCCCCACCGGCTCGATCGTCTGTTCTTCTATCGCCCGAAGCACCTTGGCCTGCTCCATCAGGCTCATGTCGCCTACTTCGTCCAGGAAAAGAGTGCCCCCGTCAGCGAGTATGAACTTGCCTTTCTTGTTCTCGAGAGCGCCCGTGAACGAACCTTTCTTGTGGCCGAACAGCTCCGACTCTATCAGCTCCTGCGGTATGGCCGCGCAGTTCAGCTCCACGAACGTCTCTGAGGCCCTGCCGCTCTGCTGGTGTATGCTTCTCGCGACAAGTTCCTTCCCGGTTCCGTTCTCGCCGCATATAAGGACCCTTCCGTCGCTCGGAGCAGCGAGTGCGACCTGTTCCTTGAGCCTCAGCATGACGGAGCTTTCCCCTATCAGGTCCACGTCGCCCTTGAGCTCGTCCTTGTAAAAGGTTTCCCTCTGGAGAAGTTCCTTCTTTTTCCTCGCGTTGGCCACCGCCACTACGACGCGTTCCAGCGAAAGAGGTTTTTCCAGGAAATCGAAAGCGCCTATCTTGGTCGCCCTGACGGCCTGCTCGATAGTGCCGTGGCCGGAGATCAGGATGACTTCCTCCTCCCTGCCCTCGGACTTCATCTGCTCGAAAAGCTTCAGGCCGTCCATCTGCGGCAGCCAGATGTCCAGCAGGACCACGTCGAACTCCTCCCTCTCGAATAGCCTCAGCGCGGTCTCCGCGTCCGAGCAGCACCTGACCCCGTAACCCTCGTCCGCCAGGATGCCTGAAAGGCTGTTCTGGATGCTCTCCTCGTCGTCCACTATCAGAACCTTCGCTCGTCCCATCGTCGTCACCTCGGAAGAAAGATCGTCATCCCGGCCCCTCCGGCGTAGCTTCCGTCAACTTCAATCCTGCCGCCGTGCTCTTCGAGTATCCTCGCGACTATCGCCATGCCGAGCCCCATCCCCTTTTTCTTCGTGGAAAAATAGGGCAGGAACATCTTTTCCCGGATCTCGTGGGGAATCCCCGGACCGGTGTCGCGTATGGAAACGCATGCCCACTTGTCCGTCATCGAGAGGCTCACCTGTATCTCGCCGGCCATTTTCATGGCTTCTATCGAGTTCTCGAAAAGGTTCTTCACCACCCTTTCGAGCTGTTCATGATCGAACATCACCTGCGGGAAAGCTTCCGGCAGGTCGAACGAGAACCTGACCTTGGGGTAAGCGTTCTGGTAAGGCGCCGCGGATGTAAGGACGAGTTCGCTAAGGCTGCCCCACCTGAGTTTCACTTCCGGGAGCCTGGCGAATCTCGAGAACTCGTTGACCATCAGCATCATGCTCTCGACTTCTTTCTCGATGGTCGTCGTGCCCTCGAGTATCGCTTCATGCAGGTCTTCGGCTCCTTCCCTCGCCTTTTTTCTTATGCGCTGGGCGCTGAGCCTTATCGGCGTCAGAGGATTCTTTATCTCGTGGGCGAGCCTCCGCGCCACCTCCTGCCATGCGGCTATTCTCTGCGTCCTGCTGAGATCGGTAACATCCTCGAGTATCAGGATGCTCCTGGAGACCTCGCCTTCCGCGTCCGATATCGGGACCAGCGAGGCGATCATGACCCTTGTCTCTTCTCGTTGCGAAATTGTTACCTCTTTCCTCCCTTCGGGATGACGGCTCAGGTCCCTGAGGCTGTCCTTGATGACCTGCCAGACGGGGAGCGTCACGATCTTCGCGGGCAGGTCCTTTTTGGAAAGTCCGAGGAATTCCCTGGCCCTGTTGTTCGCGGTCAGCAGCTCGCCATCCCTTCCGATCGAGACTATCCCCACATTCAGGGATTCGACCAGGGTTTCGATATAGTGGCGCCTCCTTTCGGCGGCTTCCGAAGCTTCACGGAGCTCCTGGTTGGACTTGACTATCTCCCTCTTGCTCTCTTTCAGATCGTCCACCATCTTGTTGAAGCTGGATACGACGGTGCCTATTTCATCCTTGGCCTCGTAAGGTATGGCCAGGTCCAGGTTCCCCCTGGAAACCTCTTCCGTCCCTTCGAGCAGGAGCTGGAGAGGTTTGCTGATCTCCCTGGTCAGCTTCATACCGATCCAGACCGCGGCGAATATTACCGCCAGAGTGAGCGCCAGGAAGGAGGAGACCATGCTTATCTTGAAGAATTGCCGTTCGGCTTTTGCCTGGAGGTAGAGTTTCTGGTTCTCCGCAATGAACCTCGCTTCCGTGAGCATCTTTTCGGGAAGCAAGTAGCCGACGATGACGGCCCGGGAGCTTCCGACCCTGCTCCCGCTCAGCACATAACTCTTGTCGCCGAGAACGATGTAGCCCCTCAGCCCGTCCTCGGAAAAGCATTTTCTTTTCTTGAACGCGTCGACCTGCATGACTCCCGACGGCCATTCCTTTATCGTCGCGCCGTCCGAGCCGAATAACCACACCGCGTCGATGTCGCCCCCCTTCACGATATGGGAGACGAAAGAGGGCTGAAGATCCTCCGGGACCGCTTCGAGCTGTTTTGCCACGGAGTCGGCCCTTCGCGCGCTGCCGGTCCTCAAGAGGTCCAGAGAAGCGTCGACCAGCCTCTGCCCGGCCTCGTTGACCGTGTGGACCGGGAGCGTGAACCACTTGTCCACGGCGGACTCGATCATCAGCACCGCGCTTATCAAAAGCAGCGTCGAGGGGATCAGTCCGAGAAGGACGAACGCCGTCAGCAGGCGGGTCCTTATCCGTGCGCCCTCCTTAACCCTTCTCCACTGGAGGTATCCCTTTATGAGCTGCCTGAAAAGAAGGTAGAACAGGGTCACAAGCAGAAAGATGTCTATGACCGCGAGCACTATGAGCGGGTTCTTGAACGGATGGCCTTCCTTGGACCTGATGACGTGATAGATGAAGCCGATCCCCGCCACAAGAAGCAGGGCAGGCAGGGCGAGCCTTATCCACCGTTTACCTCTGTCCTTTATGGCGTTTTCAGTTCTTTTTCCGTCCATCCCGTGTCTTCGTCCGATGGGATTATCCACAAAACAAAGTTCTTCAGGAGGGTTACCCTGACCCTTATGTAATAAGCCCTTTCTCCCGGGCTGAGGTCCACGACCGAACCCATGTCGAGGGCGGTCATTCCCTTCAGCGACTCTTCGACCTCCTCGACGGAGATGAGGCTTATCTTCTCCTTCTCCTCGCCGTCGACAGCCGTGACCAGGTCGTACTGCCTCGTCAGGTTGTCGTAGGTGACGGTCTTCTCCACCACCCTCCTGCCGATTGTCTTGTCGAACCAGCCGGTCCTTTTCTTCGCGACCTCGACCTCGTAGGTGAAGGTTGTAGGCTTCGTCGAATTGATCGCGTCAAGGACATCCTGTGAAAGGAACCCGTCGGAGAGCGAAAACGTCACGAACAGGTGCAGGTTGTCGAAACCGCAGGAGATCTTTCCGACCTTCGGGCCTTTGGCCTGAACGGTGAAAGCTGCCACCAGCAGCAGGATCGCGAGGGAACGCCTCATAACATGTTCGCTGCGGCTTCCGCCAGTCCGGACCTTTCGCCCTTTGTCAGCGTTATGTGCCCGGCAAGCGGATGATCCTTGAACTTCTCGGCGACGTAAGTGAGGCCGTTCGATGAAGCGTCCACGTAAGGGTTGTCGATCTGGTAGGGATCCCCGGTCAGGACCACCTTGGTCTTCTCGCCGGCCCTCGTGAGTATGGTTTTCACTTCGTGGGGCGTCAGGTTCTGAGCCTCGTCCACCACCATGTACTGGCACGGGATGGACCTTCCCCTGATGTACGTCAGGGCTTCTATCTGGAGGATGCCGTGCTCGACCAGTTCCCTGTAAGGGGACTTGCCCTTTCCTCCCTCCGTAAGATGCAGAAGGAGCTCCAGGTTGTCGAATATCGGCTGCATCCACGGCTTGAGCTTCTCCTCGAGTTCTCCGGGCAGGAACCCGATGTCCTTTCCCAGAGGAAAGATCGGCCTGGTGACGAGCATCTTCTTGTAGACCTGGGTGTCAGCGACCTTGAAAAGCCCGGCGGCGATCGCAAGCAATGTTTTCCCGGTGCCGGCTTTTCCGACCAGCGTGATGAGCGAGATCCTGTCGTTCAGGAGAAGGTCCATCGCGAAGCGCTGTTCCTTGTTCCTGGGGGTGATCCCCCAGATGGGCTTCTGGTCGTCCATCAGCACTATCCCGTCGTCCTTGTCGAACCTGGCGAGCGCGCTTTTCGAGGTGCCGTCGTCCGCCTCCAGGTGGAGCATCTCGTTGACGTGGAACGAGTCCGGCGGGGCGGCCTGCGGCACGGGGATGCGCCTTTCCTTGTAAAGCCTGTCGAGGGACGCGCTGTCTACTTTTATAGATGTCCACCCGGCATACAGTTCGTCGAAATGGATCTTGCCCCTTTCGTAGTCCTGCGCCTCGACGCCCAGCGCGTTGGCCTTGATCCTGAGGTTGGTGTCCTTGGATACGAGGACGACGTTCTTCTTCTTGTTCTTGAGCGCTATCGCCACGCCCAGGATCAGGTTGTCGCCCTTGTTGTCCATCAGGGTCGGCGGAAGGTTGTTCTCCACCCGCTCCATCGAGATGGAGAGCTTTCCTCCCGTCTCAAGCGCGACGCCTTCGGCGATCGGGCCCTTGAGCCTGAGGTTGTCCAGTTCCCTCGAAGCCCTCCTGGCGTTCCTGCCGATCTCGGTGACGTCCCTCTTGAAATGGTCTATCTCTTCGACGACCCATATCGGTATCACTACTTCGTTCTCTTCGAACCTGAATAGGGCTTCCGGGTCATGCAGCAGGACATTGGTGTCCAGGACGAAGGTTTTCTTCATGCGATCTCCTCCAGTACCCTTGCGACGGCCCTCATCGACGGCGGCCTCTTCTCGGGTGTTTTTGAAAGGCATATGTGTACGAGCTTCTGGAGCTTCTCAGGGACCTCCGCTCCGGGCTCGAACCCGGGAGGTTCGTTCTCCAGGTGCGCCTTTATGATCTCCTCGGAAGACCTGCCTGTGAAGACTTCGCGGCCGGTCAGGACGAAGTAGGCCAGAAGTCCGAACGAGTAGATGTCGCTTTTAGCGTCGAGCGGCTTTCCCTGGATCTGCTCCGGCGAAACGTACTTGGGGCTTCCGACAAAGCGCCCTTCCAGGGTGAGGTCGGCGCCTTCCTCGGTGAACGCTATGCCGAAATCCACTATTTTCGGAGACATGGCCCTCGTGAGAAGCACGTTCTGCGGCTTCAGGTCCCTGTGGATCACTCCCAGCAGATGCGCCGCCTCCAGTCCCTTGGCGACCTGCTGAAGTATCGACACTTTTTCGGAAACCGGGGCCCTCCGGGCGTCCCCGTCCTTCACCCAGTCAGCAAGCGTCGGCCCCTCGATGTATTCCATCGTGAGGAAAGTGATGTCCTTGTAGCTGCCGAGGTCGAAGACCCGTATCACGTTCGGATGGGATATTTTCCTCGCAACCTTTATCTCCCTGAGGAACCTCGCGCGTGCGATCTCCGACATCCCGCTTTTCACTCTCAGCATCTTCAGGGCGACGGTCTCCTCCAGCTCGAGGTCCCTGACACGGTAAACCTCTCCCATGCCGCCCTTCCCAAGCTGGTCCAGAAGCTCGTACCGTTCCGCAAGGATAGCCCCGGGAAGGAACTCGAGCGGCTTTATCTCCTGCAAGACTTCGCTGGCGTCGCGGAAACGGTTCACCGTCGAGAACGAGAACAGCCCCTTGAGGAGCCTCTCCACCTGGGCGGGAAAAGTCTTCAGCTTTTCAACGGACCTGGGGGAAAGTCCTTCGAACCCTTCTATGGGAGGTTCTTCCCCAAAGAGGAACAAAGCGAACAGCGCCCCGGCCGAGTATAGGTCGGACGAGGGGGAGAGCGACGCTCCCCTGCGCGCTTCAGGTGACAGGAAGGGCATCAGCCGCTTCCTTTCGGCCAGGTTGGCTTCAGACGGGACCGGCATCCCGAACCCGGATACCTTAGCGCGCCTTTCGCTCTCGAGAAGTATCGACTCGTGTGTGAGCTGTCCGTGGAGTATCCCCTTCCTGTGCGCCTCGTAAAGAGCCTCGACGATCTGCCTCAGGAGGTCGACGGAGCTGAACAGCGACGGGGAAAAACCCGCGTTCATGAGATTCTGCAGAGGCGTGCCCTCGAAAGGCTCGTAAACGAGCAGTAGCTCCTTTTCGACATATATGATGTCCCTCAAAGTCAGCACATGAGGATGCGAAAGGCTGAGTATGGTCTTTAGCGCGTTGGTGGAATCCTTCAGTTCGCTCTCGGAGAATAGCTCCTTCCTCGCCCTGAAGAGAAGCAGAGGTATGTTCAGCACCTTGTCAAATCCCGAGATCCAGCTTCCGCTCACTCCCTCGCAAAGGGCCTTCTCCGTTTCGTATCGCGAGACCGACCTGGGCGACCTCTCGGCCAGGGCGGTGAGGCGTTTCTGAGCGTCCTGGAAGGCGTAGTTCTTCCTTAGGACCTTGTTGTAGCACGCTACCGCGTCCTTCATCTTGCCCAGGACTTCGAACACCCTTCCCTGAAGGTACTCCGGCCACGGATCCTGCTGGAACAGAGGGTCCGGGCCCACGTTCTTGAGGAGCTCCGTCACTCCGTCAATGCTTCCGGTCTCCAGCCTGAGCCTCGCGAGGGCGACCTTGACGCGCGGATCTTTCTTCGTTTCCTCGGATAGGGTCTCGAACTTGCTGATGATCCCGTCGATCATTTCCCTCCGCGCCAGGATCAGGCTGACCGATTCCTCCCACTTCTTGGCTTCGAAAGCCATGGCCGACGCCTCATAGAAGAACCCGCCTTCCCTGAAGGCCTGCATGGCCATCTGGTACTCTCCTATCTGCGCGAGTGCCGTTCCTGCCTCCTGGTATTCCCCCGCCTTGTAGAAAAGGTGCGCGGCCTTGTCCAGTTCCCGGCTTTCCTTGAAAAGCTGTGCGGCCTCGGCGTAGCTCCCCAGGCGTTCCTTGCAGCGCGCGGCATCTTTCTTGGAGCCTACCTTGAGGTACAGCTCGAGAGCTTCTCCGATCTTGCCGTCCGCCTCCAGTTTCCCGGCTTCAACGGCGAGGTTCCTGTTCTCCTCTTTTCCCAGGAGCTCTGTCGCTTTTTCGAGGAAACCCAGCTTCTTGTATAGCGAAGCCGCCTGCTCCGTCTCCCCGGCAAGCTCCCTGCACCTCGCCGCAGCCTCCACGAGCCCGAGGCTTTCGTAAAGGGCGCCGGCCTTGTCGTAGACGCTGCTCTCCTCGAATATTCTGGCCATTTCCTTTTTCTTGTCGCGCCAGCCAATGACCTCGTGCTTGGGGATGTTTTCTTCAAGAGGAAAATCCCGCATCGCCTTGACGAGGAGGATTACGGCTTTCTCCTTCATCCCCCCCCTGTAAGCCGCGAACCCGGCTTCGAGGTACCTGCCGTTCTGCTCGTAATAATGGGCCGCGAGCGGAAACGCTCCTCCCTCTTCGGCTATCTGGGCGGCTTCTTTGACCATGTTGGCGTCAGCCAGGACCTGAGCGGCTTTCTTGTAGTTCTTTCTGTTCATGAGAAGGCGCGCGGCGGCCTCGACCTCTCCCGCCCGGAGAAGGTGCTCGACGGCCTTGTCCGGGTTGCCGAGAGCCGCCTCGACTTCCGAGGCGGCTATGTAATCCTCGCAGAGAAGATACATCTTCAGGGCCTTGTCGAGCTTTCCCTTGCGCCTGTAGATGTCTCCAGCCTTCTTGTAATCTCCCTTGAAAAAAGCTATCAGCTCATCCGGAATGATCTCAGGCAAGTTGCCTCCACACCCTTAAAATTACCACGCCTGCAGGCAACCGTCAAATTCCGCGGGAGGGGGCGGCAGCCATGAGAAAAACCCCTTTCAGTTTTTCCTGTTCAGCCTGCCCTGGAATCCTCCTGTTTCATGAAGGAGCTGGTATATCTCGTTCCTCACCCTGTTTTTTTCAAGGCACCACGCGGGAGCCACAAGCATTCCCTCCGGCCGCTCACCGGTGATCCTGTGGAACACGGTCCGGGGGGCCGCTACCTCGATAAGCCTGACGGCGAGCTCCGCGTATTCGGACAACCCGAGCACCCTGAGCTTGCCTTGCGTATGCCACTTCTCGAACTCGGAGCCCCTCACCACGTGAAGAGGGTGCAGTTTTATTCCCCAGGGATCCAGCCTCGCCGCCTCTTCGAAGCTTTCCCGGATCATATCCCCCGTCTCCCCGGGAAGCCCGGCGATAAGGTGCAGGACCGTTCTCATTCCCCTGCGGTGCAGCTCTCCGAAAGCGGAGACTGTCGCCGCATGGCCGTGTCCCCTGTTGCAGAGCGCCAGAGTGGGATCGTGCATGGTCTGCATCCCTATTTCGACCCATAAAAAGGTCTTCCGGTTCAGTCTCTCGAGGATTTCCATCGTTTCCATCGAAAGACAGTCCGGCCTCGTGCCGACGGCAAGTCCGAGAACGCCTTCGACCGAGAGAGCTTTCTCGTAGACCTCCTCAAGGCGGGAAGTTCCACCCAGAGTATTGGTGAAAGCCTGGAAATAAGCTATGGCTCCCTTGAAGCCTTTTCCACTCAGTTTCGCCGCCCCGGCCCGCAGAACCTCCTCCCAGCCGCTCTCGCTTTTTGCCGGGCCCGAGCCGGAAGGGTCGCATTAATGGCAGCCGCCCCTTCTGTCGGCACCTTCCCTGTTGGGACAGGAAAATCCCGCATCGAGAGAGACCTTTCTCACTCTCCCGCCGAAATGATCCCTGAAAAATCCGGATAAAGTGTTGATAGGGGCGTCCGGGGACGGATCGAACCCGGTCATTTTACCTCTTTGGGGGCGTTTGCATCCTTCCCCCGCTCTTCTGGCGGCCTCTTTTCCGGAAAGAATATAGTCGTCAGCTTTTCCCTGAAAGATTCCTTCATGCCGAGCACTTTGAATGAATCATCCTGCCTGGGGTCCGGCAGCAAGTTCCCGGGAAGAATGTTTTTTCTGAACTTTACCGCCAGGGCAATCATTTCTACGGTCTTCTCCTCGTCGCCCTCCTCGGCGAAAACCCTGGCTTTGTTCCAATAGTACATGGGGTATTCCGGGTCGCAGGCAAGCCCGTAATCCAGGACCGCTGCCGCCATGTCCCTTTCACACCTGATCCTCAGAATATTGGAGTAATTCTCGATCATAGAGATCTTCACCTCTCGCGGGAGCTTCCGATTCTGTTTCTCTGCCTGATAGGCCTGTTGAAGACAACGGAAACAGCCATCTTCGAACCCCGAATAACAGTAAAGGTTCCCCATGAACACATTGTCTTCCGGGGTAGGTACGAATTGATCCTCGATCTTCAACGATTTCAGAAAGTCCTCGGCACGTTTCCTGTCGCCCTTTTTCGGATATGGCTTTCTTAATCTCACGTCGACCCAGGCCGATCCCTTGCAGAAGTACATGTTCCCGTTCAATTCGTCCCCTTCCGGACCGACCAGAACGTTTTTTGCACAGTAGACAAGGAAAGCGGCCGAATGGGTTTCCCACCTGGAGACGTCAGCCTTTTCAAATTTCGAGAGCTCCTGATTCGACTCGTAGAAGCTCCGGACCTTTCGGTGGTCCTGACCCGGGGCCCCTCTTTCAAAATATATCTCCAGGTAAACGCTGTCCTTCTCGTGGAATGCCGTTGCCTTGAAGTCGCCCGTGGCGGAACTCCTCGCATCGGTTATCGTGAAGCCTTCGAACGGTATTTCTATGGCCCATCCGCCGTCCGGCACGAAGAAACGGACCTTTTTTTCGGCCTGCGTTGGGAAGGCGGCCAGACAGAACGACACCATTAAAATGAAAGCTGCTTTTTTCATTATTTTTTTCCTCCGGAAGCAGTTTTATTAAAGAGAGAGTCAACCTCTTTCAGTGCGTGTATGAGCCTGTCCGCGTCCTCCCGGGTGTTGTAGAAATAGAAGGAAGCCCTCAGGGTGTTGTCCATTCCCAGGCTCTCCATCAGTGGCTGGGCGCAGTGGTTTCCGGAACGGACGGCTATGCCGAACTTGTCGAGCATCGAGGCCGCGTCGTGAGGATGGACTCCCTTGACGTTGAAGGAGAAGACCGCGAGGCATTCGCCCTCCTTGTGCCCGTAAATATCTACGAACGGCAGTTTTTTTAATTCCTCAAGGAAATAGGCCCCCAGCTCTTTCTCGTAGGAATATATCCTTTCCATTCCCAGGGCCGAAAGGTACTTTACGGCCTCGCCGAGGCCCACAGCTTCGCAGACTGCGGGCGTGCCAGCCTCGAACTTGAACGGCAGGTCGTTCCATGTGGCGCCCTTGACGGTCACCGTCGAGATCATGTCGCCTCCCGTCAGGAACGGAGGAGTTTCCTCGAGGATCTCTCTTTTCGCGTAGAGGATCCCTATTCCCGTCGGCCCCAGCATCTTGTGTCCCGACGCCGCGAAGAAGTCGCACCCGAGGCTTCCGACATCGACCGGCATGTGGGGGATGGACTGAGCGCCGTCCACGAGGAATTTCGCGCCTCTCGCCCGGGCCAGGTCTCGGAGCTTGTGAAGGTCGTTCACCGCCCCGAGTACGTTGCTCGCGTGGATCGCCCCCACGAGCCTGGTCCTGTGGGTTATCGACTCTTCCGCGTGCTCCATGTCGAGGACGCCGCTGTCCTTGACCCGGATGAACTTCAGGTCGATGCCCAGCCGCTCCTTCGCCATGAGCCAGGGGACGATGTTGCTGTGGTGCTCCATCATGGTTACCACGACCTCGTCGCCAGGGGAGAGGAACTTCGAAGCCCAGGAATATGCTACGAGGTTGAGGGCTTCCGTCGCGTTCCTGACGAAGACCACCTCCCTCCAGCTTTTCGCCCCGATGAATTTCGCGACGGCCTTGTGGGCGTTCTCGTAGGCTACCGTGGATTCGTACCCGAGGGTGTGGATCGCACGGTGAATGTTAGCGTTCGAGGTCCTGAAAAAATCCGCCATCGAATCTATGACGGAAGAGGGTTTCTGAGTGCTGGCCGCGTTGTCCAGGTAGACAAGCTTCTCCCCGTTGACCTCTCTCTTCAGGATGGGGAAGTCGGCGCGTATCCTTTCGAGCTCTTCCGCGGTGAAAGCCCCTCGCCCGTCCATCATTCTTCCTCCAGGAGGACCCATCCGTCCTCGCATTTGACCGCCCAGGTCCTGATGTCGTCCACCGCGGGCATGGAGAGCGCTTTTCCGTCCCTCAGGCCGAACCTCGCCCCGTGGTGGGGGCAGATCCACGCCTCGTCCTCTATCTCTCCGCCGCACAATTCCATCTCCTGGTGGCTGCAGACGCCCGAGAGGGCGAACACCTCGTCTCCCTTCCTTACCAGGAGCACCTGTTCACCGGAGAAGGTAATTCCCAGGCCCTCGCCTCCTATATCCGCGACCTTGACGACCTTCACCCATTTACTCATCGTCTTCCTCGTTCCATTCGGCGTTGCCGTAGAGGCCCCGCTTGATAACCTTGAGTGCCAGCAGGGCGCATTTCAGCCTCATCGGACCTATGGGAATGCCCAGGTTGTCGATCATGTCATCTTTCGTCATGGATTTGACCTCGTCGACGGTTTTTCCTTTCACCAGGTCGGTAAGTATGGATGCCGAAGCCTGCGATATTATGCACCCCTTCCCGCTGAAAGCTATCTCGGTTATCCTGCCCCCCTTCGTCCTGATGAACATCCTGATCTGGTCTCCGCACGAAGGGTTCCCCTCCTCGTGGTCGATGTCGCAGGGCGACAGCTCGCCGAAGTTGTGCGGGTGCCGGTAATGCTGGAGCAGGATGTCCATCATGAGCGGGTCGACGTCATCCAGCTTGTTCTTGAAGTTATCGTTCATGGGATCTCCCTGTCAGACATGTTTTTCGACCAGCGGGGCGGTTTCCGGGGCATCCTTCAGAAGCGAGGACAGGAATCCCAGCGCTATCTCCTTCTCGGCCTCGCCCCGCGACATGCCCCTCGCTTCCAGGTAGAAGAGCTTCTCCTCGTCGAGCNNTCTATGTCGAGGGCTTCAATCTCGAGGTTCGGTTCGACGCGGGCTCGGGACTCCCGCGACAGCTTGTTGAAGTGGCCCGAATAGCGGGACCTGCTTTTCACTGCGCTTTTTTCCACTTTCAGAAGCCCTGTGAGCCTGGCCCTCGATCTGTCCCTGTTTATGGCCCTCACTTCGACCCGCGCCTGCCCTCCTCCGGCTTCCTCGATCACCGTGCTGCACGCGTCGCACTTTTCGTCGCCCCTGAGGGAGAAAAGGGAGTTTTCGAAGAAACCCGCGTTCTCTTTTTTCATCTCGACGCACGAGCGGTAAACGAGTTCCTTCCCTTCCACCCTCATCAGGAACACCTCGACGCGCGAACCCTTGTCCAGGAAAGCGGAGAAGTCGATGAACCTGCTCCCAGGCCCTGCCGGATTAAGGAAGAGCTTCAGGCTGGCGCCTTCGCCCACCTCAGCCCTTATGAGGTTAAGGGCGAGAGACCCCCAGCCCGCTTCGAGCCCCAGGAAAAGGGTCGAGGAGGCGCCGGGAGGCACCTTCAAATATACAGGTTCGAGCGACAGTCCCGGGCCGGAAGAGAGCTTCATGAAGCCCTTTTCCGCGGAGTCCGCGCAATCCACGAACAATCCCCTCTCGAAGAAGGAGAGGCAGTATCCTCCGAATCCCGTATGGGGAGTGATCAGCTCGCCATTCAGGCTCTTCGAAAAATCCCTGAGCGATCCTACCCCGAATATCTTTTCCGCCGGGATGTAACCCTCGACGAAAGGCCTGCCGTCCCCGCTGAAGCCTGATAGGGGAAGGTCCTTCAGGCTGGCGTCGAACCTCACCTCGCCGCCGTCCACGAACGGCATGGAAGAGAACGACCCGAAAGCGTTCCTCCTGATCCCGCCGAGCGCCGGGCAGTTCTCCATGTTGATGAGCCTGTCGAGCCTTCCGGAAAAGAAACCCGAATCCCTCATGTCAAGAGCGCTCATCCCACGCTCCCTTCCATCTCCAGCTGTACAAGCCTGTTGAGTTCGACCGCGTATTCCATGGGAAGTTCCCTGGAGAACGCCTGTATGAACCCCATCACAACCATAGCCTGGGCGTCGGAATCCTTAAGCCCCCTCGACATAAGGTAATGGATGACGTCGTCGGATATTTTCCCGACCGTCGCTTCGTGGGCAACTACCGCGTCCTCCTCGTCGACCTGCATCGTCGGATAGGTGTCCGAGCGGCTCTGTTCGTCCAGCATCAGGGCGTCGCACTTCACGCTGGATTTTACGCCGGTGGCGCCCTTCGCGACCTTCACGAGCCCGCGGTAGGAGCATCTGCCGTTCTTCCTGCTGATCGACTTGCTGATTATCGTCGAAGTGGTGTTCTTCCCCTTGTGTATGATCTTTCCGCCTGCGTCCTGGTGCTGTCCCTCCGCGGCGAAAGTTATCGAAAGGATCTTTCCTTTCGCGCCGTCCCCCATCAGGTATATCGATGGGTATTTCATGGTCAGCCTCGAGCCGAGGTTGCCGTCCACCCACTCCATGCTTCCGCCTTCTTCGACCATCGACCTCTGCGTCACCAGGTTGTAGATGTTGTGAGCCCAGTTCTGTATCGTCGTGTACCTGACGCTGGCCCCCTTGTGGACGAATATCTCGATGACTCCCGTGTGGAGGGAGTTGGTCGTGTAGGCCGGGGCGGTGCAGCCTTCGATGTAGTGGAGTTTCGCCCCTTCGTCGGCGACTATGATCGTCCTTTCGAACTGCCCCATGTTCGCGGAGTTGATCCTGAAATATGCCTGCAGGGGGATGTCGATCTCCACCCCCTTCGGGACGTAGATGAAGCTCCCGCCCGACCAGCAGGCGGTGTTGAGGGCGGCGAACTTGTTGTCCTCTATCGGGACCAGTTTCGCGAAATACTTCCTGAAAAGGTCCGGGTGCTCCCTTAGCCCCGATTCGGTATCAAGGAAGATGACGCCCTTCTTCGCGAGGTCCTCCCTTATCGAATGATAGACCATCTCCGACTCGTACTGCGCCCCCAGCCCGGCAAGGAACTTCCTTTCGGCCTCGGGAACGCCGAGCCTGTCGAAGGTCTTCTTGATATTCTCCGGGATGTCGTCCCAGGACTCGCTCTTCTCCTTCGACGGCTTAAGGTAATAGGTGTAAGTGTCGTAATCGAGGGGCGACAGGTCCCCTCCCCAGACCGGGGTGGGCTTCTTCAGGAACACATCGAGCGCCTTGAGCCGTATCGCGAGCATCCATTCCGGCTCGCCCTTTTGCCTGGATATCTCCGTCACCGTCCCGGCGCTCAGGCCCTTGGCGCTCTTGAAGACGAAACTCTCGGGATCCCTGAAGTCGTATTTCTTGAAATCGAATTCTATTTCGGGAGTCCTGTTCTCAGTCATGGTCGCTTTCCGCCTAGTTGAGGCTGTACTCCTTCAGGACCCAGTCGTAGCCCCGCTTCTCCAGTTCGTGGGCGAGCTCGATCCCCCTGGAACAGATGATCTTTCCCTGGGCCATTATGTGGACCCTTTCCGGTTCCAGGTATTCGAGGATCCTGGGATAGTGCGTGATGATGATCGCGCTGACTCCGTCCTTTCTCATGTCCTGGATCGCCTTCGCGACGAGCTTCGACGAGTCGATGTCAAGGCCGGAGTCTATCTCGTCCAGAAGGATCACTCTAGGTTTCAGCGCCATTATCTGGGCGATCTCGAGCCTTTTCTTCTCTCCTCCCGAAGCCCCCACGTTGAGCGACCTGTTCGAGAAGTCCTTCGACAGGGAGAGAGATTCCAGGGATTCGTTCAGCTTCTTCCTGAACGCCACGACCTCCTTCGGGTCGGATCTTCCGATCTCCCCCCTGTGGGACTGGGAAGCGTTCCAGAGAAAATGGGCGAAGGAGACGCCTTCTATCTCGACAGGGTACTGGAAAGCGAGGAACAGCCCTTTCCGCGCCCTTTCGTAGACTTTCATGGAAAGGACGTCCTCTCCGAAAAGCTTCGCTTCTCCTCCCAGGACCTCGTACCTCGGATGGCCCATGAGGGTGTTCGCGAGAGTGCTCTTGCCGCTGCCGTTGGGTCCCATGATCACGTGGATCTGCCCGGCCGGGAGGTCCAGGTCCACTCCCGCAAGTATTTCCTTCCCTTCAACCGCGCTCTTGAGAGAGCGGATCTTCAAAGCGTTTTCCGGCACCTTTTCCTCCGTTCGTTTTTTTCGGAAGCATCTCCTTCAGCGTGACATTCCTGAAAGCCTCGTTGACGGCCTGTTCGACCTTTATCCATACCGGCTTCTGCGAGCACGACGCGCTCGCGGAGCAGGATCCGCCGTCGCCTATGCACGGCAGAAGCTTGGACGGCCCTTCGGTCAGCATGTAGATCTCCAGGAGCCTTATCCTCCCAGCGGGCTTCCTGAGCCTGTATCCGCCTGTTCTCCCCTGAGTGGAAGATACCAGCCCTCCCCGCACCAGGGTCCTCATTATCTTTGCGAGATATGCCCGGGGTATTCGCTCCTTCTCTGCGATCTCCCCGAGGTCCATCGGCCTGCGGGCGGAGGCCAGGCAGACAAGGCTCCTGACGGCGTATTCGAGACTTCTGGAAACCTGCATCATATCCCCTTAAACATGGACCCCAGCGGTCCACTTTTAAAGACGCCATTCTTCCATTTTTTATTCCCGTTGTCAACCCGGTATTTCAAAGGGGCGGCCAAGAAAAAAGGGCGCGGGATGACCGCGCCCTGAAAGGGAAAAACTGCGTAAGGGGACTTGCTATTCGACCACCACGTTCACCGGCATGTAAAGAGAGTAAGGCTCCCTGCCGAGCATTTCGACGAACCGGGCCTCCTTCTCCATCTTCGCGAAAAGTTCGGGGGAGACCGTTCTCAGCATCGTCATCGCTATCTCCTCGCCGCTCATCTCCATGATCGTTTCGAAGACCGTCTTCTGCCTGGGGTAATACTTGATGGTGACCTTTTCCCCGGCCGCGATCTTGGCTTTTTCCTTCGCGAGGGCGATCGCCTCGTCCAGCCCGCCGAGCCTGTCCACGAGGCCGATCTTCAGGGCGTCCTCGCCGCTCCAGATCCTGCCCTGGGCGATCTTGTGGACCTCGTCGTAGCTCATGTGCCTGCCTTCGGCGACCTTCGTCACGAAGTCCTTGTAGAACTGTTCCATGTGCCCCACGACGATCTGCTCCTGTTCGGGCGTGAAGGACTGGTATGCCGACCAGAGGTCCGCGTTCCTGCCTCTTTTCATCATTCCCATACCGACGCCCGCCCAGTCGTATATGCCCTTCGTCACGAACTTGCCGGTCACCACGCCGATCGATCCTGTGATGGTCGTGGGCTGGGCGACGATCCCGTCGGAACCCATCGCTATGTAATACCCGCCGGAACCCGCCACGCTGGCCATCGAAACGACCACGGGCTTGGATTTCCTGACCTGGTTTATCTTGTTCCAGATTATGTCGGAAGCCAGGCCCGATCCGCCCGGGCTGTCAACCCTGAGGACCACGGCCGAGACGCTCTTGTCCTTCTCGACCTGGTCGAGGAGCTTGTTGAGCCTGCCGGGGGTGATCGTGTTGCTCTCCCTTGAACCGCCGTCGTCCACTATGCCGCCGCTCGCGATCACGACGGCGACGCTCTTCTTGGCCATCTTGTCCAGGACGACCCTCTTGTCCTTGATGTAATCGCAGACGTCGATCTTTGAGACCTTTTCCTTGTTGCCGTTGACCTTCTTGAGCATCTCGTCCACCTGGTCGGGATAGACGAGGTCGTCCACCAGCTTGTTGTCCTTCAGGTACTGCCCGTGCTGAAGCCCCGTGTCGATGACCGCTTTCAGCTGGTCGGGGGTGAACCTTCCTCCCTTGCAGATGTCGTTGACGAAGTTGTTGAAAAGGCTGTCGAGGATTGCGTCCATGGCCTCTTTCTGGGCGTCGGACATGCTGTTCCTCATGAAGGTATCGGAGTAGGACTTGTAATCCCCGATGTGGTACATCTGCGGCTGGACCTTGATCTTCTCGAGAGTGTCCTTGAAGAAGGGGATCTCGGCGTAAAGCCCGGACATGACCATTATCGTGGACGGCGGGGCGTAGATCTTGTCGGCGCAGGAGGCCATGTAGTAGCCGCTGTTGCCCGTCGCGTCGAAATAGGCGTAGACGGGCTTCTTGCTCTTCTTGAACTCCTCGATGTCGGCCCTCAGCTCCTGCGCGTTGGCGATGCCGATACCGCTCATCCCCGTGACTATGAGCATGCTCTTGATCCGGTCGTCCTCCTTCGCCCTCTTTATCGCGTCATGCAGCTCGGAGAACTGGTAAACCTTGGTCCCGAAGAACTGCATGGCGAACGGGTCGGCCGGCATTTCCTGGATGGGCCTCTCCAGGTTGAGGACCAGCGTCGAATCAGGCTTCACCTTGGGCGCCTGCCCCTTGGTGAGGGAGGCTATGCCTGCGATGAGAAGTATCCCGCCGAGCAGGAATACCACGACGGCGACTATGAATATTATCAACCCCAGCCTTCTCGGTTTCTTTTCCCTCGCGTATTCGTTGTCCATTTTGAATTCTCCTTTCTCTTCCTCGATAATTTTCCAAAGGTGTAATTACGAAAATCGGCCGGAAAAGTTCACCTGAGGATGTCGTCCAGCTTCTGCGCCGTCATGCCCAGAAGGGCCGCGGCCTTCTTCTTGTCCCCCCCCGTCCTTTTCAATACTTCCGACGCCCTCCATCGTGCTTCCGAGGTTATCCATTTTTCGGGATCCTGTTCGGAAAGGAAATCGGGCGTACCCTCGCCCTCTTTCCGTCTTCCCTTTAGTTCTTCGAGCTCGACGAGGCTTCCGGAGGAAAGAATGGCAGCCCTTTCGATCCGGTTGAAAAGTTCCCTGACGTTCCCCGGCCACGGCTGGCCCTGAAGCCACTCCAGCGTTTCCGCGTCGAAAGCCAGTTCCTTGTTATGGAGCTCGCGCCTCCACCTCGAAAGCGCGTGCTCGGCGAGAAGGGGTATGTCGTCCCTCCTGTCCCTGAGAGGCGGAAGGACTATCGGGAAGCTGGAGATCCTGTAGTAAAGGTCTTTCCGGAAAGAACACGAACCTGCGAGGTCCTCGGGCTTCCTGTTCGTCGCGCAGATGAGCCTCACGTCAACACTGACCATCGCGGGGCTGCCGACCCTCGTGAACTTTTTTTCCTCGATGACCCTCAGGAGCTTCGACTGCAGGTCTGGGTGCATTTCCCCCACCTCGTCGAGGAAAAGCGTCCCCCTGTGAGCCAGCTCGAACCTTCCGATGCGGCTGTCATAGGCTCCGGTATAGGCGCCCTTCTCGTGCCCGAACAGCTCGTTCTCGAGAAGCGTGCTCGGAATGGCCGCGCAGTTCACGGCCACGAAAGGATTGTCCTTCCTCGGGCTCAGCGTGTGGATCGCCTTGGCGAAGAGCTCCTTGCCCGTGCCGGTCTCTCCGATAAGCAGGACCGTTGAATCCAGGGGCGCGACCTTGCGGGCCTCCTCGAGCGCCCTCGATATAGCCCCGCTTTTCCCCACTATTCCGAAAAAAGGAGAATGCCGTTCAAGCTCGGCCCTGAGGACCTGTTCCATCCTGGACATCCTGGACGTCTCAAGGGCGTTGGCTATGATGTGTATGAGGTGCTCCATCTCCACGGGCTTGGTTATGTAGTCGTACGCCCCGCTCTTCATCGCCTCCACGGCTGACTCCACGCTTCCGTAGGCGGTGATCAGAACGACGGGGACAGTGGGGTAGGTCTCTTTCGACAATTTGAGAAGTTCGAGACCGTTGGGCCCCGCCATCTTGAAATCGAAAAGCGCCAGATCGTAGCCCCCGGTTTCGACCGCTTTTCTTCCCTCGAACCCGTCAGAGGCGGACATAACTTTGTAACCCGCGTTCTCTATGTTCTCGGTGAATGTCCGGAGAAGGCTTGACCGGTCCTCCACGACCAGTATCTTCATTTTTTCCTTCATCCGGTTCTTTCCGGGTAGAGCTTCCTCAGCTTGTCCTCGATCTCGCCCAGCCTCTCCTCGACGGTTTCCAGTTTAGAGGAGATGCTTTTTTTAGTGGATGACAGGTCCATGGTCTCTTCTTCCAGCATCTCGTCGTACAGCTGGTCGGATGTGTAGGAGGAGTTCAGCCTGTCGAGCCGCGCGGACAGTCTGTCCCTCTTTCTCAGCAGCGATTCCCTCTCCTTTTCAAGGGACGAGATGTTCTGTTCAAGCTCCACCTGGCCGCGCGTCGGAACGCCCGCGATCTCCAGGAGGAGCTCGAAATCCTTTTCCCACCTCATCCTCTCCATGTCGACGCCGGATACAGGTTCCTGGGAAAAGAGGTAAGCCGCCGCGAAAAGGCATAGAACGAGAAAGAACGTCCGGGGCCGCGCGTCAGACACCGAACAGCCTCCTGACCTCGCTGCCGTCTATCTCGGCCTTTCGCGCCCTGTCGAGTATCTTCTCCTTCATCGTGGGAGGATCGTTCAAGAGCGTCTTCGCCCTGTCGAGGGCTTTTTCCACTTCGCCTTCCTCGGAGGGAGCGATCTCTTTGGTGATCGGGTGCCATTCAAGGAAAGTCTCGTAGGGAAGCGTGTCCATGGAAAGGCATTTCGCGCACCCCTGTCTCGTGTAGATGGGGAACTTCAGGCCCGGCGCGTCGACCGGAATCTGGCAGTGTGGGCAAAGCTTCGATACGGGAACCACCGAAACGATGCCTTTGAGCAGGCCCGCGCGTATCGGGGACTTGAAGCCGTTCCTGAGAAGCCATTTCAGGGTCGCCGCCGCGCTTCCCTGGTGGATCACCCCGAGGAGGGAGGCTTTCGCCGCGGCAAGGAAGAATATCTCCGCCGTGGCGCGGTCTTTTATCGGGAACGCTCCGATGAAATCCGCCTCATCCTTGAGCGCGAGAGTTATCTGTTCCGCCATCGTGGTCTCCTCGACCCGTGAAAGCTCGACCTGGACGACCCGCGAAAGGTTGACGAGGGCATGCATCTCTATCGAAAAAGGCGCGCGCGAACCCGCCTTTACAAGTTCCAGGACCGAGTAGTAGACGCCGGAAATCGCCGGCCCCATGGGGCCCGAGATGATGACTATCCCCCTCGGCTCCCTCAGCGCGGATTCGAAGGATGAGGACTCCGCTCCGGAAAGGCATTCCTTCAGTTTCCCCCACTCCCTCTCGAATATCTTCTCGTCGTAAAGCGTGAGGCGGTACCTCCGCCCCTGAAGCGTCTGGAGCTTGTGGACGTGCAGGGAGAGGTATCTGTTCTCTATCTGTATCCTTATCCTTCCTTCCTGCTCAGCCCTCTTTTTCTTGTCCTTCAGCCGGGCGAGTTCCTCTATCAGGGTCCCCATCTCCTCTTCCTTCCGCTGGTAGAGAAGGAAGCGGTCCTCAAGCTCATCTCCGTTCTGGAAGGCTATCCTCAGGGAATCCTCGGTAGGCCTTATGACGAGCCTTCTGCAGCCTATCCTTATCGCCTCGATGAGCGCGGTCCTGAGCCACTCGACGGCGGAAGAGTCCGGATTGAGCTTCGACCAGTGCAGGGAGTGGATCTTTTTCTCCTTGCTGGTCAGTATGAAAAGGTTGTCCCCCGTCGGCATGTACTGGACGCCCGGGTCGTTCTGGAAGCCGTAGAATTTCTCGAGCGCCGTCACGACCGCGTCGCGGGGGCAGATCAGCGGGTCAATCTTGAGCCCGGTGTACTCCTCCAGCGCGGGGATCAGCCTCGGGTTGTCGAGGTCGGCGAGGGCGACCGTGAGAGTGTTGCCCTTCCTTTCCAGGGGAACCACGTTGTAGAACCGGGCCAGCGTCGCCGGGAAAAGGGCTGCCGCCTCGGATCCGTCTCCCGACTCGGAGATGTTGTAGGGGATCAGCCCCATCGATTCCTTCAGGAACTGGCTCAGCCTGTTAACGTTGAGGTAGCCGAGCCTGATGAGGTGGTAGCCGAGCCTTCCGCCCTTCTGTTTCTGCTCCCTCAGCGCGTTCCCCAGCTGTTCCTTCGTCAGGAGCCCCTCTTCGATGAGGAGCTCACCCATCATGCTCTTCTCGCTCATCTTGCTCTCAGAAGCTGCAGTGGACCCACTTGTAGTCCTCGCCCCACTTGCCGGAGGGGGTTTTCTTCGTCGAGAATGTACCCGCCCCGTTCATAGACGCCTTCCCCCTGGCGAGGGCTTCGATCCTGATGTTCTCGCCGCGGAGCGCCACCTTGAAGTTCAGGCCGCTCNNGCGTAGTAATCTGTCATCCCGTCCCTGGTGTGGGTCTTGTAAGTGCCGTCAACATAAGCTTTGGAGTCCCTGGTCACCGTGACCCAAAGTTTTCCCTTGCCTTCGACGGTAACCGATCCTCCGCGTCCGGTGAACTTGACCCATCCCCTCTTTCCTTCGGCCCTGAACTCTCCGTAGGCCGAAGCGATAGCCGGCGTAACCGCGAAAGCGAGGAAGGCCATCAGGAAAACCGCTGGCGCGACTCCCCTTTTCCCGCCTTCCGTGAACCTTCGTAAAGTTCGTAAAGACATAATCTGACCTCCTTGCTTCCATTGTATAGCGAAACCTTCCTAAATGCATATAGCCCGACCGATTTCTGGAGTTCGGCGCTCCCCATCAGAAGGCCGGCCCTGAAGCCCATGAAGTCGCGCTTCAGCTTGTCTCCGAAGCTTCGGTAAAAACTTTCCAGGTCGGTGCCGGACTCCACGTGGTCTCCGTAGGGCAAGTTCGATACCATCAGGCCGCCGCCGTCCTCCGGTCTCAAGGAGAAGAAGTCTTCTTCGCGGAACTTCATGAACGCGGCGACTCCCGCCCTCTTGGCGTTGTTCATCGAGGTCCTGACGGCCCTGCCGTCGATGTCGGAGACCGCGATGGAGAACGCCGGCCTTCTTACTCTCTCCTTTGCCATCTTCGGTATGGTCCGCTTCACGTCCGCCGGGATGAAGGGAAGGGAGAAGAACCCCTTTTCGTACCTCCACAGGAGCCCCGGGGCAATGTCCCCGGCGATCAGGGCCGCTTCTATGCCGATGGTTCCGCTCCCGCACATCGGGTCGAGGAACGGCTCCTCCCCGCTGTACCCGCAGAACTTCAGGATGGATGCGGCAAGGGCTTCGTTGAGCGAGCCAGGGGAGGACTCCGCCCTGTAACCCCTCTTATGAAGCGATCCTCCAAGGTCGAGGCTTATCGACACCCGCCCCTTTTCCAGGAACGCCTGGACCATGGTGTTGGGCTTTTCCTTGTCGACGTCCGGCCTTCTTCCCTTTTTATCCCTCAACCTGTCGACTATGGCGTCCTTGAGAAGGAGCGCCGAGTAGGCGGAATTCCTCAGGACCGCGTCCTCGCCCTTCACTCGCACCGCGAACGTCCTGGAAATGTCCATCATCTCTTCCCATTCCACGGAGGACGCCCCCTCGTAGAAATCCTCCTTCGATGAGAACCTGAAGGACCTCACCGGCATGAGGACCTTCCTGGCGGTCCTGCAGAAATAGGCAGCCCTGCAAGCCTCCTCCTCGGAGGCGCGGAAGATCACCTTGCCTCTCGCGGGCTTGCTCTCGGTTATTCCTAGTTCCGCAAGCTCTTTCTGGAGTATGGCCTCGCCGTTCAGGGTGGATGTGGCGATGTAGTCGGCCATCACATCCTCCGGGGAGTCTCGATGCCCAGCAGGTCCCCGAGATAATCTTCGAAAAGGCGGGCGAAGATGGAGATGAAGAGAAGCCTTGCCTTCCTCTTGCCCTCGTCCTCCTCCTGGAGCACCGGGGCCTTGTGGTAGTAATTGTGGAAAGCCTGGGCTATTTCGTACATGTTCCTGGCGATCAGGTTGAGCTCCCTGAGTTCCACCGCCCTCGACACCACGAACGGCATCCTCAGGAAGAGGCTAAGAATCCCCCACCCGTCGTTGTCCAGGAGCGGGATCAGGCGCGCGACCGCTTCCTTGTCGACAACGGACGGCACGATCTCTCCCTTCTCTTCGGCTTTTCTCAGGATGTTGCCCGCCCTGACGGAAGCGTACTGTATGTAAGGGCCGGTCTCGCCCTCGAAGGAAAGAGCCTCGTTAAGGTCGAACGCGACCACCTGGTTCCTGCTGAATTTCAGTATGTAATACTTGAGAGCAGCCCGCGCGAGAACCGCGGCCCTGTCGGAGACCTCTCCGGCAGGGGTCTCCGGCTCCCTCTTTTCAATTTCCGCCTTCGCCCTTTCGACAAGCGCGTCGATCAGGTGGTCCGCTATGTATGCCAGACCTTTCCTGCCCGACATTTCTATGAAGGGCTTCGCCAGGTCCTTCTCGTCCACGGCGGGCAGTCTCCCTTTTTCGATCTCCTCCCTGATGAACCTCGTCGAAAGAGCCACCATCTCGTAGGAAAAGTGGACCGAGGACTCGGCCTCCTTTTCGCGACCGAGCATTTTCAGGCCTTCCCGCACGATCTTCTGCAGGTAGCTCTGCCTGACGTCTATCACGTTGAATACTTTTTGGCCGCCGCCGAACTTTCTTTCCGCGGGACCCATTTCAGCGGGAGCGGTCCTCCATATCATGTAGGGCGCTCCTTCGCTCTCGACATAGCCGAAATCCTTCCCCAGCGCCCCGAGCTTCCAGAGCTGGTAAGCGAGGTCTTTCCCGAGATAGGTTACCGTGCCGTTCGACCTCACGATAACCTTGTCGGCGTCGGAGAGCCCTTCGAACTCCTTGTTGCCGGAGAGCCTCATGACCCAGCAGCCCCTCATCTTGTCTTCGGAATCGGGCGGAATGTATTCTATCGACCCGCTCTCTTTCAGCATGGAGAAGCATCTGTTCCAGAAGCCGTTCTTCAGGATGTCGCTCTCGTGGGGCAGGAGGTCGTACCTTATGCCGAGCCTGTCCATGGTCCTGAGATGGCAGTTGACCATGCTTGAAGCAACGAACTCGCCTATCCTGGCGGTCTCGCTGTCCCCCTCCTCGATCAGGTGAAGCGTCTCGTACCTTTTATTGAGGTTATCAGGGTCGGCTTCGTAATACTTCGGGGACTTCGCGTAAAGCTCCCAGCAGAAGATGTCGAAGGGCTTCTCCTTTTCGGCCTCCCTCCTGACCTCTTCGAAGCCGTAGCCGAGGATCTCCCTGAAACAGACGACGACGTCCGCGACCTGGACGCCGGTGTCGTCGATGTAGTTCTGGACCTCCACTTCATGGCCCAGGAACCTTAGGGCCTTCACGAGTGTGTCCCCGAGCACGGCGTTCCTCAGGTGGCCTATGTGCGCGGCCTTGTTCGGGTTTATGTTGGTGTGCTCGACGATCACTTTCGCTGACATTTCGGGCGCAGGCGCCACCCTGTCGAGAAGGTATCCGACCGCCTCGGCCCTGTCCAGGAAGAAATTGAGGTAAGGCCCCCTGGCCTCGATCCGTTCGACCGCCTCGAGCCTCAGATCCCTTATCCTGGAAGCTGCCTCCGCGGGATTCATGCCGCACTTCCTGGCAACGGTAAAAGCGACGTTCGTTGTCGCGTCGCCGAGCTCCGGCTTCGGCGGAAAATCAATGGAAATGTCCTCCGGCCCGATCTCCGTTCCGAACTCTTTTCCTATTTTGGCGGAAAGTGCTTCCCGCCAGCTCCCGATCAGTCTCCGCATCTTCCCCTCAGCAAAACGGCGTGTAGTTCCAGGCGACGACCCGCGGCATCAGCCTTCCCCAGACGAAAACGTTGAGGGCGGCGTTGTCCTGCTCGAAGTACCTGCATTGCTGCAGCCCCAGGTTCATTATGTGCGCGAGCATCGTCCTGTTGAAGAGGCCGTGCGCCACGATCATCACGGTCTCCGCGGAGGAAAGCTCGGAGGCCTTCCCCGCGAAGAAGGCTTCTATCCTTTTCTTCACGTCTTCCACCGATTCCCCGCCGGGGCATTTGAAGCCGGCATCGAGGCGCCACGCCTCGTACTCCCGCGGGAAGTCCTTTTCGAGATCGGGGATGAAGAGGCTCTCCCACCGGCCGCAGTTGATCTCCCTGAGAAGAGGGTCCTGCACCGGGCTTCCGGCGCCCAGGCCTGAAGTCAGTATCTCGGCAGTTTCCTTCGCGCGGCAGAGGTCGGATGAAAAGGTCATGTCGGGCCTGTGCATGCGCGCCATGCATTTCACGAGCCAGCCTGCCTGCTGCCTGCCTTTGGGGGAGAGGGGTATGTCTATCGAGCCCTGGACCCTGTTGTCAGCGTTCCACTCGGTTTCGCCGTGACGGACAAGGTAAAGTCTTTTCATCGGGGGTCAATTGTCATCCCTGTTCGGAGTTCCATGAAGAAAGCAGCGTCCTGAACCGGTCCGCGAGGGCCCTCTGGACTTCCTCGCCCCTGAGGATGCTCGCCTGCTTGAGGAGCTCCTGGCACATGAGCTGGACCGATTCCGCCCCCTTGCCGTTCTTGAGCTCAGCGAGCGCCTGGTCGTATATCTTCTTTATGCCGAGCGCCGATGATTCGCCCAGAGATTCCGACGCCGCCCCCGCGAGGCGCCCGAGAAGGGCCCTCAAACCGGCGACCACCGCGTCCGACTCCTGCTGCTGTTCCTGGGCCTGCGGTTTCTGAGGGATCGGGACCGAAGGGGTCGTACCCCTGTGCTTGGGAGGATCCAGGTGGACCAGCCCCATCGTCACGAGCCCGTAAAGCATCTTGGCAACGTCGAAGGCGGAGAGGCCCGATGAACTGGCGATCTCAGCTATCGATGCCGCCCCGGAGACCTTGCTGAGGATCAGCCATTCCTGCGTGTTGAGGTTTATCTTGCCCTGTTTTCCCTGCGGGACCTCGAACCTGGGGACCATGTCCAGGGAAGGTATCTTCTTCGAAAGGACCTTCCACTCGTCCAGCCTGCGGGCAGCTTCCATCAGGAGATTGGTGTTGTTCTTCGTGATCGAATGCTGAGGCGGGGCTTCTTCGGGAACGAAGCGGAAAGAGCCCTCGTTCCAAGTGGCCATCGTGTAGACAGCCTCCTCGCCGAAGGAGCCTCCCAGGACCGCGTGGACGATCCTTCCCGTTTCCAGGAAGATCACTCCCTCGTCTCCGTCCTTCTGAAGGTGGAACGCGCCCGTCTTTCCGGAAACCGAAACGAGCTGTATCACATCAGGCAGATGGAGTTCTTTGAGGGATCCCTGGAACATTTCTACCTTCTTCTTTCCTTTTTTCCGAGGCAGCTTTCACGGCGCATTCTAAAGCCCCACATTCGAGCATTAACTCTAGCACATGAAAGTGATTCAGTCAAAAACCGCCCGCCGCCTCCCGGGAGGCGGCGGGCGGTTCCAAAACATCGCCCTTTTTTCGGCAGATGATTATCAGGAAGAGAGCCCGGCCGCCGCCTCGTATTCCGCCACGAGCTCCCCGATGAGCTCCTTGACCGGGACGATCTTGTCAACGCGCCAGCCGTTGGCTCCCGTGAAGGCGAACCCTTCTCCCATGAGCCCCTTCTTCGCGTTCACGAGCGCGAGGGCTATACAGTAGGGGACGTTCGTGTAATCGCATGTCCTGAGGCATTTCCAGGGGCACTTGAACGGGATCTTCCTGCCTCCGTATACCTCGTCGAGGAAATGGTTCCTTATGGCTCTTCCAGGAAGCCCGACGGGGCTGTCGATGATGCAGATGTCGTCCTTTCCGCACTTCAGGAGCGCTTCCTTGAACTCGGGGTAAGCGTCGCATTCGTCAGTCGCTATGAACCTGGTAGCCATCTGGACACCCCCTGCCCCCAGTTTCAGGAACTTGAGGATGTCTCCTCCGGTGTATATCCCTCCCGCCGCGATCACGGGTATCGAGACTCCCAACCGCTTCTCAAAATCCTGCATGGCGGCGACGACCTCCGGAACAAGCTTTTCGAGCGCGAAGCCAGGATCTTCAATCTGTTCTCTCTTGAACCCCAGGTGCCCTCCCGCCAGCGGTCCTTCCACTACGACCGCGTCGGGAACCCGGTCGTAATTCTTCAGCCACGACTGGAAGATCACGTTCAGGGCTCTCGCGGAGGAGATGATGGGGACGACCTTTATCTTGACGTCCTTCACCTCGTTCTTCGGCAGGTCGCCGAATATCTTCAGCGGAAGCCCCGCGCCCAGGAAGAGGACGTCGGCGCCTTCTTCCAGGCAAACCACCGAGAGCGCGTCGTAATCGGAAAGGGCCACGAGGATGTTGACCCCTATCGGCCCCTTCGTCAGGCTTTTCGCCTTCCGGACCTCGTTGGCCAGCGCCCTCTTGTTGGCGGCTCTCACGTTCTTCTCGTAATCCGGGTCGTGCATGGCTATCCCCGCGGACGCGATCACGCCGATCCCGCCCTCGTTGGCTACCGCGGAGGCGAGGCCTGCCATGGAGATCCCCACGCCCATTCCTCCCTGGATGATCGGGAGTTTCGATTCAAGATCGCCAATTTTCAGCGACGGCAATTTTTTGTCCATTTGATCCGCCTCTCCAAGTTCTCTTAAAGAACTTTAACACATATCTTTAAACTGGCCTTTTCAGCCCATTATAAACGCCGTCAGCGCGTAACAGCATGCCGAAATCGCGGCCGCCGCGGGGATGGTGATTATCCACGCCCAGACTATCCTCCCGGCGACCCCCCACTTCACTCCGCGCATCCCCTTCAGGGAGCCGACTCCCATTATAGCCCCGGTTATCGTGTGCGTCGTGCTTATGGGCACTCCCAGGGCCGACGACCCGAAAAGAACGACCGCCGCCCCTGTCTCGGCGCAGAAGCCGTCCACGGGCCTAAGGTGCGCCAGCTTGTTGCCCATCGTCTTGACTATGCGCCATCCTCCGCACATGGTTCCGAGAGCTATCGCGCCGTTGCAGGAAAGGACTATCCACAAAGGCACGTGGAACTCCTTCCCCAGGTACCCTGCGCTGAAGAGAAGCCCGGCTATGATGCCCATGGTCTTCTGCGCGTCGTTGCCTCCGTGCCCGAGGCTGTAAGCCGCCGCCGAGATGAGCTGCCCCTTCCTGAAGAGATGGTCAACCTTAGTGGGGGTCGAGCGGGAGAAAAGGTTGTAAACGACCACGCCTAAGATAACTCCAAGCAGCATCCCGACAAGGGGCGAGATGACTATGAAAGCGACCGTTTTTATTATGCCGTCCATGACGAGCGCGCCGGGACCCGCCTTCACGATGGCCGCTCCCACCAGCCCCCCCACGAGAGCGTGGGAGGAACTCGAGGGGATCCCGAAATACCAGGTGATGATGTTCCAGGAACAGGCGCCCACGAGAGCACCGAAGATTATCGCGCTGTCCACCTGGTCCAGGTCCACTATCCCCTTGCCCAGGGTCTTCGCGACATGCAGGCCGAAGAAAAGGAACGCGATGAAGTTGAAGAAAGCGGCCCAGATGACTGCGAACTTCGGCGAAAGGACCCTCGTCGCAACGATCGTTGCGATCGAATTGGCGGCGTCGTGGAAACCGTTCAGGAAATCGAAGAAAAGCGCCAGGACGACCAGAAGGACGACCGAAACGAAGGTCAGATCCACGCGCACACCGCCGGAACGGCCGTCCTGAAGACGGAAGAGGCCGAGGCGCAAACCTGCTTCGGCTCAACCAGGACGTTCGCAGAACAGATATAAGGCATCTATTTTCCCCAAAACCCGGGCAGAGGAAACGCCAATCGAGAAAGAACTATAACATTTTATCGGCCTCAGGGCAAACCGCACGGAAGCTTACGGGAAATNNCTTCCGTCAACGGGCTTCCTGAGGCTATCCGCCTGAAATAAAATCAAACCCCGCTTGTTACTGAAATGGCGGGACCCGGAAGAAGGGCCGGCGACAAGGAGCGGTTGATGGTTGTCCTTACCAAGAACGCGGGAGAAGCTGCGAAGAGGATGATTTACAGGGAGAAACTTCTGGGCTACGGCCTAAGGGCGGCCATAGTGGGAGGAGGGCTGAACGGCTTCGAATACACCCTGGCTTTCTGCGAGGGGCCCAGCCCGGCGGATCTCGTCTTCGAATCCGAAGGCCTTTTCATCTACGTGGACCCGGCGTCGCACGCCTACCTGGATGGAGTGACCATAGACTATGTGGCGGGGGAGGAGGGCAGGGGTTTCGTTTTCCTCAACCCGAGATCCTTATCTCTTTTAAGCGGCAGCCTTCCGAACTGAGGACCCTGTTCGCGGACAGTTACAGGTTCTAGCTTCTCCAGAGATGAATGGCGGCGTAAGACCTGTAAGGTTCCCACCTCCGGCCGAAAGCCTCCACCTTATCAGGATCCATCAATTTCCTTTTTTTCAACAAGGCGGAAAGCTTTTTTCTTATCCCCAGGTCGGTCGCGGGCCACACGTCCTCCCTCTTCAACCCGAATATCAGGTACATCTGGACGGTCCATTCGCCTATGCCCCGGATCTTTATCAATTCCTCCCTGACGGCCCCGTCGTCAGCTCCTGCAAGGCCATCAAGATCGAGAAGGCCGCTCTTCGTCATCCGGGCGATGGTTATTATGGTGTCGGCTTTGTTTCCCGAAATGCCCAGTTCCCTGAGCTTCTCCTTCGGGACCCCCGATAAAGAGGCCGGATCCTTGAGCATCGAACCGACATAAGCTTCGAGCCTTCCGAAGATCGCCCTGGCCGCGCTGTCCGCGAGCTGCTGGCTTATCACGGCTTCAACGAGAGTCATCAGGGGGCCGCCCTGTCCGTATATATCGAGGTCGGGCAGTCCGTGAATCCTTGCGGCCTCTCCCAGGAGGGGGTCATTGAGAAAAAAACGATGTATCTTCTTCCTTTCGTTCATAGACAAGGGATTGTACCACCGCTTTTGCCTCACTTCCGGGGGAGATCCGGTCAACCCCGGAAAGCTCTCACCGCATCATCCACGGAGTCGTGGCACGAGAAGACGGTGTTGAGCCTGACTATCTCCATCAGGTCGCGGATCTTCTTCGTAAGCGCGGCGAGCCTTATCTCTCCGCCCTGCCTGCGCGCCGAAGCCGCGAGCCCGACAAGCTGACCGATCCCCACGGAATCGATCGCCGTCACTCTTGACAGGTCGAGGACGACCTTCTTCATGCCCTCGTCGATAAGTTTCCTGACCGACTCCTTGAGGACGACATCTCCTCCTCCCATGTGGATCGAGCCTTCGAAAGCCGCTATAACGACACCCGTTCTATTTTCCGTGGTGAATCTGAGTTCTGCCATTTCAGCCTCCATTCCGTGTCCGCATTTCCTGATACGAGGGAGCGAAGCAGTTTGTTCCGTACCGGGGCGACGGACCAAGTGGCTTTTTTCAGGGATGTCTGTCAGAATCTTAGCGGAGGCGAGATGGCGGAGTTCAGGATCGTCAGGCTTTGCGGGAAAAAGCACTGGGTGTGGGACGGGAAGGAGACCTTTCCGGCATTCCCCGCAGGGCGTTTCGAGCTTTCCTCGAAAAACATGAAGAACCGCCTGTCGGTAGGCGACATAGTCAACATAAGGACATCGGCGAAAGGCGAGCACCTCATAACCGAGCTTCGCCCCAGGAAGAACAAGCTCTCTCGGAGGATCACTTTCACCGGCAAGGAGCACGTGATCGCGGCTAACATAGACGAGGCGGCAGTCGTCGCCGCTCCCAACCCGGTCCTCAAGAGAGGGATCATCGACCGTTTCCTCGTGGCATGCAACGCCCAGCGGATCAACCTTTCGATAGTCGTCAACAAGGCCGACCTGCTCGAGGACGAGGAGGCGGAAGAGATATCGGCTCCCTACCTGAAGATGGGGATAAAGGTCTTTTTCACCAGCGTTTTGAACGATACTGGGTTCGAGGAGCTGTCGGAGCGGTTCAGGGACAAGTGGGTCCTCCTGGTCGGTCATTCGGGCGTCGGGAAAAGCTCCATCGCCAACATACTTTCTCCCGAAGCGGAGCTTCCCGTCGGAGAGGTGTACGAAGGGACCCTCAAGGGAAAACACGTCACCACGAGTTCCACGGCCGTGAGGCTCGGGGGAGGAGGATTCCTGATAGACACCGCCGGCCTGAGGGAGTTCGCGCTATTCGACGTGACGCAAAGCCAGATCCAGAGCGCCTTCCCCGAGATAGAGTCGCTTTCCGCGACCTGCAAGTATTCGACCTGCACGCACAGGCGGGAGCCGGCCTGCTCCGTCATCTCGGCCCTCGAGGACGGCGGACTCGACCCCGAAGAATACCAGAGCTACCTGACCCTCATGGCCGAAGCCACGGACATAGTCGATGGCTGACCGCGGAGGAGAGGGCGGAAGGAAACACCCGCCGTTCTGGGTCTTTTCCATCTATTTCGCCGAGGGGTTCCCGTACAGCCTGGTGAGGCAGATCTCGACAGTTTTCTTCAAGGACCTGGGAGCCAGCCTGGAATGGGTCGGCTTCACTTCGCTCTACGGCCTCCCCTGGGTCTTCAAGTTCCTCTGGTCCCCATTCGCCGACAGGTACGGGACGAAAAGGAAATGGCTGGTCTCGACCCAGCTGGCCATAACCGCTCTCCTCGTTGCCGTCTCCCTTCTCTGCCTAAGCTCGAACCCGCTGGTCCCCGTCGGGATCGCCCTCCTGCTGCTGGCGTTCCTTTCCGCCACGAACGACATCGCATCGGACGGCTACTACCTCGAAGCGCTCGAAAGAGGGGAGCAGTCGAGGTTCGTCGGGTACCAGGCGATGAGCTACAGGCTGGCCCTCATAACAGGGGGCGGGGGCGTCATATATCTTTCCTCCAAGCTCGGCTGGAGCGGGGGGTTCTTCGCCGCGACGGCCCTCTTCGCGGTAATATTTTTCGCCCACGCGAAGCTCCTGCCCTCGCTCGAAACGGAAAAAGAGCCGTTCAGGAACTTTTTCTCCGCGTTCTTTTCGAGGACATTCATCGTCCTGCTCGCCGCCGCGGCACTGACAGGCCTTTTCTTTCAAAGGAACCCGGAGGTCCTCAAAAAACTTCCCGAATATCCGATCGTGCCCCTTTCGGGCATTGCCATCATCGTCGCGCTCATCCTGTTCCCGTTCTTTTTCCCCGCGATAAAGAGGAAACTTTCGGGAAAGGACACTTTTTACCGCCGCGCCTTCCTGGCCTACCTCGACAGGCCCAAGATCGTTCCTTTCCTCGTATTCCTGGTGCTTTACCGGCTTGGCGAATCTATGATCCTCAACATGCTTTACCCGATGCTGAAGTCGATCGGCCTGGAGAGGGGTGATTACGGGATAATCTACGGGACCTTCGGCGTCGCCGCTTCCATAATCGGAGGAATAACGGGCGGGGCGCTCATCTCGAAGTTCGGCCTCAAGAGGATGGCGTGGTTCCTTGTCCTGATGCAGAACATCCCCAACCTTCTCTACGCCTGGCTCGCCAGCATTTACGACGGCACGGCCGACATGGACCCCGTGAAGTTCTTCGTCGTCTCCGGCTTCGTGGTTTTCGAAGCTTTCGGCGCGGGCCTCGGGACCAGCTTCTTCATGGTCCTGATCATGCGCTCGACGCTCTCCGAGTTCAAGGCGGCGAACATGGCCACGGCGACGGGTATCATGAACCTTTCGGCGTCGATGGTCGGGCTCTTTTCGGGAAAGCTCGCTTCCACGCTGGGGTTCCCCGTTTTTTTTCTCGCCACTTTCATCGCCACGGTACCGGCGATGATTCTCATACCGCTGCTCCCGTTCATGGAGGACAAGGGGAACGAAGAGCCTTCTTGATTGTTTTTCCGGAAAGGGACAGAATATTTCGCGGGTGACGGAATGACTGACAAGAGAGAGCTTAAAGAAAAGATACTTGCCCTCAAAAAACAGAAAGATGCCTGCATCCTCGCCCACAATTACCAGCTTCCGGAGATCCAGGACATGGCGGATTTCGTGGGAGATTCGCTGGGCCTTTCGCAGAAGGCCGGGGATGTCAAGCAGAGCCTGATCGTTTTCTGCGGTGTCCATTTCATGGCGGAGACGGCCTCGATCCTCTGCCCCGACAAGAAGGTCCTCCTCCCCGACCCGGAGGCGGGATGCTCCCTCAGCGACAGTTTGCAGTTCGACCAGCTCAAGGCGTGGAAGGAAAGATACCCCGACGCGGTCGTGGTCACCTATGTCAACACCAGCGCAGCCGTGAAATCCCTCAGCGATTACTGCGTGACGTCCTCGAACGCTGTCAAAGTGGTTGACTCTATCCCCCCCGAAAAACCCGTCCTTTTCGGCCCCGACATGTTCCTGGGGGCGTTCGTCGCGAGGAAGACGGGGAGGAAGAACATCCGCCTCTGGGCTGGCGAGTGCCACGTCCACGCCGCGGTCAGCCCTTCCGACATCGAGAACGCGAGGTCCGCGCACCCCGGAGCGAGATTCCTGATACACCCCGAATGCGGATGCGTCACCTCCTGCATGATAGAAGCGGCCGAAAAAGGCGAAGACGAGAAGACGATCTTCTCGACCGAAGGGATGGTCCGCGAGGTGGAAAAGGAAATGGGAAAGGAATATGTCGTCGCGACGGAGACCGGTATATTCCACAGGCTCAAGAAGGCTTCGCCCGCATCCGAATTTTACCCGGTTTCCCGCGAGATGGAGTGCAGGTACATGAAGCTGATCACTCCCGAAAAGGTGTTGAACAGCCTCGAGAACGGCGTTTACGAAGTGAAGGTCCCCGAAGATATCCGGAAGAAGGCGATAGTGCCCATCGAGCGTATGGTAAGCATTTCCTGACGCTTCGGGCCGCATCCGATGGAAACAAAAAGGCAGGCCCGGAAGCCTGCCTTTTTTATCTGCTCAGTGTCAGCCGTCTATTTTTCCATTATCGTCGTGCTCGCCCCCGTTATGACGTCGATCTTCTTGATTGTCAGCCTGGGCGCGGGCTTCCTGGACGGCTCTATCTTGATCACCTGATGCCCGCCTTCCGACAGGTCGATGTTGAACGAATCCTCCCTGATGAACGGAGGGAACTTGGTAGCCTGGACCACCACCCTGATCGAATGCTGTCCGGGCGGCACTCTGAATTCCTGAGTGAACCGCGTCCCGCTCTCCGCCGTGTAAACCTCTCTCAGTTTCTCTTCACCATCCAGGTAAAAAGTGAGGGAGATCTCCGAGATCCTCGTTTCAAAGACGAGGCCGATCTTGGCCGGCTTGGTTTGGGCGGGTTTGGTCTCTTCCGCGGTCGGCGGAGGAGGCGTATCCGGCTCTTTCGGCTGGACGGCGGGACGCTCTTCCTGCTGCTTCACCGGCCTTTTCACCGGCGGAGGCTGGGTCGTTTCACCCGATGGCTGGGTGCCGCTCCTGGGAGTGTCCTGCTTCGGCTCCTGGTAATCGTCAGGGGGAATCCTCTGCTCCACTTGCGGCGTTTCGGGCAGGTCTCCTCCCGTGTCCGGTTCGCTAACTGCAGGCGGTTCTTCTATATTCTCCCCGCCCTTTCCCCCGAAAAACCCCTTGCTGTACATGTAGTATCCCCCGCCCAGGACCGCCGCGAGGAATACAACGAACGCGATGCCACCGATGATGACGAGGGGCATCGCGGAGGATTTTTTCTTCGGCGCGGCGGGAACAGATGGGGCGGGCGGAGGCGCGGGAGTTTTGGACGCGGGTTTAGCCTTAGGCGCCGCCGGCGGCTGAGCCGCCTGTTTCTCGGGCTGGGGCCTGGGCGTTTCCGGCTGTACGGGCCTGTTGATGGTCTCGACTTCCGCCTGCATCACGGTGTGTCCGCCGAGGGCTTTTTCAAGGTCGGCGACGAGCGGTTTTTCTCCCGCGTATCTCCTGTCCGGATCCTTCTCCAGCATCTTGTTCAGGATCGGCATGAGGTGCGTAGGGATCGAATCGTCCGTAGGAAGCTGTTCCGGAGGAGTGTGTACAATGTGGTAGCAGATGCTGGATATCGTTTCCCCCCTGAAGGGCCTGTGTCCAGTCAGCATCAGGTAGAAAACGACGCCGAGGGAGAAAAGGTCGCTCCTCGCGTCCAGTTTCCCTTCGAGGATCTGCTCCGGGCTCATGAAGAAGGGGGTCCCGAGGACCTCGCCTGTCCTCGTGAGGCTGCTCTCCTGCAGGTGCGCTATGCCGAAGTCGGTGACGACCGGCCTTCCGTTCCTGTCTATCAGGATATTGTCGGGCTTGATGTCCCTGTGGACGATCCCCTTCTCGTGGGCGTACATCAGCCCTTCGGCCGTGGCTTTGATTATCGCGACAGCGTCGTTCCAGGGGATCCTTCCCTGCTCCTCGATCATCTTCGAAAGGCTCTTTCCCTCGACGTATTCCATCGCGATGTAAGGTGTTCCCTCGTCTTCGTCCATGTCGTAGATGGTCACGATGTTGGGATGCTGGAGGGAACCGGCCGCTTTGGCCTCCCTGAAGAAACGGGCGGCGTACTCCTTTTTCTGCGCTTCGGGAAGGGTCGCCGATTGCGAGATGGTCTTCAAAGCGACTATCCTTCCGATGTTGGGGTCCATCGCCTTGTAGACGATGCCCATAGCGCCCTGGCCGAGCTTGTCGAGGATCTCGTACCTTCCGATCTTTTTAACGTCTTCTCCCATTTTCNNATCCTATCCCATGACAGAGGAACAAGTTTGGATTACGACCCCAGGAGCATCCCCGTCTTCAGTTCCTGGTTCGGAGGCTTCGGGCCCAGCCATATTGAAAAGAGCAGTTTAGCGAACTGCGGTCCTTCAATCAACCCCGCTTCCCTTCCCTTGATGATCACCCTCGTCCCGACCTCGGGCACATATATCAGCCTGGCCTGGTCGTCCTTCAGCATTTCGGGCCAGAAAGCTAGGAACTTGTCTATCTGGGGCTTCAGCTGCTTCGCTTCCGCGGGGCAGTTCGCCTCGAAGCCTTCCACGAAAGCTTCCCTCAGCTTCTCGCTCTCGACCTTCTTGTAGATAAAGTGCATCACGACGGCCTTGGCCTTGTCGTCGCCGAGGATCTCCTTCGGGCTCTGGTTCTTCTGTTCGAGGTAAAGCCCTCCGGCGTAGACCTTCACCTCAAGCATCAGGACCTTCTTCAGCCTGAGCCCGACGCCGTTCAGCACCAGTTTTTTTCCGTCGGATTCGAGAGTGTCGGGGAAGAAGACGCCTTCTATCTCCTTCGAAAGGAGCATGACGGCCGAGAAAAGCAGAACGACAAGAAGCGTTTTTCTCTTCATTCCAAATTTCCTCCTGCCGCTATTATAGCAAAAAATCCTTGAACAATTCCCCCCTTGCTCCTACAATGGTCTTTCAAAGAGGAGAGAAAAGATGAAGATCAGGCTCTTTATCCTTCTTGCAGCCGCGATGCTTGCGGCGATGTCCTGTTCCAAACCTTCAAAGCAGATGGTCTCCGGGGCCGCCGCTCCCGAGATGGCGAGGAAATCCTCTCCGGCGGAGGCGGACGAATCGTCGTCAAGAGCCGACAGACCATCCCCGTCTGCCGCCGCGATAGACCGGAAGCTGATCAGGGAAGGCTCGATATCCTTTAAGACTAAAAGCCTTTCCGAGACCAAGACCAGGATCGACCGGATAGTCCGGGAGACCGGCTCGTATTACGGCACGGAGACGCAGACAGCCGGCGCCTCTTCCATAGAAGCCGTCTGCACGGTCAGGATTCCCGCCGGGAACTTCGACAGGTTCCTCTCGCTCCTGGAACAGCACGCGGGGGAGTTCGATTCGAAGAAGATCGACGCCTTGGACGTCACCGAGGAATACATGGACCTCGAGGCGAGGATCAGGAACAAGAAGGAGCTGGAGGCGACCTTCAGGCAGCTCCTCTCCAAAACCGCGAGCATCAGCGACATCCTCGCCGTCGAAGCCCAGATCGCGAATGTCAGGGAAGAGATCGAGCGGTCCGAAGGCAGGCTCCGCTTCCTTTCCAAGAGCGTCGCCTTCAGCACCCTGACCATAACCTACCGCCAGCCGGTTCCCGCGAAGAGCCGGTACGGCGAGAAGCTGAATAACGCCTTCTCAGGAGGCTGGAGCTTCTTCGTCAACCTCTGCATTGCTCTCGTCTACCTGTGGCCGCTCGCCGCCCTCTTTCTTCTCTTCGCGCTTGCCGTCTGGGTCATCTACAAGATAAGGAAAAGACGAAGCAGTTGAGGGCTGACGGCTGAAGGGTCGATGTCGATAGGGAATGTTGGGTACCGTAGGGACGGGTTCGAAACCCGCCCTATAAGAAAAGATAACAGCATTTGTTCTTTCATAGCTTTCTTCGGTGAAATCGCGATCACTTATTTTTTCGGCACAGCCAGTTTTCGGGCCTTGTGGCAGTTCTCGCAGCCTTCTTTTACATCCTTGCCTTTCGCGGTGTGACACGGAAGGCAAACGCCGTGAAAGGCGTCCTTGAGCGAGACCTGGGACGGCGATGTCTTTTCCTTCGGGTGGCACGGCGAACAGCCTGAACCGCCCTCGAACCCCATGTGGTGGCATTTTTCGCACGAGGCCCCCGAATGCTTCTGATGGCTGAAGGAAACGCCTTCGAACCAGTCGGAGAGCTTGTCTATTTTTATCGGTCCGTTCGGGGCAGACGGCCCGCGGGCCTGCGCCAGGAGGATCAGACAAAATGCCGCCATGATTGCAGGCAGTGCGATTTTCTTCACTTCGCGCCCTCCCCGTCGGCGGAGGGAAGGTCTATCGTGAATATAGCGCCCTTTCCGGGCGCCGTCTCGAGGCTTATCTTGCCGTCATGTTTGGTGATTATGCTGTTCACTACCGACAAACCCAGTCCCACTGCGGAGAGAGTCTCTTTCGTCGAGAAGAACGGCTCGAAGACCTTCTGCGCCACTTCGTGCTCCATCCCCGGCCCGTCGTCCTCTACCACCATACGGCAAAAGCCCGGCATCCTCGAGAAGCTTATCGAAGCGGTTCCTCCGCATCGCTCCCGCATGGCCTCGCCGGCGTTGACCAGGAGGGCCACGACCGCCTGCAGGAGCCTCGACCTGTCACCCCTGACGAACATCGGGTCCGCGCTTTTTTCGACCGCGACCTTCAGGACGGACTCGCCGAGCCTCTGCCTGAGAAGGGCTGCAGCCTCCCCCGCGATCCCCACCAGGCTGCATCTTTCGAGCCCGGCACGCTCCTCTTTCGAGAAGACCACCAGTTCCTCCACCGCCTTGACGCATGAAGCGGCGCCGGAGATTATGTTCTGAAGGTGGAGCGTCTCTTCAGTGCGGTCTCCGTCCACCGCCCCGCGGCGGTTCAGCCTCTCCGAAAGGCGCTTCGCGCTTTCAGCGATCTCCCTTAGGGGTCCCTCTATCTCTTCCGCGGCTATCGCCGCGAGCTTCCCCAGCGAGACCATTTTTTCGGCCTGTAGCATCCTCGCCTGCGCCTTTTCCAGTTCCTCGGCCTTCCGGCTCGCCCTGAAGGCCAGCGTGTTCGTATAATCCATCAGTTCCGCCCGGGCCTTGTGAAGCTCCTGCGTCATTGTGTTGAAATTTTTCGCCAGCACTCCCAGTTCGTCCCTGCTTATCTCCATCACACGCGGCGAATAGTTGCCGATCGAGACCTCCTTCACCCCCCTGATCAGCTCCCTGACCGGCTCATGGACAAGCTTGTGGGCGGCGAAAAAAACGAGCAGGGCGATGAGGATTATCCCCGTCATGCCGACCGCGATGAGCCTGAGCGTCCTCTGGAAGCGCATCTGATCGTAGACTTGAAGGCTCGAGCTCACGAAGATCGTCCCAAGGATACTTTCGCCCGTCCCGTGGGCGTGGCAACCGGAGTTTATGCAACCCGGGCGGTTCCTCACGGGCGCCGTTATCTCCATGACGCGGAACGGAGGCGAAGATTCCGTCCTCTCCATCACCTTTATTTGTCTTGCTTCCACGGGCGCCGGCATTGCCTGTGTCCCCACCTCACCCGGCCTTGATGAAAAAGCGATCCTGCCGTCCGGTCCGATGAGTCGAACTGCCACTAAGTCCCTCTGGGAAGCGGTCATCTCGAAGGCTTTTCTGACGGAATTGAGGTCGCCTGCCATCATTCCTTCTTCAAGCGCTTTTTCCGCGCTTTCGATTATCTTAACGCTCCCTTCCTCGAGAAGCCCGGCAAACTGCTTTTCCTGGACGCTGTAGCTGTACCATATAGCGACGGTGCCGAGCGTGAGAAGTCCCGCGGTGATGATGACGGTCAGCTTTATCGCCACGGATTCGTTCAGGCGGTCTCTCATGTTTCCATTCTAACCTTTTCAGGGGCTTTTTGTGCAGGGGGGCTTGATATGCTCTCCCCGGCCCCGAAAACGGGCAGGTGTTTCACGGCAAGATAAAAAAGGGCAGATCCGGTCAAAAAGACCACAAGCGATATGGCTACCTCGAAAAAGTGCGGGATGTAACGCGCTCCGGTTCCCAATTGAAAGGCGGTTAGAGTCACGTTCATCCTGTTTAACACGATCCCGAGGACCACCGTCGCCTGCGCCGCGGCTATCCGGCCGGGATCACGCCTGAATGCCGGGAATAGAAGAAGCGCCGCCGGAAGAAGCCCGAGGCAGACCGTTTCCGCCAGGAAGAAAAGAGAGGCGGCGTCCATTCGGAAGGCTTTGTCGAGGTTACCCCTCATCCCGAGATCGAGAGTCCTTGCCGCGATATATGTGATCAGGATTACGGCGGTTGCCCTGCCCAGCCCCTCGGTTATGCGGGGCTCGAAGCTCTTTCCGAAAACCCTCGATGAATAGTGCGCGCCGCAGCTCGTGACGGCGAGGCCCAGCGCGACGGAGGAAAGGAAGAAGAACAGCGGAAGCGCCTGCGAATACCATAGCGGATGGAGTTTTCCGGGGACGATCAGGTAAACGGAGCCAAGCGAAGACTGGTGAAGGAACGAAAGCGTCACACCCGCGATCACGAAGACAGGGGTCAGCCAACCCCAGAACCTGATACCTCCCCGGAACCCCAGCTTTTCCCAAACAAGCGGAAGGAATTCGAGGAAAAGAACCGTCGTATAGAAGATGACGCACAGGCCGACCTCCCAGAGGACAGACCTCTCGTTCCAGTAAAAGAGGGGGCGCCAGAGGTTCCACGGCCTGCCGACATCGACCGCGAGCGAGAGGATCACCATCAGGTAGCCGATGAACGCCGTCAAGACAGCGGGGCGGACAACCGGTCTGAATCTTTCCAGGTGAAGGATCCCCACCCCTGCGGTTATCGTGAACCCCCCGGAAGCCAGCGCAACGCCGGAGAAGACGTTGAACGCTTTCCATAATCCCCACGGCATTTCATCGGTGAGATTGGTCACCGCGCCCAGCCCGTGGACAAACCTCAGGAAAAGCATGTACGCGAAGAGCGCGAGAGCCGCGGCAAGGACGATGAGGAGCGGCGTTCTTCTAGCCATTCTTCTCCTCTTCTTCTTCCTTCGCGATCTCGTTCTTTCTCTTCGTGAGGAAATAGAACCCCGCGAGCATCAGCCCGACAACCGGCACGGCTACGGGTATCTTCCTAAGCATTCTTCCCGTCAGATCGGGAAGTGCTTCGTTAGGGACATTTCCAGGAAGCCCCGATTCGCGCGCCGGCTTTCCGAGGATCATGATCACCGATGTCCCTCCGGCTTCATATTCCCCGTAAACATCATCGATGTATCTCTCCGGCTTCCTTTGGATCCTGCCTTTCGCTATCCGCAGGAGTTCCGCCCGCTCTCCGAAGACGGTGGCGCCGTTCGGGCAGACGGAGGCGCAGGCGGGCTCTTCGCCCTTTGAGACCCTGCTCTCGTAGCACAGGTCACACTTCCGGACTCTAGGGAAGGGTGAGTTCCACTCGTACTTGGGGATCAGGAATGGGCACGCCATGACGCAATATCTGCATCCCAGGCAGATGGAGGCATCGTAGACGACCGCCCCTTCCTTAGTTCTCCGGAGCGCCGATACGGGGCAGACGGAGGCGCAGGTGGGATCTTCGCAGTGCATGCAGAGGTGGCGCTGGAAATAGCCGCCCCCGACCCTGCCGACGAAAGTGAAGCTCTCGGCGTCAAGCTTGATCGCCTTGTGCGGCGGCTGGCCGTGCTCCTTCTGGCACGCAAGTTCGCATGCGCCGCATCCGAGGCACAGGGTCTGGTCGAACAGCAAACCGCAGCCCATGTTCATCGCCTTTCCGCCCGGAGCTCGGGCCGATTAGATTGTATTTGAAGGACGGCTTTAGCGCAAACCCGGGTTCATTTGAGCCGGCTTCTTATGATATTCTTTTTATTTTGGGAGTTTTCGATGATAAACGGAGTCAAAGGAACGCAGGACCTCTATTTTCCGGAGATAAAAACCTGGCACAGGATCGAAGCCGCAGCTAGGGAGCTGTTCGCGATCTACGGATACAGCGAGATCAGGACCCCTGTCCTTGAACACACCGAGCTTTTCGTCAGAAGCGTCGGCGACGAGACCGACATCGTCAGCAAGGAGATGTACACCTTCCAGGACAAGAAGGGGCGATCTCTCACTCTCAGGCCGGAGTACACGGCCGGCGTGATGAGGTCGGTCGTAGAGAACCGGCTCCACGATTCGGCGAGGCATTCCCGCCTCTACTACATCGGGCCGCAGTTCAGGTACGAAAGGCCGCAGAAGGGAAGGTACCGCCAGTTCCACCAGATCGGCATCGAAGCTCTCGGCGATGCCAGCCCGGGGTGCGACTTCGAATGTATAAACATAGGAAGAGAGCTGATGCGCAAGCTCGGCATCGCCCAGGTGGAGGTGAGGATCAACTCCGTCGGCTGTCCCAGGTGCCGCCCGGCTTACACTGAAAAGCTGAGGGAAGCTCTTGTCGGAAGGAGCGGGGAGCTCTGCCAGGACTGCCGGAGACGGCTCGAAACGAACCCTCTGAGGGTCCTAGACTGCAAAGTCCCGTCCTGCCAGCCGGTCCTGACGGAAGCGCCCAAGATCTCCGAATGCCTTTGCGAAGAATGCGCGGCCCATTTCGAGGAAGTGAAGGACCTCCTTTCAGAGTTCGAAGTGCCTTTCGTCCTCTGGCCGAGATTGGTGAGAGGCCTCGACTACTACAAGAAGACCGTCTTCGAGATGATAAGCCCCCTTCTCGGAGCGCAGGACGCCCTTCTGGGCGGAGGCAGGTATGACGGGCTTCTCGGCCAGCTGGGCGGGCCGCCGCTGCCGTCATTCGGATGGGCTCTGGGGATAGAGAGGCTCGCTCTCATCACACCCGCAGGAGAAGAGAAGAGAGAGCCGGAAGTGTATCTCGCTTGGATGGGCAGGGAGCTTTACAAGCCGGCCCTGAGGATCGCCTCGAAGCTGAGGGAGAAGGGCGTCCCTGTGATAATCGACGGAGAAGAGAGATCGGTCAAGAACTCGATGAAAAGGGCCGACAGGCTCAACGTCAAGTTCGCGGTCATCGTGGGCGAGGACGAGATAAAGGCTGAAAGGCTGACGGTGAAGAACCTCGAAAGCGGAGAGCAGTTCGCTTTCGGCGTCGAGGAAGCCGCCTCTTTCTTCCTGTCTAACAGTTGAACGGATCGGAGCTTTGAAATGAACTGCACGGAAAGGACTCATTACTGCGGCGAACTCCGGGGGAGCGACGTCGGGAAAAAAGTGATCTTGCTCGGCTGGGTCAGGAGACAGCGCGACCTGGGAAGCCTCATATTCGTGGACCTTCGCGACAGGAGCGGCATCACCCAGCTGGTCTTCTCGGACGACAGGGACCCGAAGGGCTTCCTGGAAGCGAAGAAATTGAAATCGGAATTCGTGATCGGCGTGGAGGGAACCGTCGCCTTCAGAGGCGAGAAGGACAAGAACCCCCACATGGCCACCGGAGACATAGAGGTGGAAGTATCGAGAATGGAGATATTCTCGGAGGCCGAGACACCGCCCTTCCCGGTTGAGGACCAGGCGATCGTCAGCGAGGAGCTGAGGCTGCAGTACCGCTACCTCGACCTGAGAAGGCCTCTCCAGAGCCAGCGGATCCAGATGCGCCACAAGATCACTCAGAAGGCGAGGCAGAAGCTTACCGATGAAGGATTCATCGAGATCGAGACCCCCTGCCTGACGAAATCTACTCCGGAGGGCGCCAGGGACTTCCTCGTCCCCAGCAGGCTCCGTCCCGGGAACTTCTACGCCCTGCCGCAGTCTCCCCAGCTCTTCAAACAGCTTTCGATGNNTCGATGATCGCAGGGTTCGACAAGTACTTCCAGGTGGTCAGATGCTTCCGCGACGAGGACCTGAGGGCCGACCGTCAGCCGGAGTTCACCCAGATCGACATCGAGATGTCTTTCCCGACCGAGGCCGCCGTCATGGGGCTCGCCGAAAGGCTCGTAGGCAGCCTTTTCGAGGAGCTCTCGCTGAAGCCGCAGGAGACCGTCCCCAAGATAACCTACAAGGACGCCATGGAGAAGTACGGCTGCGATAAGCCTGATGTCAGGTTCGGCCTGGAGCTTGCCACCATAACACACCTCGCGGAGGGTTCCGGCTTCGGCGTCTTCAAGTCGGCGTTCGAGAGCGGCGGCTCGGTGAGGGGCTTCGCCTTGCCTCCCGGCACGACCGTTTCGAGGAAGGACCTCTCCAACCTCGAGGAGATCGCCAAGCCTTACGGAGCGAAGGGGGTCCTCGCGATATCGAGGACCGACGGCAGGCCTGCCGGTTCAGCCGTAAAACACATCGGCGAAGAGACCGCGCTGAAGATCCTCGACGCCCTGGGCGCGAAGGAGGGCTCGACGGCGCTGATCGTCGCCGCCCCGTACTCTGTCGCCTGCGCCTCGCTCTCGGCCCTGAGGCTCCATTACGGCAGGGAACTGGGGCTTATAGACAACTCCCGGCATGCCCTGGTCTGGGTCCACAGGTTCCCCGCTTTCGAATGGTCGCCTGAGGAATCAAGGTACGTCGCCTGCCACCACCCGTTCACGATGGTCAGGGAGGAGGATATCCCGCTTCTCGACGGCGACGCGTCGAAGATCGAAGCCCTCGCCTACGACATGGTGATGGACGGCTGCGAGATCGGCGGAGGCTCGATCAGGATACACAGGGAGGACATCCAGAAGAAGGTTTTCAAAGCGCTCGGATTTTCCGAGGAACAGGCCCACGAGCGGTTCGGATTCCTGCTCCAGGCCTTCAGGTACGGGACCCCGCCGCACGGCGGGATAGCCTTCGGCCTCGACAGGCTGGTAATGCTTCTGCTCGGCTGCGATTCGATAAGGGATGTCATACCCTTCCCGAAGACGACATCGGGACTCTGCCTGATGACATCGTCCCCATCTTCGGTGGACGAGCGCCAGCTCGAAGAACTGAAGATAAAGACCGTTAAGGAGTAACGGATGGCCAATATAACCTTGGGAGTATCGTCAAGCATTGCCCTTTACAAGGCTTGCGAGATCGTCAGAAGGTTCAGGGAGCGCGGCTGTGAAGTAAGGGTCATAATGACCGGAAACGCCGCGAAGCTCGTCTCGCCTATAATCTTCGAAGCCCTTTCCGGCAATCCAGTAGCGGTGGAGCTTTTTTCCGAGAGAAGCGCCCGCTCGATCGAGCACATCGAGATCGCGAAGTGGGAGGAGCTTTTCGTGGTGGCTCCCGCTACAGCCAATGTGATCGGGAAATTCACTTCAGGGATCGCCGACGACTTTCTCACGACCCACTATCTTGCCAGCACCGCGCCCTGCCTAATCGCCCCCGCGATGAACGGAAGGATGTGGCGCGCGGCCGCGGTCAGGGAGAATGTCGCAATCCTGGAGAACCGCGGAGTCGTTTTCATAGGCCCGAAAAAAGGTTCGCTCGCGTGCGGGGAAGAGGATGTGGGAGCTCTCGCCGACCCCGAGGCGATCGTCGGGAAGGCTCTTACACTGCTGAGGCCCATGGACCTCAGGGGCAAGAATGTGGTCGTTACCGCGGGCCCCACTCGTGAATACCTTGACCAGGTCAGGTTCATTTCGAACCCCTCGACCGGAAGGATGGGCTACCGCATCGCCGAAGCCGCCCGGAGAAGAGGCGCGGAGGTGACGCTGATCAGCGGCCCGACGGAGATCGAGCCTCCCGCGAGGGTGAGGCTCGTCATGGTGGAGACCACGGATGAACTTTCGCGCGTCGTAAAGACTCATGCGGCAAAATGCGACTACCTCTTCATGGCCGCGGCGCCTTCGGATTTCTCCCCTGAAAAAACCTCCGCCGGAAAGAGGTCCAGGAAAGAGGGACCTTTCAGCCTCAGGCTCCTCCCCACCGCCGACATATTGAAGGATGTCGCCGCGAAAAAGAAAAGGAACCAGCTCTTCTGCGGATTCGCTGCGGAAACCGGAAAACACATGGAGAACGCGAAGCGCAAGCTCGGCGAAAAGGGCGTGGATGTTATAGCTCTGAACGACGTCTCCGGGAAAGGCACCGGCTTCGCCTCCGAACAGAACGAGATCACTCTCGTCTGGGCGGGCGGAAAGACCGAGAAGCTTGGGAAAGCCTCTAAGGCCGAACTTGCGACGCGGCTCCTGGACGCGGTCCTCAAAAAGCGCGGAAAATGAAGAACCCTTTTGATAAACAACTGAAGGCAAGAGGAGACCTGCTGAAACAGTTCGGGGCCGGATACGGTTTCAGGAGAGAGACCAAAGCGCCGGAGGAGAAGGACCACGACCCCGCGGAAACCCTCGAAAAACTCAGGAAACGCATCGGAAACTGCAAGAGATGCGAACTGGGCGAGGCAAGGAAGAACATCGTCTTCGGCGTGGGCAACCCGAAAGCCAGGATATTGTTTGTGGGGGAGGGGCCGCCGGGCGAAGAAGAGGATAACCAGGGCGAACCATTCGTCGGAAGGGCCGGACAGCTCCTCACAAAGATCATCACCGGCGGGATGGGGCTCAAAAGGGAGGATGTCTACATAGCCAACATTGTCAAGTGCCGCCCGCCTGAGAACAGGAACCCCAAGCCCGCGGAGGCGATCGAATGCCTGCCGTTCCTGAAGGCTCAGATCGCCGCCATTGACCCTGAAGTTATCATCTGCCTCGGGAAGATCGCGGTGCTTTACCTGCTTCAAAGGGCGGAGCCGATCGGCCAGCTGAGAGGGCGATGGGCATCGTACAACGACATCCCGGTCATGCCCACCTTCCACCCGAGTTACCTTCTGAGGAACCCCGCGGCGAAGGCCGAAGTGTGGGAAGACATACAGGAAGTGATGAAGAAACTGGGGATCCCGATCCCCACAAAAAAATAAGGCGGCGGTTTCCCGCCGCCTTAAACCCTATCGGAAACCGGTTATTGTTCCCTGGAGGGTGACTTCCTGGCCTCCGGAGGTTTGGAATCTTTGAAGGAGGAGCCAGCAAGCCTTTCTGTTTCTTTCATCTTCTTGATAAAGAACTTCTCGCTGAAATTCTTAGGTTTCACGGGGAGGGGCGTTATCAAAAAAGTGCTTTTCTTCGCCATTCAGCCTCCGATCTTCCAAGCTAAAATAATATAGGTTCGAAACCACGCTTTGTCAAGAGGCATTATATTCTTTATTTTCAGATAGTTATGCGCAAGATGTAACCCTGTACTGAAGAAACTGGCGATATACACTCTGAAACTGTTGCCCTGTTTGAGAAACAGCCGCCCCGAACCACAAGAGTCCCATTTCAAAAACCTGAAATTGTGCCTTCAGAGAGGCAAGCATTTACAGCCGATATCTGGTAGAATTATATTTTCTTTTAGGAGTTCTAGGGAATGGTTTACGGCGAAGCGCTGGGCATGATCGAGACCAAGGGACTGGTCGGGGCCATCGAGGCCGCGGATGCCATGGTCAAGACGGCGGGGGTCGAGCTTGTCGGCTACAGGAATGTCGACGGGACCCTCGTTTCGGTGCTTNNCGGTGCTCGTAAGAGGGGATGTCGGCGCCGTAACCGCCGCGGTCGAGGCGGGCAGGGCCGCGGCGAGACGGATCTCGGAACTGGTCGCCTGGCATGTGATACCCATGCCGTATCCGGATATCGAGAAGATACTGCCCAGGAAACCTGGTGCCGGGGGTAAAAAATGAGCGGTCACATCGACAGGATCCTTGAAGAAGTCCACAGGGCGCAGACCCTTTTCGCAGAGTTCTCCGAAGAAAAGGTCGACAGGATAATAGACGCCATACACAACGCCTCCATGCCGAACCTGGAAAAATGGGCCAGGATGGCCCACGAAGAGACCGGCTACGGCAAGACCGAGGACAAGACCGTCAAGAACCGTTTCGCCGCGGACGATGTCTACAAATACATAAGGACGATGAGGACCACCGGTTTCATCTCCTCGAACCCCGCGTCGGGCATTTACGAGGTGGCGGTGCCGATGGGAATCGTCGCGGCCGTCATCCCCTCCACCAACCCCACATCAACCGCCATTTACAAAATCATGATCTCGCTAAAGGCGAGGAACGGCATTGTCCTGTCCCCGCACCCCTTCGCAAAGCTCTGCATCAAGGCGGTCGCGGACGCGCTGCATGACGCCGCGGTGGACGCGGGCGCTCCGAGAGGGATCATCGGAATAATTCCGGATCCAAATATCGAAGACACGCAGGCGCTGATGAAGCACAGGCTGACCAATGTCATTCTCGCGACGGGCGGCCTCGGCCTCGTGCGCGCGGCCTATTCAAGCGGCAAGCCCGCATACGGCGTCGGCCCGGGGAATGTCCCCGCCTTCATCGAGAGGACCTCGGACGTCAGGAAAGCGGTTAAGGATGTGGTCCTGGGAAAGAGTTTTAACTGGGGGACCATCTGCGCCAGCGAACAGACTGTTATCGTTGATCTTCCACTCGCTGAGAAGGCGAAGGAACTTTTCAAGGCCGAAGGGTGTCACTTCGTCTCCCCCGCCGAAAAATCGCTTCTCGAAGAGCTGGTAGTGGACAAGAACGGCAACCTCAATCCGAAGATCGTCGCCAAATCGCCAGCCGTGATCGCCGCCATGGCAGGATTCGAAGTCCCCGCCGGGACAAAGGCGCTGATCGTGCCCGAGAACGGCGTTGGGAAAGACCACCCGCTCACGCTCGAGAAGCTGTCCCCAATCCTGACTTACTTCGAGGAGGACGGCTGGGAAGCGGGCTGCAGGAGGTGCATCGATATCCTGAAGTACGGCGGCCTCGGTCATACGATGTCGCTCCACACCCAGGACATGAATGTCGTCAGGGAGTTCGCCCTCAAGAAACCTGCCTTCAGGATCCTGGTCAACACCCCCTCGACCCTCGGAGCGATAGGCTACACGACCAACCTTCCACCCGCGCTGACGCTGGGGTGCGGAGCCCTCGGCAACAACATAACCAGCGACAACATTACCCCGCTCCACCTGATCGACAGGAAAAGAGTGGCGATAGAAACGCGCTCGCTAAGCTCGAAAGAGCCGATCAGCATGAAGCCGCTTGTCACCGAACCTTTGACGTCCCCCGCCGCGCCGGCAAGAGGGCGCTACGGCGCCGAGAAGGTCTCCGCTCCGTTCAAGGAAGAATTCAACGGCCCATACGATTTCGTCTCCGAAGCCGACGTCAGGGAAGCCTACGAGGAAAAGCGCCGAATCAAGATCCACGCCAAGACGATCATAACCCCGTCGGCGAAAGAGCTGGGCGAGAACCTGAACATATTTGAAAAGATGGGGTAGTCAGCGCTGAAGGCTGATGGCTTACGCCAGGGCTGAAGCGCTGAAGAGTCAATAAGGAATATGATTTCTTCTTTGGTAGGCACGGACTTTACGTTCGCGGACGCGCCTCTGATCGGCATAGCTGTCCATATTTATTAAGGTACCTCTGTGCAGCTCCATGCAAGCGTTGAGTAACTCTCTGCAAGTCCCGAGTAACGCCATGCAAGACACGAGTGGCGTCCTGCAAATCCCGAGCAGCTCTCTGCAACTGTCGAGTGCCGTTCTGCGAGAGGTGAGTAACGTTCTGCAAGCTCCGAGTAGCTCTCTGCAAGCGTTGAGCAACTCTCTGCAAGACCTGAGAAGCATTCTGCAAGAGGTGAGTACCGCTCTGCAAGCTCCGAGTAGCTCCATGCAAGCGTTGAGTAGCTCTCTGCAACTGTCGAGTGCCGATCTGCAAAGGGCGAGTAACTCTCTGCAAGACCTGAGAAGCATTCTGCAAGAGGTGAGTACCGCTCTGCAAGCTCCGAGTGGCTCTCTGCAAGTCGCGCATGCAACTCTGCGCAACAAAAGTGTGCCGAAATGGACACAGTTAGGCTTAAGGCTGATGGCTGAAGGCTCAATAGGGAATGGAGGTCTTTGGTAGGCGCGGGCTTTATGCCCGCGGGCGCGCCCNNGGGCGCGCCCGTGAAGGGCGCGGCTACAAAAACCCCCACGCTTCGCTCTCCCCCTTTGCAAAGGGGGATGAAGGTGTATTTTCCAGAATTATTACTGTCGGGGGACACGATCCCGATTCAAAAGCCCGAATCGGGTCATGTCCCCCGGCGAAAAAAGGCCCCGCCGCTGTTCGGGCGGGGCGAGACAGGCAATGACAAAACCAAATCTATTATATCCCCTTCGGAAAAGGAGGATAAAGGCTTATTCCTTACTTTTTCTGCTCGGCGGCCGGTGGAGGCGCGTCGGCCTTCCTCGTTCCACCACGCCGGTTGAGGATGTCCATGTGGTACCTTGCCGCAAGCGAGGCGTCATTCGACCAAAGTTCGTGCCCCGCGTTGTTGACCATCTTCAGGCCCGTGTACAAAAGCCCCTTCTGGAAATAGAACTCCTTTACCGCGTCGGGAAGCTCCTTCAGCCTCTTCACCTCCTGCGTCGCGTCCTTCTGCCTAAGTTCGGCCTCAAGCTTCTTCCCCTCTTCGAGAAGCTTGTCCAGGTTCGCCCCGTGCAGGTTTTCGATGTTCGCCTCAAGAAGCTTCACCATTTCCGTGAGCTGTCCCTGGAGCGCCGGGACCGTCCTCGCGTGGGAGATCTTTACAAGCCCGTCGGGCATCGGTTTTCCCCTCTCCACGGCGTTCTTGGCCCTCTTCGCCACCTTCCTGCGCCACACTTTCGCCTGCTTGAAAGCCTCGTTCTGCACATCCGTCGCGTGCTCCGACTCCGCCTTCATCAGCGCCTTGTCCTTCCTTGCCGCGTCAACCTTGCCCACCGCCGCCTCGACCTCATCCTTGAACCCGTCGGGAAGAAGCTCGTAAAGAGGCTTCCCATCCAGCGCCGCCAGCCCCAGCGTGTAGCCCGACTGGTCCACAAGGTAATTCGCCCTGAACCTCGAACCGACTTCGATAAGCTTCTCCCTGGAAATTTCGGTAATCATACGGACCTCCTTAAAGGACGAGCCCCCGACGGGGACCGTCCCCGTCTCACAAGGGCCGACCTGAAAAAGTACCGCTATCACAGTTGATCTCCCCCCGGGGGGAACAACCAACAATAATGGGCTTGGACTAGGTGGATATTTTAAGAAAGGGAAAGAGGGATTGTCAAGCGAAGAACGAGAAAAGAGAAACAAAGGCTGGGAGGATTAAATATCGTCCGTGAAGTTGTTGGAGCTATGCCGTCGGCATTTCCTTCCACTCACGTTTGAGAAAGAGCTTGCCGTTTTTCTTTTTGCTTCTTTTGACACCGTCCGCTCCCCATGTTCCCCATTGTTTGAAGAAGAAAGGGACATTCTGGGCATTGCACTGGATGTAGATCTCATGCGCCCATTCTTCTCTCATCGGCCTTGCCTTGGGGCCGGATTCTCCGCCGACAATCGCCCAGTGAACTCCTTCCAGGTCCAACCCGCCAACTTCGCCGATAAGGGGCTCGAAGGAAACGAATCTGACAAGAGTATTAATACCCTTCAGCACATCTATCCGCTTTTTGTTTTCTCTGTTCTCTACCGTTACCCCCAGCCAGACATTGGGCGGAACTTCTCTCGTCGAGAAGTAATCCGCCATGATCTTTTCCCTCTTTGTCAGGACCTGGTAGATGTGCTGAGGCGTTTCCGAGATCACCCTGAAAACCTCATCGAGGTAATCATAGGGCATCTTTTCGTGAAAAAGATCGCTCATCGAATTGACGAAAAACATAGTCGGCTTTTTTATCTTCCTCGGCGCGTCAAGACGGGCAGGGGCGATCTTGAACTTGAACCCGTCCTGATAATCCTTCAGACCGAACCCCTTCAGCCTCTTGGCCATAGTCTCTGCGTAACAGTGCCTGCACCCGGCCGATATCTTGTCACAACCCACCGAAGGGTTCCAGGTTGCCTCAGTCCATTCGATCTTGGTTTTATTTGGCATGCTAGGTTCTCCCGAAGTGGTCGAAAATATATTTGACTATTCCGCTGGCAACGGATTTGGCCGACGCAAAATATAGATAATAAACAACCGCGCCTTTGCTATTCTTCATCGGGCACGGCTTGGGAACTTCCTTAAATCCGGCCACCTCTTTCAACCGGAGGCGAAATGCCTCCGCCACCTTTTCGTTATCAACCTTTTCCTCTACTTCTCCAAACAGGCAAGTCTTTGCTTCATAGGCGCTCTTTTTCCATGAATCGTCGCCCCAAAAAAAATTCATTCGTTCTTCCTGTACCGGATCTCTTTCGTCAGGATTTTTCCTGAGAACATTGCGGTTTATATCTGCTATGGGAAAGTTGATAAAGACCTCTATGCTCCTTGATTGTCCGGCTGTTTTGATTACTTCCCAGTCAAGGTGGAGACCATAAGGATCAAGCAGGCACAACGCCCTTGCATAGTCCTCGTAACGGGCTAGTGGAAACACTTTCTCCAAAAGGATATTGTTGCAATCCCCTTCATGGATATGGATGTTCTTCCTCTTCCCGGCTATCTCATAAAGCGCCTGCACCTTATTGGCATCAAGCTCTATGAAATGATATTCATTGAACGGCGGCTGGACAGAAAGTGCGTTCAGCGGGCTTCCGGGAACAAGAGTGCCACTTGTTCGCGACATGTGCACACCGCCGCCAGCAAAAGCATCTATGTATATATGCCTCAATTCCTTTTGATTGGACAATATCTTGGAGTATTCGGAAGCATATCGACTGAGAAGTTCCAGCTTTACTTCCGACCATAGCCCTATCTCATCAACAGTCCTGTCGTATTTCCATTTTGCCGCTGGTTCAGCGATCTTTGTCATTTAGGACCCTTTCATGGGGGAACGGGAAAGAGGAATTCTTATCATGATTTCGGAGGCTCACCCTCACTTATTGTTATTTTTCCATATGTTCCTTCTGATTCAGGACAAGAAGGATAACCAAGATAGGCAATAGCCTTATTGCCTTTTAGAGCAAATTTATTCTTAAGAAAATCTACGGGCTCCTCATAAGGTCCATAAAGTGTCAAAGGTTTGTAGTTCCCTTCAAATCCTACCATTTTGAAAAGAATCCTAACAAGAATATCCCGTAAATGATTCGATAAAGCAACATATTCGCTGAAATTCTCGTTGCTTTCGATTTTTAAGTATCCTTGATGGACTATCTGCCCTCGGACATATCCAAGCAATTGATCCCATGGCTTGGATAGAGGCACTTGGCTTATCATTTCGAGATCAGGCAGCTGAAATTTCTCTATTAACTTAGATATTGCTACAGGAAAACTTAGATCTGTTTGGCATGCTGTGAGGGCTCTATCTGATATTTTTCCTATCGCCACTTCTGAAACGCTATTTCTTTCGCACCCCGATTCTTTTAGGATTTTAATATTCCTTGCTGCTTCGTTGAGTATATTCTTAACTGATTCTTTATGTTCTGCCGATACCTCATCCAATAAATTACAATGGGATAGCCCAAATGCTGCGCTTAGTGTCTCTAATCCTTGAATTGAATAATGGATATTTTCTTCAAGAGCAGCATTTTCTCTGCCTGCCCTGGCGGCATGCAAGCATGCTACATTCCACGCCTCTTCATGTTCGATAATCGCACCCATCCCAACGTATACCAATCGTCCTAGGCATCCTGGAACTGGTGCTCTGATTGGTTCGTAATGTGCATTGCCTGCTGGATGATGAATGCGGCTGACAAGCAAATTATCTTCTGTTCTGAACTCTATCCATGGTGCGGCTACCAGCTGTCCTGTCCCCAAAGCCAGCAAGGAACGAAAACGCGGCGTGAAATAATCGTAGATTGCTTTTGTGTTGTCTGGAAGAGATGAGCAGTCGCCTATAAGAACCCCTGTTATTTTTCTTCGCTTCTCTCTATTCTGTATAGATTGGCAAGTTTCATCATAGTTCGGCACCGGATCAATAAATGCTACTCCTTTCTTAAAATGATAAGGAACAGTCATGTCCGCCATATTAAAGAGAAGCCTCCTTCTGCAATCATCATCGCCCTTCATATCCGAAACATGAAAGAATCTCAGTGGATGCTCAAAGGAAGTCCTTTTGCCCTGATAATACTTGGTTAGGTAATTTAATAATGGGATTGCAAAGAATCTTGGTTTGCCAGCAATATTTCTATCGTATCTTCCTTCCCAAATGCCCATAGACACTGTTCTATTTCCGAGAGATGTTTCGTGAGAGTAGGAGACTTTATCAGTAGAAAATATGCCATCGCCACATTTCACGACAAGGCTAGAACATGGATTACTCCGTCCGGAAATATAAAGTGTTTCCCCTTCCGGTGTTTGAATAGGCTTTTCGCCACTTAATAAAAGCAACAAGCCAAATTTGGTGGAAGGTTCGCTTCTTTCTACCTTCATTATGCAAGAGGGTTCAGCTTCTGAAGAAAAAACAATTTTTGTTGTTCCCTCGATAAAACCTATCGGGCTTAAAAAATCGGCCCTTCCCCAACCCTCATAGACGACCTCCTCTTCTAACCAATAACTCATTATTTCTCCCCCTCCACTATCTTTATCTCTTCCGGAGTGAGTTCATAAAGCTCATATACCAATCGGTCGATCTCCTTGTCCGTGGCATTGATCTGGCGCTGGATGATCGTCTTGTCCTGCTCGGTCTTGGCAGTTTGAAGTTGCTTGTGGAGGGAGAGCATGGAAGAAACGAGGGAGACCATTTTGTCGTGCTTTGATTTTTCCGGCTTGTTGGAAAAGTCGATGGTGTGAATGGGGAGTTGTCCTAGGAATGCTGATGTCAAGGATATTGTTGTAAATCTCTTGCTAAAGTAGGTATTAGCAAGAGTTGAATTTATCATTCCTAAGAGGTACTTTATCTCCCATTTGTTATCAAGCAAAGTGATGCCATTCACTGTGCCAACGAAGCAATCGCCCTTTTTTTCAAGAGCAGCAACGATCCTTCGTTCCAGACTCAGGTTTCTAATTGCTTGGACCAATATTTTTGGATAGGCTCTTTGGATTTCCGGTTTTTTTGTGCCTCCAACAATAACAGCTTTAGAAAAATCAAAAAAGCGCCTCGGCTTGCATTCACCATAGCGAGATATATCAGCGCCAAAATAAATTCCATCAGGGTGTTTGTTATCTTGTTCTAAAGTAACAAATTCGTCATTTGACCTTAATTTCATGCCGAGCGATATTTTTGAGATGGAACCTAGTTTGATCGAAATATTATCAATCTTATTTCGAATCTTGTCCCATTTTTCGTCGGCATTAGGAACTATATCATAGCGTTCTTCCGCTCGAATTTTTGAATATTCTCTGAAAGTAAAAGATGAACCAAGCTGAGCAGGAGCTGTCTTTATCCATTCAAAGGTCTCGGCATCATTTCCATTTCTTTTTAGGAATAACATGCATGTATCAACATTAGCCTTTTCAAAAACTAATCCTTCTAACAGAACAATCCTATTAAGAGATTTGCTATCAATTAGCATTTTTCTTAACTTGAAATAATAATAGTTGGTCATCCAAGTTACAGGCACAATGTACCCGAGTTGTCCACCACTTTTTAGTCTTGTTAGTCCTTGCTCGATAAAAAAGGCATAAGGGTCACATTTATATTCTACGCTTGAAAAGAATTTCATTAACTCATGTGTTTCAAGGGACTGCTTAGAGCTATACGGCGGATTCCCTATTACGGCATCAAACCCGCCGTCTTTGAACACTTCTTTGAACTCCTCTTCCCAATCGAAGGCGTTGATTCTTATTCTCTCTTCTTCATTGAAAAGGTCGAGCTGTTTGTCTTTGTAGAAGTCGCTGCCGATGAGGCTGTTTCCGCACTTGATGTTCTTGGATAGGTCAGGGAGGGCTCGTTCGTTGAAAAGCCTTCGCTGGGTTGAAACGCTGTCTTTGGTTTCCCCTTCGAGGACTTTCAAGAGGAGGGAGAGCTTTGTCACTTCGACGGCCTGCGAATCTATATCAACGCCGTAGATGTGGTTCAACAGAATGCGCTTGCGCTCCGAGGTGGTAAGCTTCCATGCGCCGCCTGCCGATTCGTAAAGCTTGGGCTCTTTGCCCTTGATGTGTTTCTCCGGCCCGGCCTTGACATATTCATCGCGATACCAGGTCAGGAGATATTCGTAGGCTCCGAGCAGAAATGAACCCGATCCACATGCCGGGTCGAGAATTCTGACCGGATGATCTGCTTTTGAAACTTCGGAGGGGGTTTTGCCTTCAAGGATCTTGCCGACCGTGTTCTTGACGATGTAGTCAACGATATAGGTGGGGGTGTAATAGACTCCGCCCGCCTTTTTGACTTCGGGCTTGTCTTCGACTTTAGCCTGGTGTCCTGCGGTGAGGCGGATCACCTTGCCGAGGAACTGCTCGTAAACCTGCCCGAGGATGTCGGCGGGGACGACGGAGAATTCATAAGGACTTTCGGGATAGTAGAGGCTCTTTATAAGCTCTTTGAGGACCTTGTCGTCCAACTGGAGGCTTGGGGTTAGAGAATCGTGGGTTTCCCTTCCCTTTTCCGGCTCGAAGTGGAAGAGGCCGGAATTGTATTTTTCGTCGGCGTCCCTGAAAAGGGTCATCAGCCTGCCATAAACTCCCTCGCCGTTCTGGAGCGCCATCAGTCTGGCGTAATCCTCGACGCCCCTGTCCTCGCATATCCTTAAAAAGATTATCCTGTCAATGGTCGTCTGGACGGCAAAGTTCAGTTCTCTTGTCGAAAGGGATGGGTTTCTCAGGGCTATGTTGCGGGCGAGGGCGTCGCGCCACGCTTCGATCTCGGTAAGAAAGGCTTTGTCAACTTCGGTCGTGCCCTTCTTTGCCTTGTTGCTCTCGACATACTTGTCGAAAGAGCCTTTTAAAACGGCTTCGCGGGAGAAGGTGGAAATAAGATAATCCCATTCATTGATATATTCGGTGTAATTAAAGTACTTGACCCTTCCGTTCGAGGATTTATCGATGGGATTCGGCTTTGTGCGGCAGTCATAGATGGCGAACTCTTCAAAATCGGTGAGGATCGAAAGGGGGAGCTTGGCGCTCCAGGCGTAGCGCCTGAGCTGGTAAGACGGGTCTATATCCTCCTTGATGTTTACGCCCGGCTTCTTGGCTTCTACGAAGAACTTGCGCGTGCCGCCGATCCTGAAGCAGTAGTCGGGGGCTTTCGTCAAGCCGCCCACCTTTATCGCGTCTTCATGGATCACATCCTTGTATGCTTCTGCGTAACCCTGCTTGTTGTCCACATCCCAGCCAAGGAGTGTGAAAAACGGGTCTATAAACTCCCGCCGTGCCTGTGTCTCGTTGTACTGCTGTGATTTTATCTGGGAAAGGTTATTGTCGAAATGGTCAACAAGCTCTTTTAGCTTATCAAGGCCCGAACCGCCCATCTATCCTCCACGATTTATATTATACTCCTCCCCCGTGTCATTCCAAGCTACAGAGGCGAAGCCGGGAATAAACAATGGATAGGGTAGATTCCGCCACGCTTCGCTTGCGGCTTCGGCAGCCGTTGGCATCCCTCGAAGGTTTTCTCGCAAAGACAATTTTCTTGGGGGGCAATTCGGGCGATTCGTGAATCGCCCCTACGGAAAATCAACATTCCCTATTGAACTTCAGCCTTCAGCCATCAGCCTTCAGCTCTGATGTCTGCCTTAAGCCCTTGCGAAGCAATATTATACTCCTGCCCCTGTGCAATCCAAGCAACAGATCCGAAAAGGAAGAAAATTCATGCCTGTTCCCGCCCAAAGCGTTAACCCCGTGAAACGCCTTTCAGCCTTCACGCCAAAACTCTTGACAATTGAAAAAATAGTAGTAGATTGGAATCTACAAAGTAGTTTTTTTATGGGGGACAGAATGATCAAAAACAATTCATTCCAAGTTGTCTTATGGGTCGTTGCATTACTATCATTCTTTGTTGCTTTAAGCAATTCAGCGCAGGACCTCATGAGCTATAAGGATTCCGGTTTGGATCCTGTCAAGCTATATGATTCTGCAGTTGGTGGAGAGGAAGTAGATCTTTTTCGCGGTGCTATACATATCGAACAAACCGACGTCACATTGCCCGGAAGGCACGGGCTGGATTTAAATGTGACCAGATGGTATGACTCGAAGATTCTTGATGCCACTATATCTGTGGGGAGTGTCTGTGGGGTTTTGTCATATACCACGGAGAATGGAGAATGTCTTGGAGTAGGTTGGAGAATGCATATGGGGAGGTTTTATCAAAATACCGCGGCGACTTTTCCTCCTCCGGCCAATACTCCAAATTCTGGAGATTATCTTGAGCTGCCCGGGGGAAAGCGGATATCCTTTTACAGGACCAACGATTCGTTGTTTCCCTCGACTCTCCCACCTCCAGGCTCGACAAATTCTCCGAAGAGAACGGGACCTGGATATTGGCTGGCAATTTATCCTGTTCTAGCATCAGATCCTCTTACTATATATTCCCCTGAAGGTGTCAAATATACATTCCTTAGCAGCTGGACGCGATCGGTTGGCACAAATCTGGTTGAATGGAATGTCACATCAATCCAGAAGGGTGATTCAACAATAACTATCAATTACATAACGATGCCTGATCACAACTATACCTTTTATGTCAGCTCCATCGTGGATTCCTATGGAAGAACGGTTTCATTCACCTATTACAATGACGGAAATGCAACAAAAGTCAATCCCCTCATCAATATTAAATATCCTGTTGCTGATGATAGCACTCCAGCAACAATACTTTATTATTATCATGCAACTGGAAATGCTTATCCTCAGCAAGTTACAGTGACGGCCCCTGAATCCAGATGGGTCACACCGACTTTTGGCAACCAGCAAAGCCCGACAATGCGAACTCGCACTGATGCTACAAGTTACTATGCTTTAGGCTGCGTGCAGCCTCCAACAGGCTCAACTTATCGTACGTATTACCAATATTACTTTGACAATGGTGCGGGAGGGGCCAATGCAGGCAACCTGATAGCTGGGATAAAATATCCTAATGGCAGCTATACAGGCTATGAGTACGCTTTTCAAACAAGGGGAGATTGGTACCTAGGCGCAGTGGGATGTTATCTTGTCCTTTCAAGGCGGGCAATTCAGGGGGATTTAATAGCAGGCTCCACCTCACCGACTTCTTCAATTCGTACATGGGAATACGGGTATTCAATTTCCGGTTCCGGCGATACCAGCACATGGAAAGTCAGCATAGACACTCCAGTCGGATCCAGAGAAGATTATTATTTTAATCCTTTTGTTCCGCTAACCGGGGTGACATGTTCTTCCGGAGATTGTTCAAGCAACGACAATTATCAACGCTGGAGGGTCGGCCTTCTGCTAAAGAAAGAAATCTACACAAGCGACAGCGAAACAACAAAGCTTCTTGAGGAAAGCAATACTTATGACAAGATTCCCTTCGACGATACTTATTTTCCCTGGTTATGCAATCAAATTGCCGGTGTGTATCAATTTAAAGAAAAAGGATTCACACCCATTCTAACTTTAAAGACAACAAAATTGACGGTTAGCAACAGCACACTTACAAGCACTGTCAATTACAGCGGACATGACCAGTATGGCAATCCTGGAACGATTACAGAATCCGGTTGGGACGGCACAACTATTAGGACAAAACAATTTACTTATGCATGGCCCGGCGATAGCACATTGAAGCAATACTGGTTTATTCATCTTCCCGAATATGTTACAACAAAGAATGGATCGACAACTATTGCAAATTCGTATTCTGACTATTCAACGACATCGCCCCATATAGGGTTTCCCATAAAGCAAAGGGAATGGGTTGATAACGATGGCAATAACTCCAATTATTGGCAGGGAGAGAATTTAACTTATGAGTGCGACACTTCTTCCGCCAAGGAAGACGAGATAATTCATGATGTGGGATACTCGACAAATACTTCAACATGGGCCCTCACAACCATTCGCACAATAACTGATACAGTGAAAAAGGGAACACCACTTTCAAAGATCGTGGCACCGCCCAGTGGTAGTAGCATAACTGTTTTTTCCAGGACTTTGGATACAAATTGTCTTGCACCCTTGGAAGAAACAATTGATGGGACCACCGACTATTCCTATGACCAGTATGGGAGGTTGAGCCAAGTTACACCGGACACATTCTCTAACAATTCGGGCTCCGTTACTCCGGACATCACTACAGTTACGTATTCACCAACGCAGATAACGATGTCCACCGGGACGGCAGGAGCGTCGCAAATATATCTTTTTGATGGTTTCGGAGAGTTGGCGCGGAAGACACAGAAAGCCGGAACCTATACTATTTACGAAGACACTGCAAAGGATGCCCTTGGAAGAGTTACAACGAAATACTTGAGCGCGTATGCTCCTTCAGGAGAGGGCCGCACCGAATACACCTATGATGCCTTGGGCAGGATATTAACAAAAACGCTCAAACAATCTGGTGGAACCACCGAGTCAACAGTTACCTACTCATACTCCAAGGAAGGAAACTTATTGAAAGTAACCATAATTTCACCAAAAGATGCCACTTCAGGAACTATCACCTCATATGAATCGTATGATTCCCAAGGCAGACTAAGACAGCAAAAGGACGCCAATGACGTCACAAGAACATTCACGTATGACGCCTTGAACAGGCTTACAGCCATTGCAGACGGCGCACAAACAAGAAGCTACACCTATAACAGCAGGGGCGATATGCTCACGCAGACCACGCCCGAAAACGGCCTTTCAACAATGAAGTATGACCGTCTCGGCAATTTGACCAGCAGAAAATTTGCCGACAACACAACTCTTTCTTATTCGGTTGATTTTGCCGGGAGAGTTACGCAGGTGACATTTCCCGACAATTCCAAGGTTGTCAACTACTATGATTCATACCCATCAGGTAAATCATGCGCAACAACCGCTAATGGATTTCCTTCCAAGCATCTTGTATATCAGGAACAATACGGTTCCAGCAACAATCTCCTTCAAAGCACCTGCACAACCTACGACAGCCATGGCAGGGTATTCGCCAAAAGATATGTGGCTGATACAACTAATTATGACGTCAAATACGATTACGATAAGGATGGGTTTCTCAGCAAACTGTATTACCCTTCCGGCAAAACAGTAACAGCCGTTTCAATGAACAACATGGGATGGCCCACTTCACTAAAGGATGAATCCAATGCAACATTTGCAACCAACCTGAGCTACTCATCACAAGGGAAAATCCTGAATTCCGCATCGGCAACAAACGCCACTGTTCTTGCGAATGTTGAAGACGACTTTGGGAGGCTGACTTCCAGCACGTTTAAATATGGAAGCACAGTTCTTTACTCGGGTGCCATGACTTATTATCCGTCGGGCAACTTATCTGCCCAAGACCTGCAATTCAAGGATACCGCAGGAAATGTGACTCATTACTGGGACTATGCGTATGATCTGCTTCATCGTCTTACGGGGGCAACCGCAAGCGGAAGTCTGGCGGGCTCCATAGCTTATGGCTATGATTCCTTCGGCAATATTACCAGCAGAGCGGCGTCTGCATTTCCTAATGAAGCCGCATTGGATTTTTCCGTACCCTCTTATACCAACAACAAAAAAAGCGGAGCAACCTATGATACCAGGGGAAATGTGTTGACAGATGCAGGCGCGACATATACTTACAACAATTTGAACCAAATAGTTTCTGCATCCGGCTGCCAGCATACCTACGATTCACAGGGAAGGCGCATCAGGGAGACCTGCCTTATCGGTTCCACTACACAGAGCACTTATTACATCTACGACGACGCTGGAAACCTTCTTTCCGAATATGTGAGTTTTGATGGCGGCACCCCCAGCATAAGGAGAGAAAACATCTTTTTAAGTGGCCAGTTGGTTTCGCAGTGGACAGCCGATAATCACTGCATCACACAGAGCGTGAACCCAAGCGGGGCAGGAGCAATCACAAGAACGCCTGACAGGCTTTGTTTTGACTGGGGGGAAACATGCACATTGACCGCAACGGACAATACCGGTTATTCCTTCGCCAATTGGAGCGTTAACGGTGTGACAGTATCCGGGGCGACATTAAACCTTTGCATGGACGGAGCGAAAACCGTTGTCGCAAATTTTTCCCATGATCAATATTGCATCTCACAATCCGTGCAACCTGTTGATGGGGGAACAATTACTGCCAACCCTACAGATGCGGATTGGTGCTATGACTCGTTCTCAACGGTCATATTGACTGCCCTGCCAGCAACGGGGTGTCAGTTCGCGTCATGGCAGGTTGGGACGAACACATATACAAGCAACCCATTAAGCCTTTACTTGGACAGCAGTAAAACAGTAGCCGCCAAATATAAATATTGTATTACTCAAAGCGTTTCCCCATCCGGAGCAGGTACAGTCGTGCTCTCTCCATCTACAGGTTGTTATGATTCCGGAACCACCGTTACTGCAACGGCAACGCCTGCTTATGGATATTCCTTCGGCTATTGGCTGCTTAACGGAGCAAATGTAAGTTCATCCCAAACCTACCAATTCGTAATGAACGGACCCAAACAGTTGCAGGCGGTATTCGTTACAGATCCATACGCATGTTCCCCGCCGCCACAACCTCTTGATTTGACGGCAGAAGACGCACACAAGGATGAATTGACAGGGAAATATCAAATTCTTCTTGAGTGGCATCACATCGAGTGCACAACTCCAATGCAATATCAAGTAATATACAGGATCCCTTCGGCCTCGAGCTGGGAGTATTCCGACCTTATCTCCTCTGGACAATATCAGCAGAACGGGGAACAATTCAGCTATATTTGGAATCCCCCACAAGGCTGTCAGGACTACTATATTATGGTTAGAGGCTATAATGGTGATCAATATGGAGAAGAAGGCGATGCAGTCCTTCAGAAATCCACCGCAGTATCGCCCCCGGTACCGGGGTATTTTTTCGTTTGGTGCAGAGGGGCAGACCCGGACCCGCTTGAACCTGACGTGGACATCTTGTATTGGCGGGTTCCTGAGGAATATAGGTGCGTAATAACAGGCTTTAACATTCGTCTATCACAAGATGGGCCAGTGTATCGGATTGTCGTTGATAACGGTATAGGAGGACTTGACGGAATTTACTACACGATTACTCTGCCATGCCAAAACCCGGGCAACGAAGTATACTTCCTATCAGTGCTTATAGGCACAGCAGAAGGAACAGCAATTCAAGCTATTTCTATACCAGGACCAATGACTATTCCAGTTCCCTCAAATCCTCCAACATTTCATATAGCGACAACCTTGGCCCAGCCCAACATCTCGATTGCCGACATTTCAGGGGATGCCTTGTATGATCTTGTCCTTCAGAGCGCTTATTTTAAAGCCGATCCCAGCGGGACGTTCACCGATTCCTCAACAGATCTAAATACGACCGCCGGGAGTGGGGACTTAATCCGCGTCGCAGATTTGGACGGAAATGGAACATTGGATCGCATCATAGCGCATAAGAAGAGTATGTGGATTGAAATAAATGATGGGGAGGGTCATTTCATACTTGGGCCGCAGGTGGATTTGGCTAAAAATGTTGACGATGTGACAATTGCCCAGCTTCCCGCATACTGGGGAACTTCCGTTCTAGCGATGAACGATAAAGATTTGGCCTTTTACAGCTATAGGGACAATCAGTGGATTGAGAGAGAGCACATCACACTGCCAAGGAAAGGCACTTCTTTAAAAACTGGGGACTTGGATGGCGACGGTCTTTCCGACATTGCCGTTGGAACGACCAACGGGATAATCCTATACCTTTATTCAGTGGCTAATCAGGGGTGGATCAATGAAGATATTCCCTCTGCAGGAAATGTGTCGGCGATTGATTTGGCAGATACCAACGGCGATGGCTTCATCGACATCGGCGTCGGCCCGCAGGGTGAAGGAAAGCCTTTCATTCTTTTATTCACACCTTTCCCGTATCCTCCTATGCCGATCATACCGGTTCCGCATATCTGGACTCCCAAATACTCAGATGAGACCATAAACATTCCCGGCATACGCCAGATTACTTTCGTTGATCTCGACGGCCGCGGTCTTCCGGGGCTATTGGTAGTCTCAGAAGAAGAAGGGCAGAGCACTTATCTAACTAACAACGGCGCCGGCAAGCTGTTTCCTACAGAATTTTTTCTGGATGCGAAAGTTCTCGGCGCGGGTGTGGGCGATCTGGATGGAAACGGCCTTCTGGATGTTGTTGCCGTAAAGAACAAGGTTATCGACATTTACGAAAGCCAGTATGCAGAGCCTGCTTTTGAGCGGGCTGAAGACGAAAGCCAAGATACCTGCCCGGGACCCGTTAGAAATTTTACGGCGCAAGTCAATGACGGCAGACTTGTGTTGACATGGGCGAGTGCGCAAGACGACAACACGCCCGCCCCCGCGCTGACTTACGAAGTTGCAGTAGGAAGTTCTACCGGTGTTTGGGACGTCCTCCCCGGTGAAGTCGGCCCGGGCCAGATATCTTCAAGAAAGGGCAATGTTTTGAATTCAACAAGAGTAACTTTGCCCATCCCGGAAGGCGTTACCGAGATCCATTACGGCATTCAGGCGATAGATTCCGGTTTCAGGAAAGGGCAGTGGGTGTTCGGGACGGTAGAGGTTCCATGCGCTGAAAAGCTGAAAGCTGAGGAAATTCCCTCTCCGGCTCCCCCTTTGCCAAAGGGGGAACAAGGGGGATTTGAAGGCGTATGTCAGCAAGAAGACCCTATGCACATCGCCCGCCTTCTTGAAAAGCAAGGCTACGTGACGACAACCTGGGCGGGAGGAATCGTAAGTTACCTGCCGGGTGAACCCAGATCAGCAGAAAGCGCGCCATCCATCCTCGCTACAGGAAAGTACCTTTACCCCGTCTTCGACGCAACGGGAACGGTTAGGATGTGGGCCGACGGTAGCGGAAACATTATCTCAAGAAGCGCGCCGGGACCATATAGTGAGGATTTAGGCTACTTCCCCGGAGCAAGGACAAGTATGCTGGGATTTGCAGGATACTTGGGAGACAAGGGAGGCTCCGGGCTTTGGCATACCCCGAACAGGTCGTTGACGAATCAAGGGCGCTTTCTCTCAGTTGATCCAAGCGGCACCTTGAACCTTCACGATCCAAGGACGTTCAACCAGTATTGCTATGTGGCGGGGAACCCGATAATTGCAATTGATCCGGCTGGATTGGGAGGTCCGGGGGCTGATTTGGCGGCCTGGATTGATAGCTGGAACAACAAGATACTTGATTTTGGTGAAAAGTTACAATTGGGGGCCCCTGCTGAGCTTAATCCTGTGCTTTTAGGAGCAGTTGCCACAAAAGAGTTTGCCGACACTCTAAGAGTCGGTGAGGGGGCNNGAGTCGGTGAGGGGGCAGCTAACGCATATGAAGCCGCTCAGCGAGGGGATTATGGAGAAGCGACGATCGATGTCTTGCAGGATTTTGGCCGAGCTGCAAATTTATTTATTATTGGGGGTGTATCAGCAAAAATTTTAGGAAAATCAGGAAAAGTTGCAAACACGATTCAAGAAAATGTTGTGCGAAGCTCGGAATCACTTGGTAGGTTGCCGTGGACATCTTGGGCTGAATATCCTAAAATAACTAGAAATGGAACTGAATACGCCAAAATCGGTGGAAGACTCTATACACAACATGCAATCGAAAGAATAATTCCGCGCGGTCTATCAACAGAAGGGAGATCTATTTCACCATCCTTCATTGAAGATATCATAAGCAACACAAAACCATCCACCGTCTATATTAATGGTGTTGAACGCCAAGTTTACGTTTCTGGTTCTGTTGAAGTGGTCACAGAACAAGGTAGTGAAATAGTGGTCACTGTCAACCCGTTTAAGTACTAATTTGGAGGACCTATGTTGCGCGAGGATCTTAAGTTAAGATTATTATTCGATGCTTTCAACCTTTATAAAAAGGGGGATCTTTCTATTGAAAAGTTACAGCAGGAACTTTCTAACACATACTCCTTGCTTGAAGGAAATATCCCTTCGAAAATTCGTGAAGCCATTCTCAAAGCAGAAGCTTCTGTGGACAGTATACGCTACACTTTGGAGGAACCAAGGCAACATGAAGAGATAATTAAAATAATAAATCGTGTTGAGACAATTGTAGAAGCAGCTTATGACGACACACAACATTAGAGCTGCTTTTGATTTATCTGTGTTGCTTGAAAACAATCCGTCTTCTTGAGAAACAGGGCTACATGATCACAACCTGGGCAGGAGGGATAGTGAAAAAAAGGGGTCACCCATTAGCCGGTCGTTGTCAAGAGCCAAGTAATCTCCTTTGCGGCGAAGTTGCCGCCCATCGTTATTCTATTCCCCGAAGTCCGGACTAAAGCATAACTTGATGCGCGCCCCTGTTTTCTTTCTTCAGATGTCGGACTATACTGTAACAGATCCGCATCAGTCACTCATCAGGATCAAGGCTGGGCGGGGCGATCCCATCGAAGAGAGCCCCGCCTGCCCCTGACGGCGCAGCCGCCCCAAAAAACGATCGGTACCCTGCACCGTCCAATTGCTCGGGCAAACGCCCGTGGCAGATCTGTGGCTCAAGGCTCGTAAGAGCCTGTCCGACCCCTTGCTGACTCGGTGCAGAGGCGCATCTGGTCAACTTCTTCAGTTCGAACATCTTCTTTCCTGGAGGGCCCGGCGGCTTCCAATCAGGCCAAATGGTTTTTCTCCAACCCCTTGTTAGGTTCACTGCCGGGCCCATATTATTCCTTAGCTGAACGCAAGCTCGACGCTGAACGGGACATTGTCTTTGAGGATGTGGTAACACGCCCTCGCGAGCTTGTGCGCAACCGCCTTTATCGCGACGATGCCGTTCCTCTTCGCTTTCTTCCTTTCGTAGAAACGCCGGATAAACTGGTTGTAACGGATCGCGAAGTTGGCCGCTTCCACGAACGCCCAGGCAAGGTACTTGTTTCCGTTCTTGCCGTTGTTTTCTCCTTTTTTCTTCTCGTTGCTGATCCTCCTGCTGTCAACGCACCTGCAGTACGAGGCGAAGTTCCCGACCTTTCCGAAGCGTGATATGTCTCCCGTTTCAAGCATGATAGTCAAGGCAAGGGCCTTTCCGATTCCATCCACCGTAAGAAGATTCTCGTACTCCGGCTTGATCGATGCTCTCGACAGTATCATCTTCTCCAGCAGGATTATTTCCTTCGCCAGGAACCTGCAGGCCCGGAGGTTGCACTTTACCGCCGCCGCCACATCATCGCTTCCGAACATACCATCCACATCCAGCTCCGTGAGAGTCTTTATCTTTGTTCCGCTCATCGACCTCCCGGTATTCCTGCTCATAAGGTTCTGGATGCTTAGTATGTGAACCGATCTTTGCCTTACCAGCTGGCTTCTCTTGCGTAAAAGATCTCTTACTGCTCTTTCTTCTTTCGGGTATATATAACCTTCCGGAAGGATCCCAAGCCTCAGGATATGCGCCAGCCACCTCGCATCGCTCTTGTCGTCGGTGTACTTCAGCCCTTCATACTGCTTGATCGCGGCAGTGTTGGCAAGGTGTACCTTGTAGCCCTCTTCCTGAAGGCCGTCAACAAGCCAGTACCAGTTGAAGGTAGATTCAACCACCACTCCGGCGATCTTTTTCCTGTACCTTGAAAGCTCTAGCAGAATCACTTCGAGCGAGTTCGGAAGCCGCTTCTCGTAAACGGCCCGGTCCTCATCGTCGATCAGTACCACCACGGAATTGTTCGAATGCAGGTCGATTCCACAATACAACCTCTTCATCATCCGCCTCCTTTCTGCCGTATCCTACACAGTTACCAAGATACCGCAACTGCGTCGATTCGGCAGCCGAAAGACCGGCTAGATGATTATCAGGCCATGTAAAAAGAAAAGGGGTCAGGCCATGCATTATGCATTGAGTTGAAAAGTGGTATAATGCAATCATGGCTAGACCGCTGAGGTTGGAATATCCCGGGGCTTTGTATCACATCACCTCCAGAGGGAANNTCTTCCTTTGCGATGAAGACAGGGAGCTTTTCCTCCATCTGCTGTCAGAGGTGGTCGAAAAGCGCCGGTGGACCTGTCACGCTTACTGCCTCATGGACAACCATTACCACCTGTTGATCGAGATCGCGAAGCCGGACATTTCGGAAGGGATGAGCTGGCTGAACGGAGTATATACCCAGAAGATCAACCGCAGCAGGAAAAGGGTGGGGCATCTCTTTCAGGGAAGGTTCAAGTCGATCCTCGTCCAGAAGGAAAGCCATCTGCTCGAGGTGGCGAGATACATAGTGCTGAACCCGGTCAGAGCGAGAATCGTCAAGTCTCCCTCGGATTGGAAATGGAGCAGTTTCGGGGCGACCGCTGGGACGGTCAGGCCGCCGGAGTACCTGGCGACGGACTGGATACTGGGGCAATTCGCGAAGACCCGCGGCATAGCGAAGCGGAGATACGCTGAATTCGTCATGGAGGGGATCGGGTCGAAAAGCATCTGGAATGGCCTGAAGGCAAAAAGCGTCCTTGGGAATAAGGAATTCCTCGAGGAGATCAGCGGGCTTATGGGAGAGGACGACGAGCTTCCCGCGACCCCGAGAAATCAAAGACAGATCGCAAGGCCGTCTTTGGAAGAATTGGCCGGCGCGGGCGATTTAAGCGAAATTGGAAAGAGGGAAAGATTCATCCGGAGCGCCGTTGATGGCCAGGGATACAGCCAGAGTGAAGTTGCGAGGTTCCTCGGCATCAATCAATCGACCGTATCAAGGATACTTGGAGGAGGTAATGCATAATGCATGGCCTGACCCCTTTTCCTTTTCAATTCACTAAGGAGAAACTATGACATCTGTGGAGTTTGAAGCTGTTTCAATAATAGGGGGAGTTTTTCTAATATTATTGAGCAAACCGTTCGGCAAAATTATCATCAAAGGACAAAACAGAACATGGGGGTTTCATTACGGAGTAAAGGATGAAATAAAAGCTGTAATTACAGTGAAAGTTATTGGCGTTATGATGATAATAATGGGGATATTGGACTATTTTGGTTTTTTTCATAAGTGATAAATAAATAGGGACAGTCCCGGAAAGCAAGGGGTAAAGCGCTATATCTGTATATCTGGGGACATCCATGATAAGTAAAGTCAAGTGAAGAAATGGGGTCAGGCCATGCATTATGCATTGAGTTGGAGCGTGGTATAATACAGGCATGGCTAGACCGCTGAGATTGAAATATCCCGGAGCTCTATATCACATTACCTCCAGAGGGAACGAGAGGAAGAAGATCTTCCTGTGCGACGAAGACCGGAAGCTTTTCCTAAACCTGCTCTCAAAAGTGGTTGCAAAATACCGGTGGACCTGTCACGCTTACTGCCTCATGGACAATCATTACCACCTGTTGATCGAGATCGCGCAGCCTGACATTTCTGAGGGGATGAGCTGGCTGAACGGAGTGTATACGCAGAAGATCAACCGCAGCAGGAAAAGGGTGGGGCATCTCTTTCAGGGAAGGTTCAAGTCTGTCCTTGTCCAGAAGGAAAGCCATCTGCTCGNNCCATCTGCTCGAGGTGGCGAGATACATAGTGCTGAACCCGGTCAGAGCGAGAATCGTCAAGTCGCCCTCGGATTGGGAATGGAGCAGCTTCAGAGCGACCGCAGGCGCGGTCAGGCCGCCGGGGCACCTGGCGACGGACTGGATACTGGGGCAATTCGCGAAGACCCGAGGCATAGCGAAGCGAAGATACGCTGAATTTGTGATGGAGGGGATCGGCTCGAAAAGCATCTGGAACGGCCTGAAGGCCAAAAGCGTCCTTGGGAAGAAGGAATTCCTCGAGGAGATCAGCGGGCTTATGGGAGAGGACGATGAGCTTCCCGCGACTCCGAGATATCAAAGACAGATCGCAAGGCCGTCTTTGAAAGAATTGGCCGGTGCGGGCGATTTAAGCGAAATTGAAAAGAGGGAAAGATTCATCCGGAGCGCCGTTGATGACCAAGGATACAGCCAGAGCGAAGTTGCGAGGTTCCTCGGCATCAATCAATCGACGGTATCAAGGATACTTGGAGGAGGTAATGCATAATGCATGGCCTGACCCCTTTTCCGACAGGAAAACGTACTTACAATTCAAACTGAATTTTCGTTTTGGTGGAAATTAGGGCATCTTTCTCTTTGGAATGAATTGTCCAATATTTATGAAGGCGGTTATACTGATGTTGGGAAAGGAACCATTCCGAGAAATGCAAATATCTATTTAGATCCTAGTATGTTTCCAAGAGATGTTGGGGCCGGTGTTGAAATATCAGCCGCTCGCGCTATGACTCATGAAATAGGTCAGAGCCTGTATGCGCTTATTCCTGGTCTTCTTCAAAAAGCAAAGGAAGGTCTTTGGGGTAATACTACATCTGCCGCATATCAGTATGAGACTTTCCCAATGGCATTTGAAACAAGAATATGGGAAGGCTTAGGCGGAAAACCTAGAAAAAGTTACACTGGAACAGTGGGGTGGAATCATGGGAAGAAATATGTTTACGAAGTCCCTTTCTATTAAGAATTTTTTATTTTTGTTCGGCAATAAGAAAGCAATAGGGCTTTCAATAATATTGGCTGTTATCCCAATTGCCATCTCATTAACGTTAGGAGCACCTCCGCTTCTGGAATATTCAGTTTCCGGCAAAGAGATTGTGATGGGCTATCTATGCTTGACTACAGCATTTTACCCAGACACAGTTTGCGAATTAGTCTTGCCTAGAGGTTTATGGAGTCCCTTGCTCTATGATCCCGGAAAAACAGGTAGCACAGCACCAATGAATCCAAAGTGGTTTACCTATAAAAACTGGGTAACTTACTATTATTTTGCATGGTATTTTATCATTTGGCAACTTACAATATCTCCAATTATTAGGCTTTACACATGGTTTAAGCATCGCCTGATTTCTAATAAAGAATAATGCGGTAGCTGGGATCAGGTCTGTACTTTTAACATGCGGCAACAAATCATATCCTGTCCATCCTGTATATCCCTGTTAAAACAGTTTTTTCTCGGTTATTTCACTACGACTTTGACCGTGTCGGTCCTGCCGTCCGAATCCTTCGCCCCGATCAGGTGTTCGCCGCTGTCATACGGCCAGAAGAGCCTGGCACCCGCCCCGCTCTTCTTGAACAGCTTCCCGTCGATCGTCCATTCCACCTCTCCCCTGCCGTTCACAGTCTCCAGGTAAACGCCCTAGTAAATAGGGGCAGGCACCTATTTTCCCCTCTATTTTTCCCAGAACTTCTCGGGAACGCCCGCCTTCATGTTCGCGGCGCGGGCCATGAGGAAGAACAGGTCGGAGAGCCTGTTGAGGTAGGCAACGAGGATCATTTCGACATCCTCTTCATTCGAGAGCTTCACCAGTGCCCTTTCGGCCCTTCTCGAGACCGCCCTCAGAAGATGCAGTGACGAGGCGAACCGCGTCCCGCCGTAGTGGATGAATCCCGTCAAAGGCGGAAGCGACCCCTCCAGTTCCCCTATCAGCTTTTCGATCCTCTTCAGTTTATCGTCGCCGAATCCGGGCAGGGAGTTTTTCAGCTTCTCGCCCGCCCCCGGGTCGAGGGCGATCCTGCTTGAAAGCAGGTGCAGGTCGTTCTGCACTGCGACCAGCTCTTCTTCGAAAACCCCGTTCTCCGAAAGGGTAATCGCCAACCCGACGAAGGCGTTCAGCTCGTCGGCCGCCCCGTAACACTCCACGCGAAGGTCGTCCTTGGGGACCCTTCTTCCTCCGAGGAGGCTGGTCAGGCCCTTGTCGCCGCCTTTCGTGACGATGGTCAAGGCTTATTCACCGGTATTCGGTTCCTTGGTGAAGAGCGACTCGATCTCGAACTTGTCGAAAGAGGATATCTTGACGAACTCGACGCCGATCTCCCACTTCCCGTCCTCCAGCCTGTTCTCGTAGACGACCCTCGATTCGGCCTCCACCATCTGGCCTTTGACGGAAAGGGTGACCTTGATCATCGTGTTCACCCCGTAAGATTCCTCGGCTTGGAAACCGCATCCTCCAAGCCCGACCACGTTCGTGATCCCGAAGCCCCCGGCTTTCGGTTCCCCGATAAGCTCGACCATGACCGGATATTCCGCCGGGATCCTCGGATACCTCCTGGTTCCCGCTGGTCTTTCGTCCATGCTATCCTCCACCGATAAATATAAATAAAAGAAACGATAAAGGCAAGCCTTTTGACCGGATCAACCCGGAGTCTTGATTCCGGAGCCCGGTTGTGGTGGACTTGTCCTGTCACGGGAGGCTGAAATGGAATACAGGACACTGGGAAGGACGGGCATCAGGGTTTCGGTCATCGGCTACGGCGCCTGGGCGGTCGGCGGGGACATGTGGGGGCCCCAGGACGACAGGGACACGATCGCCTCGCTGAAAAGAGCTTTCGAGCTGGGCTGCGATTTCATTGACACCGCCGCCGTCTACGGCATGGGCCACAGCGAGGAGGTGGTCGGCGCCTTCCTGAGGGAAAACGGCGCAAAGGCGGCCGTAGCCACAAAAGTTCCGCCGAAGAATTACAGGTGGCCCGCCCGCAAGGAAACTCCGATAAGGGACGCCTTCCCGAAGGACCATGTCATCTCCGAGACGGAGAAAAGCCTGAAGAGGCTCAAGATGGACTGCGTGGATCTTCAACAGCTTCACGTCTGGACGGAGGAGTGGCTCGACTGCGACGAATGGCTGTCGGCTTTGACGAAGCTGAAGGAACAGGGCAAGATAAGGCATTTCGGCGTCTCCATCAACGCGTTCGAGGCGGGAAGCGGCGTAGCCCTCGCCGAAAGCGGCCTGGTGGACACGATACAGTTGGTCTACAACATCTTCGAGCAGGCGCCGGAGGACAACCTCTTCCCCGCGGCGCTAAAGAACAATGTCGGCATCATCGCGAGGGTCCCTCTCGACGAATCGAGCCTTACCGGCAAGTTAACGAAAGAGACTGCCTTCGATCCGGACGACTTCAGGTCGCGCTATTTCAAAGGGGACAGGCTGGAGGAGACAGTGGAGCGCGTGGAGAAGCTGAAACCGCTCTCGGCCAAGTGGGGAAAGAGCCTCGTCGAGACCGCGCTCAGGTTCTCCTTCACTCACAAGGCCGTTTCGACATCCATCCCCGGAATAAGGAATGTGAGGCAGGCGGAAGAGAACGTCGGCGCCGGGTCTATCGGCCCGCTCCCCGACGATGCAGTCAGCGAACTGAAGAACCACCGCTGGAACAGGAATTGGAGGATATGATGCTCGAGGACTCGAAGATCGGCAAATTCAGGCGCGTCGGCGTCACATTCCTAAAGGGATTCCTGGGGCTTCTCGTCCTTCTCACGGTGACTTACCTGGCGCTCGCGGTTTACGCGGGGAAAAAACGGAACGAGTCGCTGGCCGCCTGGCGGGAAGCCGGGTACGATATCGAAAAAAGGTACGAAGAGCTTTCCGACAACGAGGAGAATCAATGCGCCGCTGAGATCAAGGCGATAGCGGGTAAGCTGGGACTGGTCTCCGTCGGAGGCGGAAATCCCGTAAAAGTAGATTACAGGAAGGTCCACGATTACACGACGCAGCAGCTTCAAAAAGACGGGCTTTTATTCGTCCAGCCGGACGCGGAGGTGGTCGAGAAGCTTCAAAAGATCGAACCCGAGCTCGGAAGATTGCGGGAGATCCTCGACAGGGGACTGCCGACCTGGGGGTTCATGCGCCGGGACATGGGATGCGATACGGTAGGGCACTTCGCGGTGATCGGCCTCGTGAAGCTTCTATGCGCAGAAAGCCTTTACGCCGCGTCGAGGGGCAGGTCCGAAGAAGCCGCCAGGGATCTCCATTCCTGCGTGAAGCTCCAGGAGTCACTGAGGCCGAAAGGGACCCTCTTCGGCGCGCTGATATTCATCGCCTCCCACGATATGATACTGGGAACGGCTCGCTTCCTTCCCCAGGTTGACGAGGACCTCCGGCGGTACATTTCCGACATCGACCCGGCTGAAGTCATGGCCGACGGTTTCGCCGCCGAAACGGCTCTTCTGAACAATCTTTATGACCTGTACGCGCGCGAGACTGCCGAAGAGAAGAGAATGGGTGTCGTTTACAATTTCCTGACAAGACCGTACTGGAGATTGTGCCAGTTCGGAAGCTGCGAGATCAACGCCTTCTATCTCAGGGAAGTCGAAAAGGAAGATCCCTGCTCGCTGGGCGATTCCGGGATAATGAAGAAGGTCGAGCAGAAGATTCCACGGTGGAACATCTTCGCCGCGATCTCGACCCCGAACCTGCAGGACATGTGGGTCAGGGCTTACAGGACGAAGCTCGACAGGGACATGACCCTTATAATCCTCAGGGCGAGAAGCGAAAAGGCGAAGGCGGGAAGCTGGCCCGACTCGATCGGACTCCCGAAAAGCATCTGCCCGAACACTTCATGGAAATACGAAAAGAAAGGGGAAGCCTGCTCGATAAGTTTCTGCGGCGAGTTCAAGAACCCCGACGCCAAAGGAGTCATCCTCCCGCTGAAGTGGGAGGAGTGAATGGAGGACCACGACAAGATGCAACACGCGTTATCAGGCTGCTTTTTTTAGATGACTCGTCTGCTGATCGTTAATTTATTTCTTTTCGCACTTTTATTCATCGTGGGATTATTCATATTAAGACTAATCCCGCATAATTTAAGGAAATTCTTTATTGCCGGTTTTTGGGCGATCTCCTTCCCCGGTTTGCTCTACACCTTGTATTATCTTCATTTTTTCGATGATTGGGTTTTGTTCTACTCCATCAGGAGTTGTGTGATTTTTAATTACTACCCATCACTTCTGGGGCTCGCAGCCGCAAGCTTGGCATTGATGTTGAGGCCATGGTATCGAATAGCCTTCGTCGTTCTTCTGCTCCTTCCTTTTGTGATAATTCCCTTTTCCAAACAACTTCTGAATCCTCTCGATGTTTCAAGTCTCACCGACAATTGGGAGGAAGACGTTTGTAGACAATCAACTCCTTCTACTTGTGGACCAGCTTCCGCCGCGACTTTGCTGAAACATTTATCCGGAAAGGAATTAAGCGAGGCTGAGATAGCGAAGGGTGCACTTACGACGGGCACCGGAACCGAAGCGTGGTATTTGGCACAATATATAAAGCACCAAGGGTGCAAGATCAATATTCTCACTAAAATGAGATCGCCGGTTTCTCCTTCTATTGCCGGAATTGACATGGGAGGTATCGGCCATTTTGTGGTTGTTTTTGGTGTAAGTGATAAAGGTGTAGAAATCGCAGACCCGCTTGATGGTAAAAAGAGTTTAGTAGATCCCAGATCATTACGATTTACAGGGTTTTATCTGCAAATAACACCTAAGTGAATTTGAATCAAGAAAAGCACAATTGGCCAGGGGAAAACCCTCTTTCCCTTTGAAACCCTCTTTATCTAAAGCCAACTGCTTGGCTTTTAGCAAAGTAGCGAGAGACTCTGTCCCGAGCGGTATTCTGACGCAATCTCGCCGCCCTATTCCAAGTTATGCTTTGTTGGTCGGGGAAGATAGAAGAACCTCCGACGTCGCGGCATAGCCGCTCCTTAAGGGGGAACCTTCGGCGGTTCCCCCTCAACGTTCGCTGCGCTCGCTGCTCCCCCTCGCCACTGTCGTAAATGAAAAATTGCTCAGGGGGAAACTCTTCTTTCCCCCTGAAACCCTCTTTTTAGGCCGTGGTTTCAAATCCCGCCGCCCTATTCTAAGTTTTGCTTTGTTGGTCGGGGGAGATAGAAGAACCTCCGACGTCGCTCAGGGATTCGCTCCTTAAGAGGGAACCTTCGGCGGTTCCCCCTCAACGCTCGCCTCGCTCGCTGCTCCCCCTCGCCACTGTCGTAAATGAAAAATTGCTCAGGGGGAAACTCTTCTTTCCCCCTGAAACCCTCTTTTTAGGCCGTGGTTTCAAATCCCGCCGCCCTATTCTAAGTTTTGCTTTGTTGGTCGGGGCGGCGGGATTTGAACCCACGACCCCCTGCGCCCAAGGCAGGTGCGCTGCCAGGCTGCGCCACGCCCCGACAATGGGATAGCTTGCCAGAAATCGCCTTAAAAGGCAAGAAGGAAAAGTGCTAAAATAATTGTTGAAGGAGCGGACGGCCATGGCGGAAAAGATGAGCAAGGCGCTTCGGGAAAAGATCAAGAAATTACAATTCCTCGGCTTCGATGTTGACGGGGTACTTACCGATGGCAACGTTTATTATTCTTCGGACGGAACGGAGACGAAGCAGTTCAACACCAAGGACGGCCTGGGGATAGAGCTGGCGATAAAGGCGGGATTCACCGTGGCGATCATCTCGGGAAGAAGCTCGGCTGCCGTTTCTCGCAGGGCGAAGGAACTGGGGATCAAGATTGTGAAGCAGGGGATCAAGGACAAGAAAGCGGTCCTCGCGTCCATCCTCAAGTCGAAGAAGATAGGCTTTTCCGAAGCGGCGTTCATGGGCGACGACCTGCCCGACCTGAAGCTGAGGGATTCGGTCTCGGTCTTCGTCTGCCCATCGGACGCCATCCATGCAGTCAGGGAAAGATCGGACGTCGTCGTGTCGAAAAAGGGAGGCGCGGGAGCCGTTCGCGAATGGGTCGATCTTGTGCTATCATTTACAAATTAAATATTAAGGAGGTTACATGCAGAGCGTTCTCGGGCTAGTCAAATGGGCGGTTATCATGGTGAGCCTTCTCTTCTGGCTCCTGATCAGCCTGGCGAACCAGGGAGAGAAGATGGCCTTCAAGCTCGTCCCCGACGCGATCGAGTGGCCGTCCTTCCCGGTCTCATCCCTGATCCTCTTCGCGGTGGCTTCCGCTTACGTGATCTTCTTTCTCGTCGGGTTCATCGAGAACATCGAGCACATGATGGAAACCAGGACGCTGAAGAAAAGGATCTCCGACCTGGAGAACGAACTCCTTCACCTCAGGAACGAACCGATCAGGGACAGCTCCTCGACCGACAGGATACTGGCCGGGGAACAGGGATAAGCCATGCAGGGCTTTTCGTCGCTGATCTCCCAGCACGCCTTCCTCTTTCTCGCGATCGTCTTCTTCGCGGGGATGCTGGTCGGGATACTGGGCGTCAGGAAGGCGAAAGCTTCAAAATCCCAGGCCGCGATATCGAGGCCGTCCGACTACATTCTGGGAATGTACTCGCTCTTCACCGGAGAGACCGAAAGCGCTATCAAGAGGCTCTCCTCCGTCGTCGAGAAGCTTCCGGACGCGGTCGAGGTCTATCTCGCGCTGGGCAATCTTTACAGGCAGAGGGGCCAGCTCGAAAAGGCGATACGGATACACAAGACCCTTCTTCAAAGGTCGGGCCTGAAACAGGAAGAGAGGATCCTTGCCCTTGACGCCCTGGGCACGGATTACAGGGTGGGAGGTTTCCTCGACCGCGCGCTCCAATCTTTCAGGGACGCGCTAGCGCTGGACCCCAAGGACACTTACGCGCTGGCACAGCTCGTGAAACTCTGCGAGGAAAGGGGCGAATGGGACAAGGCTTACGATTACGCGAAGGAGCTCTTCAAGAAAAGCCGGCTCGTCGATTCGAAGACCCTCTCCTACCACCTTCTTAAAAAGGGCGAGTCGCTGGCGGAGGAAGGAAGAAGCTTCCGCGCGGCGGTCTCGTTCAAAAAGGCGATAAGGCTTCACTCGGAGAACACTCTCGCGTACATGGCCCTCATATCCCTCTACATGAAGGACGAAAAAACGGACAAGGCGCGCAAGACTTTCGACACCGTTATAGAGCGTTTCCCCCACAAATCCTACATTTTCTTCCCGCTCCTGAAGAAGCTCTACCCGCCCGGGGAAAAAACCGGGCCCGAATACCTCGACATCCTCAAGAAGATCGCGCTCGAGAGGCATCAGAAAAGAGCCCTCCTGCTCTATGTCGAGGAGATGGAGAGCCGCGGCCGCGACGAGGAGATCCGCGGCGCGGTCAGGGACCTGGTGAAACATTTTCCCCGTTCCAGGATCGTCCAGAAGAAGGTCTTCAGGCTCATCAACGAGGGAAAGATAGAGGGAGTCTTCCTGTCCGAGGTTTCCGCGGCGCTCTCGAAGGAGCAGCAGCTCAACGACCAGTTCGTCTGCGTCTACTGCGGGTACAGGACGGGGGAGATCCTTCCCAGATGCCCCAACTGCAAGGAATGGAACTCCTTCTCCGACAGCGAGAACTAGGGGCAAAAGCCGATGATGAAGGGAACGCACCTCCTCGAACTTGACAATTTCCTCCTCGCGGCGCTGAAGGAAGACGCCCCGTACGGGGACAAGACGACGGAGATCGTGCTCGACGGCTCCCCCGAAGCGAGCGCCTATTTCCTCGCGAAGGAGGAGATGGTCGTCTGCGGGGTGGAAGCGGCGCTGAGGACATTCGAGCTTATCGACTTTAAGGCCGATTGCCGAGTCCTGAGGAAGGACGGCTCACTCGTGAAGAAAGGGACGAAGCTGGCCGCAGTCAGGAGCGGGGCCAGGGAGATCCTCCTGGGCGAGAGGACCGCGCTCAACGTGTTCCAGAGATTGTCCGGGATAGCCACATGCACAAGGAAGGCCGTGGAAATGCTGAAGGGAAGCGGCACGAAGATCCTGGACACGAGGAAGACCACTCCCCTCATGAGAAGGCTTGAAAAATACGCTGTCAGGACGGGAGGAGCGACCAACCACAGGATGGGGCTTTCGGACGGGATACTTATAAAGGACAATCACATAGAAATGGTCGGCTCGGTCGGCGAAGCGGTGAAAAGGGCGCGCGCCGGCGGCGGCTCGCTCTGGAAGATAGAGGTCGAGGTCAAGAACCTGGACGAGTTCCGCGACGCCGTGAAGGA